>ENA-OUOG01002048-OUOG01002048.1-marine-metagenome-genome-assembly--contig:-NODE-2048-length-21824-cov-5.880305_pt1 | contig 21824 bp, 10 predicted proteins | sample MGYA00248635_ERZ508505 | MGnify/ENA primary metagenome ERZ508505 (study PRJEB26176, sample SAMN06267871) | marine metagenome | isolation source: Saanich Inlet, British Columbia, Canada | place: Pacific...
GCCGCCTCGCGCGCCGTCCCTCGAGTACACCACCAAGCGGTCGAAGACATCCCGGTCTCCCGCTCTCTACGCGGTCACAAAGGTCACCGCCGATTACAACAGCACGCCGCCTCGCGCGCCGTCCCTCGAGTACACCACCAAGCGGTCGAAGACATCCCGGTCTCCCGCTCTCTACGCGGTCAAACCGCGTCGCCGCTCTCTTCTTTCGATAATTTCAAACGCCGAGAAACATCTGAGAGCGGCGACACGAAGCATCTCGCGGCGGATCCACGAACGATCCGACCGGTCGCGAAACTCCGGTTCGGGTACGACACCCCGAACACGGCGGGGTTCCGGTCGCGGACTCGCGTCGGGAGTATTACACCTCGCGAGAATAAACGAGAATAAACGCGCCGGAGCGGGTCTACGCTGACTTTTCCTTTTTTTTTCGCGAGAGGAGAGGCGTGTCAGACCACAGCACCTCCGACCGAACCGTATCGGCGGAGACGCATAGGTGTACTACGCATACGCCCACCGAGACGCCGGTCGCTCGAAGAATGATGTATGATATGTACCTCAAGCGTTTACTTACAATCTCGAGAGCGACACCTTCTCAAACAAAACAATGTGCCTTTTTTGGAGACTGACAAAGCACACCAAATGCGAGCCGTTTGAATCCTCTGGCGCGAACGTTTTTTCTCGTCGTTCCCCTCGTCGCGTGCATCATCCGCCTCGGACGACGCGACGCGCACACTCGTCGGCGCGTCTCCCCGAGACCCGCGGACGCAGCGCACGCACGCACCAGGCGTTCCGACAGGGGGCGTCGCACGCGCGTGCCTTTCGAACGGACCGCGCGTGTCTCGCGAAACGCGCACCGCGACTCGCGTCGCGACTCGGCGTTCGAAGTTTCCTCTCTCGGCGCATCCGCGCGCGCTCGCCGTCGCGTCGGACCGTCCGCGTTCGAATCCTCCTTTCGGCCGCGATGACCACCATGAACATCACGCGCGAGCTGACGTTCGAGGACATGTCCGTGCACTCGCCCGGCGCCTTCCGCAAGGGCGACGCCATGCGCCAGATGCGCACGGCGCCCACCGCCTCGGCGTTCCGCGAGGCGCTCGCGGAGCTGGACCAGACGGCCAACTCGCTGGACGCGCTGGTGGAGGGCGCGAAAGAGAAGGCGCTGGGCAACTCCGAGCGCGACCTCGAGCGCATCAAGAACAACGTCAAGCGGTTAAAGTTCGGCACCATCGAGCTCGGCACGGAGGCGGCGTTCCTTAGGAGCGTCTTGGAATCCCGACCCTTACCGACTACGAAAACGCCCCCGGTGGAGAGCGCCGAGTTCAAAGCCGCGTCGGCGGAGATCAAAAAGTTGAAGGACCGCAACGACGCCGAGGCGAAGGAGGTGGCTCGGCTGGTGCAGGAGGTTGGTGTGAGCGCGGTGGAGTTTACGCAGATGCACAAGGCGCTCGCGACGAGAGTGGAGAGGCTGGAGGAGTTGGAGACGGCGGCGGAGGGCGCGGAGATGGCGGCGAGCGGAGCCGACGCCGACGCCGCCAAAGGCGCGGCGGACCACCCCGAGGACGCCGCTTTGACTTTAGAGGAGGCTCGCGCGGCGATCGAGGCGTTGGACGCTGAGGCGAAGGCTGTGCACGCCGCGCTCAAGACGCGCACGGCGGAGGTGGAGGCCATGCACGCCTCTTTGGCGCCCGCCGAGGCGCGTCTTTTGTCGACGCGCGCCGAGCTGGGCTTGTTTGCCGGCGCGGACTCTATTTCGAAGAAGGAGGCGGACGCCGCGGCGGCCATCGCCGAGACCGAGGCGACCGTCGTGGAGCAAAGAGCGATGGTCGAGCACCTGACCGGGTGCGAGATCGTGGAGGTGAAGCCGGAAGCCGGGGACCTCACGATGCGCGTAAGAACGGCGATCGAACGGTGCCCAGATTCGGCGCTCGAGCCGGTGGACGGCACGCAAGCCGCCAAAGCCGCGTCTTTGGCCGGCGGCTCTATTGTTCCCGGCGAGGCGCCTTCTGAAAAGACGCACGTCATGGTGGTTTCGTTCCACCGCGGATCGACCGCGATTAAAGCCGTGAGTCTGGATCCGCCGGACACTCCTGTCGAGGATATCGTCGATACGGCGCGCGCCGCCGGGTGCGACGGCGACGCGCTTAAAACGCTCGCGCAAGACGTCAAGACTCGCGTGGCGGCGACGGCTTTGCGCGCTGAGGCGTTAAGTAGAGCGGCTGCGCAGACGCCCATGGAGTGGTCTCGCGTCTCCGCGCAGGTCAGAGTGGGGCTCTACCACGGCACGGGGGGGGTCGCGGCGATGGACGTGCCCCTGGAGTGGCCGCTCGCCGGCGCGCGCGTACGAGTGGTGGGCCTCGCCGGCTTGGCCCCCGCGGTGGTGGCCGCCGCCGCGCAGCGCGTCGACCCCGGGGGGTACGACTCGGTGGCGGCGGCGCTGCGCGCGACGCAGGTGGCGCTCGAGGCGGCGGGGCACGTGCCCAACGCGTGAGTGGTTTTTTGAGATGATGGGTCGGTTTACGTTTTCGTGCAAGCCGCCTTACCTTTCAGAGACTCTACTCTAGAGACTACGAAAAACTCCCGCGCAGACGAAGCGGGAGTCTAGCGGCCTCCGCGGCCTCCGCGGCCTCCGCCTCCCCTCCGCCCTCCTCTCTGTCCCTTCTGTCCTTTCTGGCCGCCGCCTCCACGTCCTCCTCCGCCGCCTCGTCCCCCATTTTTATCTTTAGTATGTTCGGAGCGCGCCGCGGAGTGCTTCGCGGCGTCGGCGGCGCGCTCGGCAAAGGCGGGCATTTTTTTTTTCCTTTCCGCGTCGGCGCCGACGTCGGCGCGCCCGCCGCGATCCGGCACGGCGCCGATGCGCACGCGCTTCGCGGACGCGTCCAGCGCCCGACTCGCCTCCGCGTTCGTGCGCTGCGTCGCGCGCGCCAGGTCCGCGACGCGCGCGTCCCAGACGTCCTTAAGACACACGCCTTCCTTGCGCAGAGGCAGAAGGTCGTCGTCGTCGTCGGAGGTCTCGTCGACGCTCGTTTTTGCCAAAACGGTTTCTTCTCGCGAAAAGCCGGCTCGGCGCGAGAAGTCTTTCGTGACCTCCGGTCTGTTCTTGAGTTTCGCGCTCGCGCCGAACGCCTGCACGGTGAGCCAGGCTCTGCGCGCGACGGTCTCCTTGCGCGTGGCGTACTCGGCGTTCAGCGCGGCGGCCACCAAACGGAGCGTCTCTGATTTTTTCGCGTCGGCTTCGACGCGCGCCGCGGCGTCGCGCGCGACTGCGGGCGCGAGGTGATCGTCGGGAAGCGTTTGTAACGCGCGTCGTACGGCGGCGAGCGAGGCGTCTAAGACGCGACACGCGTCCGGTGGTTGTGTCGTGGTGTGGTTGTGGTTCGATACTCCGTCGTTCGATACGCGGGATCGGGATCTTGACGAGACCAGCGCCTCGGCGACCCCGTCGTCGGCGGCGAGCGCCCGCGCGACGCGCCAGAGCCTCTCGGAGACGCGCGGCCGCTGCGCGGGATCCAAACTCGCGTCGTCGTCGTTCTCGTTCGTCACGGCATCCATCTGTGCGTCCACGTCGTTCACATCGTCGTCTTCGTTGTCGTTTTCCTCGTACCGTTTCCGTTTCTTGGCTAACATCGTGCCCACCTGCACGTACGTCACCAGCCGCGACATGACGGCGACGGCGATGTGCGACGAGGAGCTTCCCGCGTTTCTCTCATCCTCGGCGGCGGCGTCCGCGTCGAGGGCGGCGGCGAGTCGCCGCAGGCCCTGCTCGAGCCTCGCGGCGGCGGCCGTGGGGTTGTTCGCCGCGTTGGCGGCGGAGCGGTAGATGGCGCTCACCGCGGCGTCCACGCCCTCGCGGTCGTCCACGCCCACGCAGCCGGTGGCCACGACCGCGGCGACGTCCGAGGCGAGATGCGCGCCGAGGCGCACGAAGCGCGCGGGGACGGCTTTGCGCGTCACGTCCTCCACGGTCGCGTCGTCGGACGCGATGCCGACATCCGAGAGCCGCTCGAGGAGCTCGTCGGCGGCGTCTTCCAGCGTCGCGGTGGCCATCGCGGGACCGCGCGGGGACGAACCGTGCGCGTCCGCGAGCGGCGCGCGCGATACTGGCGGCCAGGGTCGCGTCCCTGAAAGTCATCTCGTTGTTCGCTCAGTGGTTCCGTCGTCGAAAGCTTCCGACGCTTTCTTTCGTTCGCCTCCGTCAGTGTCCGGCGCGCATGGGGGACACGCCGTCGCGCCCCGCTGCGGCGCCCGCCGGGGCGCCCACCGTGGGCGGGACCTCGCTCGAGGCGGCGCTGGCGGAGATCGAGGGGGACCGCGCGCGCGCGGCGAACATGCCCCGCCCCGGCGTTTCCGGCGCGCCCGAGATCGAGCTGCGCGAGGTGGAATCTGACGAGGCCATGGCGAGACGCCTGCAGTCCGAGGAGGACGCGCGAGGCAACGCGGCACCTCCGGCAGCCACACCCGCGTATTACCCAAAGATGCCCTACGCCGTACCCCAGCCTTTCGCCCCGGTTCCGGTCGCGTACCCCGCGCCGACCGCGGGACGCGGCCTCACGTCGGATGTCAACTCGGGAAACGGCGCGCCATTTGTCGCGCGCCCGGTGCCGCACGGCGCGTACCGCGGCGGCGCCAGCGCCGTTTACCCTCCGCACGCGCCGCGCTCTTTTTCTTCCGGAAACGGCGGATCCGAAACGGCGCCGACGACAGAGTACGCGCGTCCGGTTCCGTACGGGTTCCAGTCAGGCTTCGCGCCGCCGCACCTGGCGCCTGCGGAGGACGACGCCGCGCTCGCCCGGCGTCTGCAGGCGGAGGAGGACGCGGCGGCGCGCGCCGCGCGCGTCGGAACTCGAACCGGGAACCGTCGCGAAACAGATCCGTCGTCCAACGATACATCGGTCTTGTCCGACGACGCCGCGCTGGCGAAGCGTCTGCAAGAAGAGGAGGACGCGGCGGCGGCGGCGGCGGCGACTTCTTCATCCTTCGGCGCATCCTCGCGACCGCCTTTTTTCCGGAACGCGCCTTCTTCCTCCTCGACGCTCTGTCCCGGGTGCGCGAGTGCTATTTCGCCCTTCGCGTCGCACGTGCGCACGGCGTTCGGGAAGTGGCACCGCGCGTGCTTCAAATGCGCCGGGTGCGGTAATAGCATCGCCGACGGCTCGCACGCCATGAAGGACGGGCGCCCGTTCCACGTGCGGTGCTACCGCGACCGGTTCCACCCGAAATGCACTGTGTGTTTCGAGAAGATCCCTTTCGAGGGGCAGGACAGGTACGTACCTGGCGGCATGAACGACATGACCTCTTCCGGCGTGGTCAAGTGGATCAGCCACCCGTACTGGTGCGACGCGACGTACTGCCCGAGGCACGAGCGCGACGGCACGCGGAAGTGCGACGGGTGCGAGCGGATGGAGACGACGGACGCCGGTTCTACGGGCGCGTCGTTCGCGGAGTTGCCGGACGGACGCGCGCTTTGTTTGGAGTGCGCGTCCACGGCGGTGGTGGATACCGAACGCGACTCGACGCCCGTGTACGACGACGTCTGCCAGTTCATGGCGGAGCTCGGTTTGCCGTTAGTGAAAGGCGGCGTGACGGGGATCGTCGCGGGAAGCGGCGGTTTTGACGACACTTTTGCGCGCGAAAACGGAAACGCTTCCGACGGCAATCTGTTGTGGCGCCACCGCCCGCCTCTGCACTTGGTGTCCCAGGACGCGCTGGACGCCGCGGACGGCAAGGAGGCGTGGCACGTCGGGCGCACCAGCCGCACGCGGGGTCTGTGTCTGTTCACCGAGCACGTCATAAGAACCGTCGAGCGCGTTCCGCGGTGGGACGCCGGGTTCGCGGGGGGGCTTATTCCGGTGGGCTTCGTTCCGCGAACGGTGGGCGCGCCGCGCCGCGGCGAGACCACCGTAAACGCGGTGGTGGTTCTGTACGGGTTACCGTTCATCGCGTTCGGCGCCATCTTGGCGCACGAGTGTACGCACGCGTACATCAGAATCGCGGGCGGGTTCCCGCGGCTGGCGCCGAAAGTGGAGGAGGGACTGTGCCAGCTCGTCGCGCTGCTGTGGGTGGAGGACGTCGCCGCGAGGGGGAGAAGTTCGCGCGGCGGATCTATGGACGGCGTGTCTAAAACGAAGCTCGATCCGAACGGCTCGTCGAACAACGCGAACGGCGACGGGTGGGAGGAACGCAATCTGGCGGCTATGGCGGGGTACGTGGCGAACCAGATCCGCACCGATCCGAGCGAGACGTACGGAAACGGACTACGGGTGGCGCTGGGGGCGTACCGGCGAGTCGGGCTCACCGCCGTGTTCGAGCACGTCCGCGCGACGGGGGAGATTCCAACCTGACGCGAATAGCGAAGCGAAGCGAAGCTCTGTCGCTGGTATAGCTAGCTACGTAACGATTGTAGACGAATCATCAAACAACAGCCGGTAGTCTCTTCTGTTTTGTCTCTGCGCTCTCGCGATCGGTAGACTACTTGTAGTCTAGCGTCATACCTTCGTACGACTTTGTAGTCTACTCACCATGTGACCGTGCTCGTTCCCGCCCTCCGCGCGTGGTACGTCATGCGCGCGCGTCCGAATTCGCCAAACGCCCACACCACGTCCGTCGCGCGACCCCGTTTGACGTCGGCGACGGTGGCGCCCGCTTCGCTCGACGGCACCGTCGCCAGACGCTCGAACGTGACGCTCTGCGTTGTCGTGTTCGCGTTGACACCCGGCGAGACGCGCACCGCGCACCCCGACCGCTTCAATACGAACGCGTCCTCGCCGTAGAAGCCCCGAGGCCTCGGCGCGTCGTACGCGTCCGTGTACATCTCGTCAAACGCGAAGGTCTCGCCGCCGTCCGCCGAGCTCGCCACGACCATGTCCGCGCCGGGCATGCCGTGGCCGCCGGGGCGGTGGACACCCAGCGCCATCCACGTCGGACTCGCGTGATTGTTCTCGTCCGAAACGGAGACCCGCGAGTACGCCGCGCGGGTCTCCGTCAAGGTGAGCGTGATCTGCACGAGCTCTTCGCTCTTGCGCTCTTCGCCCGGGACGAACCGCCACGCCATCTTAAGCGCTGGGTTGGAGCCGGCGGGCGTCAGGAGGATGGATTTCTTTTCGGTTTTTTTCTTCTCGAGGGCGCTCTGAGACGAAACGTTTTGTTTCTCGTCCTTCTCGTCCTTCTCGTCCGAGTCCGAGTCGTCCGAGTCTCCTCGCGAAGCCGTCTCGAACGTCGGCGTCGCGACGCACGTCCCGTACTCGGAGGAGACTCCTTTCTCGCTCGCCTCCTTCGCCGCGTCGAGTTTAGGGAGCTTCCGCTCGCCCGAGCGCGAAAACACGCCCGTTTCGAACCCGGGCGGTACCGTGAACGTCAGGGTGACGTACCCCATGACGCCCTCGTACGGCGGCGGGAACGCCGCGGGCGCGTAGTTGTTTTTGTCGGCTCCGTAAACGGACTGCACGACGAACGCCTCGCCGGACTCCAGACGCAGGGGGGGATCAAAGACGCACTCGGACATCGCCACTAAAAAGCCGGCTTCGTCGCCCGGTGCGCCTTTTGTCTTCCCGTACGTGGGAAGGGACGAGCACACCGACGGGGCGTCCAGGTAAGGCACGGGACCCGATACGTCGTCGCTTCCTTTTCGTTCGGTTTCTTCGGTCACTTCCCTCCCGGTGACGTTGAGAAGCCGCACGCCGAAGCCCCCCACGTGCTGGTGCCCGACCACCCTCGAGACGTCGTAGGCGGCGCCTGGGGGGAGGCGGAACACGTGCGAGGTGGCCACGGAGACCATTCTCGTTTCGCCCGACACCGGGTTGACGTCCGCGCACTTCTGGTCGCGCGGGTGCGCCGGCTTCGTCTCGCTGTTCGCCCTCGCGCGCCACGCTGAAGCCTCCCGCTCCTCGTTCGAACGCGAGTCTCGCTCTTCTTCCGAAACAAACGCAGACGCGCACGGGCGCGCGTCGTACTCGCCCGCGCAGCTCGCGCCGTCGAGGTCCGGCGACGAGCTCACCATGAGCGTCGCCGTCTTGGGCGCGCCGCGCAGCAGCGTCTCTATCGTCTTCGGGAATTTTTTCGAGACGTTTTTCTTTGCGAAGAAGGTCAGAGCGTCCGAAAGCGGGGTCCACGCGATCTCGTACAGCAACGCCACCGGGACGGCGTCGTCGTCGTTCTTGTCGTCGGGCTCACGAAGTGGACCGCGCGCGCCGTCCCCGCAACACGCGACGCCCCCCCCTTGCTGCGGCGAGTGGTCGGGACGCTGCGGCGTTCCCGGCGTGCGCTCCGCGTACGCCGCGCAGTTGCACTGCACGCTGTCCCTGACCGACCGCACGCCGCGCAGGTCGATCGCGTGCACGTTCGCGCCCCACGTAGCCGCCGGGGGGTCGATCCACGCGCGCGCGCCGTCGAACCAGGCGGCGTCGCCGCTTGGGCTCGCCGCTTTTTTGGCATCCTCCTCGTCGCGGACGCCGCGCCACTCCGCGCCGCCGCCCGCGAAGAACGCGCCCACGCCGCACGGCGCGAGCACGGCGCTGAGGTTCGCGGCGCTTAGATTCGCGGCGACCTCGGCGACCGCGGCGGAGGCGGACGGGTTGTCCCTGGGGTTTAAAAGCAGACTCGCGAGGACCCCGGTCGTGACTCCGGTCTCGTCTCCGGTTTCGTCTCCGGCGGCGTTTCCGCGCTTTCGCGCTTTCGTTCCGTTTACGTCCGGCCGGGAGAAGATCACGAGGTGGTGATTGTACAGGCGGTCCAGCGGCAGGGGCTCCAGTGTCTCGCCGTGCACGAGGTCGAAGGAGACGCGCGCCACCAGCATGGGCGACGGGTCGGTTTCGTTTGAAACCGGGCGCGCCAGTTTCCCCGCGTCTGACGTGGGGTCGGTGTTGAGCACCTCCCCCGGTCGCAGAGACCCGAGGGGCTTGACGTATCGGTCCACGCGCAGGCCCGTGTCTTTCTCGGCGACGGACGAGAGCAGGCGCGCGGGGGCGACGGACGCGGAGGAGCGCCTCTCAGCGCCCGGGCTCTGGGTATCGGACCCGGAGGCGTCCGCGTCGCGCTCGGACGAGCCGAGCGCCGGGGAGGCACACGCGAGGAGCGCGAGGAGCGCGACGACGGGCGAGCACCGAGCGCGCGCGCGTCCGCGCGCGGTGAGGAGCATCGCGGTCGAGAAGCCCGAGAAGAAGGTGACGCTCAAGGATGCGCGGCTCGACGCTCTCGTCGCGCGACGGGGAGTGCGGGGAAGGCGCAGAGGGAAGAGGGCTTTACGTGGCCAAAAACAAGTTTCTTGATTGAGTGCCCCGAGACCGTCACGCCGACGACGATTTCGCCGAGGAAATCGGCTCGTCGTGCGCGCGATCGCCTCGCCGCCGAAGTCGATAAAGTCGAGCGCGTGCCTTTCCGCGACCCATTCCTCATCGAACGTGCGCCGTACGGCGGCTCGACCTGCCCGGGTTCGACCGCGAGACCACGATGGTGCGTCTTCCGCGACTCTTCTCGCGTCGTGCACCCCGCGGCGGTGCCGCTCGAGCGGCGCCCAGCGCGCGGCGGGCGCTCCATCGCGCAGCCTCGCCGTTTCGCGACCGCGCGAGTGTCGCTCACCTGCCCACTCCGTCTCTCCCGCGCAGGCGCTCACGCTGTACACCAAGGATGCCGACGGCTCCGTCAAGGCGGTCATCGCCGCGAAGGCGGGCGGCCTCGACCTCACCGTCCTCCCCATCGCGCAGTACACCGGCTCGGCGGATGCGTCCCAGGTGCGGATCGCGGCGATCGCCTCTCCCAAACCCCGGCGAGGAAACCCCGAAACTCGCACGCACGCGGCCGAGAGCGCCTTTTGTCGCGCGAAATCCAAAAAGAAGCGCTCCTTTTTCGCGCGTGATGACGCGAATGCGTCCCGCGTCAAGACCCGTCCCGCTCACCTCTCGCATCATCCACCCTCATGAAAACCTCATACTTCTTTTATCTCCATGCAAAGGCCCCCGTCTTGACCGGCGCCGGCGCGGACGTGACCGGCTTCGACGCGATCAAGGCGGTGGCGACCGCCGCGAACGCGCCGCTCGGGAACGAAGAGATAATCGCCGTTTACCTCGAGACGCTCTCCGCGCCGGCGTCGATGCTGCAGAAGATGCACGCCGACCGCGCGCCGTACGTCCCCGCCAAGTACGACGAGGCTCTGTCTGCGGTTATCGACGGGCTCGCGAAGGTGGAGAGCGCGCTCGAGCGGAGCGGTGGCGGCTCAGAGACGTCTTTGACCCTGGCGGAGATTTGTCTGACGGCGACGCTTCACCCGCTCTTCGCCAAGGCGCTCGGCCCGGATGCTCGCAAAAACGCGCCCAAGACGACGGCTCTGTTCGAGCGCGTCGCGAACCGTGGTGAGGTAATCGGTGTGCTCGGGAAACCCACGCTTTGTGCCGCGGTGTCGCTTCCCAACATCGGGTCCAACGGCGGGGAGGCGCGTTCGACGAAGGCGTCTTCCGGCGACGCGGCCGCGAAGCCTCGCTCGTCGCGCTCGGCGCCCAAGAACGTCGAGATGGGCCCTCCGCAGGGCTCGCCTGAGGAGATCGCCGCGGCGGACGCGGCGGCGAGCGCGCAGGGCTCGGTCGTGGCTGCTCTGAAGGCAGCGAAGAAGGAGGGCGACGCGAGCGCGACGGACGACAAGATCAAGGAGGAGGTGGCGAAGCTTTTGGCGATGAAGAAGGAAGCGGACCGTCTGCGCGGCGTCGTCGATAAGCCCGCCGGCGGCGGGAAGGGCGGCGGGAAGGGCGGTAAGCCTGTGGATAAGAAGCCCAAGGAGGATAAGAACAAGAAAGGCTCGAAGGAGACGGGTCTGGGCTTGAACGTCTCCATGGAGGAGGATTTCGGGGCTTGGTACTCGCAGGTTGTGGTGGCTGGCGAGCTGATCGAGTACTACGACATCTCGGGGTGCTACATCCTGCGCCCGTGGGCGTACTCGATGTGGGAGCAGATCAAGGACTTTTTCGACGCCGAGATCAAGAAGCAGGGCGTCGAGAACTGCTACTTCCCCCTGTTCGTGTCCGCGGCTCGGCTCGAGGCTGAGAAGGACCACATCGAGGATTTCGCCCCGGAAGTGGCGTGGGTCACGAGGAGCGGGCAGAGCGAGCTGGACGTTCCCATCGCGGTTCGCCCCACCTCGGAGACGGTGATGTACCCGGTGTTCGCCAACTGGATCCGCTCGCACCGCGACTTGCCGATGAAGATCAACCAGTGGTGCAACGTGGTGCGCTGGGAGTTCAAGCACCCGACGCCGTTCATCCGCTCGCGCGAGTTCCTGTGGCAGGAGGGGCACACCGCGTTCGCGGGCAAGGCGGAGGCGGACGCCGAGGTTAGACGCATCCTCGAGCTTTACCGCCGCGTGTACGAGGAGCTCCTGGCGGTGCCCGTGGTCCCGGGCGTGAAGTCCGAGAAGGAGAAGTTCGCCGGCGGTCTGTACACGACCACGGTGGAGGCGTTCGTGCCGCAGACGGGGCGCGGCATCCAGGGCGCGACGTCGCACTGCCTCGGGCAGAACTTCGCCAAGATGTTCCAGATTGAGTTTGAAAACAAAACCGGAGGGCGGTCGATGCCGTGGCAGAACTCCTGGGGGTGCACCACGCGCACGATCGGGGTCGCCATCATGGTGCACGGCGACGACAAGGGTCTGGTTCTGCCGCCGCGCGTCGCGCCGCAGCAGGTGGTGGTGGTCACCATCCCCAACACCAAACTGTCTCCCGAGGACGCGCAGAGGCTCAAAGGTGCGTGAAGACACGCCCGGTTGTCGCGGCGTTTACGCCTTGCCGACGCGAAAAAACAAAACGCGGTTTTTTTCTCGTCTTCGTCTTCGAAAACCCGGCTCAACCTTTCGCGACGCGCCGCAAAAGCCGAGCGGCCGTTCGCGAACGACGAACGTTGAAAATAACGTCTCGTCGAGCCGGAGAACCAGAGGCTCCTTACCAATGGCGCGGCGTCGGCTGAAAAGCACATCGTCGCGCCATAATGTGGCGCCCCACACTAAACGCTTTTTTTTTCTCGTCTTTCGACGCGTTTTTCGTCGCGCGACGTCGACACGTTTTTCGGCTTTTTTTCTCAACCGCTCGCGCTGACTCTCGTCCTCTTCGTTCTTTCGCCTTGGTTCCTCCAGACACCGCGCGTGGCATGACGGATGCTTTGCTCGCCAGCGGCACGCGCGCGAAGCTCGATGACCGCGACAACTACACGCCCGGCTGGAAATACAACCACTGGGAGCTCAAGGGCGTGCCTCTGCGCGTGGAGTTTGGGCCTCGCGACATGGAGGCTGGCCACTGCGTGGTGGTGCGCCGCGACACGGGCGCTAAGGAGACGGTGAGCCTGGTTGACCTCCCGAACCGCGCCAAGGCGATGTGCGAGGAGATGCAGGCGGACATGCTGGCGCGCGCGACGAAGCGTCGCAACGAGAGCGTCGTGACCGTGACCTCCTGGGACGGGTTCGTGGAGGCGCTGGATGACAAGAAGATGGTGCTCACGCCGTGGTGCGAGACCAAGGAGAGCGAGGAGCTCGTCAAGAAGCGCACGCAGGGCGAGTCCGAGGGAGGCGCGGCGAAGACGCTTTGCATCCCGTTCGTGCAGCCGCCCCTGTTGCCGGGGCAGAAGTGCTTCATCACCGGCGCGCCCGCCACCACCTGGGTGCTGTGGGGCAGGAGCTACTAACAGTCCGAAGCGGTTAAGTGGTTTGCGTCTGCGCGTCTGCGTCGTATGCGCGTCTTGAGACGATGTTATGCATACTACGTATCCCGATAATACTACGAACCTCTACCCGAGCAGGACCCCTCTTTGCTTTTGCTTTTTTTTGTTCGTCTCCTGCAGCGAGCGCAGCCCCCCGAGTCCCCCCACCCCCCCCAGCCCCCCGATGGGGTTCAGACCGCCTCCCGTCCCGGCCACTCCCGACGCCGTCGAGTCGCGCGCGTGTTTTTTTATAATCGCGGTGACCCTCGCGGCGAGCGCCGCCGAACTCAGCACGGTCAACGCGCACGCGACGTAAAGACGGTACCGAGCGTATTTTTCTTCCGCGCCGATAAAGGCTCCTTCCGATGCTTCTTCCGATGCAGGAAGCCCGCCCACGTTTTGAGTCTTGAGTTTCGTGACGTCGTACAGGTTCCATCCTATGTACGACGTGACGAGCGTGCCTGGGACAAGGCCGACTATAGTCCCGTGCAGGAAATCCTTCGCGGAGACGCGACACGCGCCGAATGCAAATGAGCACGCGGCGAAAGGGAACGTCGGGGACAACCTGGAGAGCATCACGATCCCCGCCGCGCCTTTGGTGTCGCTCACGGCGTGGTCCAGAGACGTCAACAGAGGGCTGCCGTTGATTTTGCGCCGCGCCCACGCGCGTATGGGGCCGAACCGCGCGGCGACGAAACAGATGGTGGCGCCGGCGGTGGCGCCCACCAGGCTGACGAGCGACCCGAGCCACACGCCGTACACCGCGCCCGCGCCCACGTTGAGAGGCGTGGTGGTCAGGAGCATGGGCGTCGCCACCGCGGTGAGCGCCGCGAGCACGGAGCAGCCCAGCTGCGTGCTCACGTCCCGCCGCAGCCACCGAATCAGCTCGAGCGTGTGTTTCGCGTAATCGACCCGCCACGCCGCTCTCGCGGCGACGAAGAGAAGGCACGCCGCCAGCGCCGAGACCAGCGCGCGTTTGGTCGCGCGCCGCGCCGCGGACTTCAACCGCCCCCCCAGGGTCTTGGAGCTCGCCATCTCCAGCACTTCCCCCGTACCCATGCACGGATGACCGTCGACGACAACGAACCCACCCCCGACGCCGACGCGCGCGGCGCGCAGTGTCGGCGTCGAACAGCACGCGTGCGCCAAGATTTTTCTCGCGACAGGCGGATCTCCTCCGACTGCCCGAAAAGTGAGTCACGCCGATCCAAACCCCTGCGAAAAGGTAAAGCGCGTCGGCCATCCGCGGCGGTCCGCACACCCTCACGCGTCTCTTGGCTTCGACTCGATGTCGATGTCGATGTCGCTCGCCGCGCTCGCGAAGCCGATCGTCAACCCGTCGCGCGCCGGGCGTCGCGCCCCCGCGCGCCGCGTCGGCCCTTGCGTCCGCGCGCGCGCCTCTTCCGGCCCGCAATGGAGCACGGACAAGACCCTTTACGGCGAGGAAAAAATCGACCTCAAGGAGGGCGAGAGGTTACAGTGCGTGCGAACCCCGACGTGGATCTCCGTCTCCGCGTCAACCGCGGCCGTGCGAGCGACCCGATACGCGACCGCTCAGCCTCGAACGCCACCCCGACGCACAGACGCGGCTCCGATCCGCGTCTCGATCGCGCTCGTTTCAGGAGGCGAAATCATCCCCGACGCACAAAAGCGGCGGTGGTTCCGTTTCGTTTTTTTTAGCCGATCGGGTCGAGTCAGAAATCCTCGACGCGCGCGCGGAAGCGCCGCGTCGATTCGCCCTCATCGCCCGCGTCGTCTTCGCACGCGATACCGAGAGCGACTTCTTCGATTCGCGTCTCACTTAAAACGCGACTGACATCCCATACGCCCCCACCCCCACGCACGTCATCTCCGCTTCTCTCGCGTCATTCTCCGGTGTCGTCTCCGCCTTTTTCTTCGCGTCGCCGTTCCCGCTTCTTCATCCTCCGCCGTAGCGTGTCGGTCCCCGCGACGTCCGCGAACATGGGCCCCGGCTTCGACTCCTTCGGCTTCGCGGTCGACTTGGAGAATGAGCTCGTGCTCGAGCGGGGCGCGTTCGAGATGGACATCTACGGCGAGGGCGAGAAGACGCTCCCCCGGGACGAGTCCAACGCCATCATCGCCGCGGTTCGGGACGGATACGCCGCGATTTTCCCCGACGAGAAGCTTCCCGTTCACGACATCAAGTTCACGTCCATAAATCGCATCCCCCCCGCGCGCGGTCTCGGGTCCTCCTCCGCCGCGCTCGTCGCCGGCCTCGCCGCGGGTCTCGCGCTCGCCGGCCAGGACCTCGCCGCGCCGCAAACGAAGCAGCTCCTGCTGCAGCTCGCCGCCGACGCCGAGGGGCACCCCGACAACGTCGCGCCCGCGATTTACGGCGGCTTCCAGGTGAGCATCAACACGGGTCTCCCCGGGATGCGCAAGTGGGTGACGCAGGCGATTAAGCTGCCCACCGGGATGCAGGCCGTTCTGTTCATCCCCGAATTCGAGTCGCTCACCTCGGAGACGCGCGCCGCGCTCCCGAAGGAGATCCCGGTGACGGACGCGGTGTTCAACATCAGCCGCGCGGCGATGCTCATCAACTCGTTCGCCACCGACAACTTCGAGGCGCTTCGGTACGCGTGCCAGGACGTGATCCACCAGCCCATCCGGGGCGCGGACTTCCCTTTAAAGGAGCTCATCGACGCGGCGTTGAGTAAGGGCGCGCACGGCGCGTTCCTCTCCGGCGCGGGACCCACCGTCCTGGCGCTCACTGGAGGGCACGGAAGCGACGTCGACGCGGACACCATGGTGACGTTTCTAGCGGTGGAGGTGGCGGACGCCATGCTGGCGGCGGCGGAGGCAAACGCGTGCGCGGGCCGAGCGGTCATCGCGCAGCCCAGCGCGGCGGGCGTGGCGTGCCACAAGGAGGACGCGTCCACGCCGTGGTAAAGATGCGGGGTCGGAGAGTGAGTTTTGTCGCGGGTGGTGGGAGCTCGCTATCGGTATACTTGTAGCGGGTTCATACGCGCGAGATGAAACACGTAACGCGTTTCGTTTCCGTCTGAAAGGATTTTACAATCGTCCCGCGCGTCTCGCGCGGCGCGTCGCGCGAATCCCAACGCGCGCGCCACTCGTCACGTCGCGCCACGAAAGGTCTCGTCTCAGTCTCCGGTTGTCCACCCCCGTCCGCCGCCGCCGCGGCCGCTCCCCCCCTTGCCTTTCCCCGGGGACTTGCCCTTGCCGGGCGTCCCGCCCTTCTTACCGGCGCCCTTCTTGGCCGCGCTCGCGCCGCGCGGAGACCCTTTCTTTTTCCCGGGACTCTTCCCGGGATGGTCCTTGCGCTTCCCCGCCGCGGACGCGCCCGCGTCCCGCGTCCACTGCATCCCGTGAGACCGCGCCCCCTCTCCCCCCCCGTTTCGGTTTAAACCCGGTGCCCCCGCCCCCTGCGCCCTCTGCGCCTGGAGCCACCGCGGGACCGATCCGGCGGCGGCGGAATTCGCCGCCTTCGCCGCGGCGAAGCCCCCCCGGCCGCCGAAGCCGCCGCCGGCGCGCGGCGGCGCGTTCGGCCGCCCGTCCGCCATCTCCGGGAGGAACGTGAGGTCCCCCCCCGCGGCGATGGCCTCCGCGGCGGCGCGGAACAGCGCGCGCACCTCCTTGAACCGGTACGCGGACGCGGTGATGTTCCGCCCCACCTCCTGCGGGTCCTCGCACAGGATGAACGGTCTTTTTCCATACGGCCCGGGGGTCACCACGAGCTCGGCGGCGCGCGCTAACCCCGAGGACCGGTTCGCCGCCACGGCGCTCCGCGCGTAATCGAAGCCGTCCCCACCGAAGCGCCGCAGGAACGACGTCACGACGACCCCCAGGTCGACTTTCGGGGGAGGAGGCAAGACCGCCACCTTCTTCCCTCCCGAAACGTTTTCTCGCGCTCCGCCGCTCGCGCCCCGCATCCTCAGGTGCGCGACGGCTAAGCTGACGAGCAGGTACCCTCCGCATCCGCCGGTGGACGCGTCGTCCAGGCTGTGCGTCTTGAGCAGCTTCTTGAGCACCAGCACTAAAGGCCTGAGCTCGGGGAACTCCTCAACGCGCGCCTTGATCCAGTCCACCGCCTTGAGTCCGTTCGTAGCGCCCACGGTCAAATCCAGCGCGAAACCCGTAGCGTCGTCGCCGGTGGTGTGCGCCTTGACGATGGGCACCTTCGCGGTGTATATTCCCTGCGCGCGCGCCACCACCCGCTCGCGACGCAGCTGCCGCTCAATCTTACGCAGGATGCTCACGAGCTCGGTGCGGTCGGACTTGTTGAACCCGCCGCCCAAAGTCGAACACTCGGGACCCACGCCCAGGACCACCAGGTCGATGTCCGCCTCGCGCAACGCCAAGCCGCTCGCGCCGCTGCCGAAACACGCTAAACGCGCCGACGGGAACACGCGACGCACGCAGCTCTCGACGCGCGCGCGGCACGCCTCGCGACGGACCGCGTCCGCGGCGTCGCTACCCGCGCGGCGCGCGAACGCCACGATCTGCTCGTGCAGACGGAGCGTGTCGTCGTCGTCGTGTCCTCCGAACCGCGGCGCGCCCGAGCCTTTGGCGGAGGGCGCCTCGGAACCGGACAACGCGCTGTCCGAGGACGACGGCGTCGGCGGCGGCGACGCGTCGTCGTCGTCGTCGTCATCGTCGCCCGTCAGGTCCACGACGCCCTCCGGGTTCTCGCGTTTCCTTTTTCGTTCCGCCGAGAGCGACCCGGAGAGCCTGCGCGGTCCAGCTCCAGCGTTCCGCGCGTCCCGGTCCTCGTCCAGCTCGTCGTCGCCGGCACCGCTCGCGCGCGCCGCCGCCACGGGCGAGAAGAGCGCCGAGGCGGGGTCGAGCGCGCCGAGCTCGTCCGCGGCGTCGGAGTCGAAGACCGCCGCGGGGGCGGGGGCGGGGGCGGGGGCGAGCGGTACGCGCGAAGGGGATTTCCCCTCGTTGACGGAAGCGACGCGTTCATCCGTCGCTTCCGTCGCTTCCATCGGTTCGTCGTGACGTTCGGCGTCGTCCGCGTCTCGTTTCGCGCCGGGCGAACCCCGACGTCCGCTTTTTCTTTTTCGTACGCCATCCGTCGCGCCTTCGTCCTCCCCGTCCTCCTCGTCCTCCTCCGCCGCGACGAGGTTGACCCACCCGTCGCCGCCGTCGTTCCAGCCCCGCGTGCCCTCGGCCTCGTGCTCGACCACCTCGTCGATGGGCGAGGCGTTCGGGTCCGACACGATTCGCCCGGAGGGGGGGCCGTCGAGAGCGGCGGCGTCGCGCGCTTCGCTCTTGACGATCTGCAGGTCCAGCACGGTGTCGTCTGGCAGGTCCCCGAGCTCGCGGTCGTCCGCGTCGAACCCGGGAGGGTAGACCAGGCGCATCTTGGACGCGGGGAGGCGCCCGCCCGTCTTCTTGGAGACGATCTCGCGCAGCCGCGCGTCCGTGCACGACGAAGACACCTCCAGGGTCATCTCCTCCCGCTCGTCCCATCGTAACGTCAAACGCGCCGTGACTCTCCCGGCGTCGGCGAGTCGGAACCGCCCTAGCCGGCCCATGTGCACGCGCCCGTCGCGCACGAGGCCGTTCAACGCGCGCTGGACGCGCTCGTACCAGTCCCACCGATCGGCGAGCTCGTCCTTTTCGTGCGTGCGGATCCACGCGCCCACCTGTCGCGCGCTGAAGTGCTCGCCGACTTCATCGTCGGCGTCGGCGCCTTCGATGTCGGCGGCGGCATCCGCCTCCTGCGAGCCGCACAGGTCGATCACCGGCGCCGCCTCCTCCGCTTCCCGCTGCAACGCCGCCAGAGCCTGCGCCACCGCGCGGCGGTACCGCGCGGAGAGCATCTCCTCCTTCCCTCCGACCCGGCGCCCTACCCGGTGCCCGCCGCACTGCGGTCTCGGAAGAGGCCGAGAAGAGCTCGGTTTCTTTCGCGCGCGCGTGGAGCGACCTCTCGGTCACGCCGAAATCGAACCCAAGACCTCTCACGACGGGAGAACTGCTTCAGCTGCACTCTGGAATTCGGCGTCCGCACATTTTTTTTCAGGCTACGGCGCGCGCGGCGTCCGTCTCTCGCGTCTCAGTCTACGCGTCCGCAGACTACGATCGTGCGTCTACTACGTAAGTGTCTCTCTCGTCTCTCGCGTCTCTTCGCTTCGGGATCGCATCTCGGAATCCGACACCCGCTCGGTGTCATGGGATCACACGCGCTCGTGGAACGTTCGTTTGACGATCTCCTCCTGCAGCTCAACCGCGAGCGCGTTGAAACGCACCGCGTAGCCGCTGATCCGAACCGTCAGGTTGGGGTATCGCGAAGGAAACTTCATCGCGTCCACTAACGTTTCTCGGTCAATCACGTTCACGTTCAGGTGGTGCCCGCCGTCGGTTGTGAGAAACGAAGAAGTGTGACTGGCGAGGTTCGCGCCTTTTTTTTGTCCACCGACGTCCGCGGAAACTCCGCTCGCGCAAGGTTGAACGAAACGAAAAGGCGAAAAGTACTCGTCCAGCAGCGCGACGAGGTTCGAGTTTCGGTCGTAATCCGTCTTACCGAGGCTCGACGCGCTGATCGAGAACGTGTTGCTGATCCCATCCAAGCACCCGTCTTTGTCGTACGGGATTCTCGAAACCGAGTTGAGCGACGACAACGCACCGCTCACGTCTCTTTCGTGCATGGGATTCGCGCCGGGCGCGAACGGCGCGCCCGCCAAACGCCCGTCCGGCGTCGCGCCCGTGTTCCGACCGTACATCACGTTGGAGGTGATCGTTAACACGGATAACGTCGGCGTCGCGCCGCGGTAGAGGCGCCCGCGCTCGCGGAGCTTTCTTAAGAAGTCGCGCGTCACCTCGGCGGCTATCGTGTCGACGCGCGGGTCGTCGTTCCCGAAAGCGGGCCAGGTGCCTTCCACTTCGAACGAGACGATGACGCCGGTTTCGGGATGGACAGTAGGGACGACTCTTTCGGCGTGTTTGACCGCGCTGAGACTGTCCACCAGGCAGCTTAAACCAGCCACTCCGAACGCCATGAACCGCCGAGGTTCTGAATCTATCAGAGCCATCATTAGAGATTCGTAGTTGTACCTGTCGTGGGACCAGTGTATGCGGCACATCGCGTCGACGTACACGCCGGCGAGCCACTCCGCGTATGTGTCGAAACGTCGTTTAACGTCGGCGTAGCTCAGGGGCTTCGTTTTATCCAAAGCGCCGCCGAGAGCGTCGTCGAGACTCGCCGGCGCGACGCGCGCGCCGGTGATCTCGTCTATTCCCCCGTTGAGCGCGTACAGGAGCAGCTTCGGGAGGTTCACGCGCGCGCCGAAGAACTGCGTGTCTCTGCCGAGCGCGAGGCCGCTCACGCAGCACGACACGCCGACGTCGTCGCTCTCGAACGCGACGCGCATAGCTTTGTCGTTTTCGTACTGGATCGCCGACGTCGCGATGGAGCTCTTCGACGCGTACGCTTTGAACGGCGACGGCAATAAGTCGGCGTCCCAAAGAACCGTCAAGTTGGGTTCCGGCGCGGGGCCTAAGTTCTCCAGCGTGCGCAGGAACCGCCAGGACGTCTTCGTCACGAGGTGGCCTCGTTTCGCGCACCCACCGATAGCGCACGTCGCCCACACCGGGTCGCCGGCGAAGAGGTCGTCGTACGCTTTCGGTCTTAGGTGCCGTATCAGGCGCAGCTTCATCACAAGGTTATCCACCAGCTCTTGCGCGGCGGCCTCGCTGGGTAACGTACCAGAAAACAAATCGCGTTCGATGAAGATGTCAAGGAACGCATCGACGCGACCGAGCGAGATGGCCGCGCCGTCGTCTTCTTTCACCGCCGCGAGGTACGCGAAGTAAAGCCACTGGAACGCTTCTTTCGCCGACAAAGCGGGTCGCGAGACGTCGAAGCCGTACGTAAACGCCATTTTCTTCAACGCGCTCAAAGCGTTGATCTGGCACGAGATCTCATCCGCCAGCTGAAACACGGAGTCGTGGTCGAACGACGTGTCGAACGTTTCTTCGCTGGTCAAAGAGAGACCTTCGGTGACGAAATCTTTTTGCTTGGTTCGCGCGCGTAATAGGACGGCGGCGCGGTCGTTTTTTTTTTCCGTCACGAGGGCGTCGACTCCACTCAGCGCGACCCTTCGGTAATCCCCCAACACGCGTCCCCTGCCGTAGGCGTCCGGTAACCCGGTGACGATGTGGTTCTTACGCGCGGCGCGCATCTCGCCGTCGTACAGGTCGAACACGCAATCGTTGTGCGTGCGGCGCACGTGTGTCGTGGACTCGGGGTCGAACGGCGCGAGGAGCGCGTTCAAAGCGTCGCGCTCCGTTTCGTCCGCGCCGCGCTCCACGCACGCTCTGCGGGTCAGACGCGCGCCGCCGAGGGGCTTCACCCCGCGGACCAGAGGTCTTTCCGTCTGGAGACCGACCACCACGTCGTCGTCCCCGGAGCGCTCCGTGACGATGTACCCGGGTTCGTGCGACGTGATGCCGCACGCCTTGGAGACGTCCAAGCCGAGGCACCCGCCGCGGTCGTACTCTCGCTTCAACAGGTCCTGGCAGGCGCTCCACAGCCTCCGGGTCTTCTCGGTCGGGCCGCTGAGCTCGGAGAAAAGGTCTCCGTCCACTGGAGAGACGTTCGCGGCGATGAACGACGCGACGTCGGTGGACTTGACGGTGGCGAGAGACATCGGACGGAGCCGACGGGCCGCGCGCGCGACGAAAGCGCGGGGGACGCGCCGAGTTTCGGCGTCTCGCAAAAACAAGAGAACGAGACGCTGAGATTCCTTTCCTTCTCGGCAGAAACGAAACGAGCCACGACTCGACTGAAGAAGCCACGACGACTTACGCCGCCGCGCGCCACCGCGCAGACGCGCGGCGCGCGCGGAAGGGGACGAGGTGGTGGGTCCAGAGTGATGGGGCGGAAGCGGTGCGCGCACGGTAGGGTGAAGTACAGCTGCGCGGACTGCAACCCCTGCCCGCACGGGAAGGTGAAAAGCGACTGCGTGGACTGCAACCCCTGCCCGCACAGCAAGCTGAAACGCAACTGCGTGGACTGCAACCCCTGCCCGCATGGCAAGGTGAAAGGCAGCTGCGCGGACTGCAGCTCCTGCCCGCATGGCAAGGTGAAACGCAACTGCGTGGACTGCAACCCCTGCCCGCATGGCAAGCGGAAACGCGACTGCGCGGACTGCAACCCCTGCCCGCACGGGAAG
>ENA-OUOG01002049-OUOG01002049.1-marine-metagenome-genome-assembly--contig:-NODE-2049-length-21821-cov-5.359639_pt1 | contig 21821 bp, 21 predicted proteins | sample MGYA00248635_ERZ508505 | MGnify/ENA primary metagenome ERZ508505 (study PRJEB26176, sample SAMN06267871) | marine metagenome | isolation source: Saanich Inlet, British Columbia, Canada | place: Pacific...
GCCTGTTTCGTCACCCTACAGTGTACTTAATCATTATTTCAAAACTGTATTACAGTGCGTAAAACCCTCCTTGGAGGGCACTCCCGATAGTTATCGGGAGCCTATTTTGTCACCTTTAAATGGTGTAATCAATAAGCGCTGCTTTCGTATTTAATCCGTTTGATTATAGATCAAATGTATAGCAAAAGGCTCTATTATTAAAATATCCTTAATACTTAATGCTAATTATTACATTATAAATATTATATAGATACTATATTTACGAATACCATATTTAAGTATAGATAAAATGCCGGATCATTACGAAATTGATAACGTTGACCTGAAGATCTTATCCATTCTCCAGCACAATGCGAAAAAACCTTACACTGAAGTAGCTAAACAGGCCTTTGTTTCAGCTGGCACAATCCATGTACGCATGAACAAGCTGGAAAAGCTAGGGGTAGTCAAAGGGGCGTCTCTCGATTTGAACCTCTCCAAGCTCGGTTACAGCGTCGGAGCATTTCTTGGCGTATATCTAACAAAGAGTTCACTCTATGACAAAGTAGCTGATCAATTGAAGAACATCCCCGAGATCACCTCTATTCACTACACCACAGGGAACTATAGCATGTTTGTGCGTGTCTTTGCCAAGAGCACCGATCACCTCAAAGACATTTTACACAATAAGGTCCAAAATGTAGCGGGCATTGAACGAACTGAGACCTTCATCATCCTTGAAGAAACATTATCAAGGAGTATCGTGTTAGATGAATAAATGAGCCCAACTCATTGAACTTTTTAATAAACCATTGGTAAAAAAAGAAAGCGGGAAACCTTTCCATTTATTTTAAGGTTGTACATTTGCAATTAGAATCAGTCTAAATAAGATAACGTCTAAACAAGATAATATGAGTAATGATGATCAAATCTTAGAAGAGTTCACCTCCAAAGAGTACGAGTTCGGTTGGACCGTAGACTTGGAAGCCGATGAAGCTCCGAAAGGATTGAGTGAAGAAATCATTCACTTTATTTCCAAGAAGAAAGAAGAACCGGAATGGATGCTTCAATGGCGTTTGGATGCTTACAGGGCGTGGCAAAAGATGGCTGAACCAAAATGGCCTAACGTTGATTATCCTCCTGTTAACTATCAAGACCTCATCTATTATTCTGCCCCTAAGCAGAAAAACAAAGCCAAATCTTTGGACGAAGTTGACCCTGAATTGATCGCTACCTTCGAAAAACTGGGCATATCGCTCACAGAACAAAAAAGATTAACAGGTGTGGCAGTTGATGCTGTAATTGACTCGGTATCGGTTGCGACGACCTTCAAAGAAACCTTGGGTGAATTAGGTATTATCTTCTGCTCGTTCTCAGAAGCAGTGAAAGAGCACCCTGAATTGATCAAAAAGCACTTAGGTTCTGTTGTCCCTGTGAAAGACAATTTCTTTGCCGCACTAAACTCAGCAGTTTTTTCCGATGGTTCGTTCTGCTACATTCCAAAAGGAGTCAGATGCCCAATGGAACTTTCTACCTACTTCAGAATCAATGCGGCCAATACAGGCCAATTCGAACGTACATTGATCGTTGCTGAAGAAGGTTCTTATGTGAGTTACTTAGAAGGTTGTACTGCCCCAATGCGAGACGAAAATCAATTGCATGCAGCGGTAGTTGAGATCAAAGCAGCGAAAGATGCTGAAGTAAAATATTCGACCGTCCAAAACTGGTACCCTGGTGACAAGAACGGAAAAGGTGGTATCTACAACTTTGTAACAAAAAGAGGAATTTGTGAGGGTGATAACTCTAAGATATCTTGGACACAAGTAGAGACTGGTTCAGCCGTTACTTGGAAATACCCTTCATGTATTCTTAAAGGAGATAACTCGCAAGGTGAGTTTTACTCCGTGGCTGTCACCAATAATTACCAGCAAGCCGATACGGGAACCAAAATGATCCACATTGGAAAGAACACCAAGTCAAGGATCGTATCGAAAGGAATATCAGCAGGTAAGTCGCAAAATAGCTACCGTGGACAGGTGCATGTAATGAAACGGGCGGACAATGCCAGAAACTTCTCACAATGCGACTCGCTTTTGATGGGCGACCAGTGTGGGGCACATACATTCCCTTACATAGATATTGAAAACAAGTCTGCACAAGTCGAACACGAGGCAACTACCTCTAAAATTGGCGAAGATCAAATCTTCTATTGCCAACAACGAGGCATCGATGAAGAGTCAGCTGTGGCCTTGATCGTAAATGGTTATGCCAAAGAAGTATTGAATAAGCTTCCGATGGAATTTGCAGTAGAAGCACAAAAATTATTAGCACTGACCCTAGAAGGATCAGTAGGTTAGAACGAGTAAACTAAGCAAGAGAAATGCTATCAATAAAAAATCTTCAAGCGAAAATCGAGGACAAAGAAATTCTCAAAGGAATCAACCTAGAGGTGAAGGCGGGTGAAGTACACGCCATCATGGGTCCTAACGGTTCCGGTAAAAGTACATTGGCATCCGTTTTAGCGGGTCGCGAAGAATACGAAGTAACTGGAGGCGAAGTGAATTTCTTGGGACAAGACTTATTGGACATGGATGCAGATGAACGTGCCCGAGAGGGTGTTTTTCTGGCCTTCCAATACCCAGTAGAGATTCCAGGAGTTAGCACCACTAACTTCATGAAAACAGCGATTAATCAGGTAAGAGAGCACAGGGGTGAGAAAGCCTTGGATGCCGTTTCTTTCTTGAAGCTAATGAAAGAGAAAATGAAACTCGTTGAGATCGACCAATCTCTTTTGAGCCGATCGTTAAATGAAGGTTTCTCCGGCGGTGAGAAGAAAAGAAACGAGATCTTCCAAATGGCCATGCTAGAGCCAAAATTGGCGATTCTAGATGAAACAGATTCTGGACTGGACATTGACGCCCTTAAAGTGGTGTCTCACGGAGTGAATACCTTAAAATCGGCAGACAATGCGACGATTGTGGTGACGCACTACCAACGATTATTGGATTACATCGTGCCTGACTTTGTACACGTTCTTTACAAGGGGCGTATCGTGAAATCAGGCACAAAAGAATTGGCCTTAGAGCTTGAAGCAAAAGGCTATGATTGGATCAAAGAAGAAGCAGAAGCGACTGTCTAATTCATGGAAAAACTAGCAGGACAAAAAGTATTGGATGCCCTTCAAGATCGCTTTAGCGCATTTGAAGCAGGCCTGAATGGCCATGCACAATCTGACGCACATCGCATCAGAAAGAATGCCTTCGATCGATTGATGAAAAGTGGCCTTCCACATGCCAAAGATGAAGAATATAAGTTCACCAATTTAACCAAGACTCTGGAGAAAAAAGTAAGCTTTGGTGAATCTGAAAGTGGGATATCCTCCCTTTCAACTACAGGTGTCGATATTAGTGAATTGGATGCTTATCGATTGGTATTTGTCAATGGCCAATTCGATGCAGCAGCCTCTTCGACCATTGAAATTCAAGGAGTAAGTATTGCTCCCCTTGAAGACGTCTTGTATCGCGAAGAGCTTGGGTTTAACCAAGAAGCTTCCGCTAGCGAGGATAGTTTTGTTGCCATGAATACCGCTTTTGCGCAACATGGCATTAGCATCCAGGTAGCACCAAAAACGATCATCGACAAACCCATTTTTCTTCTATTCATCGGAGATCAAGAAGATTACAATGTGCGCAATCTCCTTTCTTTCGGTGACTTATCACAGGCCACTATCATTGAGAAATTTGATTCCGCTTCTGGCGCTAAATTTTCAAATGCAGTCAATGAGATCTCGGTAGGATCCCAAGCCAATATCACCTATTTCAAAATAGAGAACGATACGGCTGACAGTATTCACTTTGCTTCTACATTCGTTTCTCAGCAAAAGGATAGCAAATTCACAGCGAATACCATTGCATTAAACGGTGAAATGGTAAGAAATAACCTACACATCAAATTGGAAGGTGAAGGATGTGAAGCCTACATGAATGGACTTTACTTGTTACAAGGAAAAACCCATGTAGACAACCATACGGTTGTGGATCATATCCAGCCTAATTGCTATTCAAATGAACTCTATAAGGGCATCATGGATGAGCGATCTAAAGGTGTTTTCAACGGGAAGATATTTGTTCGACAAGCCGCTCAAAAGACTAATGCATTCCAATCGAATAAGAACATCTTATTAACGAATGATGCAACGGTCAACACCAAGCCACAGCTGGAGATCTGGGCAGACGACGTGAAATGTTCTCATGGCTGTACTACAGGCCAATTAGATGAAGACGCCTTATTTTACTTAAAAGCACGTGGTATCAAGCACCATACGGCAATGGCCATGCTTTTGCATGCCTTTGCGAGCGATGTCATGGAAAATCTTGAAAACAAAGCAGTTCAAGATTATGTAGAGGCAATAATCACTGAACGACTCGAAAAATAATATGGCCAATACCTTAGTAGCAAGTCATCTCAATATCCAACAGATCAGAGAAGAATTTCCTGTACTTCATCAAGAAGTGAACGGAAAACCTTTGATCTATTTTGACAATGCGGCTACTAATCAAAAACCCAAGCGTGTGATCGACGCGTTGGCCTATCATTACACCCACGACAACGCCAACATACATCGTGGTATTCACACCTTGGCTGAGCGTGCGACTGAATCCTTCGAGGAAACCCGAAGAATGCTTGCAGAATTCATCAATGCTCCTGAAACGGAGGAAGTGATCTTCACAAAAGGCACGACGGAAAGCATCAATTTAGTGGCGGCGACCTACGGCCGGAAATTTATCGAAGCTGGCGATGAGATTTTGGTTTCGGCCATGGAACACCACTCGAACATAGTTCCCTGGCAGATGCTCTGCGAAGAAAAGGGTGCTGTATTGAAAGTGATGCCCATCACCCCTTCTGGAGAACTCATTCTCGAAGAAGTAGAAAAGCTCATCACAGACCAAACTAAAATTGTTGCCTTCAATCATGCCTCGAATACATTGGGCACAATCAATCCTGTTAAACGGATCACCCAATGGGCGCATGAAAAAGGAGCTAAAGTGCTCATCGATGGTGCACAATCCGTTTCGCACTTGGCCATTGACGTACAAGACTTAGGCGTTGATTTCTATGTGTTTGCAGCGCACAAAATGTACGGACCTACGGGTACTGGTGTGCTCTGGGGCAAAAGAAGCTTATTGGAAAAAATGCCCCCCTACCAAGGAGGCGGTGAGATGATCAAGGAGGTTTCTTTTGAAAAGACCACCTACAACGACATCCCATATAAATTCGAAGCGGGAACGCCGGGCATCGCAAATGTAGTTGCATTCAAAGAAGCCATACGGTTCATCCAAGAACTGAACAAAGCAGAGATTGCTGCCCATGAAGCGGCACTACTGGCTTATGGAACTGAACAGTTGCAGCAAATAGAAGGCTTGCGTATTATTGGTGAAGCGGCTGAAAAAGTAAGTGTCATTTCCTTTGAAATAGAAGGTATTCATCATTTTGACCTGGGCATGTGGCTAGATGCAAAAGGCGTTGCTGTGCGCACTGGGCATCACTGTACGCAGCCATTGATGGATTTTTATGGTATTGAGGGAACCACAAGAGCTTCTTTTTCAGTTTATAACACGATCGAAGAAATTGATGGCTTTGTAACCGCCCTGAAAGACATAATCAAGAAATTCAGATGAGTCAGAGTATCGCAGAAGTACAAAACGAAATTATCGATGAGTTCGCTATGCTCGATGGTGATCTTGAGATGACCATAGGCTATATCATGGAGTTGGGCGAACAGCTTCCGCAAATGAAAGAACAGTACAAAACGGAAGACAACATTGTGAAAGGCTGTCAGTCAAAGGTTTGGTTAAATGCCATTCCTGAACAAGACAAAATTCACTTTGAAGCCGATAGTAATACGGCAATCACTAAAGGTTTAGTAAGCTTATTGGTTCGGATTTTAAGTGGCAGAACAGCAAAAGAAATTGTTGATTCGGATCTTTTCTTTATCGATAAGATTGGGTTGAACCGCTTCATTGGCACCCAGCGTTCTAACGGACTCGGTGCCATGATGAAGCAAATAAAAATATATGGACTTGCGTTTTCAGCAAAGTCTGCCACTAATTAAATGTTGACAATTAAGAATTAAATGTTCATGTCAGACGGTAGTGTAAAAGAAGGATTAAGAGATGAGGTGGTCGCCGCGATCAAAACGGTTTATGACCCTGAGATTCCTGTTGATGTCTATGAATTAGGCTTGATCTATGAGATCAATGTCTTTCCGGTCAACAATGTCTATATCTTAATGACCTTGACGTCTCCTTCTTGCCCAGCGGCAGAGGTGTTACCAGATGAAGTCAAACAAAAAGTATTGGCGCTTGAAGAAGTCAATGATGTAGAATTAGAGTTGACCTTCGACCCTCCATTCACGATGGAAATGATGTCGGAAGAAGCAAAACTTGAATTAGGTTTTATGTAATAGAATAATTTTTAGAGATATGTATCCAGAACACTTATTAGTACCATTCAGACAAGAGCTCACTGAAGCAGGTTTTTCTGAATTAAAGACTGCGGAGGCTGTTGACGAGCATTTGAAAGACCACAAAGGAACTTCGTTGATCGTCATTAACTCAGTTTGTGGTTGTGCGGCAGGTACCGCAAGACCTGGTGTAAAGATGGGCTTAAAATTAGCTGATAAGGCACCGAATAATTTAATGACAGTTTTTGCTGGCGGCGACGTTGAAGCAACAGCTAAGGTTAGAGAGTATCACCTTCCCTACCCTCCTTCTTCCCCATCTATCGTGTTATTCAAAGATGGCGAATTGGTGCACATGGTAGAAAGACATCATATCGAAGGGCGTTCAGCAGAAGTGATCGGAAATCACTTAGCGGATGTTTTCGAAGAGCACTGTTAGCAGTAATCGACCCCAATACAAAAAAGGCTTCCCTAGGGAAGCCTTTTTGATTTATCATTAGCCAGTATTTATTCGTTTATCAACAGCACCAAACACTTTATTTTAGGTCTAGCCTGTAATAAGAAGTATTACTGAAGCTTGTTAAAAAATCACTCGCATTGAGTAATTTCCTCAAGTGCTTATTTTGTGCCTGTCTCAGTTTTGCGATTGGTGCTTCTAAAAGCAGCTCATCGTTGCAATCATAGATCTTGATGATCTTCAAAGGAGAAAGTTCCTCCAAGATACCAGTCTCCTCATCGAAAACAAACGTGGGCTCATAGCTCTCCACTTTTAATTCTTTCTTCACCAGTTCGATCAGCTGATAAGCCTCCTCTCTTGTTAACCTGCTTTCATCATCTGTTGAATGGGCAAGTGCCAGCGTGCAAAATCCTACTAAGAAAAGAAACGCAAAGACCAAGCGTCTTTTCAAGTTGTCGTTGTTGATAATCATTACTTTCATGTTGTTGTTATTTTGAGTTTTCAAGTTGCTGACCAAAGCAACCTTGCCCATTAATAGGCAACGCTTATGCCATATTAATCATTAATCTGATTATCAATTAGTTAACAAAACATAATAACATTCATTAACACTATTTTTGTACGTTTTTGAACAGCAGTGTTGCGCTTTTGAGACAACATAACCTATTGGCTATTTTTACGTATTCTCCGGTTAATAAACCGAAAAAACTTACAATCCCATTCCCACAAGGTTTTGGAAATCGCTTCTCTCTCCTTGAAAAAAAGGAAGTTTAAGCTCGCTGGCTTAGGCATGAAAATGTCAAAAGGCAATAAATGGAGTTATATACGCCAATCCGCAGTCATCTTTTCTACAGCTATAATGCCCGATAAGGTAACACCCGGAATGCCTTGCCCCGGGTAAACCGTATCCCCTACCATGTAGGCTTTGTGCTTATCTAGACGCGCATCGAGCATTTGCCAAGGCTTGATATGCATGTACTGAGGATAACCTCCTACAAAGCCCCACTTTCTACCAGTCCACTTGGCCCATGACTTCGGTGTGGATGAATGCTGGTAAATGATGTTATCTTTCTTCAAGAAATCTGCCTGCTCCAAGGCTTGGATGATCGCCTCCTCTGCTCTCTGGTTATCGATGATCAAATGCTCCGGATCAGGGCTATGCGTGCTGATGGACATCACCATCAAGCCTTTTTCATCACTCCGGGTGGTGTCTTCTGGATGATTGAGGCTAATGAAAATAGAAGCAGAACCGGTTTCCGCCAATGGCTCAGAAAGATGAATCTGGTGATGAATGGCCTCAAATGTTCGATGCGGTTTAAAACCGATGCCCATCTGAAAAGCTGAATTCAATTCCTTCGAACTCATGAGCTTGTCTTGCATACGCGCCACTTTTTCATCATGAAACAACTCCAAGGTATTATTGATGGGTAATCCCGAAACGAGGTATCCGGCGAGGTACTCCGCCTTTGTCGATTTAATACGATAGCCCTTATCGGTCTTTTCAATTGATTCAACCCCTTCTCTCAACTTAACCTCTCCGCCGTGGGCTTCGATATAGTCTACAAAAGGCTGCACCAAATTTAGCAAGCCCCCGTCAACATAATAATTAGGGAAATTGGTGTAGCAAAGTGCTGTTGCCCCAAAGAGAAAATTGATTTCCTCCATTTGGTTCTGCGCAGTGATCAACAATTGCTCATTTACAAAATCTACAAAACGTGCATTATCGATTAATCCATGTTTGATCAATACCGATTTGACAGATAAGAAGGCACTGGGGACATTCATTACCTGTTTCGCTGTCACATGCTTGATCGCATGCAGCAAATCCTTTGCATTGGAGGGTGGAAAACGTTTTTGCTTCAATGAAGTCGACCAAACGAACTCACTCACCTGATAACATTCTTTCCAGAAACTTCGCTGCCCCTTTTTTCCAAATACGCGTTCGGCTTCGGCAATCCACTGGTCCAAGCCTTCATAGCGATTGATTACTGTACCGTCCTTTAATAGCACCTGCATAGGTAGCTGCAATTTGCGTGCATTGATCACTATGCCCGTCTCGTCTAACACCGCCTGCAAAGGCAATCCGTTGCCCAATCCTACCAAGGTGGTTGCGCCAGCTTCAAAAACGAAACCTTTGCGCCAATAGGATGTCGTGCAGCCCCCCGGTAAGTAATTCTGCTCAAGAACAGTGACTTGCTTTCCCTTTTTCGCTAAAAGAGCTGCCGCGGTCAATGCTCCCATCCCACTACCAACAATCAGAACCTCAGTACGTTGCGCCATGCTACAAAATCTTGTTTAATTATTTTAATCGAAAGTTGAACAAAAATAAATAACGTAATGTTCGATAGGTGTTGAATTTAAGTGGTAAGCATACTTCTTACTCAATCTAAAAAAATCATTGATGAAAGTAGCTGTATTTCGCAAGGAGCATTTTAATGCGGCCCATAGACTGCATAACCCAAACTGGTCAGACGAACAGAATGAGGAAATATTTGGCAAGTGCAATAACAAGTACTATCACGGGCATAATTATGAATTGATCGTTAAGGTCATCGGTGAGCCTGATCCAGAGACAGGCTATGTATATGACATGAAGGTGTTGAGTGACTTGATCAAAGCGAACATAACAGATCGCTTCGACCATAAGAATTTGAATTTGGATACGGAAGAATTCAAAGACCTCAACCCTACGGCCGAAAACATGGCAGTTGTTTTTTATGATATTCTACGAAAGAAAATAGAACCTCAATACGATTTAAAAATTACCCTATACGAAACTGAAAGAAATTATGTTGAATACCCAGCTTAATGGATTAACCATAGAGGAAATAGGTGACGAGCACGTAGGCACCTCATACGATACGCCCATGAAGGCCGATGCTTTCGATATGGACGACAATTTAAAAATGGACCTGATCGAAGATAAATTCCGTGACATCATGGAGATCATGGGATTAGACCTTACTGATGACAGCCTAAGTGGCACACCAAGAAGAGTGGCCAAGATGTACATCAAAGAGATCTTTAGTGGACTGAATCCAGCGAACAAGCCAAAAATCGCCCTCTTCGATAACAAGTACAAGTACGAAGAAATGCTTGTCGAAAAGGACATCACATTCTATTCCAATTGCGAGCACCATTTTGTGCCGATCATTGGTAAAGCGCATGTGGCTTACATTTCAAATGGACAGGTGATCGGTCTTTCGAAGATCAATCGCATTGTGGAATATTTTGCAAAGCGCCCTCAAGTGCAAGAGCGATTAACAGTTCAAATCGCGAATGAATTAAAGCAGATCCTAGGTACCGAAGATGTCGCTGTGATCATTGATGCTGAACACCTGTGTGTTTCATCAAGAGGTGTACGCGATGTCAATAGCTCAACGCTAACGGCACAGTTTCATGGCAAATTCAAAGAAGATGCGACTCGAAAAGAGTTTTTGACTTACATCAACCAAAAAGTGAAGTAATGCGAAATTTATTGATCATAGGCGCTAGTTCAGGTATTGGGAAAGCCATTGCTACGCAAGCGATTGCTGATGGCTACCATGTCATTTCTGCATCACGAAATGCCCCTGATCTTTCGCAAATAGAACACCATACGGTTGACATTACGGCGGACGACATTGATTGGTCGTTCATACCTGACGAATTACACGGCTTGGTCTATGCACCCGGCACCATCAACTTGAAGCCTTTTCATCGTTTCAAACTGGAAGAATTCCAGCAGGACTTTGATATCAATGTACTAGGTGCTGTCAAGGCGATGCAAGCTGCTTTTAAAAGTTTAAAGGCGGTTGACTCGGCTTCTGTCGTTCTTTTCAGCACAGTGGCAGCCAAGTTGGGTATGAATTTTCATGCGTCCATTGCCACGGCCAAAGCAGCGGTTGAAGGATTGGCGAGAACGGCGGCAGCAGAATGGAGCCAACATAACATTCGCGTGAATGTATTGGCACCTTCTCTTACGGACACCCCTTTAGCTGGTAGAATATTATCCACTGATGATAAAAAAGAGGCCTCGAATAAAAGGCATCCTATCGGACGCTATGGGCAACCAGAAGATCTGGCCAATGCTGCCATGTATTTGTTGTCTGAAGGAAGTTCATGGGTCTCTGGCCAAACCATTGGTGTAGATGGTGGCATGGGAGCCCTAAAACCCTAAGTGATTGATATTCTGATAATTAATAAAAACCCTGACTTTCTACAAAGTCAGGGTTTTTTCGTTCAACTAATTCAGTTTGATGTTCTTTCGTTTTCTTAGCTAGACTACTATCTTTGCGCATCTTTAAAAAAAACGACTTTAACTTATGTCTAATCTAATTTATTTGGTCCCTGTACTGGGCCTTATTGGGCTGCTAGTGATGATCATCAAATCGAGATGGGTCAACAAACAAGATGCAGGCGATCAGAAAATGCAGGATCTTGCCAACTACATCAGAGAGGGTGCACTTGCCTTCTTGAGTGCAGAGTACAGAGTACTTTCCATCTTTGTGGTTGTTGCTGGTATTTTATTAGGAGTTATTTCACTTCTCGTTGAAACAACCCATTGGTTTATTGTTGCTGCTTTTGTCATCGGTGCATTCTTCTCAGCCTTGGCTGGAAACATCGGTATGAGAATCGCTACAGCGGCCAACGTAAGAACTACTCAGGCTGCAAAAACAAGTCTTCCTCAGGCATTGAAAGTGTCTTTCACCGCAGGTTCTGTTATGGGGCTAGGGGTTGCTGGTTTAGCTGTTTTTGGTCTGAGCCTTATCTTCATCCTATTGTTCCAATTCTTCATGCAAGGAGATTTCGCCAATGGCGGTGTGAGCGAAATGGTCGTTGTGCTTGAAGCCCTTGCTGGTTTCTCATTAGGTGCAGAATCTATTGCCCTATTCGCACGTGTTGGTGGCGGTATTTATACGAAAGCGGCCGATGTGGGTGCTGACCTTGTTGGAAAAGTAGAAGCCGGTATTCCAGAAGACGATCCAAGAAACCCTGCTACTATCGCTGATAACGTAGGTGATAACGTGGGTGACGTAGCCGGTATGGGAGCTGACTTGTTCGGCTCTTATGTGGCGACAGTACTTGCTTCTATGGTTCTTGGTAACTACGTGATAAGAGACATGGGTACGAACTTTTCAGGAGATGCCTTTGGTGGCATTGGCCCAATCCTTCTCCCACTTCTTATTGCAGGCCTTGGTATTCTTTTCTCCTTAGGAGGAATGGCAGTGATTAGAATAAGCGATAATAATGCAAAAGAATCTCAAGTGCAGAGTGCACTGAATAGAGGAAACTGGATTTCTATCATACTAACAGCGATCGCCTGTTGGTTCCTCATTGATCTTCTTTTACCTGCTACCATGCAAATGGAGCTTTTTGGTGAAGGTATTGTTGAAATCACCTCTGCGCGTGTATTTGGCGCTGTATTAGTTGGCCTTGTAGTAGGTGGTGCCATTTCTTACTTCACTGAATATTACACGGCTATCGGTAAGAAGCCGGTTATGAATATCATTCAGAACTCATCTACTGGAGCAGCAACCAACATTATCGCTGGTTTGGCAACAGGTATGAAGTCTACTTTCGCTCCTATCCTACTTTTTGCTGGTGCGATCTGGGGAGCATATGAATTAGCCGGTTTCTACGGTGTTGGAATTGCCGCTTCTGCAATGATGGCAACTACTGCGATGCAATTAGCCATTGATGCCTTTGGCCCTATTGCAGATAATGCAGGTGGTATCGCTGAAATGAGCGACTGTCCTGACGAAGTACGTGAAAGAACTGACATTCTTGATTCAGTTGGTAACACGACTGCAGCGATCGGTAAAGGATTTGCAATTGCTTCTGCGGCATTAACCGCTCTTGCACTTTTCGCAGCCTATGTCACCTTTACCGGTATCGATGGAATTAACATCTTCAAAGCCGATGTATTGGCTGCTCTGTTCATTGGAGGTATGATCCCGGTGATTTTCTCTGCTTTGGCGATGGAATCCGTGGGTAAAGCTGCAATGGAAATGGTAAAAGAGGTAAGAAGACAGTTCAAAGAAATTCCTGGTATTATGGAAGGAACTGCTACACCTGAATACGGTAAGTGTGTGGATATCTCAACCAAAGCCGCCATCAAAGAAATGATGCTACCCGGTGCGATCACTATCGTATTCCCTATCATTATTGGCTTTGCAATGGGACCTGAGGCGCTCGGCGCTTATATGGCCGGTGTTGCTGTGTCAGGTGTACTTTGGGCTATCTTCCAAAATAATGCTGGTGGTGCATGGGATAATGCCAAAAAATCGTTCGAAGCTGGTGTTGAAATCGATGGTGAAATGACATACAAAGGATCTGATGCACACAAAGCCGCCGTAACTGGTGATACAGTAGGTGATCCATTCAAGGATACTTCAGGTCCATCGATGAACATCTTGATTAAATTGACTTGTCTAGTTGGTTTGGTGATCGCTCCAATTCTTGGTGAGATGTATGCAGAAGAAGGTACTGATCTTCATGTGAGCACTGAGGCTGTAGAACTACAGCTTGAAGAAAGCCCTGAAGCCATCATTACTGATGTAAAGTAAACAGCTTAATAGGATTAAAAAAGCCCGTCCTACAACGTAAGACGGGCTTTTTTTGTTCTGTGTTTAATTAGTTTCTGATTACAAAGTTTTGAGAAACAAAAACATTCGATTCACTTCTGCTCATATAAGAACCTTGCATTGTTAGAATTCTACCCTCGCTGACAACACGTGCAGTAGCTCTTTCACCATTAATGGAGAGATCGATGGTGATGATGTCACGACTATACATGCTGCTGTATCGAATTCTCACACCCACGCGATCAGATTTGCTGTCATCATAAACCTCATAGGTGTTTGCCTCTCCCTCAAAAGTAATTCCGCCGACGCCATTCCAACCCAAGGTATTGGCACTTCCCAATTGCATGTGAATATGACTGCCATTGATTGCGATGAAGTTGATCTTGGGTAGTGCTTGAGCGGTCTGCCCCTTCTTCCCTGTCAATAGATTAGCCTCCAAAACAAAGTCTTTGTTTTCCAACAGCGCTTTTCCTAAGGCTTGTTTGGCCAAAAACTCTTTCTTTTTTAGTTCCTTTTTCTCTTGTCTAAGCTCTTTTTTTGTTTTCTCTTCCTGTGCAGAAAGGTTAAACGCCATAAATAAGGCCAATGCTGTAATAAACCATCTCGCTTTCATAGTACCTCCTATTTTTTTATTCATTTAGTTACGTCAAATGTCATGCCCATTGCTAAAATTGCATCCCGTTAATTCAGAATTATTGACAATGTAAATTTAAGGGCAAATTAAGAATTATGATACGCTACCTTTCACAAAATGAATCAAGATAATTCTGAGCTTAAGTGGCGTCAATTCATTCAGTACTTAATAGCTTTGCCGCATGAATTACCTTTCAGTAGAGCAGCTTTCTAAAACCTTCGGCGATCGAACCATCTTGGATAACATTTCATTCGGCGTTGACCAAGGACAAAAAGTAGCCTTAGTGGGCATCAACGGCTCTGGAAAATCCACATTACTCAAAATCCTCTCCGGAATAGAAAGCCCAGATAAAGGCGTTGTGGTCTTTAAAAATGAGCTCGTCGTCAGGCATTTATTACAGAACCCAGCGTTCGAAGAAGGCCAATCTATTTTAGATGCTGTGTTTGACGCCAAAGACCCCAGTCATCAGCTCCTTAAACAGTACGAAAAGGCCATGCTTAAAAATCTTGCGGGGGAGGAAAACCACGAAGAGGTGCAGCGCGTCTTGATCCAAATGGATGAGCAGAATGCTTGGGAACTCGAAACACAAGCCAAACAGATCCTTGGTAAGCTAGGACTTCATGAACTCGATCAAGATGTCAGTAAGTTGAGTGGTGGTCAGCAAAAAAGGGTTGCGCTCGCCCAAGCACTAATTCATCGCCCTGACTTGCTGATACTCGATGAACCGACCAACCACCTTGATATCGAAACCATTGAATGGTTAGAAAATTACTTGAGTACAGCCAACATGGCCTTGATCCTGGTGACCCACGATCGGTATTTCCTCGAAAAGGTAACGAACCATATCGTTGAGCTAGAAAGGGGAAGCCTCTTTAGTTATCAAGGAGATTACGCTTACTTTTTGGAAAGAAAGGCTGAGCGAAAAGCTCAAGAATCCAGTAGTATTGACAAAGCCAAGAATCATTACCGAAAAGAACTCGACTGGATCAGGAGACAGCCGAAAGCAAGAGGAACAAAGGCCAAGTACCGAGTCGACGCCTTTGAAGACACCAAACAAAAAGCATTCAGTGCCCAAAAAGATAGCGAGCTGCAGCTCGGTGCCAAGGCTGCTCGTCAAGGCAAGAAAATTTTAGAGGTGGACCAACTCAGTTTTGGTTACAATGAGGACTTCTTGATCAAGGACTTTAGCTATATTTTTCAACGAAAAGAAAAGGTTGGGATCGTAGGACCGAATGGAAGCGGTAAAACGACGTTTATCCAATTATTACAAAAGGAATTACTTCCGAAATCAGGCGAGGTCATCAAAGGGGAAACCACCAAGTTTGGTTACTACCGACAAATTGAGCCCAATTTCGACGAGCAACAAAAGGTCATCGACTTTGCCAAATCCATCGCAGAAGTGGTCGAGGTAGGTAAAGGAAGAACCATTAGCGTCAGTCAGTTCCTTACGCAATTCCTCTTTCCTCCCGAGGTTCAATATAAACCCATCAGCATATTAAGCGGTGGGGAAAAAAGAAGGCTGCAATTACTTCAAATACTGATCAAAAGCCCGAACTTCTTGGTCCTTGATGAACCCACCAATGATCTGGACCTCTTGACCTTGAATGTGTTGGAGGACTACTTAGAGAACTTCGAAGGCTCTCTCCTGATCATATCCCACGACCGTTATTTCATGGATCGATTGGTAGATCATCTATTCGTCTTTGAAGGTGATGGATTCATCAAAGATTATCCAGGTAATTATACCGATTGGCGAGCTTCTTTAGTCAACGTACCTAAGCCTGCTGAAAAAAAGAAAATACCAAAGCCAGAAGCCCCGCAAGAACAACAAGAGAAACGAAAGCTATCCTATCAAGAAAAACGAGAGTTTGATAACCTAGAGAAAGAAATACCCGCTCTTGAGCAAGAAAAAGCCAAACTCATCGCGCTCTTAACTAACGAAACAGATCACGAAAAACTGAGTAGCATCTCTAAAGAAATTGAGGCATTGACTGAGACCTTGGATGAGAAAGAACTACGCTGGCTTGAGCTTTCAGACGATAGTCAATGAACAGCTTCGATATGACCTGAACTGCGCTATTGAACTATTCTAGTTAATAATCCGTAGATTAAGTACATGAATTCAACTCTTCTGATCGCCGTTATTTCATTCACCTGGGTAATTTACTCCATCAGCTTATTGCATTACAGGAAAACCAAAAGCGCAAGAAGCGGAACAAATGAACGCATGAGAGACCTCCCCCTATTCTTTATGTTCTTGGTTGGTCCCTTATTTTACTTTTTGATGAAACGTTCTGATCGCAGTGATCGCAGACGATTTATGGAAGGCAAAAGACGGTTCTCTTAAATGGAGTGCAGCTCTCTAAAACTAGATCAACAGTCGGTGAAGGGCATTTTTGTGCTATTGCATATCAAGAAAACTACCGACTAACAAATCATTCGCCTTTTAACCAAAAGCTTTCCTAACTTAGTGTTAATGAAAACTTTATCAATCCAAGCAAGCCTACTCGCTTTACTTTTTGCGACGGCCATAGGTTGTTCCCCAGAATCAAAAGAAGAAGCCAACACTTTTACCGTAAGCGGCACTGTTGAAGGCCTGGACACCAAGTATATGTCTTATAGCTATCGAAATGACGAAGGGAAAAGAGTTAGCGATTCAGTCTTGGTAGAAGACAATCAATTCACTTACACTGGAAAGATTAAAGAGTCTACGCACATTATCTTTTGGCCCAATGTCGAAAGAACCATCAAACGCTCAGGACGGGGATATTATCCTGCAAAATCCAGCCAATTTGCTTTTCTGGCAAACCCCGGAGATCAAATAGTATTTGAAGGTCAGGTCAAAGACTTCATCGATGCCTACCCTTCTGGAACGAAAGCCAATGACGAATTAGCGAGTATAAATCGACGCATTTTTCCACTCATGAATGAGTCTATCAACCTACAATTGGAAATCAACCAACTGGATGAAACAGATCCAGCAGTAGCTCAACTTCAGGAAAAGATGGAATCATTAGACAGTCAAGTGCTCGCGATGAAAAAGGACTTTGTGCGTTCAAATACTAATTCGCAAGCAGCTGCATGGTATTTATCCGACATGATGGTGAGAAGTCAGGTAACAGAAGAGGAAGCCATTGTCTTGTTCAAAGGACTTGATAAACAGCTAATTGACTACGCCTTTTATGATGCCGTTGCCCTAAGAGTCGAGGGTATTGAATCGACTCAGGTTGGAAAAATCATGCCGAATTTCACCACAGTCGCCACCTTAGACAGCAGAACCTTCGAGCTGAATGACTTAAGGGGGAAATATGTCTTAATTGACTTCTGGGGTACTTGGTGTGCGCCTTGTATTGGTGAAATGCCCAAAGTGAAAGCGTATAAAGAAAAATATGCCGATCAACTCGTGGTACTGGGTGTAAACAATGGAGACACCATGGATAAGATCCGAGATTTCGTCACCCCGAAAAACTATGATTGGCAGCAAATTCTCGATAAAGATGGCACACAGGACCTCGTGCTAAAATTAAATGTGGCAGGTTTTCCTACCAAATTCATTTTGAGTCCTGAGGGTGAAATTCTTTACCGGTTTGTCGGCGATACAGAAGAAGCATTCGAAGTACTCGATGCCTTATTGGGTTAACCAATGAAATTGTCTTAACGAGGAGTAACAACATCGGATATAGCTGAAATCAGAAACTTAGCCTTCGGTTTTTTTGTTACCACCTTCCATGGATAAAGCCTTCATCAATACATTATATCAGCGACAACAAGAGTGTCCCACTTGTCCTCCACAGCGTGTGGTTTCTGAATGGTTCAACAGCCTTTTAGGAAGCCTATTCCCTGATCTCGCGGAAGTGAAGTTCGCAAGTGCAAAAGAGTTTGCCTTGCACATTGAAGGCATCCAACTGGAATTAGAACAGATCCTTTCTCACATTCCAGTTGAGCTCAGCCGTCAACCAGAAGAGATTGCCGTGTTGCTTTTTGATCAATTGCCTGAGCTGTTGAGTAAGCTCGATCAGGATGTTGAGGCATTGCTAGCCGGGGACCCCGCTGCAAAGTCTAAAAAAGAAGTGATCCGAACCTACCCTGGATTTTACGCCATCGCGGCTCAACGTATTGCCCATGAACTCTATCAATTGGCTGTACCGCTGATCCCTCGGTTAATTACAGAACATGCCCATAGCAAAACAGGGATCGACATTCATCCTGGGGCACAGATCGGCCGCCACTTCTGTATCGACCATGGAACAGGGGTAGTTATTGGCGAAACCACCATTATTGGGGATCATGTCAAGGTCTACCAAGGCGTAACCTTAGGTGCACTCAGTGTAGAAAAGAAAGACGCCGAGAAAAAAAGACATCCAACCATTGAAGACCACGTCGTGCTATATGCTGGAGCAACCATTCTGGGTGGTCAAACCACTATCGGAAAACATTCGGTGATTGGAGGCAATGTTTGGCTTACGCAGAGCGTACCAGCAGACAGTAAGGTCTACTACAAAGCACAAATGACCAATACAGCAGGTGACATCGATACCATCATCTATAAAGGGCAAAGCACATGAAATTAGACGCATTGATTGGAAATACACCGCTGGTCGAATACCAGACCTTAGCGCTGAAACCAGGAGTACAAATTTTCGGAAAACTCGAAGGGAATAACCCAGGCGGAAGTGTGAAAGACCGTGCCGCTTATGGCATGATCAAAGGAGCCCTCGACAGAGGAGAGATCAAAAAAGGCGATCGTCTGGTAGAAGCCACCAGTGGCAATACGGGCATCGCATTGGCCATGATCGCCAGCATCATGGGTGTCGAGATGACCCTCATTATGCCGGATAACTCAACACGAGAACGCATACTCTCTATGGAAGCATATGGCGCCAAGGTAATCCTTACCCCTGCGGCAAAAACGATCGAATACTCCAGAACCCTAGCCGAGCACATGGCGAAAGAAGAGGGCTTTCATTTGCTCAATCAATTTGGAAATGCTGATAACTGGAAACAACATTACAAAAGTACGGGTCCCGAAATTTGGAAAGACACGCAAGGCAAAGTGACCCATTTTGTTTCTGCCATGGGCACAACCGGTACCATTATGGGTGTCTCGCGCTACCTCAAGGAGCAAAATCCAGAAGTGCAGATCGTAGGTACCCAACCCACGGATGGGTCAAGCATTCCGGGTATTCGGCGTTGGTCGCCAGAGTTTTTACCGAAAATATTCGAACGAGAGCGTGTTGATCGGGTCATTGATGTTAGTCACGAAGAGGCTACCACACAAACCCGCTGGCTCGCCAAAAATGAGGGTGTGCTGGCTGGTATGAGTTCAGGCGGAGCCCTTACAGCGGCTTTGAAGATCGCCGAAGAAATTGACGAAGGAGTGATTGTACACATCGTTTGCGACCGAGGTGATCGTTACCTGAGTAGTGATCTATTTGGTTGAGATTGGCAAGACCCAATTGAAGCATCTCAACACTTTGTTCGCGTCGCCGCAGCTATCAAAAGAGCCGCTTTTCCAATGATCTAAAGAGGCCAAAGGCTCCTGATAATTGACAGGAATGCGTCTTTTTTGTAGATTTAAATAACACACGCATATGAAAATAGAAACCATCAGGATTGGAGACACTTCTTATTTCGGTATTGCAATCCCCTACAATACCGAATTGATCAAAAAAGCCAAGGATCTGAAAGGTCACTGGGATCCAAGTGAAAAGCGCTGGCTTTTTAAAAAATCACTGCAAACTAGAGCCAAGCTGGAAGCTGAATTGCTCAAGGATCAATCAGTCACCATTAAAAACCAGAAAGTTCTTGTTCCTAGGGCATATCTCGATCAACTCGAACGCAGGCGTTACAGCCCCAACACTATCCAAACCTATGTCTCACTATTTGAGAAATTCTTGGCTCACTTTAGTGATGTTCCTCCAGAAAAACTGACAGATGCACACGTGGCCCAATTCCAAACCTATTTGGTAAAGCGAAAAAAGGTTTCCACCAGCAGTCAGAATCAATACATCAATGCGATCAAGTTCTATTTTGAGAAAGTGCTAGGTCGTGACAAAGCCTATTATCACATAGAACGGCCCATCAAAGAATTCAAACTACCAAAGGTACTGACGGAGAAAGAAGTAATCGCGATTATCAATGCCGTACACAATCTCAAGCACAAGGCGATGCTCCTTTTGGTGTACAGTGCTGGACTCCGAGCAGGAGAATTGATCAATTTAAAAATCAATGATGTTGATAGTGAAAACATGAGAGTATTTGTTCTGGGTGGTAAAGGAAAGAAAGACAGAGTAACCATTCTTTCTCAGAAGGCATTGAATATCTTAAGACAATATTTTAAAAAATATAGACCTAAAGAGTACTTGTTTGAAGGTCAGGGTGGAGGGCAGTATACAACCTCTAGCTTAAGGAAAGTCTTTCAAACTGCCATTAGAGATACAGGTATCAAAAAATCGCTAAGCCTACATTCACTAAGACATAGTTTTGCAACACATCTTCTTGAAAGTGGAGTAGATTTACGATACATTCAAGAGTTATTAGGACATAACTCTAGTCAAACAACAGAAATTTACACTCACATTACGCATAAAGGATGGGAAAAAATACAATCTCCACTAGACAAATTGGATATTTTAACTTAACCAATAAACCTCCCACTAGCCATTGAATGCATATGGCTATTGGGAAGTTTTTAATAAATATTCATTTATCCGCCACCACAGTGGTGCATAGCTAACGTTATGTGCAAGACGGAAAAACATCGAAACCAAATTAAAATATTGAGAAATTGAAAATCTTAACAATTATAAAACAGTCTTCTTTCTTATTACTATTCGTCATCAGCCAAACTGTTTTGTCGCAAGATACAAAGGTACTTGCCGACAGTATTGCAAAAGAACATTTTAAAGACACCACAAATGTTGGTTTGAGCATCGGAATAATTAAAAATGAATCTGTTAAGAAATATTATTACGGCGGGAAATACGTTAGAAATCAAAAAGATATTGACAGTACCACTCTATTTGAAATTGGTTCTGTCACAAAATTATATACCGCATATATTCTTGCATCACTTGAAATCGAAAAAAAGATAGACCGATTAGACCTCTTATCAAAGTACCTACCCGAGAGAGTTTATAGTGATAAGAAATGGTCATCAAAAATAAGGTTAGTTGATTTAGCAACTCACACATCTGGACTTCCTCAATTCGAGAGTACAAAAAGTTTGGCTGATTTAGAAGGTTTCGATGAGAACAATCCCTATGGCACTTTTACTGAAAGTTTTATGCTAAAGGTTCTCAAAAAAACTGATACTCTAAATGATCAGCAATGTCTTCACTAAACGATTGATGCGGTAAATTTGCATAAATCTCATCAAAATAGACTTCATTATCAATTCTATCGATGATTTCTTCTTTGTATTCTTGGTCATTAATTTTTAGATCATACACTAAATTTTCAGTTACAGAATCCTTTTTTATTTCAATACTAAAATCATTTCTTTGTCGAATTTTTTTTCCCGACCAATCAAATTTTAATAGTTTTCCCGACCATTCTCCAATCAAATTTTCATCTGAAACAGGCACTGTATTGTCACTATTTTCATCTTGAGACTCCGATTGGTTAGAAACGGTACTAGAAGAGGTTTCTGAACTAGAATTAGACTGAGTTTGTGTAGCACTATTTTCAAAATTAGTTCCTAATAATTCATTTGCTTTTGCAATA
>ENA-OUOG01002051-OUOG01002051.1-marine-metagenome-genome-assembly--contig:-NODE-2051-length-21804-cov-5.178488_pt1 | contig 21804 bp, 17 predicted proteins | sample MGYA00248635_ERZ508505 | MGnify/ENA primary metagenome ERZ508505 (study PRJEB26176, sample SAMN06267871) | marine metagenome | isolation source: Saanich Inlet, British Columbia, Canada | place: Pacific...
CGAGGACGGAGGTCGGTCGGTCGAGCGCGACGCGCCGGCGAGCGGGCTCGCGAGACGGAAGCGGTGACGACGGGATGCGCGCGCGTGGTTTTTGGTAACTCCCCTCGGAGTTATCGCGCGAAAGTATTTGAGTAGACTACATGTACCTTGTATCGTCGAAAAGAAGCGTCGCGCGTTCCTCAAAGCGCTCAAAAGGTCACTCGAAAGCCTCGAATGTCTCGTCCCTGTCCTGCATCTCGGCGAGTTTTTTCGTGTCGGTCTTGAGGTACACGACGTACCCGGCGCACACGCCGCACTCCATGAGCGTTTTGCGGTCCTCCAGCGCGCGGCCGCTCATGACCAAAAAAAGCGCCTCCTCTTTTGTGCGAAGACGCCGCGCGAGGTCTTTTTTAGCCTCCGCAACCGTCGTCAACGCGTGTCGGTACACGTATTTCACGTCTCTCGAGACGTCCCCGGGTGTGACGTCGTACGGGCGCACGGTCAAAGGCACGGGCTCGTCCGGCGCGATCGCGGGGTCCGCGCGCGCGCGTCTCAGCGCGTTGCGACACCCCTCCAGCTCTTCTCGTCGCGTCGCCGACTGGGTCTCGTCGTCGGCGAAAAACAAACGCATCAACCGGTGGACTTCCCTCGTTGTCCGCACCGAGTCGTCGCTCGACTCGGGTCGCTGCTCGTCGGTGTCGTCCTCCGACGGGTCGAAGGACGCATCCTCGACGTCCGTCTCGTCTTCGTCGTCGGAGACGTCGTCCAAGCTGATTTTTCGGCGCACGCGCGCGGGCTTCCTCGAAGTGGGCGCGGGGTTCGAGGTGACCCCTCCCATCGCGGATGTCGCCTCGACGGCGAGGTCCAAGTCACGCTCGTTCTTCTCGAGCCACTTCATCGCGCGCGCGCGCTTCGCCTCGTACTCCGCGTCCTTCCCGGCCGGCAGGTCCACGCCGTGTTGCGCGGTGAGTAGCCTGTGCATGGCGGTCATCGTGCCGGCCTCCGCCGCTTCGCAGCGCGTCGCGCGATGACGCGTCCGCCGCGGTCGTTCGGAACGTCGGGCGTTTCCGATAAACGCCTCCGGCTCGTCGTCTCCCGCGTTTCCGGGTTTTCGTGACGATGTCGCAGAGCGATGCGCGCCGCGCACGTCACGATGGCCGCCCGCGCGATGCGCCGCGCGACGCTCGCGGAGCCGATCGGTCTCGCACGCGGTCGGCCGCAGGCGCGGCGCGCGGTCTCCGCGCCTTCATCCCACGTCACGAGGCACGCGGACCTTCGTTGCGTCCGGACCCGAAGACCGCACCGCCGCTTCGCCGCCGCCGCGACGGACGGGGGAGGCACGGAGGATGACCCCTGGAACAAGGGCCCCATCGACTTGGACGCCCGTCTGTACGGCTACCTCTTGCGTCACACGCGCGAGCCCGAAGTGCTGCGCGAGCTGCGTGTCGAGACGGCGACCCTGCGCGGCAGCCAGATGCAGGTTCCGCCGGAGCAGGGCGCGTTCATGCGTCTGCTCGTGGAATTGACAAACGCGCGCCGCGTCGTCGAGGTGGGCACGTACACCGGGTACTCCTCTATCGCCATGGCGTTGGCGCTTCCTTCCGCGGCGGACGGGGGCAAACTCGTCGCCTGCGACAGCTCCGAGCCCTCATTCGAAGTGGCGAGAAAGTACTGGGAGAAGGCCGGCGTTGCCGACATCGTCGACGAGCGTTTGGGCGACGGTAAAGCTTCTTTAGCGGCTCTCGTGGAAGAGCAGGGCACCGCGGGGCCTAGTTACGACATCGGGTTCATCGACGCGGACAAACGCGGGTACTGGCACTACTACGACGTCATGGTCACGAGCTTGATAAAAAAAGGGGGGCTTATCGCTATCGACAACGTGCTGTGGTACGGCAAAGTCGCGGATGAGTCGATAAGCGACAAGCAGACTTCTGCGATTCGCGAGTTCAACGCGCGCGTGTTGGCGGATGAACGAGTCACGCACTGCACCGTGCCAATCGGCGACGGCTTGACGCTGTGCAGGGTGAGGTGAACTTCGTTTTTTTTTATCGTGAATCGTAGTATGTTCACTCTATACACTCTACATTCGCAAAATCTACCTTACATCGCAGTTTGTTTAGAGGAAGTAATCCGGCGCGGCTTTCTTGGCGGGCACGCCTCTGGCTTCCTGCGGCGCCGCTTCGAACGTCTTGAATCGTTTATCAGCGACGTTTTCGTCCAGCTCGAGAATCGCCGCGACGTTTCCGCACCGGTAACAGTAGTTGGGCGCCGACCACACCGTGACTAACTGCTCGTCGAACATCCACTTGTACCCCTCCATCACGAGCTGATGCGCCCGGGCGATGACCGAAATTTTGTTGTTCTCGTTGAACTGTTTGCACACGTCGTCGCCGAACAAGTACCCGGCGCCGCGCGGGGACAACCCCCACCCCTGCACGTCTTCGGGGTCGCTCCACAGTAAATCGCACATAGCGCCTTCGTGCGGGACTTCCTGTTTGCGGTCGATGGCTCGGATTTGATCGATGGTCGTGATCGTGGGGCTTAACCCGCCGTGTACGCAAAACACTTCGTTGTCGACTAAAGCGGACAACGAAAGGTAGTCGAATATGTCCGTGCAGTATCGCCAGACGTTCACGCTGCCGTACTTACGAAGGCACTCGTCGTAAAAGCCGTAGACTTGCGTGATTTGGCGGCTCTCGTGGTTGCCTCGGATGAGGTAGATGCGGTCGGGGTACCGGACCTTCAACGCCAGTAAAAGCAGAAACGTCTCGACGGAGTAGAACCCGCGGTCGACGAAGTCCCCCATGAACAGGTAGTTGGTCTGCGGGCAGTCCCCGCCCACCTGAAAAAGCTCCATCAGGTCGTAGAACTGCCCGTGGATGTCGCCGCAAATCGTCACGGGCGAATCTATTCTCTGCACGTTGCTCTCCTCCACTAAGATCTCCATCGCCTTGGAGCACAGAAGCTTCACCTCGCTCTCCTTGAGAACCTCGCAACGGCGCAGCGTCGCGATCATTACGTCAAGGTCGGAGGTCGACATCGCGGATGAGGTAGAGCGTTCGGAGACGAGCGCACTGTGCGACCGGCCGACCTACGCCAAGAACGAGCGCCAATGACGAGACGGCGGGTCGCCCTACGCCAATCCGCGCCAAAAGCCGGAAATGCGCCGACGCGGAGGCTGTAACTCCTCCACCTCCCGATGTCGCGGGTTCACGCGCCGGGCGGCGGCTTCCCGGTGTCCCGCCCGCGGCCGCGCGGACGGGGGCGCGAAGACGGGTCGCGGGCGGTTCGAACGGCCGCGCGCGTGCCAGTGCCCTCCGCCCCTGCCGCATTCGCGACGAGTCGAAAAATGTTCGAATCGTTCTGATCGAGGGAAACGCGATGGCGACGCGCGCGGATCGACTGTACGATGTAAATGTCGTCACACTGACACGAGGAAAACGGATGACGCCTGACGTAAAAGACGCGGACCGCCTTTCACCTTTCCGCGACGCGGGCGAGACACGTGAACGCGTGTGTGACGCGGTGCGTGGCGCATTACATATCAAATCGTCGATAGGAGTCTCAGTCACGTGGGACGCGTTTCGTCCCCGGCGCGCTCGCGCGTCGCGCCGTTCTATCCTCGGAAAAAAAAAACCTTCGGTCCTTTCCTCACGTCCGGCGCTCTTTGTCACGGCAAGTAGTACTTCGCCTTGAGCTTATCCAGCGTTTCCTTGGGAAATTCGGGCGGCGTCTTGGCGTCCGTGCTTCTGAAGTACTCAACGAGAGGCAACAAGTCGGTGAAGTCGCTGATGACGATGTCCGCGCCCCTTCCGTCGTCCGCCTTAACGCCGGACATGAGCGTTTTCGCGTGTGCGTCTTTCGCGTCGAGCGCGACGTGCGACCCGCCGACGTACCCGACGATCACGCCGACCTTCGCGTTCGCGGCGCTCCCCACGCCCGACGTGCTGTCCTCGACCGCGACGCATCGGGACGGGAGCGCGCCCGTTTCCTTTGCGGCGAGCAAATACACGCTCGGGTCGGGCTTGAACCTCGGCGGGTCGAAATCAGATTCGCCCGAGTGGATAGCTGAGGGCGGGAAGTACTCTTCGAACTTACACGCCACCACGGAAACCGGCACGCGCGGCTTACCGCTGGTGGTGGCGATGGAGAAGGGCGTTCCGTTCGCTTTGAGCGCTGCGAGCGTTTCAGGGACGCCCGGACAAGGCACGGCGAGCGTGGCGAGCGCGTCCACGGTCTCGTCCTTCTGCAACGTCAAAATATCCTTGCCCAGCTTGCGGGTCTCGGCCAGGGGCGGGAGGCCCGACTCGGCGCGCGCTTTGTCCACGACTTGGAGCACATCCTGTTTCTCAGCCGCGCTCGATCGCGCCTCCTCGATGGGCGGCAGGCCCGCCTTCGCGCGGTCCTCCTCCACGACGTCCACCATGAACTCGAACGCCTTGCCCGCGTTCGCGCGCACGTAGTCGTCGCGCGCGGCGACGGTCAGCGACGCGGCGGTCGCGTCGGGGAAGTACGGCGCGAGCTCCCAGAACGCTACGCGCATGGCGGGCGTCTCCGTGTCCCCGAGCGTGCCGTCGAAGTCGAAGAGCACGGCGACCGCGTCCTCGTCCACGGCGGAGGGCATGACGGCTCGGGAGCGCGCGGCGGGCGCGCGCGGCGACGAGCGGCGACGAGGCTTGGCGCGCCTGGCGGAGACGGCGGCAGGCACCGACGGGGAGAGACGCGCGGCGAGCATGTTCGCGCGCGAGAGTGTGTCATCGCGATGAGTCGCGAAGCGACGCTGCACTCGAGTGACTAGGACTACTCAGCGGATTCGTGGTCGCATTTTGATTCGCGGACGCCGTCGGGGCGGATGCCCAGTGCGGAAATTCTGTTTTTTCGCTTCGCAACAACGAGTTCGCACATCCTCGACGCGCGCGCACTCGGGCTCGCTCGGGAGCGCACGGAGTCCGGCGCTCGAGACTCCACGAGCCTGCTGACGCTGTGACGAAGATGTCCGGCCAGGATGCGAAGAACAAGGAGACGGAGTCCAAGATCATGGGCGCCGCGGAGGCTGTGACCGCGCTCATCGACGCCGTGACCAAAGAGAACGCCGATGGCGTTCGCGCGGCGGCCGAGCGGTTCAAGAAGGACACGAAGAGCGACATCAACTCTCTCGGGGACGCCAACGGGAGGACGCCCATGCACCTGGTACGCGCCCACATCTTTCCTCGGACGCGTCGCTCGAGTTCGGCCGCGCTCTCGAAGCGTACCGCGCGCGCTCCGCGGGCGACCGCCGCCGCCGCTCGTTCGCGCGAAAAAAACCCTCGCCTTTTTGCGACCTCCAAACGCGAACGTCGCGAAAACGACGATCGATAGCGAACGACGTCTCGTCGCCGTCGCCGTTCTGACTGACACGCGCGCTTCCCATGAATGACGATTCCGTTTCGCGTTTAAACGCGCAGGCTGCGCAACGCGGCGAGCCCGCGATCGTGCGCGTGCTGGCGCGCGAGTGCGGGTGCGACGTCGACGCGCGGGACAAGGACGGCGTCACCCCGCTCATGGCCGCCGCCGATTACGCGCGCGACGCGGCGGTGAGGGAACTGCTTTTGCTCGGCGCCGACGCGAGCGTCGCGAAGAAAGACGGCACGAGAGCCGTACACAGAGCCGCGAGCTCGGCGTTATCTTCCGGCCCGGTGGATGACCCGAACGCCGTCGCCGCGGCGTCCGCGACCGAGACGCTGATCGACGCCGACGCCGAAAAGAACGTCGACGTGCAATCGGAAGTCGGCACGCCGTTTCTGTGCGCGTGCGCGCGGGGCGCCGAGGCGACCGTTCGCATGCTCGCTCTTAGAGGCGCGGACGTTCGCGCGACGACGCCCGCGCAAGTGGGCGCAGCCACGCTCGCCGCCTCCTCCGGCGTGCTCGGCGCACTCGCCGCCGCGCTCGAGGCGGGCGCGCCGACGGACGTCCGACCTCCGGGGGGCATGACGGCGCTGCACGTCGCGGCGAGCCACCCAAACGCCGCCTCTATTTCTCTCGAAGCCGTCGACGTTTTGTTACGCGCGGGCGCTGACCCGAACGCCGAGGACGGCGAGGGTCTTAAGGCGATTCACGCCGCCGCGGTCACCGGTAGGGTCGATGTCGTGGAGAAGCTCGTCGGTGTCACGAAACCAGACGCCGCGAACGACGCCGGAGGGTGGGACGTTTCCGCCGCGCAAAAAGAGGCGCAGGCGAAGATGCGAGCCATTCAAGAGAAGCATCGAGGGAAGGATCCGAGCTCTCACGTCGACTCAAAACGAAACCAATGGACCGTCCCGCCGAACGAGCCTCCGTACGTCGCCGTCACGGGCGTTCTCGACGCGGCCTCAGCGGCTTCGAAGAAGCGCGAGGGGGACGAGGCGTTCGTCAAGGGCGACGACGCGTCGGCGCTCGCCGCGTACGACGCGAGTTTACGTTTGGACGACTCAAACGCCAAGACGTTCGCGAACAAAGCGGCTGCGATTTTGCGGATGGTCGGTGGCAAAAGCGCGGGCGATTTAAAAACCAAAACCTCCGACTTGGAGACGGCTTGGCGCGCGGCTCGAAGCGCCCGGCACCTCGACCCGACGTACGTCAAGGCGTGGTACCGCGAGGGCGTCGCGCTCACCGAGCTGGGCGACTTCGAGAGCGCGGCGCTTGCGTTTTTCGAGGGGATGCAGATCGACGGGGACAACGCGGACCTGAAGCGGGGGTTCGACGAAGCGATTCGCAGAGGGAGACAAGCGAGCCAAGCGAGCGGCGCGAAAACGTAAAGCTTCGGTTAATAGTATCGACAAGCGAAGTGGCGTGTGTCATAGATGTATACGTCGCGCGGCGAGCCCGTGTTGGTCGCGCCGAACCACTGTGCGTCCGGAAAAATGAAACGCGCGACGTCGTGCCGAGTCAGCGTGCACCGAATCCGTCAGCGTGACACATGGGACGTAACGCACGTACCACGACATCATCGTCGTTATCGTCTTGACACACGCGCGGCACACCACGATGCGCGCCGCCGTCGCGCGCCCCGCGGTTTCCTCGGCCGGCGTCGCCGGCGTCGCTTCGCGCGCGACGCCCGACTCGCGGCGCCTGCCTCCCAGGCGCGCGCTTCCCCCCCACCAGAGCGTCGCGTACGCCCCCGAGTACGGCGATCGCACCTATGACGAGCGGACGAGACTCGCCTTCAGCTCCGGCGATGCGTTCGTCGCCGACGTGGAGCAGTCGCGCGTGCTCTGGGACGACGGATGGGACGTGCTGGACGTGCGCGCGTCACAGGAAATCGAGCACTTCGGCAGGTTCCCCAACCCCCCACCCGGGACCATAGGGGGGGTGTTCGAGACCGTCGTCGTTTCCGGCCCGCACAAGGTTAGAGAGGTCCCGCTCGTGACGTCCTCCGGGTACCGGTTCGACCCCGCGTTTGGCGCGAAGGTGTTCGCGGCCAAAACCAAGAACGCGGCGTTCCTCGAATCCGTCGCGATAAATTTTCCCGATAAACAGAACGCGCGGATCATGGTGTGCTGCTCGGACGGCCGGCAAAGGGCGGTGGCGGCGCTCGAGGCGCTCGAGAGCGCCGGCTACGCCAACCTGGTGCTCATGCAGGGCGGGTTCAACCTGTACAACAGACACTGGACCAAGAAGCTGAACCGTCGCTTGCCCAACGGCAACTTCAAGACGGACCTGTCCGCGCCGGGGGACATCCAGGGGTGCGGCGCGAACCCGGAGATGGGAAACGCCAACGACGCCATCGCGTTCGGGCCCTGGGTGGACGACACAGACTGGAAAACCGCACTCGGGTGACGCGCGGCGAGACGACGCTAATAAAGGCGAAATATTTCGCGTTTTCGTCTCTTCTCGCGCGTACGCCGCGGCGGTGCGCCACCACGCGTAAACAGACGTTATATACCGTATGCGTAATACTAAACAACTCAAACACTACACGCCGATATATCGGCATACGCCGGAGAACCGTCTCCGTCACGTAACTCCTCATATGAGTTCCGAGGCGTAGTCCCACACATCGCTCTTCGGCTTTAACGCGCTCGCCGGCGCGTCAAACGCGACCTCGCCGACGCTCACTCCGTTTTCGTCGCTCGAACGCGGCGTCCCGTCATCATCATCATCTTCTTCTTCGTCCCCCGAGTCGACCCATAGCTCGGAACGATCATCGACACGTTCCCCCCGCTCGAGCTTGAACCTCTTCTTTTCCTCCGCCATCGACTCGAGCATCGCCTGGTCCGCGTCGTTCCGCCGAACGAAATCAAACGGAGAGTGTTCGTGCACGCCGACGGTTTCGTTTGATGCGTCTCCGTTCGCGTCCGAGACGGATGGTAATTCATCGTCGTCATCCTTGTGCAACATCGCGAGCGCGTCGCGGCCGCGCGACGATCGTGGAACTCGCTCGTGTTCGACGTCTTCGTCTCCGCTGTCCTTCTCCGAGTCCGCGTGTGTTTCCACACGAACGCTTCGCTCCGCCTCGACCGCGCGGACGTTCGTTAGGATGACGTCGACGTCGCGCCGCACGTCGCTCTTTTCTGCCTTCGCCGCGTCCGCCGACGAAAGCGCGTTTTCGAAACCCGCGCCGAACGAGACGCGGACGTGCGCGGAGAAGCACACCGTGCACAGGTTGAACGCCCGGGAGACGCGCTCGTGGAACGCGGGACCGACTTCGAGCGATTCCATCGAGACGCGCCGCTCGCACGTCTTGCACGCGTAGAGCCGACCCAAGCAATGCAACCCGCACCCGCCGCACCGCGGAGGCTCGCCGTGGGGCGTCCGATCCACCGCCGCGTCCGCCGTCCCGAGCGTGTGTTTCTCCCCGAACGTCACCGAGCGCTTCGGCTGCTTGGACTCGCTCGGGCGCGCGCTCGGGCTCGAGGCGCTCGGCGAGTCATCCGAGCTGACGCGCGTGCGCTTCAGCGCGCCGATGAGCGCGCGTTCGGGCATCGCGCGCCTCCCCAGTGCGCTCCGTTATCCCGCGAAGCGCAAAATCGCCAAGTGGAATCGATTTTCTGGGATTCGGTGTGGATTTCCAGCTCTCGGCTCGAGTTCGGCGGCGAGTGGCGCGGGACGCGTTCGCGACCCCGATCGGAAGCGCGAACGTGGAAACTGGATAGGGGCTCGATGCTCCGCACGGACGTCGCCAGCGCGCGAGCTCACCGGCCGCGCAAACCCGATCGCGCGCGATGTCGTCCGCGCTCGCCTCCGCGCGGCTCTCCGCGCTCGCCGCCCCCGCGTCCAAGCGCGCGCTCGGCCGCGACGCGACGCGCCGCGTCTCGTCGCGATCGCGAACGCGCGTCTCGGCTCCCGCGAACCGCCGCCGCGACGGACGCTTCGTCCCGCGCGCCTCCTCGGATGACGCCGAGGACCTGACCACCGGTCTGGCGCACGCCGAGTACCTGCGCTCGGTGGCGGCTGTCGCCCCCCCCGCGGAGCTCGGCGCGCTCGTCGCGGTGCTGCAGGCGCAGGGCGGCACGCCGGTCGCGCCCTCGGCGCGGGACGGCCTGCATCCGCTGTGCATCCCCCTGGCGCGGCGCGAAGACGACGTGGTGTGCCTGAAGGTGAGCCAGGAGGACGGGGTCACGCTCGAGGTGGTGGCGGTTTCGGACAACGTGCACCTCTCTCTGCTCGCGCGAACCTGCGCGGAGTACGTGCACAAGGCGATGGTGGTTGAGGAGGCGGCGATGGCGGATTCCGAATCAGATTCCGCCGAATCAAACGCCGTCGCGCTCGCGGCGGGCACGGTTGGCGCTGCTTTATACGACGCGGGGTCTTTCGCGACGCTCGGTAAGGAGCTTCCCGTGTTCTTGACCCTCAGAGTGGGCAAGTTCCCCGACGCGATGGAAGCGTTGGCGCAGAAACACCTTGAGAAGAAGGACGAGATGTCCGCCTTCGTGACGTGCGACCTGTACAAGTCGACGTTCGGGCTTTGGGGTAGGCCGCACTGGTACCTCTCGAACGTGTACGACGATCTCGGCCGAACGGAGGAAGCGCGCGATTGCGCTCGGTTCGCGCTCACCGACTGCGAGTGGTGCACGCTGGGAAACAAAGATGACCTGGTGAAATGCTTAACGCGCTCGGGGTGGGGTGAGAAAAACGTGGACGAGATCAAGGCGATCATCGATACGCGGCGCGGTCCCAATCGCGACGCGTTTGACGGTCCGAAAACCGACGCGCAAGTCGCCGAGGAGTTGGCGACTACCTTGCTAGACAAGCTGGCGTTCGGGGAGCTGACGGTCAAAGAGACCATCCAGAGGCTGGCGGAGTGCTACAGCACCGCGGACAAGGCAGGTCTCGCGAAGCTGGTCATGAGCGCGTACTCGCTGTGAATCACAATAAGAGCGTTATCATGATGTGTAGGAAGGTTGTCTACGCCGCGCAAGATGAATGCGCGAACGTGCTCCGTTACGTCTCTCGTCAGCCCAGCTCGAAACCCGATCCGTCCCACTCGTCGAGCAGTCGAGACGTGTCAAAAAACCTCAGCTGTCGTTCTTCGCCGGGAGGCGGTTTGAAAAGTCCTTCAGACCGAGGCGCGCGCGAGGTGGGCGCGGTGCGGTGACCGGTCGACCTCGAGGCATGGCGGGCGCCGAGGGCGACGCCGGCGAGGACGAGGGCGCGGTCGGGCGGGAAGAGCGCGAGGGTACCGTCGCGGCGCCGAACGACGCCGAGGAGCTCTCGGATGCGCCGACGGAGGGTGACGACCACGACGTCGCCGAGGATGAAGATCTGGACGTCGAGGTGGACGAGCGAGACGATGCCCCGAGCCCGACCCCGGCCGAGGACGCCTCCGTCCCGAACGCGTTCGATAGGCTCGCGTCGGGCGCTCAGGCGGGCACCGCGGGCAGACGCGCGTCCGCGCGCGCGTCCGCCGACGCGGCGTCGTCGCGCCCGAGACCCGCGACGGTGCCGTCTCTCGACGGAGACGCGCGGTGCGCTTCGTGCGCGCGGGGTTCGCACAGACAACCTCCTCCCGACGACGCCGTGGCGTGCACGGTGTGTCTGGAGCCCTGTGCCATCTCGGGCCCGCACCAGGCGGCGTCTCTGGCGTGCGGGCACGTCTTCGGGCACGCCTGCATCTCGCAGTGGCTCGAGCGCAAGAAGAAGAAAAACGGCGGGCGGTGTCCGCAGTGCAACGTGCGCGCCGCGACCAAGGACATCCGCAAGCTCTTCGTGCCGAGCTTCCACGCGTTCGTCGACACGGACGAGCTTGATGATATGCGACGCGTTTTGGCGGAGCAAAGAGCCGGCCGGGTGGACGCGGAGACCACCGCGACGCGCGTCTCGCGACGCCTGATCAAAATAGAGGCGGACCTCGAAAAAAGTCGCGCGAAAGCGGAGGCGCTGGAAGACGAGCTCCGAATGAGCCGCGACGCGCTCGCGAACGCCGAGCGGCGAATACTCGCGACCGACGCGAGTATTACGAAGCGGAAAGCAGACGGGGTATTCGGCGACGTCGACGACCGGTTAACGAAGGGCGTCGCGCCCCTGTTCAGAAAGACCGCCTCTAAAACGACGACCGAGAAAAACCGAAACGCGCTGCGCGAGCTGCTCCAACCGCCCAACGGCGAAAACGACGAAACGTTCGGAACGGCGTCTCTACAAGAACGCGAACGAAGTGAAGCGATGAAACGCCGTTCCGTGCGTTTACGCGACGGCCGGTTCGTGTTCCGGACGAGCGCGCGCGTTAATCGCGCGCGCGCGTTCGACGTCGACGGCGTCGTCGCCGCCGTCGGCGAACGCGCCGAGATCGGCGAGTCCGCCGCCGCGGTCGCCGCCGACTTTTTGACAAAGATTTCCCTGCGGTCGCCCGACTCGCGCGTCCGCGTCGCTCTGCCCTCGGGCGCGGGCCACGTCCGCGACGTGCGGCTGAGCGGCGGGGGGACGGCGGCGGTCGGCGGCATGGACGCGTTCGGCGGGCGCACGCTGGCTTTGGCGGCGACGCTGGGAAAGAAACTGTTCGTCGTGGACCTCGACCGCGACCACGTCGCGGCGCGCGTCGACCTGCCGCACGCGGCGTGGTCGTGCGCGTGGGGCGGGTGGGGCCTTGGTCCTTTAAACGCCGGCGAAACGGCCACGACCGTCTCTTTACCCGGAGGCGAGTTCCGAGTCGCGCCCTCAAAAGCCGCGGTTTCGGGTTCCGGCGACCCTTCGCGCGACCCGAACCTTTGCGTGGTTGGCGTCGCGAACGGCGAAGTCTTGATGTACGATTTGCGCGCGACCAAAATCGCGCTCGCGCGGGTGCGACCGCCGACGAAGTGGGTCCGCTCGGACGCCAGGCCCGTGCACACGGTGATTCCCGTGGCGAACAGGTCAGGCGGCGGTGTGCTGTACGGGACGTGCGCGGGCGTCCGCGCGTTCGTCCCGCGCGGCGCGACGTATGGGCAAACAGTCTCCGGCGACGACGACGCGCGTCGCCAGCCGGACGCCGACGAGACGGGCGTCGTCGTCCGCGTTTCGGGCGTCGAGACGTGCGGCGCTTCGCTCGCGTTCGCGCCGGGCGCGAAGACGCTCGTCGCGACGACGACCGCGCGCGAGACCGCGACGAACAGCTACGTGTTCGCCAAGCATATCGTGCGCGAGTGGGACGGCGAAAAAGTCGAAGAAAAAGCCGTCGCGCGCCAAAAAGAAATAAACGCATCCGGATCCGGCGCGAACGCGTCGACCGCGTCGGCCGCGTCGACGTCCACCTCTCCTTTCCCCTGGTTCGTGGGTCCCGACGCCACGCACGCGCGCCCTCGCGTGACGTGTCGCGCCGCGCTCACCGGGCCGCGCGGCGCGTCTTTGCCGGGCCTGGTGGCGTGCGGAGCCGTCCGAGAGGACGGCGCGTTTCGAAAAAACGTCGTCTCTCTGACGGACGCCGTGTCCGGCGTTTGTGTCGGGGATTTAGAGCACTTCGGGTTGGGGCACATCGAGGACGTGCGCGGGTGGTGCGGCGACGCGCCGGGAAGCGTCGAGGTTCTCGCGTCGCTCGGACCGGACGCCATGACCGTCTTCTCGTGGGACTCGAGCTCGCGTTAGGAGCGTTTCGCGAAGGAGCGCGTTCGCGGGTGCGATTTTTTTTACTCTCAAAGTATTTCAGGTCATCAGTCACTCCTTCGCAAGACAGCCCCCACCTCGTAGTGACGCTCACTCACCGCCGCACGTCCCAGACCCACCCGCGTGACGCTCACCGGCGTCCTTCGTGTGCACGTCGCGCAGATGTCGCACCGAGCGTCGCCGCGGTCGCCCCCTCCGTCCTCGCACGCGGCCGACGTGCCGATACAGTGGGACGGAGTGCGAGCCGCGCTCGGGTTGCGGACGTCCTCTTTCTTCTCGTCCGCGCGGAGCTCGCCGCGCTGCTCGCCGCCGCGCTGCAGCACCGCGTCGTGCGACGCGCCGCGCGACGACGAGTCTTGCAGCGCGGAGAGCTTTCGAGACACCAGCGACGTGTGCACGCCTTTCGCCCTTTTCGCGCGACTCGACTCGGTGGAGTCGGACGTCGCGCGCGCGACGCGTCGCCTCGCCAGCCTCGAGCGGTGGCGTCTGAGCGTGGACGCGTTTTTGTTCTTTTCCGCCGACTTTGTTAGTAGCAGCGGAAGCCCAGAGCCGGAGCTTTGGGCGGAGCGTTCAAAGGCGTTTTCTTCCTCGTCGCGTGAGAGCGACGTCAGCGCGAGTCGCTTGTCGCTCGTCGCGCTCGCGGAAAAGCGCCGGCTCGAAGCTCGGTTTCGCGAACGCGACGTCAGACGAAACATTCATCGCGCGAAGACGCTCCTGCATCCGTCGCCGCCCGAGTCGCCGGAGGAGGCGTTTTCGTTTTCGGTTTCGGTTTCGTCCGCGAGCGACGACGGCGACGGACGCTTCGCGGCGCGCGCGTCACGCCGCTCGCGATCATCCGCGCACGTGTTATCGTCCGTCGAGTCCATCGACGAGTCCAACGACGAGTCCATCGACGAGTCCATCCACGACCGGTCGACGTTTTCGTCCAAAATGTGCGCGCTCATCGAGGACGTGCGCGAAGTGCGAGCCGAACTCGCGCGCCTGAAAAACGTACCCTTCTTCCGCGGCGACGACGACGCGGCGCGTTAAATGAACCGAAAGCTTTTTGCCGCGCGGTAGTCAATAGTCGTCTATCACACGAGAACACAAGCTAAAGTGGTAAAAACCCAGTACTACGCGTCTGGTTCGTCTGTCATACTTAGTCCAAACTTTCGAACACGTCATTACACACTGTTCAGGGAGACGGTTTTCTTGACTCGCTTCGCCGGATTCGGCGCGTCCACAAACGTTCCCTGTTTAGGCCGCTCGCCCGACCCCGAAGGAGCTCCGATTCCGCCGAGGTCGTCGACGGGCTCGCCCGGAAACAGTTCCACCCCGGGAAGAGCGCTGTTTTGATCGACTTTGATCGACTCATCAATCGCCGTTCCTTCATCGTTTCGTCTTCGCAGCTCTTTAAACGCCGCCGCGTCGAAAAACGGTAACTTTGTTACCGGGTCTTTGTACCGCGCCTTTTCGCCGCTCACGACGCATTTAGGCGGCGTTTTTTGTCGCACTGGTCTCTCATTCAGAGGAGTAGGCATTCCAGCGCCGTGTCGCAACTCCAGCCGTATGACCGCTTCACCGGATTTAGAGTCTCGGAACGACCGCGCTCTTACGGCGGGTAAAAAACCGTCACTCTTTTTCGCGCGCTCGGCTTTTTTCAAAACGGCAGCCTCGGCGCTGAGCAGCCGCTCGAGGTCGGCGAGGTTGGCGATCTCCGTCGCCGCCGCCTCGGCGAGGATCTCCGCCTGCGTCAGCTGCCTCGGGGGCTCGACGTTCGCAGGTCGGCGCGGACCGGGTTTCGCCTTCGCAGCCTCGCGAGCCTCCTCCGACCGCCGCAAGATGGCCTGCACGCCCGATCGCTTGCTCGTGCGCTTCTCGCCGGCAAAGGAAAACGCGAGATCTCCGCCGAGATCCGCCGGGTCGGGTTTCACGGCTTTGGCTCTCGGCGCGGCTCTCGCGGCGGGCGGGGCTTTCCGCTCGGGCGCCTTGAGCGCCGGCCTCCGGCGCTCTCTCGCGACCGCCACCTCCTCGCTGTCTGAGCTGCTCTCGTCGTCGTTAAAATCGTCGTCAAACACATCCGCCTCCTCGGATTCGGATTCGTACTTCTCGTCGTTCTCCTCCTCCGCGAACGCATCCTGGTTCCAGAACTCCTCGTCCGCGCTGTCCTCGTCCTCCAGGAGCTTGTTCATGCGCAAGCCGCGCGTGCTGCGCTTGGGGAGGGCCTGGGACGCCATCGCGCCGAAAGAGAAGAGACGCGAGAGGGTGACGGGCGCCGCCGAACAAGGCTCTACCCTCGCGAGTTAACCCGAGCGCGAAGAAGAGAGCGCCCGCGATTCGGGCCGACCGATCGCGCGCGCGCGTATGAGCAAACAGTCGCGGCGAGGCGCGCGCCGGCTCGACCGCTGGCGCGCGGTACTCTCCGGGCGCGTCGCGCGGATCGCGAGGAGCCCTCTGGGCGCGTCAGCCGGGACGCGCGGCGACGAGTGGACGAGGGCAGACGATGGCGTCGACGCGGTTTCCGGCGATGAGAAGCGCGCGGCGCGCCGCAGCGCCCGTCTGGGACGGCACGAAAAACAGCCGCCGCCGCCGCGTCTTGTTCGAGGAGCACCGTCCCACCTCCCGCCACTGCGCTCGACACTCGCCGCGATGGCGATGCAGGACGCCGCGGTGCACGTGCACAGCACGGCTGCGAAGCCGCGCATCCTGCGCGCGCTCCCGGGCGTGCTCTCGGATGCGCGGCTGGCCTCGGGCGCGGACTGCGCCACCGCCGAGGCGGCGGTGCGCCATCACAACTTGCTCTGCGAGACGTTCGACGAGGGGTCCAACGCCGCCGCGCACCACGCCGCCGCGGTGGACGTCTACCTCGAGCACCTGGAGAGCCTGGCGGTGCCGCACGCGAGCGAGCACGCCAAGATTGCCGCGTGCAGGCTGCTCGAGCAGGCGTGCCTGGAGTGCGGCCCCCGTCGGTTCGTGGCGTCGCTCGGGCGATGGGGCGCGGCGCTCGGAAAACTCGCCGACGGCGCCGACCGCGACGGAAACCCGACGCCCTCCGCGCGCGCCGCCCTACGAGCGCTCGCGGCGATGACGCGCCGCGCGTCCGCGATGATGGACGTCCCGGGCGTGCGCAAGGAGGCGGCGACGGTGGCGCAGAAGACCGCCGCCGCGGCGTTGCGTCGGATCGAGAGTCGAGAGAGCAGCAGCGCCGTTTTTCCGTCGGACGACGCCGTCGACGCCGTCGACGCAATCGCCGTGTGTCTCGAGAGCCACCCCGCGGCGTTGCGGCCGAAGACGGACGCGGTCGAGGCGGCGCTCGTTAAGGTGGTGCTGGAGAGCCCGCACGGAACGAACAGTGCGATACTTTCGCGCGCGACGCGCGCACTGGCGCGTCTCCCGCGCACCGGCGCGTTCGCGTTCGAGAGCGCGTCCGGGATCGCCGACCCGAGCAAAGCGTTCGCCGCGCAGACGCGCCGCGTGCTCATCGCGCTGCACGACGAGCTCGACCACGGGCTGCGAGGCATGGAGTCTACTTCGAACGCCTTCGCGAAGCAGGCGAGAAGCGCGCTGGTCCCGGCGGGCGCCGCCGCGCCGCCGCCGCTCGGCGGCGGCGCGGAGAAGATGATCAAAGGCGAAAAAGAATCGTCAAGACAAGAGACTCGTCTTGACCGCGCGACGCGTCTGTTCGGGCTTCTCGCGGAGCAATTACGCGCGCCCTTCCCGAGCGCGCAGGGCGTGCCCGTGGCCGCGGACCTGGTGCTCGGCGCCGTACGACGCGCGCTCGCCGCCGACGGCGCGGGGGTGGCCGTCGCGCCGGGGCTCCCGGCGACGGCGGCGCCCGCCGAGGCGCTCGCCGCGTTGCCCGCCGCGCACGTCGCCGCGTGCGACGCGCTCGCCGCGCTCCTCGAGGCGGGCGGAGGCGCGTGCGTTCGGCTCGCCGGGCCGGTGGCGCGCGCCCTGGACGGCGTCTTGAGAGCCGGCGCGGGAGGCGGGACAAACTCCGACGCCTACCGGGGGAGACGAACGGGAAACGGCGACGGCGTTTCCAAACCGTCGACGTGCGCGTCGATTCGCGCCGCCGCGTATCGCGCGGCGGCGGCGGCGGCGCGCGCGCTCGGCCCCGCGTCCGCCGCGGGCGAGCTCGCGCTGTTCGTCGTGCCTCACGCCGCGAGGGACGCCGTGTTCGGCTGGGGCTCCGGAGGTGACGAGTCGTCGCCCGCGTCCGGAACGGCGGCGCGCGGAGTCGACGCGAAAACCAAAATGTCAAAAAGTCGAAAAAAAGGCGCCGGCGGCGCTTGGGGTCGCGCCGGCGCGGACGAGATGGACGCGTACCTCGCGGCTGGCGGGTTGATGGATCGGCGCGGCGGCTTAGCCGGCGGAGGTCTCGGACACAACGCCGACTTCGTTCGCGAAGCTGCGCTGGACGCGCTGGAGGCGATCGTCACGAGCGGAGGCGCGATGCTTCCCGCGAACGTTCGAACGCTCGCCGACGCGGCGGCGGCGGAAGCCGCGAGCAAAGCCGTGCTCGCGGCGACCGCCGGGTACGGTTCCGGAACCACCCAAAGCCTCGAGTCTAGGTCGCCGATGGCGGTCAGGGCTCGCAGAGCTGCGTACGCGTTGCTTCTCGCGTCGACGCTCGCACCTAGACCGTTCCGGGCCACGAATCTGCCGCTCGCCGCGTCCGTGTTCCGCGCGGCGCGCGTAAAAGACGCCGCGTTATCGGCGGAGGCTGCGCGCGCGGCGCTCGCCGTCGAGGCGCTTCTGCACCCCGCGGCGCCGCCGCTGCACCCGCGAGCCATCGCGCCGCCGAGGAGAGATATGAACGGAGGCGTTTCTGACGGGATGTACGAAACCGGCGCGTTCGGGAACGACGGGTTCGGCGGCGCGTCGTGGGGAGGGGACGATTCCGTCGCGCGAAAGCGCGCGCCGGCGTGGGGGGACGCCGCGCGGGAGCGTTTAGAGGAGAGCGAAGAAGAGGAGGAGGAGAGCGAAGAGGAGGAGGAGGAACGGAGAGAAGAGAAGGGGGAGCCTCTCGATGACGCCGCCGTTTCGAGAGGCGCGCCTGGACCGCCGAGCGGTGCTTCGTCCGAGCCGAACGAGCCGACGAAACGCGAGGCTTCGCCTCCCGCGTCGCCGCGAGGCGCGAAGAAGGCGAAGGCGGAGGCGGAGAAGGACGAGGCGGAGGGCGTTCCCGACGCGCCGTCAGGTCGCGCGTCGCGGTCGAGAGCGGCGTCCGCGCGGCAAAACGCCCCGGCGGCGAGCGCCCCGGAGCCGAAGCCGAAGCCGAAGCGGCAGACCGCCAAGGAGAAGGCCGCCGCGGCGAAGGCGGCGAAGGCGGAGGCGGAAGCCGCGGCGGCGGCGGCGGCGGCGACTTCGAACCCGAAACCCGTCGGGCTCGGGCTCGGATCGGGGAAGTCCTCCGTCGCGCTCGAGCTCTCGGACAGCGACAGTGACGGCGAGCTTCCCGAGATCGTCGACGAGTGACGCGAACCTACCGCGTGATGCGTAGTCGTCAGTTACGGAGACCACGAGTTATTTCGAAAAGAGTCCCCCTCGATCGTAGTTGTGCTAGACTAACCCGAACCGCGCGAACCGCGTGTCGTGTGCCTACTCCGTCTTTTTTTTTCGCTTCGCCTCCGCCTCGTCCGCGCTCTGCTTCTGCGACGCCAGCGAGTACAGGAACGTCCCCGCGATGGCCACCGCCGCGGACGCGCCTCCGAGCGGCGTGATCGGGTTTTTCAACACAGCCACGGACGCCATGATGATCACCACGCGTTTCACCGCGTTGGCGACGCTTATGTCCAGCGGCTGTAACTCGCCCAAAGCTTGGTACGACGTCTGGTTGTACAGGTGGAACAGCAAACCGCCGACGAGCAGGTACAGTAAAAACGGCGTCGGTTGGAGGAACGAACGAAGAGGCTCGCCGAGAAATCCGTCGGGAAACAAACTCACGTTCTTCGCCACCATCTGTTCCTTCGCGACGACGTACGCCGGATAGATCTTCCCGCCCTCCATTAAAAGAGACACGGGCAGTAACAGCGCGGCGCCGACGACGGACATGGCGCCGTACAGATTAACCCCTGAAAGCCCGGTTGTTATTTGCACGTCTTTGGACGTCGCCGACCGAAGCGCGCTCGCCACGTTGCTGAGCATGGCGCAGATGAACGACGCGAGCGAAAAGTTGAGCTCGTTCGTCGAGCCGACCGCTACGCCGCCCACGATAGGGAGCATCGTCAACCATACTAATTTGGAATACTTCCGTTTGAAAAAAACCGACGTCAAGAACACCGAGCACGCCGGCTCGGCGGCTTTGACGAGCATGAAGAACGACACTGAGCCGAGCGAATACGACGCGCACGCCGTGCAGTGCGCGACGAGATGCAACGCGGATGTCGGCGCGAGCGCTTTGACCGTGTTCCAGTTCCACTCGAACCCATTCTCGCGTTCGTGTGTTTTCGTGCCGGGAGGCTCGATGAGCCGAAATCGCCACATGACCAGCATGAACGCCGCGCCGACGCCGATCTGCGTCCACGAGAGAAGCCAGAAATGGGGGAACACCCCGAGCGTGCGTTTGTTGATGATGGCGAACACCGCGTTGAGGAAGTACCAGACGAAGATGTACCACGCGACGCGGAGGGATTTGCCGCGCTCGCCGGGCTCGGCGTCGTCCGACGATGTCGTCGGGGCGCTCAAGGACGCCGCGCCGGCGGTGGTGACGCGCGGCGCGCGGCGCGGCGCGGCGGCGGTGCCGAACGAAGCCTCGTTCGAAAAGACGCGGGGGCGGAAGAGTCGCGTGTCGCGAACGCCGGTCGCGGTTGCCGCGCCGCGGCGGGCCGAGACTGCCGAGGCGGTCACGCGCGTCGAACGACTCGAGAGTCGCGCTCTGGGCGCCCCCAGCCCGAGCGAGCGCGCCGCGCCGAGCCCCACCGCCGCCATCGCGCGAGTCGCGCGCTCCAAAAAGTGACCTCAACACGAAAGCAACAACGGCGGAGATATTTTTCACCGACGTCGTCCCGAAAAGTTGGGAGAAACGTTCGTCGCCGCGCCTGTTGGGTCCACCACTCACGGAGACGCCTGACGACCGCGCCACGATGGCGGACAACAAAGACGCGCTCCGCGCGCTCAAGATCAAGACCGGGGTCTTGACCCGCGTCAAGAAGGAGCTGGCGATGTACCGCAAGGAGGTTGAGACCGAGGGTGCCAAGCTCGAGAAGATGAAGGCGGAAGGGATGGATCCCCACGACATCAAGCAGCAGGACCAGGTGCTCGGCGAATCGTCCATGATGATCGGGGACTGCACCACGCGCATGGAGAACGCGTTCAACGACTTGGTGGCCGCGATGGTGCGCGCGCGGAACTCGACGCGTCGCGGCGTCCATTCACCCGACCCGTGCGCGAGCGCTCGTTTCCGTTTCAAAACGTCTTTTCGCGCCGCGCGTCGGAGACGGATCTTCGTCTGACCGCTCCCCCTCGCGCTTCCCACCCCCGCGCACCGCAGGACGAACACGGCCCGGCGTGCGAGGGCTCGGAGGAGTCCGCGGCGGCGCAGGCCATCCTCGACGAGGTCGAACCCATGCTCGAGGCGTGAGCGGAGGCGAGCGGCGAGCGAAACGCGAGCCGTCGAGTCGAGCCGTCGGTCAACGAAGAGCAGCTGTCGCGCGCGCGTTCTCGCTTACGTGATGTGGTACAACCGAGACGACCCTTTCAACCGAAAAAACAAACGTCTACGCGGCGACTGCGTCGACGAGCTCCTAAACCCGTTACGTTCGCGTTAACAAGCATCTAGATGGAACGATCGAACCGACAATCACCTGATCTCCCACCTACCCTCCCGGCCTGGGCGCACCGATCCCCAGCTCCGCCGCGAGCCTGTCTCGCGCCGCCTGCGCGGCGGCGACGTCGGCGTCGCCGTCGTCGCGAGTTTCGCTCGCCGCGTTCGTTCCCTTACCGGGATACGCCGCGAGCTCCACTGCACGCCTCTTCCGCTCGCGCTCCGCCTCGTCCCGCTCTGTTTGCTCCCTCAAACTCTGCGCCTTGTGCCAGTTGTACGCGCCGATCCCCGCGACGACGAAGACGAGCCCGAAGAAGTTCTCCACCCCGAACCCGTCGCGGAAGATGAGCACCGCGCACAACACCGTGAACACGTCTTTCCCGGTGCCGATCACCGAAACGGTCACCGCGCTCGTCTCCTTGACGAGCTCAAACTCCGCCATGGACATGCACAGCGCCATCGCCGCGCCGAAGAGGGTGACTAATAAGTCGAAGAAAATGTCCCACCACGAGCTGCCCCACTCCGAGCCGGGGAGCGTCGCCCACCACCGCTCCTTGAAACACGAAAAAAGAAACACCACGACGCACATCACGGGCATCATCACGCGGAGCATCACCGGGGGGTTGTGCATGCCGTGCGACTTGCGCAATCCGCCGGTCGATTGCGTGTTTTTTACATTTGTGTTTTTGACGGACGAGTGCAGAACTCTCTGACTGAGCACCCAGCGCACGCCGGACGCCGCCGCCGCCGCGAAGCACAGCGCGGCGCCGAGCGCGTTGAATTGCGTCTCGCCGCGAACGGTGAGCACTTCGCCGAGACACAGCAGAAGCACGGCGGCGGTGAGCCTTAAGCTGACGGGCTCGACGCCGATGGCGAACGCGAACGCTAGGAGGAACAGAATCGAGCTCGTCTTGGCGAGCGTGTAGAAGCTCACGGTGACGTGCACGAGGCTGAGGTTGCTTAACCCGATGTCCAGTCCCATGGCGACGCCCACCGGCGCGACGTGTTTCGTAAAGACGTTCCAGTCCACCGCGCGGCGCGGTCTCAGC
>ENA-OUOG01002055-OUOG01002055.1-marine-metagenome-genome-assembly--contig:-NODE-2055-length-21777-cov-8.304931_pt1 | contig 21777 bp, 10 predicted proteins | sample MGYA00248635_ERZ508505 | MGnify/ENA primary metagenome ERZ508505 (study PRJEB26176, sample SAMN06267871) | marine metagenome | isolation source: Saanich Inlet, British Columbia, Canada | place: Pacific...
CTTCTAAATCGCAGATTGGCATGCCATCATTGAAAATTATTGGATCTTTTGGATCCAATGAAGATGCACTCGCTACAGTTTTAAAGACACCCGTATCTGTACAGACGATAGTAACTTTTTGACCATTGAAGAAGTCAATATCGGATGTAAATGTGGAGTCTGGAAGAACTCTATAACCAGTGTTGTCAAGGGTTCTGCCAGAGAAAGAAAGTGGGTTTTTAGTAACATCACCAGAACCTGCAGTCAGTCTTTGCCTAAATCTAAAATCAATAGCATTTCTTAGGTTTTGACCATCAAGTGGTTCAGTATTAACAATAGACTGAGTATCATCAAAGTATCTCGGATCTACATCAAAGAATCCAGAACCGCTATATGAATCAGCATTGTAGAAATAAGAGTCAAATGGATCTGCATCAAAATACGAGTAGAAGATAAACAGATCACCTTGGTCTGGTTCTGCAACATCGTCTCTTCTATTGATTGCACCAATGCCATAGTAATCAGGTCTTTGACCATTATCTAAATTATAGTTTGCAGTAATATCTTGTCCAGCTTTTTTAGTATCTAGTCCAACGTAAGTAACTTGAGCATTAAAAGTTGTTTCACCCGCTGGAACTACTACTTTTATAACTTCACTTGCATTAAATGCTGATCCTTTTGTAAAGACAACTTCAACCTTTGTAGCATCACCTGTACCAGTTTTTACAACATGATATCCGGAAATATTTGATAGAAGACTTTCACCTTCAGACAAAGTATTACTTAAAGCTACAATTGCTTCAGTACCAGATGATTTACCAACAAGGCGTGTACCTTGTACGATTGTACCACCACCAGAAATATTCAACTCAATTCTAGGGAATGAAGCATTTGGAGTGGTTGTACTCGTACCAAATTCATTATTATTAGTACCTTTTGCAATTCCATATACTTTGTAGATATCTGGATAGAAAAGGTTGATTTGTCTATCTCTTGCAACCCATGAGAAGTTAATTGGGTTTGAACTTCTATCAAAGGCTGATGTAACATTTCTAATTTTTAATGTTGCAAATTTAAGTGTTTTTGTAATTTCAGTAGCATCATCAATAAATGTTTTCTTGTAGGCACCATTTCTACCAAACTGTGTGCTCCATTGAGTATCACTTGTTTGTGGTGTTATCGATAGACCACCAGTTGATGATGTAACAGTAGGTGGATTTTTATACATAAGAGTAAAGTCATTGTCAAATGGTTGAATATCTTCTCTCATTCCGGAAATTTCTTTGCCGGTATCGTATAACAAAGCCGATTGAATATTTTTCGCTGTGCTACCGCTTTTTCTTCTAGCTTGGAATGGTGTGGCATTAGAACCAGCAGTCATACCTTCAATAAAGTGTACTTGTTCAATATTGAATTGGTATTCTGAATCAATAGTAGGTATTCTACTTCCAGGCGCAGTGATATTCAAATCATTTACAATAGTTTGACCGCGGCCAAAGTTACCTGAAGCATTGACAACCAACACACCTTTCTTCTTATTAAGACTATCTACAAGACCACTGCCTGATTGTTCAGTTCTTGCTGTCCAATCAGAGTCAGCTGGGTGAGTATTACCAGGACCGCGCTGAGAAGCAGATCCAAGTTTTACAATATAACCTTTCGCTGAGTTGGTTTTAATTTCTTGACCTTCGATATAACCTGGAGCACCACTCACATAATCAGTTGTACCATCATTGTACTTGATTTTGATGTGCTTGAACATTTTAATATCGTGTAAATATAGATTACCAGTGTTAGAACCTTTATCTTGGAATGCATAACTTCTTGCATAACCAATTGCATTTCTATCAGAATCAAGAAGTACTAATCTGTTTGCATAATCTCCAGGACCATTTGCATCTGAATCTGCAAGACCTGGAAGAACGCCATTATTTACGTTTGTCACTTCAAGGTATGGTGTACCTGTAACACCAACTTTATAGTTTGTAATTCTTGTAGTATCTGTTTGTCTTGGAATAGAAACGTGTGTATCAAAAAGTGTTTCGATTCTTGCACCATTGACATAAGCAAGACCTGGAGATAAAGATACTTCAAATCTCTCTGAATCATCTAATGCATCCAGAATCTTCGGAACAAATGGTGTTACAGTATAACTTCCTGATTCTTCACGTGTTCTTCTAGCGAGTTGATCTGCAACTGATGAATATACTGGACCAAAACCAGTTTCTGGAGAAGTTGGAAGTCTCGGACTTGGGATGGTAATTCCCTGAATGACACCATTAATTACTGAAATGAGTTTATAGAAGTTAGGATCAGAACCCTGATCTGTAGCACTCTTAAATACTACGTCTAATGCATTCTGTAATCTATCAGCACCAGGTGCACCTTCGTTTGTAGAACCTCTTGCGTTATCAAACAATGTAGCATCATCATTAGCATCAACAGTTTTAGATGTAATCGTGAAACCTACCTGACCGGTTGGTTTATGAGTTGTGTTTGACAATACAATATTCTGCGGTGTAATTCTTGAGAAGAATCCATCGATGTAATAAATGCCGCTTTGTACAAGACCAAGTGTTGCTTCAGTAACACTATCAAAGACATTGACATATGTTACTGCACTATCTGGATCATTATCTGCTTGCGCATATACAAATCCTTTGTCAGAATCTGTAAATTGTGTATTCGACAAATATGTGAAATACAATCTACCAGTTGTGTTTGTGTCAATTGTATTTTTAATTGTTTCATCAAGAACTTTTGCTCTTACAGTACCATTTGCATTTGTAATGATACGGCCTTTGAAGTTTCCAATGTTACCTTCAATAGAACCAACTTGTGAGTTAAGAAGTGGAAAATCTGGATCGCCAGAACCAGATACAAGGCTCATAGTATATACATCAGTTTTCAGTTGAACTTCTGCAGACTTAATTCTTTCACCATCTTTAAAAGATGAATCTGCAAATCTTTTGATTTGACTTTGCAGTATTGATTGAAGCTGAGTTAATTCACGAGCTTGTACAGCAAAACCAGGACGAAAGAGTACTCTAAGATAATCTTTATCCTGACTGAAATCATCAAAATATGGTGATACGTTTAAGTTAATGGCCATTGTTTTTCACTTTACCTATTTATTATAACTTTAAAATAATATTCAACGATTCGATCTGATCTGAACTTCTTTGAATTGCTTCTGTCAAATAGTCCACAGTCAAGAATTCACCGCTGTTTAATTTAATTTCTCTACCAAATTTCTTGGTAATTTTGTTGCTAGTAGAACCAGAAATGATAGAATCGCTATCTGCAAAAACATTTTCTAGTTTACCAACATTGATATAAAATAATTCTCTATTTGAATTAGCTACCACTTTACCAGCAAAATCTGAATCACCCGATTTGTAAAATTCTTCATCTTCTGCAAAAAGCGATGGTGTATCTAATAATAGTTTTTCTGCAGCAGTGTAATAATCACGTGTTGCAATTTGATCAGTATTAACATCAATTGGATTTTTAATAACACCTAGAACTGAGAAGTCGTTTGTGGCTAACTTAGCAAATCCCGTATCATCTGCTGGTACCGATCTTGATGTTAGCATAACAAATCTTGCATTCAATTCATTACCTGCATCTGTACCATGACCAAGACCAGGTGCCTGATCAATTTTAAAGATATTCAATTTAGTACCTGTCTCAGAATCAGTGGCATATGGTAATGCATCATAACCTTCACCAAAGTTAGTAACTTCAAAACTCCATAACCTATCGCTATCACTATTACGTGTTGCAGTTGCTTGGAAATACTGGTTAGGTGTACCACCAGTACCGTCTTGTGCTCTGATCTTGATGGTAGTTTTTGAAGATCTATTAATTACATCTGAATCATTAGCATTTGGATTGATTCTTATATTGTATACACCACCTTCTTTAGCGTTATTTTGCACCTGCAATTGTGAATATCTCGGCACAGAGGTTGAAAGTGTTTGAGCTTCGGTCAGAGTAACCTTTTCAGGCACTGGCATAAAACGAGAGTTTTGAAAAAGCAAAGCCTCTGAGTTTGTGACAGTATACATAAATTGCCAAATATAATTATCTGCTGTTCTAAATGGTGTTGAACCTGTTCCTGTAGGAGCAATTGTCGATACAGTGCGTGGTGGTGAGAATAAACATTTGTATACGTTTTGTCTCGCAACACCTTGAATAATTTCTGTTGTAAGGACATAGTAATCACTATCGTTTTCAATATCGCTATACCAACCAACGTATTGACTATTCAATGTCCAGTTTTTACGAGCAATAACTCGTGAAACACCGCCTGGAAGAACACGGTGCATCGTAACAATATTTTTGTAGAGTACTGCGAGATCAGAATCAGTAGTTCCTTCTGATCGATCGCTATCAGCGAATGGATAGTCTTCACTATCTGAATATGCAACATAAATGTAGTATGTATCGTCTTTGGCAGTGTTTCTAATATCATTGCGAGTGGCTTCAGCCATTACATTTTTAATATTATTAGTAAGCTTACCAATTGACATTACTTAGTTCTCTTCCTGTCTAGGTGGTCTATGAAATCAGAATCACGATCTATATATTGCACTGAATTATTTATCTCTCTTAGGAAAGATTGCCTTACAACGATTGTAGATTCTCTATCTGAATCTCCAAATTTACCATAAGCCGCTGAAGTTCTTGGTGTTTTTTCGTATGATCTATCATGCTCAATATCGAGTTTTCTAGTCAGTCTATATTTTGTATCACCATTATTTAGTTCAGAATCCGAATCATTAGATTCTATAGTTTGGGACACATTCAATCTATTTGTAATTTTACCTGGAATGACATAACCATCTGTGATATCAGAATCACGATTTGAAGTGAAGTTGTTGTACTTCATTTCATAAGCTTCTAAATCATAGTATGTTTGATTGTTTGCTTTATAAACAAAATCCTTATTGAGCCTAAGTGCTTTATTGAGATCTTTTTGTTTATCTATTAGGATATCCATTCTGCGGATTGCTGGGAATTTAAACATAAGATCGCTATCGCCTCTTGAATCATAAAGGCGTGTATAATCGATTGCTTTCATTCCAGTATTAATGGCATCAAATCTAGAGAATACATCTGTTGGTACTTCAGAATCATATGCTCTATACTGAGCAAAGTCTTCGAAATAAACTTGTGCTATACCAATCTCGTTATGTTGACCATCAATTCGCGAATACAAACCATAATTTGGTGAGTATGTCAAACTTTTGTTTTTAATACCACGTTTAAGCGGTTGAGCAATATAGTTATCACTATCTAGTCTACCAGTGTTCACATCAAAGTTGAGCAGTGCGATTGTATCATTATCTGGTTTGGATCTACTATAATCAATCACAGAATCTGAATCATATCTTGCAGTTTTAGATATATGTATATTGGATATAAGACCCTTAAATCCATTACCAATCACAAGGCTTTGTTGATAAACTTGTTTTTCTCTTCTCAGTGGGAAATAGTATGTTCTCTGTGTGTTGGTACCAAAACCAGATGATGCTTTTCTAAAGTTATCTTTGAGTTTCATGTCCGTTGGTAAGAAATATCTTGTACCATCGACAGATACCGAACCATCAGCACTATGCAAATCAAAATTTCTGTGATTGTTAGTTGTCTCACTATCGCGATAGACTGTTGCGCTCTCCCAACTCACAAAATAAGTTTTTTGACCGGCTTGGCTGGCTGTGAATTCATTCCAAATATTCCAGCGTTCATTTTTAAACTGTTCTGAATCTGAATCTGTCCAGCCGTTGGTAGACGTTGGTCTTTTTAAAATCATTCTCGCATATGTATTACCATCAGGTAGTATACCACCATCGGTTGCTCTTGTAGTCGATAAGTATTTACCATAGAAATCGCTATCAGACGGACCAGGTTCTTTAATAGTGTTTACCAGCGTATCTGAATAACCAGTTCCACCTGTGTAAACCTGACCATTCAATAAGTAAAAATCTTTTGCACCAGATTTTACATATGCTAAGTGATGCCATTCGCCAACAGTAATGTCAGAATCGAAATCTGACAATTTCAATGTATGGCTATAAGTATTTTCATCACTGTCAGTGATACCAAATACAAAACCTTCAGATGGTGAATCACTATCAATTCTAATGAAACATTCGATCGTAAAATCACTATCGCGACCCAACCAATCCGGCATTCTAATTCTCATAGAATCTGAATCTACGAGTCTCAAACTTTGTGATACATACTTTGCATTATCTGTTGTAACTCTTATACTCGAAGAAGTATTAGCAATGTAAATACTTCTATGTTCAGGTACATCACTATCAAATTGTTGTGTTGTCTGTTCACTAGTAAACTCAAAGAATGGAATTACATTATAATTTGGTTCGATTATTCCAGCTCTTGTGGTGAACAGATGTCCATATTTTCTTGTAGCTTCTGTATCACCAGCAGCAACAAGATTTCTAACTGCTACGTAAGCTTTCTCACTATCGAATCCATCCCATGTTCTGTGTACCAAACCAACAGGTTCATAATCAAAATAACTATTCCCTCTTTGCGATCTAATAGAATTCTTCACAACTTGCTGAGTATAGTCAGCTGTAAGATACACACCTGAAGCGTTGTTTGTATAGGATACTGCATTGTATGGATTTGATTCAAAAACCGAAGTATCTGCAAGTACTGCGATGCCTTCGCGTTCTTCATCATCATAATAATCATCTTCATCAGAAAAAGTCATTCTTCCTTTTTCATATTCAATAGCTGATATTGGTTGGTAAGTAGTTGATGTTTGAACATCATAAGTGGAGTTAACGTTCAATTCACCAAATAAGTATAAACCTGCTGGATGTAAAATTTCTTTTACTTTGCCACGCCATGTATCCATTGGAGTATTTGTTTGTAGAATATATGCGTACTCTGAAATAGTAAAGTTATCTCTTAAAACACCACCAGAAACTGAACTCAAGAAACCAGATTCATCCACAAATTGTTTTTCTGTCAAGGCTGCTACCGTCATATTGACTTTTACAGATGGTTTGGCATAGCTAGTAATTACATTAGAAATTGGAAAAGTTTCTGGTGTCAAGATCGTACCAGTTTGAGGATTAATTCTTGCTAGTCTTAAGAGACCATAATCACGGGAAGCAAATGCATCAATCGATTCTATTGTTGGAAATTGCATTTCAGAATCAAGACTAGAAACAACACCAGCTCGTGGGATAATCGTTAAATTTCGGTTATCAGAAGATTTTGATATAACAATACCGCCACGGTTTGTACCAGTCCATTGTCCAACACTTCTGTATAATCCTTCAGAATCTGCTTCAATAATACTGAGTGTTTTTTCTGTAGTATATACTAACTCTGCAATTTTATATTGCTGAACAGAAATAATACTTCCAGTACCATCACGAGTTATAACACTCGAGCTTGCTTTCAATCGATTATTATTCTTAACCTTATTCCAATGATAGTCATCTAATCTATAAAATTCTGAATCTTCAATATACACTGGAAATTTACGAACTTTGTGGCCTTCACTATCGCCTGTTGCATAAGTATATGTCACATTGCGTAAATTAAATTCTGAATCTAAAATCCACTTATCAATAATATCTGAATCTTTATCACTATCCGTAATTACAACTGTTCTAAAATTGAAAACAAAATTTTCTGAATCATAAGATATTGGGAATTTAAAATATGCTATACCACGAGAATCACCACCTGCGTAAAATGTTGTCCATTGAAAACCATCGCTGTCTGCCTCTAATAGTTTTTCACTATCATTTGTTATAGAATCTGAAAATGCCCATGGTCCATTTTCTGAAATTTTAGTATACTGAGTTTCATTTTCTCTTAACTCATCAGCATTATAACCTCTAAAGAAGTTTACAACTAATACTTCGCTATCATCTTTAAAAGATCTGTTTTCTTCTTCAGCATCAAAATATTGAAATTCAACGTGTGAACCAAGTGGAATATCTTCTTCTACATTGGAAATTCCAATAGTGAAAGGTTCATCTACTACAACTGCACCATTTCTATCAGAATCAAAAAATCCAGTATCACGAACTGAGATACTCGTGATTCGTCCGACATTAGACGACCAACCATCAATTTCTGCGCCTTCACCATTAACTGTTCTAATGAATGGTTTAGGAATGCTTGTATATACACCACCTTGAATTATGGGTATTGCAACTGGCTGGAAGTCATCTGATAAATATCCTTCATGATTTTTACCAGTTCTTAATCTTGTTCCATCAATTTCTGTAATTGAACCATCTGCATCTACTGCAGTAACTGATGCAATTGCACCAGTACCATCTTGAGAATTTACATTAATAAATTCAATGGTGTCACCAACAGCATAATTTAATCCGCGTTCTCTCACCTGAACTTTTTGAATTGGACCAGATCCAATTTGGTCAACACTTACTTTTACTTTTGAATAATTATCCCTGATGGTGAATGTATCACCAATTCTATGGCCGGAGCCTTCAGAATCTATAGCAACACTATTAACGTGGCTGATGACTTTGATTCTTACTTCTTTTTGTAAATCAAGAGCATCTCTTAAATTGTATTCATCACCAAAGCTTAACTTTGTATCTAATCCTGGAACGGCTGTGAGTATAAGATTTAGAATTATTTGATTTTCGTTACCAACACCATCATATGTGGCATCAATAACTGTGAGAATTTCTGTGTTTTCACTATCTGATATATCTGAATCTAAACTTGTATCCAGAGAAATTGTGGCAAGCTCAAAATTAAAGTCTACTAAATCATCTTCATTCGCGACAACCGCAGCTTTCATTTGAGAAAATTGTACATAAAGACCTTCTGACGCCTCAATAATTCTTGTTCTTGGTTCGAGAACTTCAATCTCTTCACCATATAAAAGCCTGAACAAAAGTTGAAAAGATTTTGGTGTACCTTTAGATAGATATAAATCTCTTACTTTGTTTAAAAGAAATGCATCTGTTACAGCATTACCAGAAATATTAACTGGAATTAGTTCTTTGGCAAAATAATCTAAGAATGTTTGTATTGAATCATAAAGGTTTCTATTTTCCTGTGCATTAGCAATGAGAGCACCAGCATTTGGATTATCACGAAACAAATCCTTGACGCCAGTAGATTCACTATCAGACGTTTTTTCTAAATATTCGTAATAAGCCTCAATAAAATATTGAAATTGAGGGTGATCTGCTTTCACAAATTCTGGAATTTGTGATTTGACCACTGGGACAATATTTTTACCCATTATTTTCCTCTACTGACATTAAATGAGTTCAAAGATATCAGATCATTTTTATCAATTGCACGTGCACTTGAATCACCTACTGATATCTGTAAAATTGAATTTCCGCTAGCATTAATATCAAAAGATTCAGGGTAAGCGATGAAACCAATATCACCGTCTGCTGGGTCAAAATCACTAATTGCAACATCACCGGTTGCGTAGTCAATTGTTCCTGCTTCTGGATTTACAATAGTTACTTCGCCTTGTATCACATCTACAAGTTGCATGTTTCCTCTACCATCATCTCTAAATTTAGAAAATGTTTGTCTACCTACTCTTTGAAATTCAGTAGATTCACAAACTGCTCCAAAAGATGCTTCACCAGCATAAATAACTTCATGTAATCTATTACCAAATGTGAACGATGGTTTATCTAATACTTGATTAAGAGCATTTACATCTATTCTTAGATTTGTTCTGGTGTTGGCAGAAACAATTGCTTGATCGAGATTAATAATTTCCTGAGAAATTTTAGAAACTCTAAAACTCTCTAAGAAATCGCCAACATATGTAGTGTTCAATGTATTGAAAAGAGCAATTGCTCTTGCGACTAAAACTTCAGGAGTTGTTGTGAGCTTTGCTGGATCGTATTGAATGATAGTTTTTACAATCACCTTAATAATATCCGGATCAGTAATCTCTGGTGTAATAGTAACCAAATTGAATTTAGTTAAAATATCACGTGAGATAGCAAGTTTTTCTTGTGGTGTAAGCTTATCTCTGTTTTTAGGTTTAATTGAGAAAAAGACTTTACCAGGTTTTCCAACTTCTTCACCGCCATATGCATGCACAGCCTGGATATCCGCAAAGTTTCTTTTGAGAATAGCTTCATAATCTTTTGCTGTTACGGCTCTATATTGTGTTTGAAAATAATTTGGTGCATTGTCTTTAATTTCATTAATGGTTTCAATATTGGCACCACCATTTGATGTCACCGTAGCAGAAATAGTGATATCACCTCTGCCTGTAATATTTGGTGTGAATGTTTGGACACCATTCGCTTCTGGTCCACTTGTTACAAGATAAGTTGCAAGGATTTCATCACCTGCACTAGGCTTTTTACCAATTACACCGTTACCAAACTTTAAGTAATATGTGAGTTCACGAGATTCATCGACAAAATATACACCGCTATCTTTGGTAACATCATTAATTCCTTGCGTTTCTTCGCTCACTAATTGATATTTCAAACCGTTAACAGTAACAACGAGTGTAGATGTATCGATATTTTGATTTAGTAATTCATATCTTTGAAAATCATTGGCGGCCTGTGAAACAATAAATCTTTGCGTTACTTCAGTACCTTCATAAACATCAATTTCTAATGTTTTAGTAGTTCCAACTGGATCGATATTATCATATTGAATTGTATAATCTTCGATTGTGTAGAAATTAAATGATAAATTTCCTGATGCAGAAGAAAATAAAGAACCTGCTGGTAATGTATAGAAGTTACTGCCAGACAATTTTGGAATAGATAAAGTTAACTTTGCTTTTGAAGCTCTTGCACTTCGCGGTGTATAATTCAATGCCTGTGCAATTGAAACCACATTCTTTCTTAATAAAGCACTATCTAAAAACATTTCATTTACTAGAAAGTTTGCAGACAATGCATTATAGTGTGTATTATAAGCAAGAATATCTACGAGTAGATTTAATGATGAACCTTCAAAGTTATAATCTTGAAATTCAGAACGACTTTGAAAATGTCTTATGATATCTTTTTTGATATCATTAAAATCTAAGTTGGCTATTACAGGTCTTGTATCAGATGCCATTTTTTATTACCTTAATCTCTCTAAAACTAGGGATGTTGAATCTTCTTTTTCTACATCTTTTAAATCATACTGAATTTCAATGTGATAAGAATTTTGTTCAATTAAATCCCTAATTACAACGGCTTTCACTTGAACTCGGGGTTCATAATTAGCGAGACACGTGTAAATAACTTGGCGCATATCTGCAATGGTAATTGCATCAGCAGGTTCAAACAATAATCCAGAAATATTCGAACCAAAATTTGGTTGAAATGGTCTTTCATAAAAATTTGTGAGAATGATATTCTTAACAGATTGATTTATAGCAGCAGCATCGGTTTTTGTACCAATGTCATTAGTCAACGGATTACGCGTCAGACTTAAATCAAAGTCTTTGTAAACGTTTTTTCTTTGAAAATTAGGTTGCACCGCCATAAGTTATTTATTATGGAGATATGAGTTTTATGGGTGATAGAAGATATGTCTATCAATTACAACCTTTTTACGCATTTTATCTGCCCAATAAGGTGTCACATAATCTGCATGATAAAATAAAGCACCATCTGTTAAATCTATGAGCTCATCATTGTTTTTTAATTTATCTACTAGTTGAAATATTTCCCAAAACTTCTTTTCATTTGCAATTTTATCTTTAACACCATCACAATACCAAGAAAATTGGCATCTGTTTTTATATGGATACCACAATTCAGGATTTACAACGCTTTGATAATGCGGTCCTTCATATACAACCTCACAAATAGTATTTGGAAAATCTTCTGAGTTAACACGGTTCATAGTAACGTTCATTACTGCAACTTTACCGGCAGTAGATTCATTACGTGATTCAAAATAAATGTTTTGAGCCATACAAAATTTTTGTGGATCAATATTTTCTATTGTTTCTAAATCGGATATACCGGAAAGAGAAACAAGTACTGCCATGATGGTATCTAATAGTTTCATATGTAATTTATACTTCAAAAGGCTAGCTTTTTAAGGATTAAATAAATAGACTACAAAAAACTGGTGCATAATGGCAATTAACGATTCAGAAATATTACGATCTTCCACGCTTGACTTAACTTCATTACGAACTAAAAATGCTCGTATTGAACGCTTATACGATTCACGTAATATTACTCCAAGAGATACAAAAAGATTAAATGCGGACCTGAAAAAGTATATTGAATATCTTGCTGACAACTTTGACAGTGAGGATACACTTAGACAGTTTGATAGTGACCAATATGGTATTCCAAGCAATTGGGACAGAAATAATAATCTCTATGCTGGTGTAGATGATGGCACTGGTTGGGCGCCGCTCAGAGCGCGCCTTGATGGTAATGATAATTCATTTACGGATGGTGGTGGAAATACATATCCAGGTGCTCCACAAATTATCTTGACAGCAGATTCAGAAAATAAACTGATCTATCATAGTTTTACAACTCTTCTCAAAGCTCATTTCGTAGATTATCTTAAAAACGATAGAACTGAAAAGAATAGAATTGAAAGAGAATTGCAATATCTGTCAGCTGATAGCGATCAATTTCCAAAGCTTTCCAAGAAAATTACAACTGCATATGAAGATGATCCGGCTGGACTGACAGATCTTCTTCAGTTGATGACAAGTTTCTTACGAACAAACACAAATGTAAATCCAGAATTTTCATTCAACCAAACAGCACCGCTTGAATTTGATTTAACTCCACCTTTCACTGCGGACTCTGATCCGGATGGTTTTTTAAGGGGTCAAAGATGGTATATAAGAAGAAAACTTGGTCAAGTAGTTGTTGATGCACTTCAGTTTGATTCTGAATTTGGTGGTGGTAATAACAGAAGATACGGTAAGAACGAACTTCTGAATAGACTGAATTTATCATTAGGACTTCATAATCGTAGAAATTTCTCTTCTCAACTACTTCTTTTGGGTGCAAATTTCTTTAACGCCTTTGATTTTCAATGGACTGCGCGCGATTCAGATGGTGTAGGTAACCTCACAGATTCAGATTCTCGTGGTTACTCACTTGGAATCAATAATGATATTGCTCGAGTTGCAGGTGATAGATTTGCTGTGGCTGATTTCCTAGATGATTCAGAAACGATTCTTTCATATATAAAACGTATTGAACTCTTTGGTAATTTCTGGTCACGTAGACTTGGTGCTGTAGACTCAGAAACAGTACAAAAAATTCACGATTCTGAATATATGAATAAGAGAAGTCCAGCTGGTCGACTCACAAACTATTACAACTACCACCCAAGCTTTAAAGCCAGATTGCACAGAGAAAATGAAAGATTCATTGATAGAATCTTGATTCGCGGTTATCTTACAAACAAAGATGATAGTGACTCACAAATAAAACATAGACGTAGATTGCTGAATCCACTTCTTCAAACATTCGAAGTATCTGACAGCGAAACAAATCGTTTATGGAATTCATTGATTAACTTTGCAGATTCTGATTCTGATATTGTTTCAAGATTGGGTAATACTATACTCGATAGAATCGTACCTGATAGTGATAATGAAGATGTATTATCTGTAGACTCTGACTTACGTCAAAGATGGGGTAGATTTGTTTCTGATTTTATTGGAGACATCTTCCTAGATTCTGAAGCTGCGGCGAATATGATTGAAGAGCAATCGATTGATTCAGAAAAAGCTCTTATTCTTATTAATGCTAATTCAGTAGACTCTGAAGAAACCATCAAATTAATTCAACAATATTCACCAGATTCAGATGAAGTTATAAAATTAGTAAATCAATATTCTACTGATTCCGATGAAGTTATAAAATTAGTAAATCAGTATGCAGTAGATTCTGAAGAAGCAATTAAGTTAGTAAATCAGCATGCTGTGGATTCAGATGAAGCACTTATTCTAATTGCGGCAAATACCTTTGATTCCGAAGCTATTCTTAATATGGTTGAAGAGAATTCAATCGATTCAGATGATGCTCTTATTCTCATCTTAGCAAATTCAGTTGATTCTGAAAATGTTGTGAATATGATTGAAGAACAATCTATTGATTCAGAAGTTGCATTAGCCCTTATCAATGCCAATTCAGTAGATTCAGAAGAAGCAATTAAGTTAATCAACGCTAATTCTGTAGATTCCGAAGAAGCAATTAAGTTAATCAATGCTAATTCTGTAGATTCTGAAGAAGCAATCAAGTTAATTAATCAATACGCCGTAGATTCTGAAGAAGCAATCAAGCTAGTTATTGCCACAGCATTTGATTCAGATGAAATCATAAATATTATCGAAGAAAATTCGATTGATTCAGATGCTGCGTTGAAGCTTATCTTAGCCAACTCTGTAGATTCTGAAAATGTCAATAATATGATTGAAGAACAATCTATTGATTCAGAAAAAGCTCTTATTCTTATTAATGCAAACTCTATAGATTCTGATGAAGCTTTGAAATTAATTGATGCAAACTCAGTTGATTCTGAACAAGCTCTTGATGCTATTCTCAGTTCATTAAGATTTGATAGTGATGTTATTGCATTAATTGCCGCAAACTATGATTCAGATAGAACTCTAGGTATTGTAAATAATAACGCTTTAGATTCAGAGCAACTCAAATCATCTCTTAATATCAAAGAATTTATTACTACAAGCACTGTAGGTAGAATTGATTCTGATTCTGATAGACAAACTACTATACAAAAATTCATTCGTAATACAAACGAAAAGGTTGGTAATGAAACCGCAAGAAATAGTTTTGCAAAATCAATTCAACCATCATTTAAAATTGCTACACAAGAACATATTGTAAATGATTCAGAAAGTTCTTACACAGTATTTACATTTACTGTACCATCTAAATATGCTTTACCATCAGATAGTGAAGAAGTTAAACTTTATGTAAATGGTGTTAAATTAGCACAACATAATAGTTACAATAAAGCTGGAACTGCAAATGTAAATCATGCTGTGGATGTTTCAGATTTGACACTGCTTACGTCACCAAACAGAATTCAAGTTACTTTTACAAATAACTTGTCACAACTTGATTTATTAACAATAGAGTACTTAACAGTTCTTGCATAAGGATAAATAATATATGTCAAAGGCACGAGACTTATCTAAACTTGGTTCAGGTTTCGAAATCGATGGAAGTAATTCTAGAATCGATTCAGACTTCGTTCTTCAAGTTTTTAAGAAATTCATAGTAAAACGCGACAATGCATCATATTTATCAGGTGCAGACAGTGAAGTCTTTGTTGTAAACGCCAATCAATCTCCATCGACGACTACTGTGCGTGGAAATATGGATGTTCGTGGTGATATTGTCTTACATTCATATCAGAAAGACTCAGATCGTGAAAGACTATTTAACGACGTAGATACATACACAATCAGAACTGGTAAACACTTCGATAGTGACTTTGCCAACATGGTTGTTGATACACTCATTGGTCATGGTAGAGAAGGTTTCGATTATACATCAGACCAATATAATCCAATTACTGCAAGACTTCTACACGAAATGGCCATCACTCACTTCCATGATGTTAACCATGATAAAGCTCCAGTTGCTGGACAATATTTTAGATGGAGTGGTGATAAATGGGAGCCACAAGATCCGGATCCAGAAGGTAACTTTACGGTTGACTTTCAGTCTGCCACCGTTGCATTATCTGCCGTAAGTGATAGTGATACGATTCTTGGTTTCTCAAAAGAAATTTCAAATGCTAATGCACTTGTATTCTTAAATGGTCATATTCTTGGAATTGACTCAGAAGCCTTTGGTGATGGCCGTTCAGCTGGCGGATCAGGTACGGATACGCAAGACTCAGATAGTGATAAATACGCGTTCATTGATTATAAAATCTTAGCAAATGTTACAACTGAAGACGTAGACCAAGTTGTTTCTGGTCCATCTGATGCACTTGTATTATATGGTGGTGCAAATCACGAAGACGAAGTCACAGTCATCTCACCAATTGATGAAGGGATCGCGCATTTCTATAAGAACTTTAGATTTGCAGATTCTGATTTTGCGGTGTATCGCAAAGCAAGAAATAACTGGGATGGTTCTCAATGGACAGATACTGCCACAGGAAATGTTCATCAAACATTTAGAATGATCGATTCAGATATCTATACAGATAGCGAAATGATTGCGGCTCGTGTAGGTGGTGATCCACTTATCTTCCTCAATGGTATGAATATCAATCAAAGACATGGTGATTTTTACTTCTACGATTCTGATTCTGATCAAAAGAATATTTATCAGGCTGCTAGAATGATTGCCTTTGATTCAGATCAATATCTCAGAGACTCTGATGAATTGGTTGCAGTGTGGATCCGAAATGTTGGTCCTATTGCATCAGAAAATTTCCAGAATCTTGAACATACATTTACCGTGGAAGATTCAGATCACCCTGGCTTTGCAACTGGTATTGTAAATGTACCATTCCTTGGAGAATCAAATGACCCACTTCATGCACTGGTGTTTTTAAATGGTCATCTTCTTGCAAACGTGCCGGCACTTACATATCAAATAAGAGCTTCAACCTCAGAAATTCTGTTCACTGAAAAACTTACAATTGGTGATAAAGTTTCAATGTATAATTATAGTGGTCCAACAACAAGTAATACATCACTTGGTAATTTATCAAACGTTGATCGCGGTGTTGATAACCAGTTTGAAGTGAAGACTGGTGAAGCACTTATCTACAGTGGTACTGAATGGACACACCAATTTAAGAACACCATATCAGAAACACCGGTTACCGCAGCATGGATGAGAGTCACGTTTGACTCAGACAATGGACCTAATCCAAACAAAATTATCGACCGCGCTACATACGGTTTTGATAGCGACCAATTGAAATATGCAAGACACCAAGAAGGTGTATACTACTTCTTGCTTGATTCTGAAGTGGTACCGGTACGAGAAACAAATGGTTTCTATATGTCAATGGCAGTATCTACATGTGCTCCACAAGGTCAGCCGATCTTTGCATCAATTGATGCTGAAGGTGCATCAGCAACAGCGCCTGGACCTGCGCCAGATAGTGAAACTGGAAGAACCATTGATGTATTTGGTGGACAACCATTGATTCCTAATCCAAATAACAGAGCCATACGTGTGAGAACATGGGATCAGAATGGTAACTCAATCGATCCAATTCAAGTTAACGTACAAGTATGGTTTAAACGAAGTATTGGTTAATAAATAATTCAGGAGAATTAAGATGGCAATTAAGTCAAAAACAAGAAGATTTGCAGATTTACCAAATAGAATTTCACAAGATAAAAAATCTGGTAAAATTACATCTATTACTACGCAAAAACTAGATACTGAATCTGTTACTATTTCATCAGCTTTGAGCAGTGTTGATGGTACTTTCAGTGGAAACGTAAATGTAACGGGAAGTTTTGGTAGTGTTCAAGATGGTGCAGGTACTTATACGGTAATTGCTGGAAGTTTTGTAACCACGGTTATTCACGCCGGAGTTGGTACAGTAACGGTTCCAACTGAAGGTTGGCATAAAGGTTCTCAAATCAGTATCGTAACTAGCGGAACCATGACACTTGATTGGGGTGCCAATGCCAAAGGAGTATCTATTGGAAACTCTTGTAAAATGGCATCAGGAACGTTTGATGGTGGTAAATGGTTCTATTCAGAATCAACGGCCACCTAATGCATGTACACAACACATCATATATATCTATAGATTCTGATCAAGTTAACTATTCAATTTCCTCAAACAATAGTACATCTGTAGTAATCTATATCCCGGAAAATGTAAGAATTTCAAGTGATGCCGGTAATTACGCACTCACTATTCCTCATTATCCGAATGCTCATTATATTGAAGTTTGTGTAGATGGAACAATTGCTGGAAACGGTGGTTCTGATGGTGGTGGAATTAAAAACAATTCGAATGTTCAGGTATTAGTAACTACTAAAAATAAAACTGGAACAGTTCGTGGCGGTACATCTAGCGACTCCTTATCAAGAAACGCGCTAGATGGAAATTTTAATATACAAAAATCACCAAGAATTTTTAATTTTTAGGATGCTAAATGGCAATTTCAAAAACACTACGTCACGCAAAACTGGTTCATACATTTCAACCAGCTGGTGATAGTGATGCGATTTTAACGCGCTTTAGTTCTGGTACTGAAACATCTTTCAATAATCTTACTGTTACATCCACATTCAATGTTGCAAATGCAAAAAGCATATTTCGCGATGATCTCGTAATTTCTAACAATAGTAACACAGCAACTTTCAACGCTCCAACTATAAATATCGGTCGTAGTACCGGTACTACCATGAGAATGGATGTTGGCCAAGACTCAGATGATAAACTCACTATTGAAAATGGTACTTATGATATTCAAGGTAGAACTCATTTAAGAAATATTGTTGAAATGGGAAATGATTCTGATGTTCCAGTGTTTTTTACTAATTTCACTGGAGTTTCCGGTTCTTCAATTACATTAAGAGATGTGGATCTTGGCATATATGATTTAATCACGGCCACATCACTTATAACGAGAGATTCTGATTTTGTACTGACTGATAATCTTATTGTGAATGGTACCACAACTCTTACGGGTATATTAAATGGCAACGATAGTGAATTTACATTTTCTGGTAATGTTTCAGGAACTACAGGTACTTTTACTGGAAATGGTTCTTTTGGAGCAACCACTGTAGTCGATCTGATTGCATCTGATAGTGATATTTCAGCAACAGGATCGCTTACGGCAAAATCATTTACGTCTTCTGGTACTATATCTGGAACAACATTTACAACTACAGATAGTGATATCACTGTCACATCAGGCGGTAATGCACTTGATGTTAGTGCAATCTCTACAAAATATATCACGTCGAGTACTGGAACTCAAACATTTAATACGTTATCAATTACCGATAGTGATTTAATTATCACAAATAATTTTAATGCTGCAATGTCATCGGGAACCTTTACTGTTACTAATGATTATACAACTCAAGATTTAACAGTAGATAGTGAATCGGCTTTTTCATTATCTAATCCATCAATAGCAAATCTTACTATAGATAGTGATTTTGACGTTGCTGTTGGTACTTCAGCCGCAAACGCAACACACACTACAAGTGTAAGCGGTGTAAATCTCACAGTAAACGAAGGAACTGGTGATAGTGATTTATTTGCAAATGCCTTTTCACTTACTTCTACGTCATCTACATCAATAAACGCAACAACAGTAACTTCAAATTCCGGAAACACCGCAGGATCGACTTTAACTACAGCCGGAAATCTTACTGCTAATTCTGGTACATTAAGTGCAGGTACTATTACTGCGACTACATTAAATGCAACTAGCGGTACAGCTCAAGGCGCTTCTACAATTACAACGTCTGGTATCGATATTGGTACCACATTTACTTCTGGTAATTTAACGCTTGGAGATAGCGATCTTTCAGTTGGTGGTACATTATCGGTTGGGAATAATATGATTTTATCATCTGTTCTCGATTCAAAAAGTGTAGATATCACTGGCACTATAACCATGACCAATCTCACACTGAGTGATAGTGATGCAAAATCTGATAGTGAAATTATTTCTACTGGAGCTTTCATTGCACCAAATGCGGTGATTAGTGGACCAGTCACCGTTGGAACAACGCTTACCCAAGAAGCTACTTCTGGAATTAATAAAGCCGCCTTTGGTGTTTCATCCGGAATACTTGATATTAATGCTAGCTTTGTGTTGACCGGTGATATATCATCAACATCTATTACTTCATCTGGTAATATTGCTGGTGTAAACCTTATTTTATCTGCAGATAGTGATGCAACTTTAAAATGTTCTGCAATGTCTGGATTTGGAACATTGGCAGCGACAGATTCTACTGCAGCAGCCGCAACAAACACATTTACTGGTCTTACAGTGAATGGTGATGCTACAAAAGATCTTGCTGTGACAGGTAATATTACAGCAGGTTCAAACAATGCAGATATGTCCGGTAATTTAACTGTAAGCGGTAATCAGTTTGATTTTAATGGAACTAATTATATACAAGTAAATAATTTACCAATACAAAATGTGTCTGGTACAACTTTGACAACATTTAGATTTTTAAGCACGTAAAGATAAATAGAACATGGCAAATAGAAAAACTAAAACCAGACTTCATGCAGACCTCATACATTTTCTAGAGCAAAATGCTAAGGGTGAAATTACAAGATTTCGTGCCACAGACAATTTACAATTAGCATCTTTAAAAGTTGGTTTTGACGAAGTAACTGATACATTCACATCTAATGCCGATGCCACCTTTAATGGCGATGTTACTGTTAACGATAATAACACAAACACTCTCACTGTAAATGCACCTATTGTAAATATTCATCGCGATAATGGCGGTGTAATCAATATGGGTTATGACTCTGATGACTTAATTAATGTTTATGGTACGCTTGATGTAAAACAAAGAGCCTATCTACGTGGACAGGTAGATGTTTCCGGAACTGTAAATGTTAAATCTGGAGGTGCAATTACATTTGGTGCTGATACAAATTTCTTAGGTGATATCACTGTAAATGCAGTTAACGCAACAAATGTTACCGCCGCATCAGCATCAATAGCAGGTAATATCTCAGCAACTGAAATTACTGCAGGAGCAATATCTGCAGCAAGTCTTTCTTCTACTGGTGGAATTACAGCTAATACGGCAACTTTTTCAGGAAATGTAAGCACATCTAATCTTACTACCGCAGCAATCACAGCAACTGGAAATATCACAGCTTCTTCTGGTGATGTGTCCGCCTCAACTGGCACATTCAGCGGCGGACTAACAGCCGCAGGTGCAGCATTTAGTGGACAAGTCACTTCACCAAATATTGTCTCAAATGGTAATGTTCAAGTAAATGGTAATTTAACAGCAACTGGTGCAGGTTCACTTACATCACTATCAGTTTCTTCGAGTGCAACAGTGAGTGGTGGTGTTACTGTTGGCGGCAATGTAGTTGCAAATGGAAACACAACAATTAATGGTCAATTAACTATTAATGGTGCTCTTAATTATGGTGGTAATCTTTCTGTAAATGGTATTACAGCCAGCGGCAATGCTAGTATCACCGGTAACTTAACATCTAATACAGGAACATATACCGGATTATTGACTTCTAACACTGGTACTTTTAGTGGTACAGTGACTGCAGCCCAAATTTCTACAACATCGATTACTAGTTCAGGTGGAATCACTGCGTCTGGTACTATTAGCGGCGCAAATCTCACATCTTCCGGAAATGCAACAATTACCGGCACAGCAAGCGCAGCTACTGTAACATCATCAGGAAATATCACAGCATCTGGTGCTCTTAACGCACAAACTTTAAACATCACCGGTGCAGGTACAATCTCTGGTGCAGTGACTGCAACATCTCTTTCTACATCTGGAAATGTAACACTTTCTACAGGTAATATCACTGCGCCAAATGCTATCGTAACTAATAATGTTTCTGCAGCATCAGGAACTTTCTCTGGAGCTATTACTGCAGCCGCTGTAACCGCATCTGGAACGCTTCAAGCTGGTACGGTAACAGCAACAACCGTCTTAACTGGTGGAAGTGCAGATTTGTCTGGAGAACTTACTGCAAACTCAGTGGTTGTAAATGGAACTGGTACATTTAATGCTAATGTTACTGCACCAACCGCTGATATCAGTGGTGCATTAATAGCTGGATCAGTTA
>ENA-OUOG01002057-OUOG01002057.1-marine-metagenome-genome-assembly--contig:-NODE-2057-length-21772-cov-5.699009_pt1 | contig 21772 bp, 11 predicted proteins | sample MGYA00248635_ERZ508505 | MGnify/ENA primary metagenome ERZ508505 (study PRJEB26176, sample SAMN06267871) | marine metagenome | isolation source: Saanich Inlet, British Columbia, Canada | place: Pacific...
CGGCTCCGTCCCGGGGTACGAACCCCTCGACCGGTCGACCGAGCGGGCCATTTCGACGGTGAAGCGCGGCTCACCTCGGCACTTCTTCGTCGAGTTCGGGAGCGACGCCGCCGAGGTGGTCGCGGCGCTCGGCGGAAGGAACGACGCGAGGCTTTTGGTGGCGGAGCGGCTGCGGCCCGGCGCGTTTGGCGGCTTCGGAAACGCGGAGGCAAACGCGGCGTTCCAAACGAAGATCACGCCGCTCATGCACGAGTGGTGTTGCCGGAAGAACGGAACCGTGCCGCACCTCCCGACGCCGTACGGCGAGGAAGAGCGGTACGGCGAATACGAGCGTATCAGGTGAAGAGAGCGAGCTCCGTAGCGAGGGAGGTATTAGCGGGTAGTATCGTAGCGGGCGCGGACGTCTTAAGGTAAGATTATTCTCGAGACGTAAAAAACGACGAAAACACTCTTTCTTCGCGCCTCTCGCGACGACTCCGCGAACGGAACAAGACACACTGCGTCGCACTGCGTCGCACTGCGTTGTGCGTCTCACACCGCCGCCTCGACGATAGCCTCTTTCGCCTTCGAGAAGGCCCCCACGAGCGCGAGGAGCTGCAGACGCTCGTGCGTGACGTACGCCAGACGGTGTTCGACGTCGGCGAGGTCGGACACGAGGTCGGCGCGCGCCGCGGGGGGCATGTGCAGGCGGAACACGTACTCGCACAAGAGTTTGCATATGTCCGCGAGAGCGAGTCCCCTGGCGGTTTTCGTGGCGCTCACCTGTTCGACAGCCTGTGTGAAGGGCAAGTTAAGCAACATGCCCGCGATGGCCTCGACGTCCGCCGGTCTCGGCTGGCCGGTGACGGCGTACACGTCGTCGGCGTCGATGGCGCCGCGGTCTCCGGCGGCGAGGAACGACGATTGCAAAATGTTCAGGGTGCGTCGCATGTCCCCCGCGCCGAGGTCGCGCACGGCGTCGACGCCGGCGCCGGTGATGTCCAGCTGCTCGCAACGCACGACGTGCTCGACGCGCTCGCGGACCGCCTCCGGGCCGAGGGGCGCGAAGCGGAAGCGGGTGCACCGCGACTGCAACGCGGGGATCACCTTACTAACGTAGTTGCCGATCAAACAGAAGCGCGTGTGCTTAGTGTACTTCTCGATGATCCGCCGCAACGCGAACTGCGCGTCCTTGGTCATGCTGTCGCACTCGTCTAAAATGATCAGCTTGAAGCCCTTGCTGCCGAAACGCATCGTGGAGGCGAAGGACTGGATCTCGTTGCGCACGACGTCGATGCCGCGATCTAAACGGAGGTTGGCGTTTCGGTGGGAGAAAACGAGGTCCGGTGGGAGGGCAGTTCGCGTGAGTCGGGAAATTCGGGAAAATTTGAAAGCGAGATCTGAAATCACGGGAAGGAGGCGTCGCGCGATGCCGTCCGACGTTCGCCCGCGTCGCCCTTCGCGTGCGAGGCGCGTACCGTCGGAGGCGTTGAGCTCGAGCACCATCTGCGCGAACGACGCGCCGTAAAGCTCCCTGGCGACCGCGAGGATGGTGGAGGTCTTGCCCGTGCCCGGGGGGCCGTATAACAAAAGATGCGGGAGCTTGTCCTCGGTGGTGAGGCGGGAGATGGTGTCGATGATGTCCTTGTGCGCGGCGACGTCCGCCAGGCGCGAAGGGCGGTACTTCTCCACCCACATCTGGTTCTTCTTCGACTCATCCGCGGCGCTCAGCGGCGCCTTGCCCTTGTCCGCCTTCCTCTTCTCCCCGACCTGGGGGTCGTTGTCCACCTCCATCAGCACGGAGTCCGTCATCGCGTCCTTCGCAGGGAGCTGCCGATCCCGACGTGTGCCCACTCGCCGGTGCGCCTCGAGAGACGGGAACGCGCCGCTCGCGTCTCGTCCGGCTGCGCGCGAGGGTGCGTCCGCGCGCGAGTGCGTGCGAGGTCCGTCGCCCGTCCGCGATCGCGACTGTGGCGCGAGCGCCGCGCGAGACGGGGTGCCTACGATCGGCGTCCGAAGAAAACAAACGCGGTCGGCTGGGCACCTGGGTCCTGGGCACACGACGTGTGATCGACAGACGACTTTTTTTATGGGTGACGGTTCAAAACGCTGTGTTCTATTACGCCGCCCGCCCGCCTTTGCGCTCCGGCTCTATTACGCCACCCTTTCCGCGACTTTCACGGCACGAGCTCGTACAGCCCCAATATGAACGCCGCGCCCACGAGCGTGATGAACGGGTTATCCCAGGTGTGCGGCGCGAACGCCTCGGTTATTGTCATGAGCGGCGGCAGGATCGCGAGCGCGACGGCGTATTGGACGTCCGTGAATAAGTTCAAGCCGGGCACTAAGCCACCCCCGCACGGAAGCACGGCGAGGAGCGCGGAGAGGTACACCACGAACGACCCTTCTAACGTTCGTTTGAACTCACCAGCGCAACACTTGCCGTCGTAAAACAACGCTCGAGCGCGGTAACTGTGTTTCCCGAACGCGATCCCGACGGGCTCGGCGAGACCGTCGCCGAAGACGTTGACGATCACCGGGATCAGAACGGTTCGTTCGGCGCCGGGCGGGACGACGGACGCGCCGCGCGTTTGCAGGTAGAAGTACAGGCCGAGAATCACGACGTACCCGCCTCCGAGCTGCGTGAGGAGCCATTCAAGCGTGTGCGGTCTGTCCTGCGCGCGGTCGTACGCGCGGAACACGAGCATTAAAAACGTGCTTCGCCGCCGCGCGGGCTTGATCTGCAGGTAAAACGGCACAAACTGGAACCACACCGTCCACGACATCGTCCAGATGGTGGGCATTTTTGATTCGCCGGCGGAGCCCGCCGACCCGGGCCACGCCAGATGCATGAGGAACGGCATCAGGTACATCACGACGTGACACACTTTCCGCGAGTACCCCTCGTTCCAGCCTTTCGTGACCACGGCGAGGCCGCACAGCGAGAACACGAGCCATATCGCGAGCTGCTGCACGACGAGTTTGGTCCAGAAGCTCTCGTCCAACTTCGAGGACGAGCGAGCGCGAAGGGTGGCGTCGACGTCTTCCTCGCTCGACGCGAAGGTTTTTAAGTCCTCGTCCGCTCGCATGCTCTTCCGGAGCCACGACTCGGGGTCCGCGAACGTCAGCGCCAGCCACGCCAGCGCGTGTAGCAAGAAATAAAACGCCACCATCCTCTGTTCGCGCGGTGTCCAGTCTTCGCCGTACGCGTCCACGTCGACGGCGACCAGCTTCGGGTGCATCGCGCCGCCGTCCTCGCCGAAACGGCGCACGCCCGCCATCGCGTGGAAGATGCTCTTCACCTTCGGTCGGCCCACGGCGTTCTGCACGCGCAAACCTCGCTCCTCCATCACGCGCGCGTCGTGGCCGATGGACGCGCGGTGCTTGTACTTGTGCGTCGTGGACGCGTTCGAAGGCGCGCGCGGGGTTGGCGGCGACGAAGCGTTCGGCGGCGCGAAGGAGACTTGCGAAGAGCCGCATGCTTTCGTCGGGGAATCGGTCCGCGCGGCGGGCGCGGAGACGAGCGGGGGGAGGGACGCGCGCGAGGAGAGAGGGGAACCGTCGTTCTCCGCGAATGGACCCACTCGCGACGTCGCCAGAGGAGGCAGACTGACGACGCTCGCGCCCGCGCCTCCGTCGGCCGCGCATCCCGCCTCGGGGTCCTCGTCTTCCACCGGAACCGAAAAAGGATGATGGCGCGCTTCCGGGACGTGACGAGCCTCGAGGTCCTCGTCCCGCGGGACGGTGTACCGGGGCGTGCCTGCCTCCTCGACTGGCGTCACGGGCTCCGAGCCGCGCTCGATGTCGTACGCCTCGGGCTCGGGGGCGACCGCGGTCATCGCGCGGTGCGGAGCGCGAAGTGATGCGCGATGCCGTTTCGGGCGCTTTTTTAGCGGAAAAGGAAAAAAAGCATCCGTCTCGGAAACGAACCGGCACGTGATGAAAGTCGCGGCTTTCCTCGGGCCGTTGCGTTTGCGGCAAACGAACATCTGACGCCTCGCGTCATCAGAGGCGAGGCGCGCGAGCATGGCGGAAACGACGGTCGCCGCCGACGCGGTTCCTCCGGTCGCGGTATCCGACGCGGATGCGGCGCCGTCGGTCCCCCCCGCGGCGTCCCCCGCGAACCGCCGGCGACCGCGCGTCGCCGCGAAACGCTCGCATCTCGGGGGAACTTTCCCCTCCGTGGCGCTCGCCGTGGTCTCGGGCCTCCTGGGCGTCGTGTTGGGCTACGCGCTGGGGTTGCGCCGAGGCAAGAAGCGCGGCGAGGCCGAGGAGACCGCTGTGGCCGAGCCGAATCCGCCTCGAGCCCTCGCGCTGACCCCCCCCGCCTCCCCCGGGCCCACGCTCGCGTCCCCCGCGCGCGCCAAGCGCGCGCCCCCGAGACGCGCCGTCGGTGCCGAGACGAGCGTCTTCGCCGAGCGCACGAACGTCGCGACCGCGAACGGGATCTCCGCGATCTCTCCGCGCGTCAAGTCTCCGAAGCCCGCGAAACGACCTACAACGACGGACGCGCATCGTTCATGGACGCTCTCCGATTTCCTCGCGTTCGCGGACGTCAAGCTCGGGAAGGTTAACGGACCAGTCGCGCGTTGGAGCGTCGAGGGCGACGTCTTCGAGTACCCCACCGGCCGATTACTGGCGCGCGTCGCGGGCGTGGACGTGTGCCGCCGCGTCGACGACGCGGTTGTACTTCGAGACGTCGTCTTTGACGACTCTTCTCGCGCCACGGAGACAGCCTCGAAGACCGTGTCGCAGATGTCACGCAAACTCCTTCTGTTCTTAGACCCGGAGACGAATGAGGTGATGACGCAGTTCGAGGGCCAAACGGTTTCGCCCGCGGCGTTCCCGTACCAAGTCACGCGGTACGCGTTTTATGACGGAGACGACGTCTCCGCCGCGACGGAGAATGACCATGACAACGGCGCGGCGACCGGCGGGTCGGTCACCGCGACCGTCACCGTCGGCGCTGGTGTTTCGAAGATGACCTTGACCGGCGCGTCCGTCGCGGTCAGCCGAGGAGGTTTCTCTGATTCGAACGACAAAGGACCGTCATTCGACAAAAGTCGCGTCTTTTCCGTGCCTGCGTTTCTCGACGTCGAGACGGAGGACGGCGGCCGACACGAGGCGTACGAGTCGTACGACTATTTCTTCGGCGGATCTGAGGAAGACGACCGTGGTACCACGAACACCACACACCCTACACCCGTGTTCGCGTGGACGCGGTTCGGCGCATGCGCGCCTTTCGGCGAGGCGTGCGTGCTGCGCGCGCTGGCGCGGCGCGTGGCGAGCCACGAGAATCTTCCCGAATCGGTTCGCGAGTACGTGAGAAAACACGCGCCCGAATACGCCGACGCGCCGAAGGACGCGGCGGAGATTAGGGAGTTGCAGAGGTGATGTATGTCATATATAGTCACACGAAACGACGCGTAGACGCGATGTGTGTGAATACGCGCGTTTGTAGTGAAGAGACGTCGGACAAGTGTGTGGACGCGTGTTCGTGCGGCTCGCCTCGATCGCGTGTCTGTCTCGGCGAAAGGGTGCCTACATTTTGAGCTCGAACGGCCCCATTTTCGTCATATTTTTGGAGCCGCCGCGCGTCGGCGGTGCGTCTTCGTCTGATCTCCGATCGGCGCGGCCACACGCTGAGGCACGCGTGCTTCCTGATTTCCCGACGCACGATGGCGGGCGAGCCCACCCCCCGCTCCGACCCCGTCCCCGAGGAGGAGGAGCTCCAGACCATGGCCGAGAAGGAGTCTTGGTTGCGCGCGCGCGGCGTCGAGATCGAGTCTCCCGAAGATCGTCGAAAGGCCGCCGAGGCGAAGGCGAAGCTCGCGCACCCCCTGGACCACGTCGAGGGCATCACTCGCCGCGTGAAGTACGTCAAGATCCCCTGCGACGCCTCCCGGCCCTTCGAGCAGCTCGAAGCCATCCTGGCGCACGACGCTCACGGGGACATCCTGCCCGACGTTCTCGCGCCCACGTTCGCGGGGGGCGGGTCCATCGATTCCAACGCCGCGCGCGAGCAGGCTGTGCGCCAGCTCGGCGCTAAGGGCCTGGAGCTGTCTCAGTCGGCTCTGGAGAACGCCACGAAGCAGGGCTCGGCGGAGACGTTCGCGCTCGTGCGGCCGAGCGCCACGAACGGACACAGAGGCGTGTACCTGTACCTGGACGAGGTGGGCATGCTGAAGTCGCTTCCGCCGAACGATCGCGCCGACGGGTTAGCGAAACAGTGCGGGTTCGACGGCGTGCGTTTCTACGGCGACATGTACATCGGCGCGGTACAGAGCGAGCCGAGCCCCATGTGCAACGTCGACTTCCACGTGCGCGACTTGGACTCGAGCAGCGAGTGGCTTAAACGCGCGGGCGCGGAGAACTTCGAGTACAACCAAAACATGAAGCAGCTGCAGGACGCGATGAGGGAGAAGGGGGGTATGAGCGGGGGTTTCGGGAACGCGGACGGAGGGATGCCCGGCGGATCGGGAGAGAAATACGCGTGGACGCAGACGGACGACGAGGTGGAGATCGTCGTGAACGCTCCGGCTGGGACGAAAGCGAGAGACGTGGTGGTGACGTTCAAGCCGCGTTCGCTGACCGTCGGTTTGAAAGGGGCCCCTTCCGAAAGCGGCGCGCCTTTGGTTTCGATCGACAACACGTTCCGCGCGACGAGGCCGGATGAGAGCACGTGGACGATGGACGGCGACAAGGTGGTGGTCACCCTCGCCAAGATGGACGAGCAGGTGTGGCACGAGCTTTTGGGGCTTCCGAATGAATGACCCCGAATGGCGTTAAGGATTTGGTCTCTCGGCGTACGTGTGATCACGACAGTCTGCGCGTGTTGTAGTCGCTCTTCCGAGTGGTAAACGCCTGTGGACGACAACTTTCTTTTTTCCCATATGAGATGACCATTCGTCTTCGTCAGATCCGACGACCCCCGCTGCGCGACGCCCTCTTCGCGGCGATTCTTCTCGGCGCGATACGATGACGAGGAACACTGTTCGCGGTCCCCCTGGTCTCGCCACAGGGCGCTGCGCACCACGCGCGGTCCTCGGTGGCCCGCGCGTTTGGACGAGGCGGCGCGAGTCGCGCGCGGAGCGGAGAGGGCAGGCCGGCGGCCGCGGCGAGCGCCGCCATGGCGCAGACTATGTCCGAGTGGGCGTCCGGTCGCATCTGCGACTGGTGCCAGGAGGCGTGCGACCACGAGTCGAGCGACCTGAACGTGCTGACGTGCTCGTTCAGGGGGTGCCCCACCGAGGACTCGGACGATAACAACTCCGTGTACCACAAGGAATGCGTCGAGGCGTACCTCAAGTCGAGCACGGAGAGGGGGACCGCGAAGTACGTCGAGGCGACGACGCTTCGTCGTCGCGCGACTTCCAGATCCTCGGACGCGACGAACCGCCCCTCGCCGCGAAGGATCCGCGCGCTCTTCCGCGTCTTCCGCGCTCTCGCCTGACCGAACGCGCCCCGTTCGTTTCCCCGCTCCCGCGCCTCGAATCTAAACGACAGGCAACGCAAGGTCGGGTTTCGATGTCCTCGCGGGTGCACGAAGCTCACGGAGGACGCGCCGTGCCCCGGCGCCGTCAACAAGTCGCATCCCATCCCGCTTGGAAAGGCGAAGAAGAAGAAAAAGGAGCCTGCGCGACCCGAGGAGCCCGTGAAGAAGTTCGGCCCGGAGGCGAAAGCCGCGCGCGAGAAGGCGAAGGCCGCGGAGGCGCTGGAGGAAGAGAGGCGTAAGACCGCGGCGATGGAGAAGCGGGCGAAAGAAGCCGAGGCTCGCAACAAGCAACTCGAGCTCAAGCTCGCCGCCGATAAGTTGCGGGAGCAGAAGCAGCAGAGGGCGATGGTCGAGCGCGAAAAGAGATTCATCGCCGAGGGACAAAACGCAAACGCCTCCGGCTCGAGAGGCTTCGCGGAGTCCGAAACAACCAGGAGCTTCGGTGCCTCTTCCTCTCGCGGCCCGACGAGCTCCGACGAGCCTTTGCGCGAAGACGGATACGACCGGGACCGCAACTGGGAGCCTCGCGGCGCTTCGCTCTGGGACCACGTGGACGCGGCGGCGCGCACGAAAGAAAAGAAGAAAAAAGAGTCTTTGGTCTCTCTCGAGAGCGACGACGAGGGCTGGATCGAGGCCCGGAGGCCGAGCACGTCGCGCGCGTCGTTTGATGCGTCCCAGAGGTGGGCTCCGCAGACACCTTCGTTCGGTCCCGGCGTTTCCATCGGTCCGAACGCTCCGCCACCGAGCGCCTCGATGGCGGCGTTCCCTTCGCTCGGCGGCGGCGACGTCGGGTCCCCCGCGGGGTCGTCGCCGATGGTCTCGGGCCACGGCTCGCCGAGCGGGCCGGGCTTCGCGTTCGGGACGGGACCACCCTCGGCGGCGGCGGCGGCGGCGGCTCCCGCCGATAACCCCGCGCTCGCGCTCCAGGTGTGGATGCAGCGGTGCCGCTCCGGGTGCCCGCCGGGCCACGAGGCGCGCCCGTTGCTTGACGACCTGATCAAGAAAAGAGTCAAGTCCCTGATCGACTCGGTGGGCGGCGTCGCGTCCCGCGTGGACTGGGCGAGCCAGGACACGTCGTTCGCCGAGCAGTGCGTGCGGCGCGCGGAGCAGGAGCGCGAGACGCTTCGCGCGCTCGAACGCGCGCGCGGCGGCGACTCCGCCGCCGGGGACGCGACGGCGTCACGACCGTTTATTCTCTTCGGCGTCGATCCGTCGACGATCGGCGCCGACACCGGCGTCGCCGAGCTCGTCGCGCGCCACATCCGCCATCTGATCCAGCTTTGTATCGAGCGGAAAGAACAAAACGTCAAACGGTTCCTCGCCGGAACCGCGTTTCGCGAAGACGACGACGATACCGCCGCTTCGCGTCTGTGCGCCGCTAGCGTGCTTCGCCGCGCGCCGGAGGCTGCGGTGAACGTGCTTCGCTCGAACGGGTTCGAGGAGTGGGCGTGCCGTCTGCACGTGCTGTTCTGGGGCTCGCCGTGTTTGGAATACGGCGAGACGCTGGCCGATTTTGAAAACGCGGATCACATCGAGAGCCGGTACGCGTCGGACGAAGCGAAGCGGTGGCTGACGTGCGACGCGTACGCGCGGATGGGGTTCGCGCCAAACGACGCCGACGCCTTCGAGCTGGAGGGGATCCCGCGGCGAACGAGCGGCGTCGACGGCGAGGCGCTCGCGATGCGGGACGCGTACCTGCTCGGTCTGCCCCGGGGCTTGCTCGAAACCATGGTGGCGCGGAACGGAGGGGACGTGTTCCGCGGGGTCGCGGACGCGCTCGAGCGCGCGGGCGCGGGATAGGACGAGCCAATTCGCTTTTTTTCAAAAAGACGACGATCGAGACGCTCGCGTACTTCTTCCTCTACCGCGTTCGTCTACCGCGTTCCACCCGCGGGTCCCTCTCGATCCGACTTCTCGGTTTCCGCGGCGGCGTATTCGGCCCGGATGGTCGGTTTCCGAAACGCGCCCATCCACAGCGCCGCCTGAGCGCGTCCCCACGCTCGGTTCGCCTTGTCCTCGATGGCTCTGAACTGCGTCACATCCGCGCGGCGCAGGCCGAGGTCGAAGTGCTCGCCCCCCATGCGCCGCCGCGAGCTCTCGCGCTTCACCAAAGCGCGCGAGGTTTTCCGTAGGCTCTTTGACACGAGCTCCGCCTCGATTGCCTTCGCGGCGCCCTCCGTTGCGGTCTTGCGGGTCTCGGAGACTGTCTTCGCGCGACTCCGCATGATCGCCTCGCGGCGTCGCACGCTCACCTCTTCCTTCGCGGCGCGCGCTAAACGCACAGCCTCCGTCAACGCCGCGAACGTCGCCTCGCGCTCGGCGACGCGCGCGTGTAACCGCAAAGCGTTCGTGTCCGCGGCGTCTTTAGAATCAAGCGCTAAACGCAGCGCCTTCTTCTCGTCCCGCAAACGAGCCTGGAGCGCGGCGAGGAAATCTGTGGCCATCGTGGGGAACTTCGAAAGCAGACGCCTCTGCTCCTCCGCCGCGACGCGAAGACTCCGCACAGAAGCCACCAAACGAGAGACCTCCTCCCCGAACTCGAGCGCGTCGGAACGCGCGCTTTCAAGCTCGGCGACGGACGCCGCGAGCAATTTCTCCGCCTCCGCCGCGCGCACGCCGGCCGTCATCTCGCGCGCGCGAAGAAGCGCGTTCTCGGCGTCGAACGCGCCGTCCTCGTACCGGGAAGAATCGCCTATCCGTGTCTCGTCTGTTTCGTCGCGCACGACCACGCGACGCGCGTCGCGCCAAAGCAAAGCGCCGAGAGACGTCTTGTTTTGTTTTTGTTTTGTTTCCTCTCCGGACGCGTCTGCATCTTTTTTCTTCTCCTCCTCGGCTCCCGCCGCGAACGCCTCGCGCGCCTCGCGCATCTCCCGCGACTCCTCCGCCGTGCGGTACACGTCCCTGATGAACTTGAGCACCGCGGGGTTGCCTCCCTTCTCGTACACCTCGGGCCCGGGGAAAGTAAGCGGGTTCCCCTCGACGTACAGGCGCGTCAGCCGCGGCGCCGCCGCCAGCGTGACCGGCAAAACCCGCAACGCGCACGCGTCGATGACGAGAGTTTCCAGCGAGACGCACTTTTTCAAATCGGGCACGGTTTCCAATTCCGGGTTCTTGCCCACGTACAGACTTCGCAGCGCGACGCATTTGCTCAGCGAATCCGGAAGCTTCTGCAGTCTGTTTTCGCTCGCGCGCAAGTCTTCCAGACAACAAAGTTTGCCGAGATCGGGAAGAAACGCCAGTTCGTTGCGGCTCGCGTCGAGGACTTTCAATCGAACGCACTCGGAGACGTGTTCGGGGAGAAACGCGAGATGGTTCCCGGAGAGCACCAGGTGGGTTAAAGACGCGGAGAATTGCAAAAGCGAGGGCGCGTACAACACGCCGCGGCTCCGCAGGTCGATCTTCGTCGCGCGGAAGGCGTGACGAAGAGACGGCGTTCGCGTTCGCATTTTTGCGTCGTCGTCGCCAATCAGCGACGACAAAGAGAGTCCATCGACGCCGTCGTCTCCGCCTTGGTCAAAGGCGTCGGCGCGATACAAATCGGCCACCTCGAACGCGACGCGTTTCTCCAGCTCGGCTCTCGGTTCGAGCGCTTCCGTCGGGACGTCCGCCAGCCACCACGGCGTGTGCGCCAGGGGATTCGAAGAGAAGTGCAGTTTGGTGAAGAAACGCGCGCGGCGTTCCATGTTCGGCGCGTCGAGCGATTTCAAAAAGTTGCGCCGAACGTCGAAAGCGCGCAAAAAGTCGAGGTCGGCGAGATCCTCCGGCAGACGCGACGCGCGGTTTTCGTGCGCGTCCAATTCGCGAAGCTCCGTGGCGTCCGTCACGAAGTTCAAATCCTCCAACGCGCACTCCGAGCAGTTCAGGGTTCGCAAACAAGAAGGAAGCCTCGGTAAAGACCGCAGTTTGCCGTTGCGGCTCACGTCCAGAGTCCGCAGCGAGCACGCGCCGCGGAGACTCGGCAATTTCTCGCGTGAAGGTACGTTTCTTCGCGACGGACTCGTCGCGTCCGCCGCTCCGGGCCCCTCGACTTCGGCGGGCGCGGCGCGCAGCGCGCACGTCGACACGACGAGCGTCTCGAGCGCCGCGCACTGGCCGATCCACGGAGGCAAGGTGGTGATGTTTTTGCAGTTGCGCATCGAGAGCGTCTTGAGCTTCGGCAGACGCGTCAGGTCGGGAACGGCGCACGACGCGTCCGCCGTCGAGGGAGGGCCCTCCGTCTCGCGCGGAGGAGACGCGATCGAGAAGTAGTTGCCGTCGAGGATGAGCGTCTCGAGGTGCGCGCAGAGCGTGCCGAGCGCGGGGGGAAGCGACACTAACCGCGCGTCCGTGAGGTCGATCTTCGCGACTCGGCGGAACGTCGCGAAGAACCCCGGGCGGAACGCGACGTACCGAAGGTCGACGCCCGCGTTTCGAGAAGCCGTCTCTTTCAATACACGACGCGCGCGTTCGGTGTTTGGCGCGGGAACTGAGCCGGAGTCTTGAAGCCAAGCGACGGACAACGCGAACCCTTCGTTCGTTCGGTTCGCCACCTTTCTTTCCGAGATGTGCTGCGACGTGTCGGACAAACTAGGACCGTCATCGAAAACAGAGCGCGCGTCCATGTCCCACAAACGTTCGTGTCTGCGCGTCTCGCGCGTCGCCGCCTCGAGCGACACGCGCGACGCTTCTTTTTCGGCGGTGGCGAAGCGCGACAGATGGACCACTTCGGACGGTTTCCACGTGAGCGCGACGTTAGCGGCTCTTAGGTACTCTAACACGGCGAGTCCCCCCAGGTTCACGATGGCCTCAGGCGGGTCGATTAACTCGGGGTTTTCCCCGCACTCCAGCCGCTTTAGTTTGGGAAGAGTGCACGTCCACCCCCCCAGCCGTCTTAAGCGGTTGCGCGACGCGACGAGCGCGCAGAGGCGTCGACACCGCGCGAGCGACGGGGGCAGTTTTTTTATCCGATTGCTCGAGCAATCCAGCGACTCGAGGTTCACGAAGCGGCCCAGCGCGGACGGCAGCGTTGTCAACGCGTTGTGGCTCACGTCCAAAACTCGAAGCCGCTCGGGGTGGAACGCGCGCCACAAGCCGGGGGGAACGCGAGTGAGGTTCTGGTACGCCCAAACCACGTCCGTCGCGTCGGCGCCTTCGTCTTTGTCGTTTTTCGACGACGTCATTCTAATCCCGGAAGCGTCGAACGTCTTGCATCTCGGAGGTACCGCGGCGGTGAGCTCGGTCTCGATGCCCTCCGCGTCGACGTCGGAGTCGTCCGAGTGCTCGTAACGACGCACCGAGCCCTCGTCCTCGGAGGAGGTGGCGTCTTGCCACGTCTCCGTCGCGACGAGCGCGTTCGCGCCCGCCGCGGAGCCTCCCCCGGCGAGATTACCGGCGAACGCCAGGCCCAGCGTCGCGACTTTTTTCCAGCGGCTCTTGGACGTCTGCGCGTCGTCCGCATCATCCCGCGCGCCGCGCTCGTTCGTGGTGTCGCGCAGAAGCGCGGGCGCGGCGTGCACGCGCGACGCCAGGCTCACGCCGCGCGGCTCCATCTCGCGCCCGCGCGCCCGGATGTGACGGGGGACGAAAAGAAACGGCCTTTTATCTCGTTGTTGACGATGCGTCGTCGCTTTTTCCGAGCCTCGAATTCGCCCGCGCGCGCATTCCGCGGGGCGCCTGGGAGGCGGATGGCGCACCCGCCGCGAGCGCCGCTGGTGGTCCTGCCCGAGGCGTCCGGGTTCCCCGGCGACTTCGCGGCGCCGTGGACCGCGAATCATGAGGAGGTAGACGCGGCGGCCGCGCCCACCGGGACGGCCGGGGATCCGCGCGGTCGCGTTTCGGTTCCGGGATCCCGCCGCGTTCCGGTGCGCCCGCTCCCGCGACCGGTCGTGCCGTGCGCCTCGGAGACCGCGACTTTGTCACCTTCCGGCGCGGCGCGGGATGTCGACTCCGAGGTGGGCGCGCACCCGGACACGCTTCGGTCCCTGAACCTGATGCACGGCGACCTGGTGACCCTCACCGAACGCGTCGGCGGTGAGACGCGCGTCGGCACGATCGTCGCGGCGACGCGCTGGGCGCGCGCGGACGAAGCCGCCGAGTCTGAGTCGGCGAGAGACGACGAAGAACCGAACGAAAAAGAAAACGGCGACGTCTCCGACGACCGCGACGAAGACGAAGGAAACGCGAATACCGTTCGTCCCGGGTTCCTGTACCTGCCTCCCGCGCTGCGGCACAACCTGCGGCTGCACGTGCGATTCGCCGCGGCGCGCGCGGCGGCTGTGAAAAAAACGTCCGCGACGAAGACGCTTTCGCGTCGAGCGGAGGAGGAGGACGACGATCCGTTCACGAGTCGCGACGAAGAATCGCGACGAGAGGTGACCGTGACCGTCGCGCGCCTCGCGCAGGGGGCGCTTCGAACCTGCGCCTCCATCGCGATCGCACCCGTGCGCATTCCGAAACCGGCCGTCCCCGGGACGACGCCGTCGTTCGCCGCCGCGATTCCGGCGAACGCCGCGGCGTTGGAAGCCGCTTTGGCGGACCACTTTAAACGCGCCGACCGACTGTTAGCCGTCGGCGACGTCTTCGCCGCGACGTGCGTCGAGCCCGTCGACGTTGCCGTCGCCATGGCGAAGCCTGGATTTATAAACGAAGCCATGGCGAAGACGCTTCCGCGAACGAGACGGGTCGCGGCGCACTTCGTCGTCGTCGCCGCGGACGACGTCGTATCCGCCGCGGCGGATTCGGAAAAAGAGACGCCGCTCCGGGTCTCCGCGCGTTCCTCACAAATAAACCCCCAAACGCCGTCGTTCCTGGTCTCGGCGGACCGCGCGACGTGCGTCATGGTCGCCGCCGCCGCCGCGGGGGCGCCGAGCGCGCGCGAGGCGGAGACGTTCCTGGGGCTCTCGAACGACCTCCGCGACGAACGCGACGACTCGACCGACGTTTCCTTCTCCGACGCTTTTTCTTCCCCTCCGCTTCGATTCTCGGACGGCGCTGAATCGTCCCTCGCGTCGCTCGTCGCGGCGCTCGCGCCCGCCGCGCACCCGGCGAGCGCGCGCGCGTTCAAGTTAGCCGTCTGCGTCTCGCTGAACGGACCGAAAGGCGTCGGGAAACGGTCCGTCGCTCGAGCCGCCGCCGACGCTCTGCGTTTGGCGCGCGTGGAGGTGAACTGCCACGAGATGCTCGCCGACGCCGGCGGCGGCGGTTCCGGCGATCGGGTCATCGTCGCGCTGGAAGCGGCGTTCGACGCCGCCGCCGCCGTCGGGCCCGCGCTCCTGTACCTGCGGCGGTTCGACGCGCTCTGCGCGTCGCCCGGCGGGGACGGCGAGGCTGGCGCGACGAGGCTGGCGAGGGCGCTCAGGAAGTGCGTCGCGAAGTACGCGTACGGCGGACACGGCGTCGGCGACAAAAACGACGCGTCTTTGTCTTCGTCTTCGTTCGCTCGCGGCGACGACGACGGCGAAGACGAAACGTCGTCGTTTGACGCCACGTCGTCTTTTAAAAACAACGGGCCGGTGTTTCTCGTGGCGGGCGTCGACGAGTCCTCGAGCACGCCGGACGCGGTTCGCGCGCGCTTCACGCACGAAGTGCGCGTTCGCGCGCCGAACGAGGGGTGGCGCCTCGAGGCGTTACGCGATGCGTTACTTCCCTCGGACGGACGCTTTCCGATTCGCGGCACCGCGGAAACGGTTGCGATGGAGGAAGAGGAGACGCGCGTCGCGCTCGAGGCGGCTGCGGCAGCCACCTCCGGCGCGACGCCGCGCGAGATTCGCGCTTTGGCGAGCCGCGTCGGCGCGGAGGCGTTTTTCATTCGCTCGAAGAACACCGACCCGCGCGCGCGGGAGTCTTTCGCGAGCGTCTGCTCGATCAAATCGAGCCTCGATGCCGCTTTGAAGTGGTCCGAGGGGAGGGTCAACGCTGCGTTCGGCGCGCCTTCGGTGCCGAGCACGACGTGGGACGACGTCGGCGGCTTGGAGGATGTCAAAGCCGCCATTCGCGACGTCGTCGAGCGCCCGCTCAAACGAGCCGCCGAGAAACGTTTGGAGCGCGGCGGTCTCACTTCCAACGGCGTCGTCGTCTCAGACGCCGAACCCGAAACCGAACTCACGAAACCACTCACGAAACCACTCACGAAGCCGCGTCGTCTGGGCGGTCGAAGCGGTGCGTTGCTGTACGGCCCTCCGGGAACGGGGAAGACGCTCCTCGCCAAAGCCGTCGCGACCGAGTGCGCGTTGCGTTTCCTCTCCGTGAAGGGTCCCGAGCTCGTGAACATGTACGTGGGCGAGTCCGAGCGGAACGTGCGTGAGGTGTTCGAGCGCGCTCGCCTCGCCGCGCCCTGCGTGGTGTTCTTCGACGAGCTGGACGCGCTCGCGCCGATGCGGGGCAAAGGCACGGACGGCGGCGGCGTCATGGATCGCGTCGTCTCGCAACTCGTCGCCGAGCTGGACGAGTGCGTCGCGGTCGGGCATCATCGCGCGCCCGACCCGACAACGATGGTTTTCGCGATCGGCGCGACGAACCGACCGGACCTCGTGGACCCCGCGTTGTTGCGCCCGGGGCGGTTCGATAAGCTCCTGTACGTCGGCGTAGACAGCTCGGTCGAGGGAAGAGCGCGGGTCTTGGCGGCGATGACCAAACGGTTTAAATTCGCGCCGGACGGCGGTCAAACGACGGAGGAAGACGACGCCGCCGACGAGAGGCGTACGGAAACGGTCGCCGAAAACGACTCGAGCGGTCTCCTTCCGTCCGTCTCGCGCGCCTCTTTGCTGTCGCGTCTCGCGTCCGCCGTGCCCGCGACGTTCACGGGCGCGGACATGTACGCGCTGTGCGCGGACGCGTGGATGCGCGCGGCGAAACGCGCGGTGGCAAAAGCCGGACTGAACGCGCGTACGGACGATTTCGGCGCGGAAACAAACGCGCTCGGCGACGCGCCCGAGGTTGCGGTGACGCCGTCGGATTTCGACGCGGCGCTGGAGAACTTGACCCCGTCTTTGACGGACGAGGAGGTGGCGCGGTACGCGCGCATGCGCGCCGAGTTCGAGGGGTCCAGGAAAGCCGCCACGAGGGAGTGAGCGGTGCCAGTCTAGTGGGGTGGGATGCGTCGACGAGTAGTGATCGTAGACTCGGAATTTATTTGGTGCGTTTTCATCTCGCGTGCGTAACGCCCGATCGACGGTGGCGAAATGCTCGTCCCAGGAGCCGTTGACCGCGGCGTTTTTATTTTCGTCTCGGACCCCCGAGACATTTCCCGACGGACCGTCGCGCGGCAGCCACAACCGCGTCGCCATGGACGCGGTCCTGAAGGCCGACTACGGCGATAAGGACCAGAAGGCGAAGAACGATGCCGACGCCGCGCGCGTCTCCGCCGCGGGCGCGGGGGTGCGTACATAGGGTGCTCGCTTACCGCGCTCGATTTCCCCTGGTCTCGGAGCCTCCGTCGCTGACGCCCATCCATCCCGAATCCGCATCACCAGGCGCGCGCGCGCGTGAAGGACCCCGTGGTCCCCGCGGCCGAGCCCAAGGCGTACCGCCCGCCGTTCTGGGAGTCCAAGAAGTTCGGCGAGCCGTACGGCGACTTCAACCGCAAGCCTCCCCCGCGCAACGTCGTGCGCGTCGCCCCCCCCTCGCCCGGACGCCCGCACACCACGACGCGAGGCGAGCCCGCGGACCTGACGAACCGGCCCGCGGTCGCCAGGTCCCTGAACGCCATGGACGCGTCCTCCGCGTTCGCGGCCGCGCGCGCGCGCGCCAAGGCCGCGAAGCCCGTCGCCGTGGACGACGCCCGGGCCACCGGCGTGATGGCGGCGTACACCCGTAACGTCTCCTGCCCCTCTTTGCCCGCGCTCGAGCACAGGATGCGCGTGGTGCTGAAGCAGGGCAAACAGTTACACGAGCGCGACACGGATGATTTGCTCCGCGCGTTCGCCGAGTTCGGCGTCTCGGTGTCCGCGGACGTTAACGGTCGATCTTCCACGAACGTGAACGCGATCGACCGGGCGGGGTTCGTCCGCGCCTGGCGCGCGCTCGGCGTCGCCGTCACGGACGCGGAGGCGGTTGCCGTGTTCAACAAGTACGGACAGACGCGCGCCGGGCTCATGCCCACGCGCACGTTCGCCGAGGCGCTGCTGGTCCCCCCCGCGCGGCTCTCCAACATGGCCACCGCGATCCGCAAAGGCGCGTTCACGCGCGCGGAGGCTGTGGGCAAGAACAAGCTGGTGGGCCACCGGGCGTTCCACGGGAAGATCGTGTACCCCCCGTGCCGCAAGGGCGTGTTCACGCCGAGCGGGTTCGACGGATCTGACTTGGTGCGGTCCGCGGGCGAGGTGGACGCGAAGCTCGAGCTGGAGTTCGTGCACGGCTACGCGCGGGACTGCCACGCCAACAACCTGTTCTACATCAAGGCCAAGCCGCCGTCCGAGGACGGCGCGTCCGAGGCGGGTCAAAGAGACGACTGGTCCGAGGACACGGAGATTGTGTACTGCGCCGCCGGTCTCGGCGTGGTGTACGACAAGCGGACGAACAAACAGCGTTTCTTCCGCGGGCACACGGACGACGTCAAGTGCCTGACCGTCTCCAGGGCGAAGGACCTGTGCGCGTCCGGGCAGCTCGGGCGCGAGCCCACCGCGATCGTGTGGGACCCGTACACGTGTATCAGTCTCAAGGTTTTGACGCACCCGCGCGGGACGCGCGGCGTCGCCGCCGTCGGCTTTGACCGCGACGCGGCGACGCTGGCGACGGTGGGGATGGATAACAACCACACGATCTTCATCTGGGACTGGCGTTTAGGCGCGTGTTTACACCAGCTGCGCGGACACGCGGACGTGCCCCCGAAGGTGTACGGCGTCGTGTTCGACTGGGTCGGGGAGGACCCCGCGGCGTTCCTCACCTACGGCGTCAACCACGTCAAGTTTTGGAAAAAAGTCGTTTCCACCGCCGACGCGAAGAAGAAAAAGAACGACTCCTCTTACGTCGAGGAGTCCGGCAAGTTCGGCCCGGTGTGCAAGAAGCACGCCGTGGTGTCCGCGGCGTACTTGCCCAGCGGGCGCGTGCTGACGGGCACCCCCGAGGGGTCCATCGCGGTGTGGTCTAAAAGCGGTCCGCGGCGCATCACGCGCGTCGTGCGCGCGCACGCGGCGGGTCCGAGCGTCGCGCGCGTGGACGGTCCGCCCACGCACCACGGCGTGCGTTGTCTCCGCCTACGTGCGGACGGCGAGACGCTTCTGAGCGCCGGCGCGGACGGACACGTCATCGCGTGGGACGTGAAGGACGGCGACCTGAAGGAGTCGTCCGTGATCGCCGCGACGCCGGTGCGGAGCGCGGACGGACGAGCGGGCGCGCCTCCGGTGTTTGTGGGATTGGATTGTTCGCCCAACGCGCGCGACGCGTTCGTGGCGGGAACCGACGCCAGCGACGTCTGGGAGGTGGTCGCGCCTTCTTCCTCTTCCGAGACTTCGAACGAGCCGGTCGCCGCGGGCGCCAAACGCGTGGGCATCGCGCGCGCCTCCTCGTCGCGCGTGCTCGTGAACGGCCACAGCTCCGATTTGTACTCGGTCGCGTGGTCGCCGACGGAAGCCGCGACGTACGCCACCGCTTCCGAGGGCGAAACAGTGAACGTGTGGTGTGCGGAGCGTCGCGTTTTGAAACGCGCGGTGTCGCTGGGAAACAAAGCGCGATCGTTAGCTTTTTCCCCGAGCGGCGCGCACCTCGCGGTCGGGTGCGTGAACGGCGGTGTGCACGTCCTCGACGCCGCGACGCTCGTGCGCGTGCGGTGGATCAAAACGTTTTCGCAGCCGGTGACGGATTTGAAATATTCCCCCGACGGCGAGTTACTCGCGGCGTGTTCTTCCGAGCGGCGGATCGACGTGTACGACGTGCGCAGAGGATACAAGCTTGTTTCGAAGTGTTCCGGCCACGGCGCTTCCGTGAAACACGTCGACTGGTCCGAGGACTCGCGCGTGCTTCGCACGTCGTGCGCGGCGTACGAGATTTTGCACTTCGACCCGAGAACCGGGAAGCAGATCGTGTCGGACAACCAGCGGGACACCGCGTGGCACACGCGGACGTCCGTCCTGGGCTTCGACGCGATGGGTATTTGGCCGTACGGCGCGGACGGCACGGACGTCAACGCGGTGGACCGCTCGTACTCGCGCAGACACTTGGTCACCGCGGACGATTTTGGCGGCGTCAACGTGTTCAACTACCCGGCGGTGGTGGACGAAGCGCCGCGAAAAAAAAACGCGGGGCACTCGTCGCACGTCATGAACGCGCGCTTCTCCCCGGACGACGCGTGGGTGGTGTCCGTGGGAGGCAAGGACCGCGCGGTGTTCCAGTGGCGGTTCCGGGAAGTGACGGGGGAAGACGCCGAGACGAAAAGACGCGCGGAGCCGCCCTGGGCGCGGGTGGGCGACGTGGACGACGGCGCCGTGGCGGCGGCGCGCGAAAAGGCGAGACTGGAAGCGCGCAAGGGGAGCGTGGGGGAGAACGCGCCCTGGGCGAGGCCGCCCGCGCTGGACCTCTCTTTGGAGGACCTGCCGGACCTGCCCGCGCCGGGAGCGGACGAGCCCTGAGAAAAAGGCCTTTTGCGTCTGACGGGGCGAGCGGAGTAGCGCGGCGCGTCGATGTACGACGACTTCCTTCGAAGGGGGTTCACCTTATCGAAAAAACCGTCGGCGGTCGCGACGACTCGGGTCGCGTAAAAACGAACCGCGCTCGATTTGATCAGACGTTGGTCGAAACGCTTTTCCGATGGATCGCATCTCGAGGCGGAAACCGCTTTCGTGCGTCCGTTCTCTCCTCCAATCAGCGACGCGCTGATCCGCCGTTTCGCGGGAGAAATTTCTGGGTTTCCCGCATCGGGTCCTCGACGGTCTAATGACTCCAGGAATCTCCCGACACGCGCGTCTCTGCTTCGGTTTCGCTTTTGGCGTGTGCCGGCACACGTTTCGCCGCCGCCCTTCGGATCGGAGCTCCGAAGGCGACGTTCCGTGCGCGTCGCCGCGCCATTCTCCGGCGCACGCGCCTGAAAAACACACGCAACCTTCTCGCCATGCACGGTACGTCGTGTCCCGGTCGACGCGCGCGCCGCCGCGTGTCCCACGCCCCGATCGGGGCGCGACGCGCTCCCCCGAACGTCGCCGGTCGCGATCGCGCGTGTGCCTTTTCGAACGCATGTGGATAGCGACGCGTCGGTCGCGCGCACCTCCTCCGTCACGCCGAAGATCACGCGCTGACATCCCCTCCCGCGCTTCGTTTCGTCTCCGCATCGCAGGCGCGAAGAGCGCGACGATCGCGCTGGCGGTCGCCGCCCTCCTGGGCGGCGCGCAGGCGCAGACGACGCTCGGCGCGTCTCCGGGGTCGACGTACATCACCGATGCCGGTTCTGATGTCACCGCCGAACTCGCGGTCGGGGATGCCATCTACGACATGAAAACCAAGATCAAAGCCGGCAACCGCGCCGGCGCTCTCGCCGACTACAACAACGACGTCGGCGGCGTCAAGACCCTGTTCGACGCGACTTCCGACACCGGCACCGTCAAGGCGAAGTTCGTGTCGGAGTACGGTTCGTCCTCCGACATCGTGTCCACCTTCCTCACCACCGTCGAAGCGGCGGACGTGAGCGTCGAAGCGAAGAACGAGCTGGTGGAGAAGACCCTGATGGACATGGTCACCATGCACCTCGTCCTCGACAAGATCAACACGGGCACGACGGTGTCTGACTGGGACGAAGCCGCGGCGTACTACATCGGCAGCACCACCGGATTCACCACGTACGATCGCGCGGAGAAGCGCGCAGCGGAGGATAACTTCAACACCCTGACCTCGGGCGAGGCGAGCATCAACGCGGCGATCATCACCGCGCTGAAGTCGCCTTCCGACACGAGCAGGACTAAGATCCGCGAGCTGTACCAGGCTCTGTACGCGCAGAACGTGCTTAAGTACGCGTACGAGATCGACGCCGCGCTCGCCTCTGACGTGAGTGCCCTCGGCGACCTGGTCGCCGAGGGTCACGCGTTCTGGCGCATCCTCAAGCCCTGGATCACCACCGCCGCGGACGAGGCTAGCCTCGACGGCATCTTCAACCTCGACAACGTCCCCGCCGACGACGCCCCGACTGTGCAGGGCGTTCGTCACTCGAACTACTGCCGCGCGAAGAAGATCGTGGACACGCACATCGCGACGCTTACCCAGGTGACTGCCGCGGACGTGGGCACCTACGTCCCCGTCACCACCAACGGCGTCTCGTGCGATGCCACGATCCCCACCGGCGCCGAGTCTTATGCTTACACCCTCGGCACCGCAGCGTACACGTACGCGTTCGTCAAC
>ENA-OUOG01002058-OUOG01002058.1-marine-metagenome-genome-assembly--contig:-NODE-2058-length-21771-cov-5.835346_pt1 | contig 21771 bp, 15 predicted proteins | sample MGYA00248635_ERZ508505 | MGnify/ENA primary metagenome ERZ508505 (study PRJEB26176, sample SAMN06267871) | marine metagenome | isolation source: Saanich Inlet, British Columbia, Canada | place: Pacific...
GCCGTGCCGTCGTACTCGAAGTACGCCGAGACGCTCTGCGCGCGGGGGGGGATGAGCGAGGGAACGCGTCAGAGAGCACTTCGCCGCGTTTACGAAAAAACGCTCGCGTCGAGAAAAAATGTGGCGCTCCTCATGAAACCGCGCGCCTACGGACGTGGGCGACGCGCGGCTTTCTGTGAAACGCCCTGGATGGGTCGTTCTGGCGCAGCCGTTTAACTCGGAGCCCGTGGCGTTCGGGAGACGAGCTGGTAAGCCGCGCGAGGAAAAACAACAAAACAAAACCTCCCGTCGAGACGAACTGTGGACTCCGCACGAAGCCCTTTCGCGCACATGAGCGCGGCGAGCTCTTGGCTGGGGATTCCGACGTCGGATCTCGCGACGCCATTTGGCCCGACGCCTCCGACGTGTGCGAACACTGAGGCGGCGGGCTGGTTAGGCGTCGCGGTCGGTGCGCGAACGAAACCGAAACCGAAACCGAGACCGAGACCGAGACCGAAACAAAAATCGCACCTGCGAATCGTCCGCGCCGCGCAGCGCGAACGCCGTCGCGGCGAGCGCCGTGTTTTTTTCCGCGTTTTTCGTCGCGCCGGTGGCCCGGGCGGCGTCTTCCGCGGACATGACGTCCGCGGCGCCCACGAGCCGAGCCACGCGCACGCCCTTGGATGCGTGGATGGTCAGCGCCGCGCCGCGCGGCGTCGGCCGCGCCGCCGCCGCCGCCAAATCGCGCGCGAACGCGTCGCCGAAATCCTCCTCGGCGACGACGACGCCGCCGGTGCGCTCGGCGAGAGGCGCCAGACGCGACGCGCTCGCCGCTTCGCGGCCGCAGCAAAAGACATCCACGGAGACGCCGAGGGAAGCCACCTGTGTACGCGCGAACGACGATGGTTGATGGTTTCGTTTTCGTGCGTCGTTTCGGTACGTTTTTCGGTAAATGGTAAACGTGTTGGGGTAAACGTGCGAGCGTGAAGCGGCGACGGTCGTCAGCTCGGTGTCCGCGGGACTCGCGCGCGATGAAATCGCCGTACGCGAAGACGCGAAAAAAAAACGCGTCGTTTTTTTCGCGAGGTTCGATACGCGCTCCGCTCTCAGTCGTTTTGTCGTTTGCGTCTTCAAGAGGATGATCAGCAAAGATTAAGCTTAAAGGACATCACCGAGCGAAGGTTTCTGTTTCTTGGAATCCAAGACGAAGAGAAGAGAAGAACCGCAAAAAAAAAAGCAAAGCGTACCGTCTCGGCGAGGGTCTCGACGTATTTTCGCGCCGCGCGTTCCTCGGCGTCGTAAAACTCGGACGAGAAATCCGCCGCCGCCGCGCCCGGGCCGCGCGTCGGCGGACCTCCCAGGCACACGATCACGCGACCGCGGTTTTTCTTTTCGTGTGAACCCTTGTAAGGTTCACTGTCTTTTCCAGAAGAAGGAGACACGCTTTCGAGCACCGCGACGGCGGTCTCGACGGCGGCGCCCAAGCTCCGCGGCTTTGTCCGCGCGGCGCCCTGGTCTCCGCCTCCGCGCCGGCGAATCGGCGCCAGAGCCTTCACCGCCGCCGCGAACGTTTCTCGGACGCCCTCGTCGCCCAGTCGTTTAATGAACCTGCGCGCCCCGCCCCGCGTCTCGTCGAGAACGTCCAAGAGGTCGTGCGCGTCGGGGCTCCTGTGCCCCGGCACGACCGACGCGACCACCGGCGCGACGCCGTCGAGAGCGGAAATACTTTTTCGCGTCGACGCGGCGACGTCGTAGACGGAGACGGCGCCCGCGAACGCCGCCAGGCCGACTTCTTTGTCGTCCGGCAGAGCGTCGAGCGCGCGAGAGACGGATCGACGCATCAGACGCGACTCGTCCGCGTCCAGCGACTCGTCCAGCACGAAAAAAACGGGTCCGTTTCCATTCGTGGAAGATGACTCGGCGCGGAGCGCCGCGTCGGCGTCGGCGCGACGCGTCGTTTTGTCCGTCTCTCGCCGACTCGAAAAGACGTACTCCACCTCGCGCGCGGCGAGCTCGGGCAGCGCGGCGGCGTCGGCGTCCACGGGGTTGATCAGGCACCGGTGCACGTTCCCGGACCCGCAAAACACGCACGCCCAGTGTCCGTTCCGCGCGTTCACAGGGCAAAAGCCGTTCACGAAAGCGCCGCACATCTCGCACCGCGTCGGTGGTTTTTGTATCGTCATGGACGGAAACGCGGAACTCGCGGCGCCTTCGAAAGTCTCGCCGTCGCGGAACGGGTGGACGACCGCGCCCAGGGGCACGCCGCCGCGGTTCGCGAGCGCGGCGTCCGCCGGGAAGAGGGACGCGCTCAGGCGCACGCGTGTCTGCGCGTGTTCGGAACGAGGGACGTCGCGGTGAGGCGCGCGCGACGAGACGCGGCGGGTCGTCGGATGTCAGATCTTCTGTTTCGGTAGAGAAGAGAAGAAAAGGAAGGCTCTAGGTTTTCTCGTCGCCTGCCTGTCGGGCCGAAAGGGACTCGAGACGACGGGTGGCGAGAGGGGGTTACGCTCGCGCGGCGCGGGAGCGCGCACCTGCGAAAGCGACGCGGCGTGATCGTCCGACCCCAAGACCGTCTGGCCGTCCATGGACGAGCGCGCGTTGGCAGTCGACGATGCGTTGTTTTTCGGCGGCGTGCCTTTCGGCGCGATCGAACGACCCAAGACCGGTTCGTGGTGCGTCGGTATCAACCCATCGGTCATGGCGCCGCGACCGTCGCCCTCCCCCCGGGACGCGCGCCGACGCCGCCGCGCAGACGCCCACCGGCGCGACGCCACGCCGGTGTGCGCGGTCGAAGTCTGAAGGGCGAGTCACTCATCGAACCTCAACGGGCTCGTCATTCAACACTGTGATGTTCACTGCAGTCGCTGACAATGCTGAGTTGCTGACACTCGGGAGGCGGGGCGACGTGCCCGAGTGCGACGTTTCGGTGCGCCAGCGTGGAAGAAATCGTGGCGGAGAGCGAATGCGCCACAGCGCCCCGCGCTGGCCTCCTTCTCGCGTGGGACGCCATGAACCGCGGCGTTCCCGTGAACCGCCGGTCGATGCGCGCCGCGCAGACGACCCTGTACGCGGCCGTCAGGGACGGCAGCTGGGACGTCGTGCAGGTCAAGGTGCGTGTCGCGCGCCTCTCGCGTTTCCGAGTCGACCGCATCCCGACCGAATCTCGTGCCGCGCGACGCCCTTCCCTCCTCTGACACGACCCTCCCGACATCGGGACCACGCGCACACGCGCTGACCCCGCACACCGACCCATCGACTCTTCCTCGCTCGCAGCTCACCGACTTCGCGCAGACCGCCGCGGTGAGCACCGCGGTGGGCGCGGTGGTCTCCACCGTCCTGCTCGCGGTGGCGTTCGCGCTGGTGCTCTCGTTCCGGTGGCTCGTCGTGCCTCACGGCCCGAGCGCGACGCACCAGGAGCTGTTTCTGGACTTCACGCTGCCCACACCGAGCGCGGTCGCGACGTTCATGCCGCCGAAGAGCGTGGAGGCGATCGAAAAGCTCAGGCGCGCGTCTCCCGACAAACCCGTCCCGAGCTCGGCGCTCAAGTCGCACCGCGTCATCGCGCCGCACCAATCGTACGACGTGCACCTCGCGTTCGTGTTACCGGAATCGCCGCACAACCGCGACGTCGTCGGGACGTTTCAAGTCACCTGCGAGCTCATGAACGGTCGCGGGGATGTGATCGCGAACGCCACGCGACCGGTGACGATGCGACACACGTCGTTCGAGCTTCGACTGGTTAAACTTTTATTCAAATGGCCTCTTTACGTCTTGGACGTCGCGCGCGAGTCGCAAACCGTTACGCTGCCGATGTTTACCTCGCGCGCCGAGTTGAAAGAGTCGCCTTTCGTCGCCGTACGAGCGACCCTCTCCGCGCGCGCGGGCGCGCGGCAGGGATCCGACGCCGTGCCTCACGTGTACAGCGCGCACGCGGACATACAGCTGGACATGGGTCCGCTTCGGAAGTTCCTCTACTACTACCCGGCGTCCAGCTTCGTGATCATGCTGGGCGTCACGTGGGGGTACCTGTGCGCGGCGGCGCTGCTCCTCTTCGCGGGCGTCGCCGCCGCCGGGCTGGTGAAGTCTCCGCGCGCGTTCGCGGAGGAGGTGGTGCAGCGCGCCGCGGGCGTGGTGAAGGGCGCGGGCGCGGGGGGGCGAGGCTTCGCGAACGGCGACGCGTTCCCGCAGCCGTTCTTCGACGGGGGGACGAGCTCGGACGACGAGGCGGCGCGTCGCGCTAGCGGCGACAGCAGCGCGGCGGAATCGGAGAGCAGCGGCGCGAGCGACCTGGGGGGAGCCACGACCGCCGGGCTGCGGTACAGAGGCGCTCCGAGACCGGACGAGAGGGCGAGTGATGCGTGAATGAACGAATGAAGCGGCGAGAGCGTTTTCATCGTCAGACGTTTCGCCCGAGTACAATGTAGAGACGTTCGCGTCGAAAAAAAAACAGATTCGTCTCCCGTCGGTTTCTCAACGACTCAGTGTTACAAACGCGGTTCGGGGCGCGGCGGCGCGGAACATCCATCACGTGTCACGATTTCTGCTCGAGCTTGTGCTCGACGAACTCGTCGATGAGGTACGGCCACGCGCCCGCGGGGTCGTACCCGCTCATGTCCTCGCCGATCTGCCTGGAGAACTCGAGGGTCTGGTTCCACGTGTCGCGGGTCACCGCCTTGACTGATCCATCCTTCTCCAGAAACGCGCACCACTCGTCCACCAGCGCCCACCGCCCGTCGAGGAGCACCTTGAACATGGCGGTCGCCGTCTCCAGCGGCAGCGACTTGTGGTTGGGCTCCTTGGCGAAATCGAAGGAGTACTCGAAGACGCGCTTGAAGATGTTTGGGTCGTCCATCTCCGCGCGCAAAGCCGGGATCTTGCTTTTCAAAGCCCGCGCGTCGCACGTCTCCATGCGCGTCATGCCGCGGAAAAACTCCTCCTTGGTGTACGCGCCCATCGTCTTCGCCTCCATCTTGCTGCTGATGTTGAGGATCACAGGGTCCACGGGGTCTATGCCTATGTCGGCGCACAGCCGCTCGATCCCGGCCGCGTCGATGATGTCGTCGTCGTGCGTGTCGTCCGCGGCCCGATACTCGCCGTACGTCTTCTCCAGCGCCGCCGCGTCCACGTTCGAGGACGCGAAGTGCGACGAGGGCGACGTGAAGTACGTCTCCAGGCCGAGCTCCAGATCCCAGCGCACTTCCTTCAGGACGGCGAGCGCCGTCTTCTCGTCCGCGTCCGCGACGGCGGCGAAGCGCTTCACCTTATCCTTCTGCGCCTTGTTCAGCCGGTTCATCGTCGCGAACGCAGCCCACGCCGGCGGTCGCGCCCGAGACACCCGGCAGCGTCTCGCGCCCGCGGGTTTGTCTTTCAAGAAGATCCGAGCCGCAGGGAAAAACGATGAGCGCAGAACTGGAAAAAAAAAAATCGCGGTGACTTCCGACTCGCGCCTTTTCGCGCTGACCTGGACACCGCTGAATCTCAAAAAGTGCCTTTTGCCGGTGTTGCCTTGGAGTCTGAAACGCGCATCGAACGCGGCGCACCGCGCAGACGACATGGTACGCAACCCCCTCCAGATGCGCGGAACCTTTTTCAGTCACCTCGTCCCGTCGCTCGACCCCCTCTCCGGGCCCGAACCCGCGCGCGCGCGCGATGCCCTCACGAAGCCCGCCGTTGTTGGTTTTGTCGCATGACGCGTTTTCCGTAACAAGCTCTTCTCGCGCGTGATGTCGCGCTCTTCGCCCTCCCCGCGCGCCTCGAACGCGCCTCCGCTGACCCCGACCGCCACCCGACCTCGCGCGCTGTTCCCGCGCAGGGCGGCGTGCTCTCGCGGCGAGGCGCGCCGCGCGACTCGCCCTCGAGCCCACCCCGCAGCGAATCAACGGCACGGGAAGAACCCTCGTCGCGCTTCGACATCCTCCGGGACGATTTGAAATCGACCTCGCGCGACGCGAACGACGGAAAACGTTTCGCCGCCGGAAAAAACGACGCCGCCGCCGCCGCCGCGCGGTCGTCGGAGACGGCGTACGACGATTTGGTCGGCACGTCCTCCGACTCGCTGCTGGACATGGCCGTCCGGCGCGTCGTCCTCGACCTCGACGCCCGCGCCGGGAACCGCTCGGAAGACGCGGACGCCGACGACGTCGTCCGCGAACCGCCGCCTCCGCCGACGCTCGGGACGCACGAGCGCATCGCGTCCCTCCCCCCCGACCTCGCGCAGGTCGTGTTCGACGCGGTCGTCGCGACGAAACGGCTCGGCGCGGGAGGTGTGCCTCTGGCGAGGCAGTTCAAGTACCTCTGGGTCGTGGACTTGGCCGCCTGCGGCGACGTCGCCGAGGATGACGTCGTGGAGACTCTGCTGGTGGCAAACGCCCGGACGTTGCTCCGCCTCTCCGTCGCGCGGTGCGTGTTGCTGAGCCCGGCGAGCCTGCACGGCTTCGAGCGCCGCCACGCGTTCCCGGCCCTGACGCACCTCGACGTAAGCGAGTGCGCGACAGTCACGGACGAGACGCTGGCGTGCGTCGCGCGCGCGCCCAACCTCATCACGCTCAAAGCCGAGGGGTGCGCCGAGATTCTCGGCGGCGGCTTGCGGCACGTCGCCAAACTGAAAAAGCTCAAGCACCTGTCCCTGGAGCGGTGCGGGAGGCTCGGCGGCGAACGCGTTTCGTTCGACGGCGGAACCCCGCTCGTCGTCTCGGGACCCGAGACGGTTAACGCGACGCACGTGAGCGCGAACGTTGAGGGCCTCGCGGACGCGGCGCTGCGCGCCGCGAAGAAGCGGAGGACGGGCGAGACGGGCGACGAAGACGCCGGCGAGAATTTAAAAGAAGTCGTCGGCGTTCCCGCGCTCGCCGCGCTCGCGTCGCTCGAGACGCTGAACCTGGGGTGGTGCAACCGGGTCTCGGACGATGACATCGCGGCGCTGGGGGGCTTGAAGGCGCTCAAGAAGCTCGTGCTCGCCAGGACGCGCGCCGGCGCGAAGGCGGCGGAGGCGATTCGAAGGCTTTCAGATTTGGAGGCGCTCGACGTGACGGGCGCGCCCTTCGACGACGAAGCGCTCGCCATCTTGACCGCGCCGAAACCCCGAAACGACGAAGACGTTTCTTCATCGGTCGAGAGGTCTGAAAAGACCTCTCCCCTCCCCAAACTCCACACGCTCTCGCTCGAGGCGACGCCGATCACCGGGAGCGCCGGCGAACGCGTCGCAAACGCTTTCGCCTCGTCGCTCGTCGCGTTGAACGCGGCGTTCACCGAGATGAGCGACGACGGCGTTCGCGCGCTGGAACGTTTGAGTCGCCTTCGCGCGGTGAACCTTGATTCGTGCCCCGTGAGCGACGCGGCGGCGAAGGCGCTCTCGCGCTTACCGGAGCTCGAGTCGGTGACGCTCGCGGACACGGACGTCGGCAACGACGGCGTCGACGCGCTGGCTTCTCGTCTGACGCGTCTCGCGCACCTCGACCTCGGGCACACGCTCGTGGACGACGACGGCGTCGAGCGCTTGCGTTTTTGCAAAAACACGCTGCGCAGTCTGTCCCTGGACTCGCGGCTCATCTCCGACCGCGGCGTTAAAAGAATCGCGGACTTACACGAGCTCGAGTCGCTGGACCTGTTCGCGGCGGATGTCACGGACGCGTGCGCGGAGGCGCTTCGCCATATGACCAAGCTCAAGTCGCTGGAGGCGTGCGGCGGTCGCCTGACGGATGTCTTCGTCGCGCGCGTCGCGCGACACTGCCCGAACCTCGAGACGCTGAACCTCGGGCAGAACGCGGGCGTCACGGACGCGGGCGCGGAGTGCGTGGCGGCGTCGCTCACGAAGCTCACCGCGCTGAACCTGTGCGGGAGCAAAGTCACCGACGCCGGCGCGAAGAGATTCGCGCGGCTGAGACATCTGAGCACGCTCGCGCTCAAGGAGTGCCGCGGCGTGACGAGCGCGTCGGCGACGTTTCTGCGCGAAACCTGCCCGAAGCTCTTTGAGGTGACGTTCGGAGACGCGCGTTCGGAGACGCGCGTCGCGAATGAGAATATCGTCGCGAACGCTCATCCGGGTCCGGGTTTAGGTCCCGTGGCGATCACCGCGCCCATCGTCGTCGAGGACGGGCTCGACGTCGCCTCCGAGCTCGCCGCCGAAGCCGCCGAAGACGCGTCGGAGATGGAGGACGACTTCCAGACGGAGTCGTCCGAGTCCGAGTCCGACGCGGACCCGCCCGCGGGTGACGCGTGAGACGAACGCGAGACGTGACGCGTGACGCGTCTTCCTTTTGCCGTGAACGAAGACGCGAACGTTTTCGCCGTTCGCTCTCGAGGAGCGCGAACCGCGAACCGACGACGCCGAGAAATGCCGAACCGCCGGACCGCCGGCGGTCCTCGAAGATGGCGCGCGTCGTTAACCTTATTTAGTCTATGTTATGTTTGAACGACGACGTTCGCGTCGCGAGTTAAAAATCGCACTACGTATCCCCCCTCGCGTCGTGTCCAGCGGTGTCACGGTATCCCTCCGCATATTTCCCACCGACACGGGTATCGATCACTTCTCGTGAATGTCCCGGAAGTGCACGGAGTGCCTGGTGGGGATCTGGTACCGCTCCTGGATGAGCTCGTCCGCCTCCTTGAGCTTGGCAACCTCCAGCACCACCACGTTGCGCACGTTTCCGCGCGTCACCTCCAGCGTGATGAACTCGTCCGCACCGTGCACGCCCTTTCTTAACGCCTCGACGAACGCCTCCATGTCCGCGACGGGCTGATTGTTGACCGAGGCGACGTAGTCTAAACCGACGCTGTCGAACGTGAACCCCACGTTCACGTCGTCGGACAAAACCTGGGACAGCACAACAACCTCTTTCTTGTCCGGGCCGCTGATGCCGTCGTAGTACTCCTCCACTAAGTGCGTGGGCGCGTCCTTCAGGTCGCCGCCCCAGCTCTGCAGGTATTCCAAGCTCAGTGGTTGGAACAGCAAACCGCCGACCAACACGAACGGCGGCCTTATGTCGTACTGCCCTCTAGGCACGAGCTGTCGCAGCGCTTTCAGCGTCACGACTTTCGTCATCTCCTCCCCGTCTCGTAACAGTTTGATGGGCACCTCGTCCCCGATGAAGCGCGCCTGCAGTATGGCGACCATCGCCAGCCTCTGGCCGAGGAACACGCTCGAGCCGTCGTTCGCGAGCTTCACGCCGTCCACCTCCATGAGCACGTCCCCCGACTTAAGCGTGCCCTCCGCGGACGAGCCGTGCTCGACGTGCGTGACCATCACGCCCGTCTGCCCGTCTCGCATCTTCAAAAACTTACGCAGGGAAGGCGAGTTGAGCAGCTGCAGGTGCACGCCCAGCGAGGGCAGGCGCGGCTCCTTCTGCGCCGCGTCTTTATCTTTATCCCAGCCTCGCAGGAACCGGTCGACGACGGGCGCGGGGACCATGTGTCCCTGGTTCTCCACGGACGACCCCGCGTACCCCTGAAACGCCACGCCCACTAAACCCCCGGTCGTTTGCGATAACACCGGCCCTCCGGAGTTGCCCGAGTTGATCGCCGCGTCCACCGTCACGGCGAGCGCTCTAGCGTGCGAGTGCGAGTACGACTGCACCTCGATGCGGCTCACGACGCCCTCGGTGATGGACAGGTCGTTCCCGCCCACGGGGAAGCCCAGCACGTACACCTTCTCGCGCAGCTTCGGGAGCCGAACCTCCTTGCCCAAAGGAAGGGGCACGGGCTCGACGTCCTCCAGGCCCTCCTGGACCTCGACCAGCGCCAAGTCGACTTCGTGCAGCACGGAGACCACTTTCCCGACGTGCTTCTCGGGGGAGTTGGCGAGCTGCACCTGGATGAACGTGGCGTTCGCCACGACGTGCGCGGCGGTGAGGATGACGCCGCCGCCGCCCTTTGAGTGCCGCCGGATCACGCACCCCGAGCCCGTGCTGCGCTGCGCGGTTTTGTTGGACCACGGGTTCACCCAGTCGGGCTCCTGGAACGTCACCAGGAGCTTCACCACAGCCTTGTACTCGTCCAGGTCGAACGGCAGGTCGTCGTCGTCGATGGAGTCCGTGGGGGACACCTCGTCGTCCTCCTCCACCTCGATCACGTCCACCGCGGCGGCGCGGCGCGCGAGCGACGGCCGGCGACCGGGAACGGACGCCGATGTGCCCCGGGCGGCCGAGGCTCTTCCCGAGCGACGCGCGAACGCGCTCGCGGTCGCGCGCGCGGACGCCATCGGCGCCGTCGCGAGTGCCGCCGACATCGCGCGCGAGGCGTGAGCGGGCGCGTGCGTTGAGCTCCCCGAACGAGGAGAGACCGACCGGCGTGAACTGCCGCCGGGTGCGGCGGAGTGTGCCGATAAGATGCGCGCTGCGACGAATGCGTGCGGGTAGAGAACGCACGTTGATGAGGGTTTAGGTTTCCGCTTTCCTCCAGAAAACCTTTCGGCTTCGCGACTGAAAGGCTGCGCCTGTGAGCTTCGAAACCTTATTACAACCGCCTCCTCCGAACGCGCGTGATTCTACTCCCCCTCCCGTTCGTTCTCCTCCGCGAGCTCCGCGGGCAAAAGCGTGAGCGTGCTGACGGTGTCTCCCTTGCCCAGCTTCATGAGCGTCACGCCCTTCGCCGCCGTGCCGCTCTGCGGCCGGATAGAGTCCACGTCGTACCGGTTCATCACTCCGTTTTGCGACCCGACGATTACGTTTTCGCCCAAAGCGTCGTCAAAGCCGGTGACGCACATCGCCGCGACGGCGTCGCCTTTCAGCAGACCCATTCCACGCCGACCTCGCCCCGCGCGCGTCTGCTGCTTGAACGCGCGCAAAGAAATGCGTTTGCCCCGCCCAGCGGCGCTCAGAAGCATCAACATGGGGCCCGCCGCGCACTCCTTCTCCTTCTCCGGATCGCACACGTCATCCTCCTCGTCTTCCTCCTCGGCAACCGCCGCGGCGCTCGTCTTGTCGAGCTCCAGCGTTTTCACCGTCGCGGCGGGCACGACCACCATCCCCGCGACGTTCGCGGGCAACGCGTCACCCGCGTCGTCTTCTTCCTCGCCCAACACGTTCGTTTCGTCGTCGTTCTTCTTCTTCGCGTCGCCAGCCTTGAACGCCATCGCCTTGACCCCCGCCGCGGCGCGCCCCTGCGGCCGGATCGAGTCAGAGTCGAAGTGGATGACCCGCCCGTCGATGCCGCCGACAATCACGCCGTCGCCCTTGCGCACCGTCCCGACGTGCTTCAGCCGGTCCCCGGCGCGCAGAAGCAACGCTTTCTTGCCGTTGTTCCGGATGGACACGAACTCAGACGCGCACGTTTTTTTGATCAAACCGCGCGCGGTGACCATCACCAGGTGCGGCTCGTCCTCCCCGCCGGCGTCAGACTCATCCGCCGACGAAACCGGGAGCATCGCGGTGATCGCCTCGCCCTCCGCTAATTTTAAAACGCGCGTGAAGGGCGTGCCCATCGCGGTGGTGGAGGCTTCCGGGATGGTGTACGCGCGGACCGCGTGCACGCGCCCGCGGTCGGTGAAGAACAGAACCGTGTCCAACCCGGCGCAGTGCGTCGCTTTCGTCACCTCGTCGCCGCCGCGCATCTTACCCATCGTCTTCCCCCGCGTCGCGCGGTTCTGCTTGGAAAACGTCTTCGGGTCGATGCGCTTGATGTACCCCCTCTGCGTCATGATCACCAACGATTCTTTGTTCAGCATCTCCAGAGTCTTGTTGTGCTTCTTCGCGAACAACAGCGCGGCGTGCCTCGCGCGCTCGGACTCGGATCCGCCGAGAAGGCCGTCGGAGGTGTCGTCGTCGCTAAAATCGTCGCCGCCGAGACGTCGCGCCGCCGCGGCGTCGGCGGCGGAGTCGTCGATAATCGTCCTCCGCTCGGCGCCGTACGCGTCGCTGAGCGCCTCCGCCTCCTCGATCACCGTCTGTACGATTCGGGTCGGGTCGTCCAGGAGGTTTTTCAAATCAGCAACCAAGCCGCTCAGCTCGTTTTCCTCAGCAATGAGCTTATCGCGCTCGAGGCCCGTGAGCCGGCGCAGAGGCATGGCGAGCGTCGCGTCCGCTTGTTTATCGCTGAGCCAGAAGGGCGCTTCCCTCAGCGCCTCGGCGGCGCGCTTCGCGTCCGGCGCGGCTCGGATCGCAGCCACCACCGCGTCGGGCGCCGCCTGCACGGCGAGGTACCCCTCCACGATGTGCAGACGCGCGGAGGTCTTCTCGAGCTCGAACCTAGTGCGGCGACGCACGGCTTCTTTGCGGAACTCCAGAAACTCGCCAAGCACGTCCAGGAGCGACAGAACCTTGGGCTCGCGGCCCACTAACCCGACGACGTTCACCGAGACGCGCGTTTGGAGCTTCGTGCGGGTGTACAGCTGCTCACGCACGAACTCCGCGTCCGCGCTCCTTCTGAGTTCAATAACGACACGCATGCCGTCCCGGTCGGACTCGTCTCGCACGTCCGCCACGCCCTCCACCGCGCGCGCGTTTACCAAATCCGCGATTTGCTCGCACAAAGAGGCTTTGTTGGTTTGGAACGGAATAGAGGAGATCACGATACACTCCCTTTGCGTTTTTCCCGCACCGCCACTTTTGATCGTCTCGATGGACGTCAACCCGCGCAGCGTCACGCCTCCCCTCCCCGTGCGGTACATCTCCCGGAACCCAAACGCGGGGGCCACGATCTCGCCGCCCGTGGGGAAGTCGGGCGCGGGCATCACCCGCAACACGTCGTCCAGCGAGCACCCCTCCGGGTTTTGCGCGAAAACCTTCAGCGCGGCGGCCACCTCGCGCATGTTGTGCGGGGGGATGCTCGTGGCCATCCCGACCGCGATGCCTGTGCTGCCGTTGATCAGTAAGTTCGGCAGCCGCGCGGGCAACACGGAGGGTTCTTTTTGTGACCCGTCGAACGTCTCGACGAAATCCACGGCGTCGAAAGCGATGTCGGCGAGGAACGCGGCTTCCGCGAATCCCCTTAAACGGCACTCCGTGTACCGCATCGCCGCGGGCGGGTCCGCGTCCAGACTCCCGAAGTTGCCGTGGCCGTCGATGAGCTGCGCGGACATGGAGAAGTCCTGCGCCATGCGCACGAGCGCGTCGTACACGCTCTGGTCGCCGTGCGGGTGAAACTTACCCAGCACCTCGCCGACCACGCGGGCGCACTTTTTGAACGGCTTCCGCGAGTCTAAACCGAGCTCGTGCATGGCGTACAAAATGCGCCTGTGCACGGGCTTTAACCCGTCGCGCACGTCAGGCAGAGCGCGCCCGACGATCACGGACATGGCGTACGCCAGGTAGCTCTGCTCAGCCTCGACGCTCAGCTCGAGATCCTGGATGCGCTCCTCGGACGTGTCCAAGTCACCGCCGCCGCCGGCAACCACGCGCGGGACGTGCGCGCCAGACCCGGGGGGCGCGTCGTCGCGAGCGCCCCCCGCGGAGTGGAACGCGCGCCGGCGCGCGAGGCTGGACGGAACCGAAAAGCCGCCCCAGGAGGCGTCGGACGCGGCCACCGCGCGGGGGGGCGCGACGCCCCGGTACGCCTGCCTCGGAAAGGTCCTTTTCGGATGCGGGCGCAGAGGCGCGGTGGGGGGCGCGCCGGCGCGCGAGGCGCCCGCGGCGCGCGACAGCCGCCGCAGCGCGCCGATCGCGCGGGTCGTCATCGCTCCTGCGCGCACACTCGCAACGGCTGAGCTGTCGACCATCTCAGCGCGACATCGAAAGTGACCAAATATCGGCGCCCCGACGTTCAAACGCACTTCGCAACATTCCCGGCGCGTTCGCGCGTCTTCTATATATCGTGGTTGACGAAGCGCGGACAGATCTCGCCGCGCGAGCTACCCGCGCACGACCCTCGGTGTCAGTGCACGCGAGAGCCTTTCTCGCCGCGATGCTTCGCCGCGCGCTCCTCTCCGCGGGCCGGCGGCTCGCGCCCCGCGACCTCGGCGCCGCGTCCCCCGCGACGTGGCTCGCGCCCGCGTGCCACGCGACCGCCACCCGTGACTACGCCAAGTCCGCGCGGGGGCGCGTGCGCGGCCGCCGCGGCCCGCGCGGCGCCGCGCCTCCCCCCGCGGACGACCCGTGGGAGGAGGTGCGCGACGAGACCACCGGCGCGACGTACTGGTGGAACACGCAGACGAACGAAACCACCGCGCTGGGCGCTCCGAAGCCTCGGCTTCTCGGGACGAGCGCGGGGGATGCCAACGCCGCGAGCGGCGCTCCTCCTCCGGTTGGCCAGCCGATGGGATCCAACGCGGTGGCGCGACCGGGCGGGGGGAGCATGCTCGGGGGGTTCGGGAGCATGGTCGCCGAGGGCATGGCGTTCGGCACGGGGAGCGCGCTGGCGCACCGCGCAATCGGCTCGATCTTCGGGGGGGGTGGATACGGGTACGGAGGCGGAGGAGGCGCTGCGCCGGGGTCGGCGCCGCCGCCGGAGGCGCCCGCCGGAGGAGGCGACGCGTTCGGCGGCGGATGGGGGGACGAGTTCGACGACGCCGACGGCGGAGACGGGGGCTCGTTCTTCGACGGGTTCGACTTCGACGAGTAGAGGCTTGTAGAGACGTACGTGTTTAGAACCGCGCGGTAGATAAGCCGGTGGTCGTTGTGATCGTCACGAGACTCGCGTTCCTCCGCGCGCGCGTTCGGAAGACTCTCCGCCTTCCGAACAAATACGCTGAGACTTTTGTCACGTTTCCACAGTTCTCCCATTCGTTCATTCGGGAGGGCGCGCGGTGGACGCGAGAGGCCGCTCGCGCCGTGCGGACGGAACCGACCCCCCATCTCGTTCGATGGCGGAGGCGAAGGAACGCGGCAACGCGCTGTACAAGTCGGGTAAGTTCGCCGATGCCGTGAAAGCCTACGATGAGTCGCTCGCGATCGACCCGAGCGTGGCCTCGGTGTACGCGAACAAGGCCGCCGCGCTCAGCGGGCAGGGCCGAAGGTTCCACGCGCAGGCCATGGAGGCGTGCGTCGCCGCGGTCGCGCTCGACCCGGGCTACGCGCGCGCGAAGACGCGACTCGGCGCGCTCCTGAGCAAACTCGGAGACCTCGAGAAAGCGACAAACGTCGCCGACGCCCTCGCCGAAAGGAAAGACTCGGTCTTTTCTTCCGCCTCCGGAGTCCATGCGCTGCGGCGCGCGCTCGTTTCGCTTCGCGACGGGCGCGACGCGGGTAATTCTTTATTCAAGGCGGGTGAGAAAGAGAAGGCCAGGAACACCTACACCGAGGCGCTCGTGAAAGCCGCGGCGGCCTTTTCGTTTCGGAACGAAGAGCCTGTGACGAAGACGGAGGAAGACGCGGAAGACGAAAGCGGAGCTCGCTCTTTGGCTTTAGTTCCCGGCGCCGGCTTGTTGCTGTGCAACCGCGCGGCGTGTTGTTCGGCTCTCGGGGACCACAAAAGTGCGCTGGAAGATTGCGAGGCTGTGCTTTTAAACGATCCCGAGTACACGAAAGCCGCGCTGAGACGCGCGCACGCGCTGCGCGACTTGGGAAGACGCGACGACGCCGAGGCGGCGTTTGCGGAGTTGCGTTTGAAACTGCCGGGCGACGCGAACGTCGCGAACGCGCTCAACGAGGTACGAGGCGATTCCGCGGAAACCGCCGGCGCGGTGTTGGTGAAGAGCTCTACTCAGTACCGCGCGCTTTTGCAAAGAGCCAGCTTAGTGCTGGTGGATTTCACGGCTTCGTGGTGCGGCCCGTGCCGACAGATCGCGCCGCACTTCGCCAAGTTAGCGTCGCTCTACCCGGACGTGCACTTCGCCAAGGTGGACGTGGACGAGGTCCAGGAGGTGGCCGCCGCGGAGAACGTGCGGTCCATGCCGACGTTCAAGGTGTACCGCTACGGTTTAAAGGTGGAGGAATTCTCGGGCGCAGACCCGGGGAAGCTCAAGGCGCTCGTGGATAAGTACCTGCCGACGGTGGCGTGACGCATCGACAAAAAGCGCGCGCGAAGTGCGACGCGGTGGTAACGCTTTCTTTCAGTCGAACGAGCGGAAGAGCGAGGAGCCGTCAAGTCATCATACAACAGACCGACATCTCTTCCAATCTCTCGTCATCGCGTTCGGTACCCGGTACGTGACCTTTTAACTTGTCTTAACTTTCCTACGGCGTCGTCGGCGTCGTCCCGTCGGCGTTTCTTCCGCTTTCTTCCTCGGTGGCGCGTTTGTCGCCCACCAGCTGGCAGCTCCACGTGCCCTCCGTGCCGTGCGCGACGTTGGTCCACGTCCCGGTGAGCTCTCTTGGCCCGTTGAGCGCGTGCAATTTTCCCACGTATCGCACGACTTCGCCGCTCGGCGCCGGTCGTTCGTACACCTTCTCGAACTGCACCGACCTGGTTCGTTTATCGAAAACGCCTCGTAGCGTGAACCACAGCTCGTTGTGCCCTGGAACGTCCGCGCTGTCGTCGAAGCACCCCGCGCCGAACGCGCTGATCCCGCCGGCGCCCGCGTTTGGATCCAACACCAGGCTCCATCGGATCGGGTTCGTCGGGATGCTCGAGTCCACCGCCAGCAGCTCCGGGCTCGGCCAGCTCTCGCCGACCCACATCCCGCCGATGGGGGCGTTCGGGTCGGGGGTTTGAGAGTCGAGACTCCCTCTTGATTCGTTGTCGTTGTCGTCAGAACCGCTCGCCCCCGCGCCGAGCGCGGCCGCGATGGAGGAGGGCGACCCGGAGTGGGGACTCGCCCGGCCGGACCCGCCGCCCGGCGAAATGCCGCCTTTGCCCATCACGGGTCGGGGGGGTGCGCCGAAGCGGGAAGGTGTGACTCGTCGCGCGCGAGTCCGGGAGGAAACGCGCGGGGTGCCGCCGGGGGTGGGGGGGACGCGCGGTGGGGAGAAACAGGCGCACGCGGCGCGAGACATGCGCGCGTGGCACTCCGGTGAGGGCGAAAGCGTCTCGGTCGTTACGAGCGAGAGCTCGAGGTTTTCCTCCGACACCTTCCGGCGGCCGTTATGAGCGGCGGTGCAAAATCTGACTGTGCTGCAGCGCTCGCCAGCTGCCAGTCATGGCTGAATGCTCGCACATCGCGGATCTCACCTTCGCCACGTGTTCCGTATCATCGTATCCTTTCGCGCCATAACCGACGACGGCGACGATGGCGACGATGGCCGCGGCGACCGCGACGTCCTCCGCCTCCGCGGCGCGCGCCTCGCGTCGCGCGTCCGCCTTCGCGCGGAGCGCGCCCGGCGTTTCGCCGGCGACGTCGTCGCGCGCCGTGCCGTCGCGATGCCACCGCGTCGTGCCTGATTGGTCTTCGCTCTCGTCGCGGCGCCGAACGGCCGCGAGGTCGGCGGGGGAACCCCCCGGCGGCGCGGAGCGGACGCCTCCGAGCGCGTCCGACTCGGAGGCCGCGCCCGTGGGTTTCGTGGCGGTGCGTGAGGACGATCTCTCGGACGGCCGCGAGGCGGGCGACGTGTCTGTGCGCGCGCAGGCGGATTACCGAAAAGTCGAGGACCCCGAGTGGCTCGAGCGCGAGCTCCTTCGCGCGGACGACGGGTACCCGACGAGCCGCGGCGCGGTGGTCATGCAGAGTTTCCGAACGGGAGACTATCTCGGGTTGACGTACGCGGTATCCTCCGTCAACGCGTCCGTTTTTTTGCTCGTCGCCGCGTACGTCAGTCTCGCGGCGGCGCGCGTGTCCGTCGCGCCCGGCGACGACGCCGGCGTCGTGTTCGCCGCCGGCCGATTTCTGTGGAAACCGCTCCTCGCGCTCGGCCTAGCGTCGGCTCTGGTGGAGGTGAAGAAGTTCGTGGACACCGTCGTGGGGGTACAGAACAGGAGGAAGATGTAGGCGCGCAGAGTGCGGTACGAGTGCGGTACGAGTGCGGTACTCGCGCCGCGCGTCGGAAACGGCGACGATTGTATACCTTTCAGTTTGTATAGGCTTATAGTCTACGCTCTTTCTCGCGTACTGCGCGCTAGCTGAAGGCGAGCGTCGCCTGCGCGAACTTCTTCCGCGGGAGTTTCGTGTGCGGGATCCGGGGCTCGTCCAGCGCCGCGAGACGGGGTCGGGGCGCCGCGGGAACCTTTGAACCCGCGGCTTTCTTCGACCGACCGCGTTTGCGAGAGCCGGCTTTTGTCGGATTCGTTTTTCCAGCCTCGGCGCCGCCTCCGGCGTTTGAAGGTTTCGCGGCGCCCGAAGGCGCGTCCTCGTCTCGCGCGTTTCGTTTCGTCCTCGCTCTTAACGCCGCGTCGTCGTTCTCGTCGTTCCCGAGATTCTCGACGCCGAAGCGCTCGTTCGTCTCGTTCCCCTCACAGGCCAGGCGCTCGAGCTCGCTCGGGTCGCCCACGTCCGCGACGTCGAACCCGCGGAAGTCGCCGGCGGCGGCGCGCGCCGCCGCCGCGAGCGGCGCGCGGCGGTCCGTCGCGTCGGACCAACCGCCGCGCCAAGCGTCGCGACCGTTTTTTAAACTGGCTTTTTCGCGTTTTTGTTTCTTAGACGCGTCCCCCCACCCGCCGCCGGTCCCGCCTCTCTGCGTCTCGCGCGAGGTATGGGCCCACACCTTCTCGCCCCCGAACGACGCGTCTTCGACGTCGTCGCGCTCCGGATCGGTCTCGAGAATCTCGTCGTACGGGAACGGGTCCGGGTCCCGGTCCGGGTCCTCCTCCGCGACGGTAAACGCCCCGGTTCGAGCGCGGGAAGAGCCTTTGGCGGATCCGGATCGAAAAAACACGCGCCCGGAGTGCGTCGCGGAGTCGTTCCAACGAGCCGTCGCGTTTTCGTTTTCGCGCGTTTTCGTTTTCGTTTTCGTTTCCTTCGCGTCGAACCACGCGGGAGGTTCCGTCGGCGACGGATCCGGGTCGAACGAACAAGCCTTGTCGTCTTCCAGCGGCTCGACCAGAGTCTCGTCCAGCCGGACCGTGCCGGGAATCGGCGACGCCTCGCGCCTTCCGCCGTGCGCGCTCGCGTCGCTCGGTCGCCACCCCCCTCTCGAGCTCTTCTCAAACGCGCGCGCGGGCGGAGCCGCGTCCGCGGGCCCGCGCGCCGCGGCGGACCACCTCGGCGCGGCGGGCGTTTGTTCCTTCTCCCGCGCGCCGGCGCCGGCGGACCAACGCGGCGGCGCCGCGGCGGCGTCCTCCCCCCGGACGCGCCAGAACGGTGCCTTGCTGGTGCTGTCCCGCGCGTCGTCCGTCCGGGCGCCCGCGCACCCTCCGCCCCCCGCGCCGTTCGCCGCCGCGACGGCGCGGAACGACTCGGTCACGACTTTGAACGCCTCCTCCGCGGCGCGAGACCTGGCCTTGTCGGGATGGAGCGCCCTGGCGAGCTCGCGGTAGCGCGCCTTGAACGCGTCGCGGCCGGCGTCCGCGCGGAGCGAGAACACGGCGTGCGGCCCGAGCGAAGCGGACGCGAGGATCTCGCCCGCCAGGGACTCGATGGCCGCGGGGGACATGGCGGCCATCGTCGCGCCCGAGGATGGACGACGCGACAGACGAGAGGCGTCGCGTGCCGAGACGACGGGCGCACGCCTGATCCGGTCGGTTTACGCGATGATCACGAGAGCGCGCCCGACGGCAACTAAGCGCGTCCCCGGACGTGCCCGCGGACGCGTCAGATACGCGTGCCAGCGCGCGCGCGTGCCGTGCGCGACTGGCGCGGCGTCCGAGATTTCAAATCTTATTTACAACAGCGGAGCCTCATTGACGGAGAACCTGCGGAGCGAGGTTTCGATTTTCTATCAATAGAGGTGTCGTCGGATAAAAACTCACTTGGGCCCGTCCCCCTCGCCCAGCTCCGTGCGCTTCAACACGCCTTTGCCCTTGACCTCGTCGAAGGTTTCCAGCGCGTTCAGGAACGCCTGATCCATGTTGAAGTACTTGTAGGACGCCAGGCGGCCGACGAAGCACACGCCGGGCTCGGACGCGGCGAGCTTTTGGTACTTCTCGAACAGCTCGCGGTTCGCCGGATTGGGCACCGGATAATACGGCTCGCCGTGGTCGCAGGAGTACTCCTTGAAGATGACGGTGCCCTTCGCTTTCCTCGCCTCCTCCGGCTGGTTCGGCTTGTGCTTGTACTCCACGATCCGCGTGTACTCCACCTCGGGGCCGGGGTAGTTGAGCTGCAGACACGGCTGGTAAAAACCGGGGTGCGGCGATTTCGCGCCATCCGCCTCGGGCTCGTGGTACTCCTCGAAGAACCGCAAACTGCGGTACTCGAGTTTCGGCAGCCCTTGACTGGCGTAGTACGCGTCGATGGGGCCGGTGAACACGGTCAGGTTACCTTTCGGTAAGTTGGCTCGTTCTTTGAAGAAATCGACGTTGAGCCGAACCGTGATGTTGGGATCGGACATGATCATGTTCTCGAACACGCGCGTGTACCCGTGCTTAGGGAGCGCCTGGTGCGGATCGGAGAAGTACCGGTCGTCCGTGTTGGTTCGCACGGGAATGCGCGCCAAAACGCTCGCGTCGAGCTCCTCCGGCCACTTGTCCCACTGCTTCTTGGTGTAGTGCTTGAAGATGGCCTCGTACAGTTCCGGACCCGATCGCGTCAACGCGGATTCCTCGCCGTTTTTAGGATCGTCGTTCGCGACGCGACGCGCGTCGAGCCATCTCTCCATCTCCTCTTCCGAGGTGACGTTCGCGTGAAACAGATCGTTCACCGTCTTTTGACTCGGGGGAATCGGGACGATCTTATACCCTTCGCCGACATCAACCTTCCCCTTCACGCGGTGTTCGTACGGCATCCACTCGCCGAATTTGTTGACGTACTCCCACACGCGATCGAACTTGGTGTGGAACAGATGCACGCCGTACTGCGAGACGCGGAAGCCGTGCTTGTTGATGAAATCGTAGCAGTTGCCCCCGATGTGGTCTCTTTTGTCGATGATCAGCGACTTCAGGCCGAGCTCGCGACTGCCGCGCTCCGCGAACACGCACCCGGAGATGCCCGCGCCGACGATGATCATGTCGTAGTGCTCCTCCAGATTGGACAGGCCGGAGAACCACGAGGGGTCGTGGTCGTTGCCCCGGCGCACGGACAGGTCCATGCCGGCCCACTCGTCCGCGCCGAGGGTGGTCATGATGGCGTGGTCTCGATGCGCGACCGCGAGAGTTCCAGCGCGCCTCGAGCCTGACGCGCGCGGCGATGTGGTTCGCGCGATTAAGTGAAAGCCGGCACCTCTTCTCCCCGAAGCCCGCGGCCTCGGCAGCTCGGTTTTCGGTTTCGTCTCGTCTCGTGGGATGACGAACCGGGCGTTTTAGACCAGAAACAGACCGTCGCGCACGCGCGAAAGCGTTTTCGCCGATGACGTTTTTTCCCGGGAGATTCGAACGTCCGAGGCGGACGACGTCGTGGCTTTTCTGACGCCACTTCGCGTGGCGCTCGCGGGGCCCGGACGGACCGCGAGGGGTCTCGCCGCCGCGGAGGGGCGCGCCCGGCTCTCGAACGCGCGCGGCGGACGCGCGCTCTCGCGCGCCGTAGACAGATACCCGGTCGCGGAGTGAGGGACTTCTCCGCACGCTTCGTCGGAGTCGAGATTTCATACGCGGCGACAGACGCGGTCCGTCCTCCGGGAGCGAAAAAGCATCTCGAGGTGGGCGGGAGGGCTTCGGGGGCGTATCGCCACGAGACGCGCGCCGCGCCCGACCGGCGTCGGCGTCACGCGCCGCCTCTAAGACGCGCGCTCCCCGACACACCCGAAGAGCGGTGACGGCGTGACACGCGTCCGTCTCCTTCGCGAGATCGTACGCTCGCCGTCGCCCGACAAAAAAAATAAAATGCTCGTCCTCGTCGCGAGCACGGGCGCGGCGGTGTCCGTCGCGTGCGACGCCGCCTCGAGCGTCGGCGCCGTCGGCGACGCGCTCGCGTCGCACCCGGACGTCGCCGTCCCGAGACGCGACCAGCTCCTGATCTTC
>ENA-OUOG01002060-OUOG01002060.1-marine-metagenome-genome-assembly--contig:-NODE-2060-length-21749-cov-6.927141_pt1 | contig 21749 bp, 24 predicted proteins | sample MGYA00248635_ERZ508505 | MGnify/ENA primary metagenome ERZ508505 (study PRJEB26176, sample SAMN06267871) | marine metagenome | isolation source: Saanich Inlet, British Columbia, Canada | place: Pacific...
GGATATCATGCATGGGTCGGGCCTCAAATTGCGGGGCTGAGTAAGATGGTAAGGGCGGTATGCAATATTGGAGCGCGGGGGGGAAGGGGTTAGCATGCCAAGATTGCAGGCCAGCAGAGACAAATTATTTGCCCGAAATCTCCTCCCCGCCTTCCACTTAGGGGTGACAAGTCGCCTGTCTTGCCCCATATCGCCTTCAAACACCGCGTTGGGGGCTTGGGTGTTGGGTGAGCGTGCGCGTGCGTGACCCCTGTCTTGCCTTCGCTCGGACCCGACATTAACGTGCCGCCGATTTCGGCCCGAGGGGAGAGCCCTTGGGCGCGCGCCATATAAGAGGAAAACCTATGGAAGCCTTTGGTCAATTTATCCCGCTGATCCTAATTTTCGCGATCATGTATCTGTTGCTGATCCGTCCGCAGCAAAAGAAGGTCAAAGAGCATCAGGCCATGGTTGCCGCTCTGCGTCGTGGCGACCAAGTTGTGACGGCTGGCGGATTGATGGCCAAGGTCACCAAGGTCAAGGATGATGCCGAAGTTGAGGTCGAGATTGCCTCGGGCGTCACCGTGCGCGTTGTGCGTTCGACCATCACGCAAGTGGTCTCCAAGACCGAACCTGCCAACAGCTGATCCAATAAGGCCGCGAGCGCAATATGCTGCAAATCCCTCTCTGGAACCGTGTGCTGATCTGGGGCGTTGTTGCCCTTGGTGTCGCGCTCGCCATGCCCAACCTGTTTTATGAACGGGTTGAGCGCCACAATGATGCGGTCGCGGTGATCGAAGCCACTGGGGCGACGACTGATGCCCTCGCGGAAGATGTCTCGCTTTGGCCGTCTGTGCTGCCCTCAAGTCTGGTCAATCTTGGCCTTGATTTGCGGGGTGGTGCCCATCTTCTGGCCGAGGTTGAGGTCGAGGATGTCTATGTTGCGCGGTTGGACGCCCTGTGGCCCGAGCTGCGTGATGTGCTGCGTCAAGAACGTGAGACCATCGGCACGATCCGCCGCCAAGATGCCCCTGCGGGTGAATTGCGCGTCCAGATCAGCCAAGCCGATGGCATGGGGGAGGCTGTGGCCGCCGCACGCAGTTTGGCCGAGCCTGTCGTCAGCTTGACGGGCGTTGGCTCGTCCACCTTGGATGTGCGGGGGCAGGGCGATATCCTGACCGTGACCCTATCTGAGGCCGAGCAGCAGGCCACAGATGACCGCACCATGCAGCAATCGGTCGAGATTGTGCGCCGCCGCGTCGATGAGGCGGGAACGCGCGAGCCTACGATCCAGCGTCAAGGCGCGGACCGTATTCTCATTCAGGTGCCGGGCATCGGGTCTGCGCAGGAATTGAAGGAATTGATCGGCACGACCGCGCGTCTGACCTTTCATCCTGTGATCGGGCGCACAGATAGCGCAGAGGGTGCGGGGTCGCGCCAGATCATCCTGCCCGATATCGAAGAGCAGGGCGTCTTTTATATCCTTGAAGAAACCCCAGTGGTCACAGGCGATGATCTGGTCGACAGCCAGCCCGGTTTTGACCAGCAAAACGGCCAGCCCAATGTGTCATTCCGTTTCAACACCCATGGCGCGCGTTTGTTCGGGGAATACACCTCGGCCAATGTCGGTGCGCCATTCGCGATTGTCTTGGACAATGAGGTGATCTCGGCACCCACCATTCGTCAGGCGATTACGGGCGGCTCGGGCCAGATCAGCGGAAATTTCACGGTCGAAAGTTCGACCGAATTGGCGGTCTTGCTGCGCGCAGGTGCTTTGCCTGCCGAAATGACCTTTCTTGAAGAACGCACCATCGGCCCTGAACTGGGTGCCGATAGCATCGAGGCGGGTCGCATCGCTGCCATGGTGGCCTTTGCGGCTGTGCTGGTCTTCATGATCGCCAGCTACGGTCTGTTCGGTCTATTTGCCAATATCGCGCTAATCTTCAACGTGGCATTGATTTTCGGTGTATTGAGCCTGATCGGCGCTACCCTGACTTTGCCCGGTATCGCGGGGATTGTTCTGACCATCGGCATGGCCGTGGACGCCAATGTGCTGGTGTTTGAGCGCATCCGAGAAGAGCTGAAAACAGCCCGCGGGCCTGCCCGTGCGATCGAGCTTGGATATTCCCGCGCCCTCTCGGCGATCACGGATGCCAATATCACGACTTTCATCATCGCCACGATCCTGTTTGTGCTTGGCTCTGGTCCTGTTCGGGGTTTCTCCGTCACGCTGGGGATCGGGATTGTGACCTCGGTCTTCACGGCGATTTACGTCACCCGTCTGCTGATCGTGACCTGGTTTGACCGGGCGCGTCCAAAAACCATCGAGGTCTGAGATGCGCTTGAAGCTGGTTCCCGACAACACATCGATCAATTTCTTCAAATATGCGCGGCTGACCTTTGGCGCATCAATCGTGGCAATGGTCCTCTCCATTGCCATCTGGTTGATGATGGGGCTGAATTTCGGCATCGATTTCCTGGGTGGCACCACGATCCGCACGGAATCTTCGCAAGCCATTGATGTGGCCGATTACCGTGAGGCGCTTGATCCCCTCAACCTTGGCGATATCTCGATCACCGAAGTATTTGACCCGACCTTTGCGGCAGATCAACATGTCGCGATGATCCGCATTCAAGCCCAAGCGGGCGCGGAATCGGTCACGCCCGAGACGATCGCCGCCATCGAGACAGCGCTCTTGTCCCTTGATCCTGCGATGACCTTTCCTTCCGTTGAATCGGTTGGACCAAAAGTATCGGGTGAGCTGATCACGACGGCGATGTTGGCGGTGGGTGCCTCGCTTGTGGCGATCTTGTTCTACATCTGGCTGCGCTTTGAATGGCAGTTCTCAGTGGGTGCGGTTGCGGCCTTGGTCCATGATGTGATCCTGACAATCGGCGTCTTCAGCCTGCTGCAAATCCGTTTTGATCTGGCAACCATCGCGGCCTTGCTGACCATCATCGGCTATTCGATCAATGACACCGTGGTGATCTTTGACCGTCTGCGCGAAAACCTCATCAAATACAAGAAACGTGATTTGCAGGAGGTGATGAACATCTCGGCAAATGAAACACTGAGCCGTACCTTGATGACATCGGGCACCACGCTTCTAGCGCTGATTGCGCTTTTGATCCTTGGGGGTGATGTGATCCGCGGCTTCGTATTTGCCATCACTTGGGGCGTGATCGTGGGGACCTATTCTTCGATCTATGTTGCGAAAAACGTGGTTCTGATGATCGGCGTGAAACGCGATTGGACCAAGCCCGACAGCAAGGCTGGCACACAATTCTCCAATATCGATGCTTGAGCCCTTTTGGGCAGCGCTAGGTGATCCAGCGCTGCCCTTCATTGCAACTGTCTCGCTTCTCGCGGGGCTGGTCTATGGGTTTGCAGGCTTTGGATCGGCATTGATCTTCATGCCGCTCTCGGCAATTTTTTTGCCCCCAGCCGTCGCGGTGGGGGCGTTTTCGCTCTCGGCCTTGGCCTCGCTGGTCACCGTGGTCCCAAGCGCTCTGCGCGTGGCCGAACGCAAGGTGGTGGCATGGATGCTTTTGGCCGCTATCGTTGCGACCCCATTTGGCGTGGCCCTTCTGCGCCTCATGCCCGCCGATACCATCCGCTTGGCAATCTCATGTCTGACTCTGATCACACTGACGGTCTTGATCCTCGGCTGGAAGGTGCCCGCAAAGGGCGGCTGGGGCCTCAAGCTCGGCGTGGGCGCGATGTCGGGCGTCTTCGGGGGTGCCACTGGGTTGAACGGGCCGCCTGTGATCTTGTTCAATCTGGGCACAGATCAGCCCGTGCAGATCACCCGCGCCAATCTGGCGGTCTTTCTGACGCTCAGCTCGCTGACCTTTCTGCCCCAACTCTGGCTGCAAGGCATGCTCAGCAGCCGCGCGCTTTGGCTTGGGATTATTTTGCTGGTGCCCTATGGTATCGGCACCCAGATCGGGTCGATGATCTTTGCGCCCAAACGGGCGGGGCTCTACCGTTTGATAGCCTTCGGCTTGATCGGGTTTGCGGGGCTCTCAGGCCTGCCGATCTGGAATTGATAAGTGAGGAATGCGACCATGCGTCTGACCGAAGTGAGTTTTGAAACAGGCACCCCGATTGACGGCTATGGTCCGGGGTTCTTTCGGGTGGGCGGCGCGGTTGTGCAAGGCTCAGCCCTCGTCTTGCCGGGCTCGGTGACGCAATGGGGCGGCTATGATGATCGTGCCCCGCTTCTGGAAGCCGTTGGTAAAATCGATGTCTTGCTGATCGGCACAGGGGCCGAGATCGCCCATATCCCGAGTGATCTGCGCCAAGTGCTTGAGGCCGCAGGCATCGGGGTTGAGATCATGGCCTCTGCCTCGGCCTGTCGAACCTATAACGTCCTATTGGGTGAAGGCCGCCGCATCGGGGCTGCCCTCTTGCCTGCCTAGGCGCGGCACGGCCCTGCGGATGCTTTGCAAGATGATCATGGCTCTAGCTCGCCCGCTTCATCTTTCCAAAAATACGAATACCCGACATCTGCCTCTGGCCGCTCGGCTATTCTGACAGGCTGCCCAAGATCATGGCGCGCAATTCCCGCTCCAGTTTTCGGCGCATCGCTTGCGCAAAGGCTTGGTGGTTTGGCGCGTATTCCACAAAAGCACCGGGGCCGCGGATGATCTCCTCGGCGTAATACTCGTCAATCAGGCGCGATGCCCCCCCGATGGCCAGCCCATTGACGGTGACATTATCCAATGGGAAATGCTGATAGGCGAGCGCTGGCGGAAACCCGTCATTGTTTTCCCCGTCGCCCGAGACATCAAGCGTCTGGAACAGGCAAGGCGGGGCCACTGCGAAACGCTCGGCTGCGAACCCGATGGCATAGCCAATTGCAGTCGGAAAATCGGTATGGCTTCGGGTGGCGCTTGCAAGCCGTTCGGCAATGGTCAAAAGATCTGCTTGCGAGGTGATCATGGTCCAATTGATCAGCAAATCCTGTTGAAAGCGGCCTGACCATTCATAGATTGACAAGGCCACAGGGCCCGGACCATCCAGAAAAGCCCGTGTGATTTGCTCGTCGATCAAGGCCGAAGCCAGCCCTTGCATCTGCAGGGCGTATTCTTCCGCATCGACCGAAGCTGAAACATCCAGTGCCAGCAAAAGCGCAAGGCGGCAGTGGGTGTCTTGCGCAAGCAAGGGCGTCGGAGCGGCGAGCGCTCCGACGAGACAGGCGGCAAGGGCTGCCTGCCTTACCAATGGCCTGTATTGGGCATGGAGGCCCAAGGCTCGGCTGCGGGCAGCGACTCGCCTGCCTGCAGCAATTCAATCGAGATATTGTCAGGTGAGCGCACAAAGGCCATATGCCCGTCGCGCGGGGGGCGGTTGATGGTGACGCCATTGTCCATCAAATGCTGGCAGGTCTCATAGATATCATCGACCGCATAGGCGAGATGGCCGAAATGACGGCTGTCAGAGGGCAGCCCCTCATCGCCATCCCAATTATAGGTTAGCTCTACTGGGCAATCTGGATGCTCGGGCGGGGCCATGAAGATCAAGGTAAAGCGGCCTTGTTCGCTTTCGTGACGGCGTGTTTCGACCATGCCGAGCAAGGCGAAAAAGGCCATGCTGGCTTCCAGATCCTTCACGCGAACCATTGTGTGGAGATATTTCAATGCCATGGTTTTAGCTCTCTGTTCTTAGCGGTTTGGACATCAGCCTAACCTGCGCCAGTGTTTTGCACACCCCTTTGTCGTGAAATTGTGATCAATTGCGCCACAGGGCACTTCCTTCATCTTGCGGTTGTTCCCTTGCGCGCAGCAAAATATGGTGTGTGAGCGAGTCGTCACCCCAATGATTGGTCGAAAGGACCCTTGATGCAGCAATATCTGGACGCCCTGCGCTTGGTCTTGGAGAAAGGCTCGGCCTCAACAGATCGAACAGGCACGGGCACGACCTCCTATTTCGGGGTGCAATGTCGCTATGACCTGAGTGAGGGCTTTCCCTTGGTCACGACCAAGAAATTGCACCTCAAATCCATCGTGCATGAGTTGCTGTGGTTTCTCGCAGGCGACACCAATATCGGTTACCTCAAGGAAAACGGTGTCTCTATCTGGAATGAATGGGCCGATGAAAATGGTGATCTGGGGCCTGTCTATGGTCACCAATGGCGCCATTTCCCGAAGATCGACCGCGACGGTGACACGGCCATTATCGGCGAGGTGGACCAGATTACAGGGCTGATCGAGGCCATTCGCAAGACCCCTGATAGCCGCCGATTGATCGTCTCTGCTTGGAACCCGGGCGAGGTGGATCAAATGGCCCTGCCGCCCTGTCATACCCTTTGGCAAGTGCGCATTCTTGATGGGAAATTGAGCCTCCAACTCTACCAACGGTCGGCCGATATGTTCCTTGGGGTGCCTTTCAACATCGCCTCCTATGCGCTTTTGGCGGTGATGCTGGCCCATGTGACGGGCTATGAGCCGGGCGAATTTGTGCATTCCATCGGTGACGCACATATCTACTCGAACCATATGGATCAGGTCGCCCTGCAACTCAGCCGCGAAACACGGCCCCTGCCGCAGCTCAAACTCGCGCGCGATGTCGGCTCGATCTTCGATTTCCGCTATGATGATTTCGTTTTCGAGGGCTATGACCCTCATCCCGCGATCAAAGCGCCGGTGGCTGTCTAATGCTCAGCTTGATCGTTGCGCGCGCCAAAAACGGAGCTATCGGCAAGGGCAATGACATCCCGTGGCATGCGCCCGAGGATTTGGCGATGTTCCAGCGCGAAACCACGGGGGGCGCGATCATCATGGGGCGGCGCACATGGGAAAGCCTGCCGTTCAAACCGCTCAAGAACCGAATGAATATCGTTGTCAGCCGCGACAAGGGCCTGACCGAGCATGTCGTGGGCAGCCTGCGTGAGGCTGTCGATTTGGCTTATGACGCGGGCTATCGGCGGGTCTATGGGATAGGCGGGCAAAGCATCTATGCCGAGATGCTGCCACTGGCGGACAGGCTGCTTCTGACCGAAGTTGATCTTGAGATCGAGGATGCGGATGCCTTCTTTCCGCAGGTGGATGAGGCGCAATGGCGCGAATTGGGCCGTGCCGAGTTGCGCGCCGAGGGGCCGCGTTGTGAGCTGCGTGAATTGGTGAGACGGTGAGCATCACAGCCACAAGCGCAACTGCGGCCTCGCGCCGCGATGGCTTGGCGGGACTGTTTTCAAGACTACTTATTTTACGGAACAAAATTTCAGAAAGCGCGGTGACATGACATTCGTGATCCTCTTCGTGACCACCTCGATCATCTTTCTTGTGGCCGATGCCCTGATGCTGCGCACGGTTTTGCAGCCCGTGTTTGCGCGGCATCTGGGGGATATCCTCTATGAGGGAGGGTTTCGGCTGCTGCCCGCAGTTCTGTTCTATCTCACCTATATGGGCGGTATTCTCTGGTTTGCCTCTTGGCCCGCCCTGCGCGATGGGGTGCCCGCCATGGCCCTGTTGAACGGGGCGATACTTGGGCTGGTGGCTTATGGCACCTATGAGTTCACCTCATGGGCGGTGATGCGCGATTGGCATCCGCAATTGGTGGTGATGGATGTGATATGGGGTGCTGTTCTGACAGGGGGGGCTGCTTGGGGCGGCGTGGTGGCGACCCGCGCATTCACAGGTTAAAGCCAACACGCGCAGCGCGGTGAGGCGCTGCGGTCATTCATAATTTAAAGGCGCAAGACCTGCGTGGTCAGACGGTCTGCAGCTCAACCGCCGAAGAGCGTCCATCACGACCTTCGCGCAACTCATAGCTGATTTTCATATTGTCAGGGAGTTCCTTCATTCCGGCGCGCTCAACGGCCGAAATATGGACAAATACGTCAGTCCCCCCTTCATCGGGGGCGATGAAACCAAATCCTTTTGTGGTGTTGAACCACTTAACTGTGCCAGTGGGCATGGTGCTTTCGACCTTCTTTCTCAGTTCAATCAACCCGCCCACAAGCCGTGGCGGCGCGGTGCTGATATTTCGGAAAACCTCTCGATCACCCAGTTTTCAAAGGGGTAACCCGCCGATTTTCTGGCAGCACGGGTAAATTTTGTTTGGGATTTTCAAAAAATCAAGTGAAACTATGGTGACAGCGGTGCCCCGCTTGAGAGATGTGAGTGAGTTGATGAAAAAGGCAGCACTATGGATGTTATCGGAATAAAAACCTGCGACGCGTGTCGTAAGGCTATAAAAGCATTAGAAAAATCAGGCCGTGAGGTCACGTTTCGCGATATCCGCGAGACGCCGTTGACAATGGCCGAGGCAACCAGATTTCTGTTTCATTTCAAAGACGCTTTGGTCAACCGCAGGTCCGCCACATGGCGTGAGCTATCCAAGGAAGACCGTGAATTGCCGCCATTGGAGCTGCTTATTGCCCACCCCACCATCATGAAGCGACCCGTGATCGTGGATGGAACGGATCATCATTTGGGATGGGCCAAGGACGTTCAAGCAGCGCTTTTGTAGCGCCGTTTCAGTAGGGCATCGACCGAGATCGGGCCCGCGCCTTTCAGGGCGATGATGACCAGAACGAAGACCCAGAAAGCCCGTTGATCAAGGATCAATGAGGCGGGGGCGCCGTCAAACCATGCACCTATATCGGCGGCTGCAAGGTTATGCCCGTTGATATCAACCCAAGATTGCACGGCCACAAAGCCGATCATTCCAAGGGCCGCGAGACGCGTCGCAAAGCCGATGAGCAACAGGAAGGGCAGGATGAACTCGGCCCATGTGCCCGCAAGAACAACCATGCGGGGGAGAAAGCCGATCTGGCTGAGATCATAGCCCGAGGCCTCGAACACGCGGGGCAATATTTGGCCATAAGCCCCAAAGCCCGGATTGAAGAGACCAGCAAAGCCGTCGCCCAATTTGGTCAGGCCAGAGTTCCAATAATAGACCAAGAGGGTCCCTGCAAAGACAAGGCGCGCAAGCGTGGGGATCAGGCTTGGTGCGATCTGGGTCTCCAGCCACTGAAAGAACCGATTATGCAAGGAAATGAGGGCGGTCATGATGGGTGTCCTTCATCAAGGGTCAAGGCGTTTATACTGAGGAAAAGGGTAAGCAGCGCGGAAAGATCGGCCTGCGGGAGGGCCGCCATTGTCGCGGTCATGGCATCCGACAGGCTTTGTCTGCCTTTCAGGTTCCGCGCGAGATCAAACCCGCCAAGCGGCAGAAGATGAGGCGCGGGGTCAAACAGGGGGCGGGTGATCAAGACGCTTTCGGGGGCCATGATGACCTTGGGGGCGTCAGCTTCTGTATTGGCCCGCCAGATCGAAAAAATCGGAAAACTGGATTGCAGCACAAGGCTGGCAGGGGCCATGCGGGGGCGCAGGGCCATGACCTGCGATGGGTCCAACCCTTGGACGTCGAGAGTTGCGACATCGGCTGCGTGGTAGGATTGGCGCAATCCCAGCTCCAGCTTTGCGACATCTGCCAGATAGGGAAGATGTTTGACGGGGGCGAAGCTTTGGAGAAATCCGGGAAAGCGGCCGCCATAGCTTGCCATGCGCGGGTCCTCTGGGGGATGGGCGCGCAGAAACACGCCTGCCATGGCTTTGAAAAATTCATCCCCGACCAATTTGGCGATCACGGGAAAACCCTGCTCCAAAGCTTGGGTCAGGCTGACGGCGACATTGTTGCGATAGACATCAAACCGCTTACCTGCGGGGCGACCTTTGGGGTCGATCAATCCTTCGGGCGGGGTGCGCGAGCTGTCGAGAAGCGCTTGGGTGAATTCGGTCTGCATAGGCCGCTTAAACCTCAACTGGGTGCAGCAGGTCGGCCGCGCGTGCGGCTTCGGATTTCAGAACGTCCAGCGGGGGCACATCCGTGTCCCATTCGATCAGGCTTGGCTTTGGGCCAGCGCGATGGATGGTATGGGCGTAAAGGCTCCAGACGGGATCAACGACCGCGCTGCCGTGGCTGTCGATCAGCAAGGGCGCGCCGTGGTCATCTTCATCCTCATCATGACCGCCAAGATGTATCTCACCGACATGATGAAGGGGAAAGGCATCGATATAGGCGCGCGCGTCCCAGTTCTGGTTGGTGGCGGAGACAAAGACATTATTGACGTCCAGCAAGAGGCCACAGCCCGTGCGGGTCGCGATCTCGCTCAGGAAATCGACCTCGGACATGGTCGTCTCGGCAAAGGCCAGATAGGTGGAGGGGTTCTCAAGCAACATCTGGCGGCCAAGGGCCTCTTGGGTCTGGTCGATATGGGCGCAGACGCGGGCAAGGGTCGCCTCGGTATAGGGCAAAGGCAACAGGTCGTTGAGAAAGCCTGTGTCATGCGTGGACCACGCCAGATGCTCCGAAAAAGAGGCAGGCTTGAGCCAATCGCAAAGCTGACGCAGTCGCGCAAGGTGGTCGCGGTCAAGCGGGGCATCGCCGCCGATGGACAGCCCGACACCATGCACCGAGATCGGAAAGCGCTCGGCCAAGGCTTTGAGTTGGGCGATGGGGCGTCCGCCTGCACCCATGTAATTCTCGGCGTGGACCTCCAACCATGAGATCGGCCCCGCATCTTCCATGATCTGCGCGAAATGCTGTGATTTAAAGCCGATACCAGCGGCCAAGGGCAGGCGTGGTTGGTGCGATTGATCCAGCATTGCGGTCACCTTGGCGGGTTGTTTCGAAGCTTGTGGCCCCGCCACGCGGGCAGCGGGACCAATTGGTGTGTCTGTGCCGCTTATGCGGGCAGATCGCGCTCCAGCTCTTCGAGCGAGCCCATACGATCGCCTGGCAGCTCCACATCGGCGCAGGTGCCTGCTGGAACGAAGGTCCAAGCATTGCCCTGATAATCGACAGTAGATGTGCCTGCGCAAGTTGTGCCTGGGCCTGCTGCGCAATCGTTTTCACCTGCCAAGCTGACGCCATAGCATTTTTCCTGCGCCTGAGCGGCGGCAGGCAATGTGCCATATGCGGTCATGGATGCGGCGACGGCGCCAAGAACGGCAACGGATTTGATCTGAGTGGTCATGTGGATTGCTCCCCTGAAGACTAAGTTTTGGGTGTCGGGCGACGATTCATCCGACTGCCAGAAGGTTAGGGGGCAATGGCGTTCACGCACCAATCACAGGGTTGTGGGGCACGGGTCTGTGAGGGTGGACGAAAGCTCTGTGAGGGCTATATGTCTTTCAAGTATCTGAAATGTATATAAAATATACTTTGCACATAGTGGCGCATGGTCAATTGTTACAGCCAATTACCGCTCGAAATAGGGAAATGTTTCAACAAGTGATGGCTTGGCCAACCGTCTTTGTGGCGTCATGGGGTTCTACGCGCGGCGTGTTACACCTGCCCGTCGCCCCAGAAGTTGCCCGCCCACGCAAAAAGGGGGCAGATGGCTGCCCCCTTGTGTCATTCTATTGCGAATTAAGCGGTCAGTCGCGCAGATCGGGTGCGATACCTTCGGCTGCCAATTCGGGCGCGATCTCGTCGAGGGCCACAACCCGCGTTTCCTTCTCGCCAAGGCGGCGCAGGGTGACCGTGCGCTCTTCGACCTCTTTGCGGCCAACGGCCAAGATCACGGGGACTTTGCCAACGGAATGTTCGCGGATCTTGTAGTTGATCTTTTCATTGCGCAGATCGGCCTCGGCGCGCAGGCCCAATTTCTTGAGCATCGCAACCGTTTCCAACACATAGTCATCTGCATCGGACACGATCGAGGCCACAACGATCTGACGAGGAGCCAGCCAGAAAGGCAATTTGCCCGAGAAGTTCTCGATCAAGATGCCGATGAACCGCTCAAAGGAGCCCAGAATGGCGCGGTGCAGCATGACGGGGCGATGTTTGGCACCATCCTCGGCTGTGTAATTGGCATCCAACCGTTCGGGCAGAACGAAATCGACCTGAAGCGTGCCACATTGCCAATCGCGGCCGATGGCATCGGTCAGCACAAATTCCAGTTTCGGCCCGTAAAAGGCACCCTCTCCGGGGTTGAGTTCATAGGAACAGCCAGCGGCCTCGGTGGCGGCCTTAAGCGCGCCTTCGGCTTTGTCCCATACCTCATCTGATCCCGCACGCGCCTCGGGGCGGTCCGAGAATTTGATCTTGAAGTCTTCAAACCCAAGATCGGCATAGATCGAGGACAAAAGCTCGATGAAGATTTTGGTTTCTTCTTCGATCTGTTCTTCACGGCAGAAAATATGCGCGTCGTCTTGGGTAAAGCCGCGCACCCGCATGATCCCATGCAATGCGCCTGATGGCTCGTAGCGGTTGCACGAGCCGAACTCGGCCATGCGCAACGGCAGGTCGCGGTAAGATTTCTGACCCTGATTGAAAATCTGGACATGGCAGGGGCAGTTCATCGGCTTGAGCGCATTCACGGCCTTTTCACGGGCATGCTCTTCGTCAACCTCGACGATGAACATATGCTCTTGGTATTTTTCCCAATGGCCAGATTCGACCCAGAGTTTACGGTCGACGACTTGGGGGGTGTTCACCTCGACATAGCCGCCGCCATGTTGTTTGCGGCGCATGTAGTCTTGCAACTGCGTGTAGATGCTCCAGCCATTGGGGTGCCAAAACACCTGACCGGGTGCCTCTTCTTGCATGTGGAAGAGGTTCATTTCACGACCCAAGCGGCGGTGGTCGCGCTTTTCGGCCTCTTCCAGGAATTGAAGATGGGCTTTGAGGTCATCGCGGTTCTTGAAGGCCACGCCATAGATGCGCTGCAACATCGGACGGTCGCTATCGCCACGCCAATACGCGCCTGCCACCTTCATCAGCTTGAAGGCATCGGCGGGCAATTGGCCTGTGTGCTGCAAATGTGGGCCACGGCACAAATCCTGCCACTCGCCATGCCAATACATGCGCAGGGGCTGGCCTTCGGGGATCATGCCGACCAGTTCGACCTTATAGGGCTCATTGAGCGCCTCATAATGGGCGACCGCGCGGTCACGTTCCCATAGCTCGGTCCGAACGGGATCGCGCTTGTTGATGATCTCTTTCATCTTGGCCTCGATCTGGCCGAGGTCTTCAGGAGTGAAAGGCTGTTCGCGGTCGAAATCGTAATACCAGCCGTTTTCGATAACAGGGCCGATTGTGACTTTGACGTCTGGCCAAATCTCCTGCACGGCGCGCGCCATGACATGGGCAAAGTCGTGACGGATCAATTCAAGCGCTTCGGCGTCATTGTCCTTGATGGTGTTGATGGCGATCTCGCCGCTGGTCTCGATCGGCCAAGCCAGATCGACATGGGCACCGTCCAGCGTGGCCGAGATGGCGCGTTTGGCCAGCGAGGGCGCAATGCTTTCGGCCACTTCAAAAGCGGTTGTGCCAGCGGGGTAGTCGCGTGCATTGCCGTCGGGGAATTTAAGGGAAATCTGGCTCATGGCCTTTCTCCTCGTCAGTTTGGCGCCTACGAAACGCCGGGTTGCGGGTAAATCTTCGCGGGTTATGTGCCTTGCGCGCGGCACCAAGTCAACGGGCCAAAACCTGAAGTCTTGTCGTTTGGGCCAAGCCTCTGCACAAAGGACACATTGAACAGGGAGAGCCAGATGACGCCGCAGATTCTCGAGACCAGCCAAGGCCGCAAGATCGCTTATCACAAGCTGGAGGGGGCAGGCCCTGGCGTTGTGTTTCTGGGGGGGCTTCGCTCGGATATGGAGGGGTCCAAAGCTCTGTTCCTTGAGGAATGGGCCAAGGCGCAGGGGCGCGCGTTCTTGCGCTTCGACTATTCCGGGCATGGACAAAGCTCGGGCGAATTCACCCAAGGCTGCATCGGCGATTGGGCCGAGGATGCGCAGGCCGCGATCTCGACCCTTACGTCGGGACCTCAGGTTTTTGTCGGCTCCTCCATGGGCGGGTGGATTTCGCTCTTGATGGCAAAGCGGATGGCCGAGAGGATGGCGGGGCTTGTGACAATCGCTGCCGCACCAGATTTCACGCAAGACGGTATGTGGGCCGAATTTTCCGATGAACAGCGCCGCCAGATTATGGAAGAAGGCCAAACCGCGCTGCCGTCTGAATATGGCGATCCGATGATCATCACCAAGCGGATGATCGAGGATGGCCGCAACCAGCTTGTGCTGCGCGACCCGCTCAAGCTGAACGTGCCTGTGCGCCTGTTGCAAGGCACGGCTGATCTGGATGTCGATATGTCTGTCGCCTTGCGCCTGCTGGACCATCTGGAGGGGCAGGACATCCATCTGGAACTGGTTAAAGGGGCGGATCACAGATTCTCAGATGCCCATTGTCTGAATGTGATCGCCCGCGCGATCCAAGAGGTTTTGGCGGTTCGGTGATTTGGCACGGATAGTGCAGACCTTTGCTTGCCGATATCGGCGCGCAGGGTCTGATATCCGGTCCCCCACACTTTCGGCTCATCGGATCCTGCGCAACTTTCGAGCGGTTCGAGCAGGCTGTGCTTTTTCCGCGCTCAATCCCCCCTTCCTCATGTTGACGCCTTACCCCGTCTGGGTGAATGTGGCGCGGTTAGGGGAACGACAAAGATGCTCAGAGCAAAGATGTCAGCCGAGCCATTGGTCTTGGTGCCGGGAATGATGTGTGATGCGCGGCTTTGGTGGCCGCTCTTGTCGGAGTTCTCGACAGAACGCAGCCTGCATCTTCCCGCGATTGCGGGCCCTGAAACGATTGCGGATATGGCCAGTGCCGTTCTTGCGCATGCCCCTGAAAAATTCTCATTGCTCGGCTTTTCCATGGGCGGGATCGTCGCGATGGAGGTGATCCGCCGCGCACCAGAACGTGTGACGCGGGTGATGTTCATGGATACCTCACCCTTGTCCGAGACGCCCAACCAAGCCGCCGCCCGTGAGCCGCATATCACCCGCGCCAAGGCGGGCCGTTTGGAAAGCGTGATGCGGGATGAAATTATCCCGACCCTTTTGCGGTCGGGAAGTGATCGAAGCGATATTGCCGACCTGATGTTGGATATGGCCATGACCTTGGGGCCAGATATTTTTGTGGCGCAGTCACGCGCGCTGCAACGGCGCGAGGACCAGCAGGGCACATTGCGCAGAATTAAGGTGCCCTGCACGGTTCTATGCGGGGAATATGATGCGCTGACACCGCCGCGCCGCCATCAATCAATGGCCGAACTGGTGCCACGCGCTCATTTGGAAATCATCAAAGGGGCCTCGCATCTGCCCATTTTGGAAGAGCCGAGCGCAACGATCCACGCGATCCGCCACTGGTTGCAGAGCTGAGGCGACCCTCACGCGTGTTGCGAGGTTGATCTTCTATTCAGCGGCATGGGATGCGGGGGCTTTGGGCACATCGCAATTGGCATCGATAAAATCGATCACCAATGGGCGGATATTGTTGCGCCAGCTTTTCCCCGCGAAGATACCGTAATGCCCTGCCTCTGGCTCCAGATAGCTGGCCTTTTTCGACGCAGGCAGGCCTGTGCATAGATCCAGAGCCGCAACGCATTGACCCGGGGCAGAGATATCATCCTTGCCACCTTCAACTGTTTTGACGGCCACGGTCGTGATCTTGCCGATATCAACCTGCTTGCCGTTTACGACAAAGCGGTTTTGGGCGATCTCGCCGTTTTTGAAAATCCGCTCGACTGTCGAGAGGTAGAATTCCGCCGTCATATCCATCACGGCCAGATACTCATCGTAGAATGTGTTGTGCTTGTCGTGGTCCGAGGCCTCACCTTTTGCGACGCGCATGATTTGGTCGGAAAAGGCTTTGCCGTGCTTTTCGGCATTCATCGCGATGAAGCTGCTGAGCTGTTGCAACCCGGGGTAGACCATGCGACCCGCGCCGGAATGTTTGAAGCCAACGCGTTGCAGAACATGCTGCTCCAACTGGCCCATGGTCACGCGGTTTCCAAAATCGGTGACATCCGTGGCCGCAGCATCGGGGTCGATCGGCCCGCCGATAAGGGTCAGGCTGCGGGGCTGCGCGTCGGGGTCTTCCTCGGCCAGATAAGCGGTGGCGGCCAAGGCGAGGGGTGCTGGCTGGCAGACCGCAATCACATGGCTGTCAGGCCCCATTTCCTTGAGAAAATCGACCAGATAAAGCGTGTAATCCTCGACATCGAATTTGCCTTGGCTGACGGGAATGTCGCGCGCATTGTGCCAATCCGTAATATAGACATCGCAATCAGGCAGAAGGCTGATCACGGTGGACCGCAGAAGCGTCGCATAGTGCCCTGACATGGGGGCGACCAACAACACCTTGCGTCCAGTCGGCGCGCGCCCCTGAACCTTGAAGCGGATCAGATCACCGAAAGGGCGGGGAAGAACGGTTTCGATCGAGACTGTGTGGTCGCGCCCGTCTGCGCCCGCGATCGAGGCGATGCCCCAATCTGGTTTGACAACCATGCGCGAAAAACTGCGTTCCATCACTTCGCCCCAAGCCGCTGTCATCTGGATGGCGGGGTTTGAGACCAGTCCGAGCTGCGGATAGGAGCACATGGCGCGCGCGGTCGAGCCCAACCATTGGTTGGTAACGCGCATCGATTCGATCAGATCGTAGGTGAGAAGGTATTTCATGATGCTCAATCCTGCCGTGACAAACCGAAATTAAGACTTAGAGTTGGCCTTATGCCGGTGCTAATGGTTGCTTTGACCCCTCTCCGTGACAAAGCGTATAATGCACATGCAGCATTTTTGCTGCTAAATCAAGTTGAGACGGCATGTGACATTACGGGAGTTGGCTAAAATGGGTGAGAACCTCGAACGGTTGAACGCCAATCTCAAAAGGGTTGAAGAGCTTTCTCAAAGGCTGGTCGCGGCTTTGTCGCAGCGAGAGGCGGGGGATGCGGGCCTCTATGGTCCCGGACAGGATGTCTATCTCAAGGCGGGCATGGCCTATTGGAATGATCTGGTGAACAACCCCGCCAAATTGATGGAACGGCAAGTTCAGTATTGGGGAGAGACGCTTACCCATTACATGGAGGCGCAAAGCGCGCTGGCCAGCGGTAAGCTCGAGGTCGCCGAGGGCCAGGACACCCCCAAGGACCGCCGCTTTGCCAACCCGCTGTGGCAGACCCATCCCTATTTCAACTTCGTCAAACAGCAGTATCTGACATCCGCCAAAGCGGTCGAGGACGCCGTTGTCGATCTGGAAGGGCTGGAGGGGAAAGACAAACAGCGCGTCGAGTTTTTTGCACGTCAGATGATCGATATGTTCTCGCCGACCAATTTCCTTGCCACCAACCCCGATGCCTTGGAGCTTGCAGTGGAGACAGACGGCGAAAGCCTTGTTCGGGGGATGGAAAACCTCGTGCGTGATGTTGAAAAACATCGGGGGGAATTCCTTCCGACCTTGGCCGATCCAGATGCCTTCAAGCTTGGCGAGAATATCGGAACGGCTGAGGGCAAGGTCATCTACCGCAACCGCATGATGGAGCTGATCCAATTCGCCCCCACCACCGAGACGGTTCATAAAACGCCCCTGATCATCTTTCCGCCTTGGATCAACAAATTCTATGTGATGGACCTCAAACCCCAGAACAGCTTGATCAGATGGGTCGTCGATCAGGGCTATACGCTGTTCGTGGTCAGCTGGAAAAACCCAGATCATAGCTATGCTGATACGGGGCTCGAGGATTATATCGAGGATGGATACCTCAAGGCATTCGACGTCGCGCGCGAGATCACTGGGGAAAAACAGGTCAACGCTGTGGGCTATTGCATCGCAGGCACCACGCTTAGCCTGACCTTGTCGCTGCTCAAAAAACGTGGCGAGAAGCCTGTTAAATCCGCGACCTTCTTCACCACGCTTGTGGATTTTTCGGATCAGGGCGAATTCACCGTGTTCTTGCAGGATGATTTCGTGGATTCAATCGAGCGGCAGGTCGAGGAGGCGGGCATTCTCGACAGCTATTTCATGTCCAAGACCTTCAGCTATTTGCGCGCCAATGATCTCGTTTATGCCCCCGCCGTGCGCAGCTATATGATGGGCGAGGCGCCGCCTGCCTTTGATCTTTTGTTCTGGAATGGCGACAGCACCAACCTTCCTGGCAAAATGGTGGTGCAATATTTGCGGGGGTTATGTCAGAGCAATGCGCTCGCCAATGAGGGGTTCTCCTTGTTTGGTGAGACGCTCCATATCAAGGATGTGACGGTGCCTGTCTGCGCGATTGCCTGCGAGGGTGATCACATTGCGGCATGGAAAGACAGCTATCGCGGCGTCCAGAAGATGGGCTCCAAAAACAAGACCTTCCTGCTTTCGCAATCGGGCCATATCGCGGGTATCGTCAATCCACCGTCGAAAAAGAAATACGGCCATTACACAAATGACGATCTCAGCCTGCCCAATTCCCAATGGCGCGAGGGGGCTGATTTCCATGAGGGGTCATGGTGGCCACGTTGGGTGGAGTGGTTGGCAAAACCGTCAGGCAAGCAAACCGATGCCCGTATTCCGGGGGAAGCTGGCTATCCCGCTTTATGCGATTCTCCGGGCACCTATGTGATGGAACAGCCAAAGAGCTGATTTTATTCTCCAAATCAGGCTTTTGCTGCAGCGCAGAATAATTCTTGACATTCTGCACTGCAGCATCCATATATGTTTGCAGACGCAGCGAAGACCTGACCGCTTCAGATGAAGTGGCATATTCTGGAGAATGACTATGGCTAAAGCAGCAACACCTGATTTCGCAAAGTACATGACTGACCTGATGGGTGCATACCCAATGGATATGTCGGCCATGACTGACGCCTTCAAAAACTCGGCCGCAATGGGCGAGAAGTTCTCGAAAGTCGCTCTCGAAGCGGCTGAGAAATCCACAGAGATCCACACTCTTTGGGCCAAAGACACAATCGCCAAGCTTGGTGATGTTTCCAAAACCAAAGCAGAGCCAACCGACTACGGCCAGTCCGTGACTGATTTCGCTTCGGCACAAGCTGAAATGGCCGCTGAATCCATGGCCGCTTTCGCTGAAGTTGCGAAAAAAGTTCAGATGGAAACTGTTGAGTTGCTGATGGCTGCTGGCAAAGAAGCTTCGGAAGAAGCAACTGCGGCCGTCAAGAAAGCAACAAGCGAAGTGACAACTGCCGCTAAGAAAGCAACTGCTGCAGCGAAGTAAGTCACTTAATTCATCGCATTGCTGTCCTCCCCGGTAATGCGATCCTGAAAGGGCAGGCCTGTAAGGGTCTGCCCTTTTGCGTTGCAGCGTGCTTGCAATTTTGCTGCAAGAGCGTAGGCTGAATTTTGCTGCGGTGCAGGAAAGGGAGAGACTGCCAGTATGCCTAAATCTACAGACCCTCTTTTGATCAAGAGATATGCCAGCCGTCGCCTCTATAATACGGAGACATCGGATTACGTGACCCTTGAAGATATCGCGGGGTTCATCCGCGAGGGTCGTGAGGTGAATATCATCGATTTGAAATCTGGTGATGACCTAACGCGGCAATATCTCCTGCAAATCATAGCAGAACACGAAAGCCGCGGTGAAAGCGTGCTGCCCATTGGTGTGCTGACCGATCTGGTTCGAAGCTACACCTCGCAGGCCAATAGCGTTGTGCCAGATTTCCTCGCCATGAGCTTTGACATGCTCAAACAGGGCCAATCGCAGATGATGGAAAGCATGGCAGCCGTCAATCCGATTGCGGCGGTCTCGGGCTTGGACAATATGACCAATATGCCTGGATTTGACGCAATGCGCGCGCAGCAAGAGGCCTTTATGAAGGCCATGACTGGCGGCTTGGGAACGAATTGGTCCGCGCCTGCCGCCGAGGAGCCAACCGTCGCTGCAAGCGAAGAGCCGAGCAGCGCCGAAGAGCTGGCGGAAATTCGCAAGCAATTGGCCGAGTTGCAGTCAAAGCTCTCCAAAATCTAAAGGGCGCCCGCTTCGGCGCCCTTATCTTTTAAGCGACCTCGGAGAATACCGATTTCAGCGCCGCGTCGAGCTTGTCGAACATTTCATCCATCTGCGTATCGCTCAGGATGAAGGGCGGGCAGAGTACAACCGATTGCCCCAAAGGTCGGCAGATCAACCCATGATCGGTGCAGGTATTGGCGATGCGTTCGCTGACCGACAGATGCCCCTCAAAGGGGGTTTTGCTTTCCTTGTCACGCACCGCTTCCAGCGCCCACATATATCCGATCCCGCGCAGCTCACCGATGTTTTGGTTCTTGGCGATCTCGGCCAGCCCCGCCTCCATGCGCGGCGCGCCCGCGCGCACCATGTCCAAAAGGCCTTCATTCAGCACAACATCAATCGCCTTCAAGGCAACAGCGCAGCCCACAGGATGGCCCGAGGCGGTAAACCCATGCGGGAATTCCTCAACAGGGTCGATCGCGGCCTGAAGACGGTCGGTCATCTCGGGGCCAAGGATCACGGCCCCCATCGGGAAATAGCCTGCCGTCAGAACCTTTGACGAGATGATGACATCGGGCATGAAATCATAGGTCTCACAGCCCCAGACATTGCCCGTGCGCCCAAAGCCGCAGATCACTTCATCCGATATCAGGGGAATGCCGTGTTTCTTGAGGATAGGGTGAATGGCTTTGAAATACCCCTCCGAGGGCGGGATAACGCCGCCTGCACCCATCACAGGCTCGGCAAAGAAACCCGCAATCGTATCGGCCCCTTCGCGGGTGATGACGTCCTCCAACTCCTGCGCAAGGCGGGATGTGAACTGGGCTTCGGTCTCGCCATCCTCGCCCAAGCGCCAGTAATGCGGGCAGGTCAGATGCACGAAGCCCTCCAGTGGAAGGCCGAATAATTCATTATAGGGTTTGGCCGTCATGGAGGCCGAAATCGCGGTGACCCCGTGATAGGCGTTCTGGCGGGTCAGGATTTTGCGCGCTTGCGGGCGGCCCTCGGCTTGGTTCAAGAACCACAGCATCTTGACCATGGTGTCATTCGCCTCAGAACCTGAGTTGGTATAAAACACCTTGCCCCGTTCAAAGGGGGAGACATCAATCAAGCGCTCGGAGAGGGCCACGGTTTGATCCGACATGCGGCCAAAAAAGGCGTGGTAACCGGGAAAGCGGTCATATTGCGCTTTGGCGGCCTCGGCCAAACCTTTGTGATCAAAGCCTGCCACCATATTCCAAAGCCCCGAATTGGCATCCAGATAGCGTTTGCCATGGGTGTCCACGACATAGGGGCCTTCTCCATGGGTCAGCACAACGGTTCCCCGCTCGCGGATTGTGGGAAGATCGGTGAAGCCATAGAGGCTGAATTCCTCGGCGCGGGCTTCCCATGAGTTCGGGGGGTATTGGGTCATGATAACCTCGTAGGGTGATGTCCCCTCGACGCTATATCGCGCGGGGCAATGCCGCAATTGGGCTTATGGGTATTGGGCCCATCATCCTGCGTGATCCGCTATCCAGCCATCCTCCCCCATCTGATGGAAAACGCGCGCCGACATCGGGCGCGCGTTTTGGATAGATCGTTGAAGGGGGCCTGAGAGTTTTAGGTCCCATATGCGCGCGGCTGGTCCTTGATCTCGGCTGCTGCTGCCAAAAGGGCATCTGCAATGAAGTCCAGTTCGGGTTTTGTCAGGCGCACAGGCAAGCGCACATCGCAGGCACGCATCAGCATCGCACGTGTTTGTGGCAACTCAGGCAAAGTGCCAGGGATGAATTGCCAGTTCCAAAAGGCGCGCGCATTGTCCGTCGACAATCCGAAGACCTGCACTTTCACGCCACGGGCCGCGGCCGCATCTTGGAAGGCGCGTGCCTCATCATCGCTGTCAAAACCCACCAGATTGAACTGGATTGAATCGGGCGCGCGGTCCTCGGGGCCGAGGGGCGGGGGCACATCGAGCCAAGCCGAGCCGTTCAGCCGATCAGCCACATAGTCATGATTGGCCAAACCATCGCGCACGCGACG
>ENA-OUOG01002061-OUOG01002061.1-marine-metagenome-genome-assembly--contig:-NODE-2061-length-21741-cov-5.083410_pt1 | contig 21741 bp, 19 predicted proteins | sample MGYA00248635_ERZ508505 | MGnify/ENA primary metagenome ERZ508505 (study PRJEB26176, sample SAMN06267871) | marine metagenome | isolation source: Saanich Inlet, British Columbia, Canada | place: Pacific...
AGTCGCAGAACCTGAAGCTGATTCCAATGCGCAGGGTCTATCCGCTCAGCACTCTCGGGAGAGTTGTCCACTAACACAACAGATCTGGGACTGAGGGTGGAACGTCGGAGGCTATCGAAAAAAGGCTCCCATTCTTCCTCGGACTCGTAGCCCACAACGACCAGGCCGAGAGTCGAATCTACCCCCACGGGGAGACTCCTGCAGAAGCGATTGAATGAAGAAAATTCTCCCAAGCCTCATCGAGAGCTTCTTCCCAGGGGCGCAGCGAGGGAATGTTGTGCTTTGCCCAATTGTCATGACTCAGTACGGAGTAGGAGGGTCGTGCTGCCGGTCTTTGAAAGCTGGAGCTATCCGCTCTCTGAACACGATTCTCATCCCACCCCGCGAGACGAAATAGGGCCTGGGCAAAATCAAACCACGTCGTTTGCCCGGCGCTTGTCGCATGGAAAATTCCCGAGGGAACATCTGCGTCAATCAACTTTCTGATGTGATGTGCAACATCCAAGGTCCACGTAGGTTGGCCATATTGGTCGTCGACCACGTCAAGAGTTTCTCTCGTTAGGCCGGCAGTAAGGATTGTTTTCGGGAAGCTGGCGCCATCCGCTCCATAGAGCCACGATGTGCGGACGATCGCCGAGTTTCCTTCATTCTCTTCCATGATGGCAATTTCGCCCTGTTGTTTAGAGGCCCCGTAAACAGAAATGGGGCTCGTCGCATAATCTTCCGGGTACGGGTCGTTAGCAGTCCCATCGAACACGTAGTCGGTGGAAATATGGATGAGTTTTGCGTTGGTACCCGCTAGTGTCTGCGCAATGTATCGAGGACCGTCAGCATTGACTGCGTAAGCAAGCTCTGGCGAACTTTCTGCTTTGTCTACCTGCGTGTAAGCAGCGCAGTTGATGACGACATCAAACCCTCTGAGTGCTTCCGTTACAGCAGCGCGGTCTGTGATGTCCAGTTCTGATCGGCTGAACGACGTGGGCCCATAATCTTCGAGGACCTTGAGAACATCCTGACCCAGCATTCCCTGGGCACCCAGAACCGCTAGGGACGTCACAGCCCGGCGCGTTTCTTGAGGGGCTCCCACCACCACCTGTTGTCCCGGTACCACTGAACAACGTCAGCGAGCCCTTTTTCGAAATCAACTTCGGGTGCATAGCCAAGTTCGTTTGAGATTTTTCCGATGTCTACGCTGTACCGGCGGTCATGACCTTTTCGATCAGCGACCTTCTTGATCGAGGAGTCATCACGGCCAGTTGCATCGAGAAGCAGGTAGGTAAGTTCTTTGTTGGTCAGTTCAGTGCCTCCACCGATGTTGTAAACCTCCCCCGCGCGGCCCTGCAGGAGCACCTTTGCGATGCCGCGACAGTGATCGTCAACATGGAGCCAGTCGCGAACATTCTCTCCGTCACCGTAAAGGGGAACCTGTTTACCATCGAGAAGGTTCGTGACGAACAGAGGAATGACCTTTTCAGGAAAATGGTGCGGACCGTAGTTGTTGCTACATCGAGTAATGGAAGTGTTGAGTCCATGAGTGGTGTGGTAGCTGCGGACGAGTAAGTCACTGGACGCTTTACTTGCCGAGTAGGGAGAATTGGGCAGGAGAGGCTGCTCTTCGTCCCATGAGCCCTCGTCGATGCTTCCGTAAACCTCATCTGTGGAGACATGAACAAATCGAGGAATGTGGAGTGCCAGTGCCTGGTCCAAAAGCACCTGGGTGCCGAGGACGTTGGTCTCCACGAAAATCGTCGAGTCAGCGACAGATCTGTCGACGTGGCTTTCGGCGGCAAAATGGACGATGGCGTCGTGGTTCTCGAGGGCCACCTCTACCGCGCTCGCGTCACGAATATCCCCCTCGATGAAATTGAAACGTGGCGAATCCTTCACCTCCGCGAGGTTGCTCAGCGTTCCTGAATAGGTCAGTGCATCAAAGACGGTGATCTCCGCGTCCTCAAGACCCGGAAGTCTGCCCGAAATAGCCATCCGAACAAAGTTAGATCCGATAAATCCGGCGCCCCCAGTTACGAACAGTCTCACAGCGTTCAGCTCCTACTACACAAGGGAATCGTCCTTTTCGACTCACTTACTCTAGTTTGTTCTCGCCACAACGCAGGTTGGTAGCAACGCCCTAGTAGTTTTGGACTATGCCCGAGTGGAGTGCGTCACAGCAACCGGAGAGTCCTCAACCTCTCATCTCGCTGGTTTTCGCATACTACGAGAATCCCACAATGCTGGAAATGCAATGGGCAACAATCGCTGAGTATCCGGATTCCGTCAAGAATGTATTGGAAGTCATTGTGGTCGACGACGGTTCTCCGATTTGTCCTGCCGCGGGAATTTCACGGCCGTCTTCTCTTCCCTTAGTTTCCGTATTGAGAATCCAGCGAGATGTGCGGTGGAACCAAGATGCGGCCAGAAACATTGGGGCTCATGAAGCGCGGGCAGAATGGCTACTGCTGACAGATGTCGACCACATCGTCCCCGCGTCGACTTTGGAACGTTTGATTGCTCTCGACAGGGACCCATCTGTGTTCTATACCTTCTCGAGGATTAAGTATGAGAGCAATGAGGCTCGGGACCCGCACCCCAACAGCTACTTCATGACAAAAGCCTTGTATTGGGAGATTGGCGGTCATGACGAAGATTACGCAGGAATTTATGGCAAGGATTTTCTATTTAAGAAACGCGCTCTGCAGCGAACCAAAGAAGTTAGGCTTCTCGACGTCCCCCTCGCTCGCGTTGGCACGTCCACAACGGCCGATGCCGGGTCGCATACGATCACTCGGGATAACACCCTTAGTAAGCGAGTGTGGGGTTACGTCCTTCAGGGGCTCAAGGCCGCAAAGTTGTGGCGCGGAGTGCAGACGCTCACGGAGGAGTATCGACGGGTTGTATGAGGACCATCCCTCCACATAACTCCTCGTTGGTAGGGTTCTAGTGTGGAAATAGTCCCGCTGTCGATTGCAGGAGCATTCGCCATTTCGAATACTGTTCACGGAGACGAGCGCGGAGAGTTCGTGGAGTGGTTCCGTGCGGATCGCATCACAAAAGAGACCGGTGTGGAATTTTCTACGATTCAAGCGAATCTATCCGTTTCGCAAAAGGGTACTCTGCGAGGGATTCATTTCGCCGATGTGCCACCGGGACAGGCGAAGTACGTCATGTGCCCTACAGGGTCAATTCGTGATTACGTGGTCGATATTCGAGTTGGGTCCCCAACTTTCGGACGATGGGAATCAGTGACGATTACAGCCAAAGATCGGAACGCGATTCTCCTTGATGTAGGACTTGGTCATGCTTTTGTTGCTCTCGAGGAGGAAACTACAGTCACCTACTTGGTCACCGACCACTACAAGCCGCAGTCCGAACATGCAATCAATCCTCAGGACTCTGATTTAGCGCTGGAGTTCCCGTTCGGGGAGCACGAGTTGCTCGTCTCGGACAAGGACCGCGAAGCCCCAAGCTTCGCAGACTCACTTTCCCGGGGCAGGCTCCCGAAATGGACGGTGAGGTAGCGCGATGAAAGGCATCATTCTTGCCGGAGGGTCGGGAACTAGGCTGTGGCCGATCACGAGGGGCATCTCCAAACAACTCATGCCCATTTATGACAAGCCGATGATTTACTATCCGTTATCTACTTTGATGATGGCGGATATTCGGGACGTATTGGTCATCTCTACCCCCGAACATCAAAGCCAGTTTCAAGATCTTTTAGGGGATGGTTCCCACTTGGGAATGTCGATTTCCTATGCGGTTCAGGAGCAGCCCGATGGCCTTGCACAAGCGTTCCTGATCGGTGAGGAATTCATAGGCAAGGAATCCGTTGCTTTGGTCCTCGGGGACAATATTTTTCACGGCGCCGGTCTCGGAAAATCTCTGCGCGCAAACACGCTCGTCGATGGTGGGCTGATATTCGCCACTCATGTCTCGCAGCCAGAGGCCTATGGTGTTGTGGAATTTGATGATGCAATGAACGCTGTGTCTATCGAAGAAAAGCCAACCACTCCCAAGAGCAACTATGCGGTTCCGGGACTCTATTTCTATGACAATACGGTTGCAGCAGTGGCACATTCCATCGAGCCCAGCGCACGGGGAGAGTTAGAGATTACCTCCATCAACGAGCACTATCTCCGAGAGGGTTCCCTCAAGGTGCAGGTTTTAGACCGCGGGGTAGCGTGGCTCGATACCGGGACCTTCGACTCGATGATGCAGGCGTCCGAGTACGTCCGAGTTATCGAAGAGCGTCAAGGGTTGAAGATTGGATGCATTGAGGAAATCGCATGGCGAGCAGGATGGATTTCAGATAGCGAACTGTTGACATTGGCCGAGCCACTTCGCAAGAGCGGTTACGGGACATACTTGGATCGACTGCTCCTTCGATGAGTTACCTGCGCGAGATCTGGGATTCTCGAGAGCTTCTCCAGAACCTCACCAACCGTGAAGTTCGTGGAAAGTATCGAAGGACGGCGCTTGGGCAACTCTGGTCACTTGCGAACCCCATCGCGGCAATCCTGATCTACACCTTTATTTTTTCCTTCATCTTTAGGCTTCCCGCTCAGGTAGGAGACCCGAGTGGAATTGATAACTACGCGCTTTGGTTAGTCTGTGGGCTCCTGCCGTGGTTGTTTTTCAATAGAGTCCTCACCCTCGGGACGGAGTCCCTGGTCGCCAACGCCGGGTTGATCCAGAAGGTCTACTTTCCCAGGATTGTTCTCCCACTGTCGCTGACTAACGCCACTTTCTTTACGTGGCTGTTGGAAATGGGTGTGTTGGTAATTGCTCTGTCCTTGCTCGGATCATTTGTTATCCCTTGGCTTCCGTTGGTGGCCCTTTTCATGATGGTTTTTGCCCTCTTTGCTGTTGGGCTCTCGATGATTTTCTCGATTATCAACGTCTATTTCAGAGACCTGTCCTATCTCCTGACAATCGTCTTGCAGTTTTGGTTTTACTTGACCCCGATCCTGTATCCAGTGGAACTAGTCGCCACACAATCCAATAAATTGGGGGGACTGATGGGCACCGGGATAACGTTGCTCGATCTTTACTCTCTGAACCCGGTGGAGGGGTTTGTTGAGATTTTCAGGAACCTTCTCTACGACAACCGGGTTCCCGATCTCACCACTGTGCTCGTTGCTCTCGCATGGACAATAAGTGCGTGTGTAGTCGGAGTGTGGATGTATGCGAGGAAAGAAAAGATGCTGGCGGAGCTGCTATGACTGAGTGGGCCGTGAGAGTAAGCGAGGTGAGCAAGCGATTCCGCCTGTATCACGAACGAAACCAAACACTGAAATCAGCGATTCTTCGCGGGAGAACCTCAAAGCATGAGGATTTCTGGGCTCTCAACGATATTTCCTTTGATGTTCTTGCTGGAGAGACCCACGGCCTTATTGGCTCGAATGGTTCAGGAAAATCCACCCTGCTGAAGTGCTTGGCCAAAATCTACTGGCCGACATCGGGAACCATTGAGTACCGAGGCCGGATGGCCTCTCTTCTCGAGGTGGGGTCAGGCTTCCATCTTGAACTCTCCGGGCGTGAGAATATTTACTTGAACGGCTCAATTCTCGGAATGTCGAAAAAGGACATCGACTCTAAGTTTGACGAAATTGTCGATTTCTCTGGTGTTGAAAGGTTTCTTGACCAACCGGTCAAGAACTACAGCTCAGGAATGTATGTCCGGTTGGGCTTCTCCATTGCGATTAACGTCGATCCGGACATTCTGGTTGTTGATGAGGTGCTATCCGTGGGCGATGAAGAGTTCCAGCGGAAGAGTTTTCAGAAGTTCCGCGAACTCAAGAAACAGGGAAAAACCATCATCTTGGTCACCCACGCGATGCCCGTCGTCCGGGATCTCTGTGATTCAGTGACATGGCTCAACAACGGTGTTCTTCAACAATCGGGGCCCGCACCCAAGGTGGTTGACGCTTACCTAGAGAGCGTTGAGTCCTAGACGAGATCTATGCTGCCGCAGCGACCTTGTTGTTGGGGTGCTCTACTAACTCTGAGTGCGCGCTCGGAAGCCTCACAAACAGTACCCATGTAACGACGCCAAATGCGATACTCCCCAATAGCCACACGACGTTGGGGGTCATGAAATCCGGCAAGAAACCCCACCACCATTCCCTCGGGCTGTTCAGGTTGAGGCCTTCCACCCTGATTCCCGTGACGTAGCGTCGAATATTGGTGTGGAGCGCAATCGCATTCGCGGTCGTTAGGGCAATAAAAATGGCGATGAGTCGGGGTCGATCTGTCACGAGTGGAACCCCCGAGTTGGTGAGGACTAGCGTTCCCACCGCCACAACCATGAGGGGCAGCAGGTACCTTGGTTGGAACTCTGATCCAGCTTGTGCACCACTAATTTGAAGCAGATAGACCGGTATGAACCATAGTGAGAGAATCATCGACACGAGGGCGACGGTCTTCTTCATCCCGGGATTGTTGAGCGCGACAAAAATCAAGCCGAGGACCGTTCCTCCCACACCAAAAAACACAATTTGAGGTAGTGCGGTGTCGAGCCATCCAAGTGATCCAAGCGGACGGCCTCCGAACACCCCCGTCCACAAACCGGGGACATTCCAGAGGTTGTTCCACATCAGTGCCCAATCCACTCCCCCCGGAAGAACAGAGTCGGCCGGTGTTGTCCAGGGCAAGCCCTCCGACTGATCTCCAGTTGTGTCGATCCCTCCAACAAGGCGCTCCAAGTTTCCGGGATTGGTGATGAGTCTCGCGGCGACAAATACCCCGGCCACAATTGCAATCCAAGTTTTTTTCAGAATCGCCCGCCAGTGAATCTGCGCTTGCCACACTGCGAGAACGGAAACCAGACCCAGGTACAAGATGGAGTCGATTCGGGCGCTTGCCCCCAGTACAAGTGCCAGCAGATAGATCCCCGCGAGTGCATAGGACTTCCAACCACGAGTTTCTAGGTATCCCAGCATGGCGAGCCAACCAGATCCCACCGCGATGATGGCCCACGAGCTGGGATTGGTGGAGGGAATCAAGAACATGCCCAACGGAATCAGTCCAATGGGCCACATCCATGTGAGGGCCGATTTCAATCGCAGAGGAAGGAGAAACCATAAAGCGAGTGTCACGGACAGGAATAGTCCAATGTTGAAAAGCCTTATCGACATCACGGTCGATTCAATGTTGTTCGACTTGAAGAGGTTTCCCACCTGGTAGAACCCATCGGGATTCAGGTTTCGCATCGGGTTGTTGTGCCCAAAAGCAAAGTCCTCCCGGGGATCCGTGCCGTCCATGAATGGTTGGCACCCGGCGCTCTGTTGAGGGTTGTGATAGAGGCAGTAGCTAGAAACGAGCAGGGGAGGCGGAATCATGACACCGTTTCCGTCGGGGTCCACCTCACAGTCGACCCCCTGAAAACTGGTGCACCACATGCTGCTGAGGTGGAAGTCATCATCAGGGGCCCCTCCTACAGCAGTGCTCAGGCTCCATGCTGAGAGCCCCACGAAAGCGGCCAAGAAAACTCCAACAGTCGCAAGGATCTTTCTCATCCTTTGATGAGGGCGTGTGGGGACACCGTGGGATGAATTTTCACTTACAGCCATGGCTTCAGCCTAGTTAGTCCCGAGAAAGAGACTCTCTAATTCTTTCGCTGCAGCTTCCGGTGAATAGCGGGGGAGAGCGTGATTACGCGCAGCCAACGCGATTTTGTGCCGGGACTCTGCATTAAGGTCCGCAAACTCTCGAATTTTTGCTCCCCACTGACCGGCAGGCGCCAGGAAGCCATTATGCCCGTCGTCAATGATCGACGAAAAAAGCGGTGTGGGGGAGGCCATCGTAACCGTGTCTACCGCTGCCGCTTCAAAGTATTTGAGTTCAGACTTAGAGAATGTGAAGGGGGATAGCTGAAGGGGAACGAGGTTCAGGTCTACCGAGGCGACTGCGCTTTGAAGTTCGACGAAGTCCACAAAACCCTGTCGGATGACTTGGCTGCTCAGAGGCTCAAGTTCCGCAGGCAGGTCTAGATGACCCAATACAGTAAGGCGTGAATCAGGAGAAGACTCCAAGAAGTCCGCAATTGCAGGAGCCGCAACGGCAAAATCTTTGGCGTGTGAGTGGCTGCCGCTGAAGTAACCGAGAGAGACTCCCGAAGTGTTTCCTGTCCATTTTTTTCGGGCTCTGGCATCCTCAGAAGCCGTGAGCTGCTCATTGTTGAGGAAGTTCGGAATTACCGAGACGGGGAGCCCAGAGAACTCAGCCGCTCGATCGCGGATGTAGGAGTTTGTGGTGATCACATGGTTGGCGAGCTTCATCGACGCACCAATGTTGGCGATGAAAGCAAACCATTGGTCGATGTCTTTGCCCCATAACTTGTAATTGAGGTTCGACGTCACGAGCGGGGCAAACGCAACATCGAACACAAGGTCATCAATATCGAAATACACTTTTTTTCCTGCGCGGCGAAACTGAGTAATCAATCGATGGACATCGGTGTCGTAAGGGGTGCGAAATACGACAAGAGAATCTGCGAACACGCTCAGGTCTGCAATGTGGGCGAGGTCGCTGAGATAAAAGTACGAAGCTGAAACTCGCGACGAATGGGAGCCAAGAGCTTGGCTTGTGTTGTAGCAGCGATAGCGGAAGCTTCCAGAGTCGGGTTTTGGGGCAAAATACGCCACCCGATGTGTGTTCCCTCGCAGCATCCCAAGTCGCTCGCGAAGAGTTTTTTCCCATGGCGACTGCGTAATCACGAGAACACCTCCGAGAGGGCTTTCTCCAGTGCCTCGGCCGTGAGGGCCGTTCTCATGAAAGCGTCTTTCCCCGCAGTCTCCCCAATTCCTAGTCCTGAATCCTGGGGTGTCGCGTGTATGACACGGAAGCCCGCCATGGACAGAGCCGATGGACCCGGGTCTTCGATCCGGCTCAGCACCAGGGCACAGGTTACTGAGACGTTTGATGCGGCGAATTCTTCAGTTGTCAGGAGAGTCGGATGGAGCTCCTCCGCGATAGCGAAACGTGGGCCGGGGTTCCCCACCAACGTCACAGCCGGTAGATCTGAGTCTGGTAGCCGATTCAGCAGGAAATGGCTAAGTGCCTCCACAAGCAACGAGTACGCCATGGGGTGGGCCTCTATGTCGATAAAAGCGAAAACTCCAGGCTTGGCGGATGGCCCCCTTTTCTGAAGATTGACGACGAGTTCTAGTGGAAGCGTTTCTGGCGCAGAGGTGTGACGATGAATGAGTAGCTGTCGCAGTTTTTCATCATTTGCGATGAGCGAAGACTCCTGACCAAGGTCACCAATTGCCAACGCGTTTTCCTGCTCCGTCGAATAGCGAAGCGCGAAGGAGGTTGACCACGATGTTGCAATCGATATTTCGTCATGAAAAACTGGAATGTCCGAATAGGTCAGGCTGCTGGGAACTTCCGTAATTTCTGCTGAATCCTGTATGCCCTGGGAGAGCTGGCTGAGGGCTTCGTGCACCTCGAGATGATTCAGTGAGCCGGTCCGAATCAGTACACGCAGCGTCGCCGACTCACTCTCAGCTTTCTCGGCGGCTCGTCTCACGATAGTGAGTAAGTTCCCCGGAGTTGCTAGATCGGTTGCCGAATCAAGGAGCACGGAGACGCGCTTGTGTCCAAGAGAAGGCGTGATGAAGCAACGCAACGGACTTGCCTCAGGGGTGGCGGCGTGCTGCGCCTCCAGTGAGGAGCGGACTGGCAGTCGGCGCTCAGCATGCCCGTACTCGACGTAGTGAAAAAGCGGGTTGAGACCTGCAACCCGAACGTCATCGTTCTTCGCAACGTAATACTCAGAATCAAAATGAGCGCTCGGAGATGATCCTTGTTTCCACCCTGTGGAAAGAAAATGCCACAGAGGGTCCTGGAACCTCAAGGCGCCACGAAGGTGATGGTGACGGTAGTAGGCACGATCGAAGAGCCCGGAGCGAGCAACTGATCGATACATCTGACGATGGAAGCGCCGGCTGAGCCAACCTCGGGGAGCAAACATGGGTGAGGCCCTTCATCCACCTGGTACGCGTAAGACCGTAGGCTAATTATGGCAGGTTGCCATCTATAGGCAGGTTAGGGGAGTTTCGATGACTGATTCGCCCCGCGTCAGTGTGATTTTGGTCAACTACAAGGGTGCCGACGACACTCTCAAGGCACTGGATACACTCATGGCTCTCCCGGAGTATCCCGAAACCCTCGAGATCGTGGTCGTGGATAACGCATCGGGGGACGGAAGTCTCGACTTGTTGCGCCAACGGGAGAGAGACATTGTCCTTGTCGCCTCTCCTACTAACTCAGGGTTTGCAGGAGGCTGCAACCTCGGGGTCAAACATTCCACCGGCGAGATTGTCGCGTTCTTGAACAACGATGCCAAACCCGATACTGGCTGGGTTTCGGCCGCCCTCGAGTCCTTTGACTCCTACGACAATGTGGGAGCTGTGGCGAGCCAGGTGCTCAACTGGGAGGGAACCCACGTTGACTTCAGTGGCGCTGGGATGACCTGGTACGGGATGGGATACCGCCCGCTGACGGGTAACAAGGCCACCACAAAGCCACAGAAGCCTGCTCCGGTCTTGTTCGGCACAGGTTCCGCAATGTTTGTGCGGCGGAGTGTTTTTGACGAGCTCGGAGGTTTTGACGAATCCTTCTTCATGTTCTTTGAGGACGTTGATTTTGGCTGGCGCCTGAATCTCGCCGGATATACCTACCTCTATCAACCTCAGTCCGTAGCCTTCCATCGCTACCACGGGTCCATGGGAGGCATACCGAAGCATCGGGAACAATTCCTCCTGGAACGCAATGCTCTGTACTGCCTCTACAAGAACCTCGATGACGCCCAGCTTCAGAGGATTCTCCCGGGGGCTCTCTTGGCTTCCGTGAAACGTGCGGTGGTCGAGTCGGGCGTCGATACCACCCAATTCGATCTATCCCGGGGATCAACGAGTTTGGAATCGACGGAAGTGAATTCAGACGCTCTCACGCCGTTATTTGCCATGGACCAGTTTGTTAATGCACTGCCAGAGCTCATAGCGAAGCGCTCCGTGGTCCAAAGCACGAGGCAGCGCTCTGATGCGGCCATCTGGAGATTATTTGGCGAAACCAATGCCGCCATGTCGACTGATGCCCGATATCTTCGAGGCTATGACGCGATTGTGGAGGCATTTGGCGTGACGGATGATCCACCAGCAGTGAATGTCCTGATTGTGACCGGGGACCCCATCGGTAAGAAGCTCTCTGGGCCTGGGATTCGCGCGTGGCATATGGCAGAGGCGCTCTCGGTTTCTCACGACGTCACCCTGGTGAGCCTCACCAGTGTTGACCAGGCACTCAGCTCTGCTTTTCGTCTAACCCATGTAGAGCCGGGGGATGACAAAACCTTCTCGGGCTGGGAATCATGGGCGGACGCCATTATCTTCCAAGGCCATGCGATGGAGCTCTTTGCATCGCTTCGATCGAGTTCGAAGCATCTCATCGTCGACATCTATGACCCTATGCACCTCGAGCAGTTAGAGCAGGCTCGCCACCTCCCGGCAGAGCAATGGGACACACAGGTCGCCGATGCGCGCAACACAATCGAATCTCAACTTGCCCTGGGCGACTATTTCCTCTGCGCATCGGAGAGACAAAGGCATTTCTATTTGGGCCAATTGACCACGCTGGGACGAGTGAACCCAGCGGGTTATGCCGATGACCCACATCTCGAGCGTCTGATCGGGGTGGTTCCTTTTGGCCTTCCAGGAGTCGACCCACGACACTCCCGCCCCGTGTTGAAGGGAGTTGTCCCCGGTATCGAAGCGGACGACCAGGTCATTATCTGGAGCGGCGGCGTGTATGACTGGTTTGATCCGCTGACACTCATTCGTGCAGTGGCACAGTTGAGCGTTACCAGGCCGTCAGTCAAGTTGTTCTTCATGGGAACCGCTCATCCGCACCCCGGTGTTCCCGAAATGCCAATCATCAAAGCCTCACGAGACCTCGCGGAGGAGCTCGGGGTTGCAGGGAAGCATGTGTTCTTCAACGACTCGTGGGTGGACTACGACGATCGACAGAATTACTTGCTCGAGGCTGATCTGGGTGTCAGCACTCATCGTTCACACATCGAAACAACCTTCTCCTTCAGGACCCGGATTCTTGACTACCTGTGGGCGTCACTGCCCATGGTGGTCACTGAAGGTGATCACTTTGCAGAGGAAGTAGATCGTCATGGTCTGGGAAAGACCGTGCCCGCAGGCGATGTCGCCGGACTTGTGGCCGCTCTCGATGCGGTCCTATTCGATGACAAGCTTCGCGCACGAGCTATCAAGGCGCTCCGGGTTGTACGCGAAAAATACCGGTGGGACGCTGTGCTCGGCCCACTCGTCGACCACGTGGCTGGAATTGCTGAAGGATCGATCACGAAATCAACCAGCAAACCAGTCCGGTACTCACCCGCGAGGCCTCGGCCTCCACGGTTTAGCATCCACGACATCGGCCGAGGGTTTCAACGGTTGGTCAGAGGTGAGTTCACGTCTCTGGCGAGAGCAGTCGTGCGGAAGCTCCGTCCACGCCGAAGCTAAGTGACCATGTCTGAGTCAGATGTCAGAGTGTCGGTGGTGGTCTGCACCTACAACGGTGAAAAGTACCTCAGGGAGCAATTACGCAGCATCCTCGATCAAACCCGACCAGCGGATGAAATCGTCGTCTCTGACGATGGATCGACTGACTCAACCCTGGAGATAATTGCGGAATTGAGTTCGGGCGCTGGTGGGACCGGAACACCGGTCTGGAATGTGCAGAAACGAAAAAGACCCATGGGCGTTTCCGGGAACTTTGCATCGGCTCTGGCGAAAGCGCAGGGAGAGTTCATTGCGCTTGCGGATCAAGATGATGTGTGGGAACCAGACCGCTTAGAGAAGAGCCTGGTTCTCTTTCGTGATGGCGTCCTGCTGACCCACTCTGACGCGACACTCATTGATGCGGCAGGGGAAGCCACCGGGACCCTCATGTCTGCTCTTCGGCTTACTCGAAGCGAAAGAGAGAGTCTCTCAACTGGGAATGCGTTGGACGTGTTGTTGCGGCGAAACGTTGTCACGGGGGCGACGGTCATGATTCGTTCGGGTTTGCTGCAGCAGGCACTTCCTATTCCTAACGGGTGGATTCACGACGAGTGGATTGCGTTAGTCGCTGCTGCCCAGGGTGGGGTCGTTTTTTCCGCTGACTCACTCGTTCGCTACCGTCAACACGGGAGCAATGAAATTGGCGCCAGGAAGACCGACTATGACGAGGCTAAGCGGCGATTGCAGGAAAAGCGGACTGACTTTTTTCGCAGAAAGCTGCTCCGCAACGAGGGAATCGCGACAATCGTGGCTACACAGCCCCAATGGCTTGGCTGCGTCCACAGCGCCGCGCTCTCGGCAAAGGTTGAGTTTGACCAGTGGAGGAGCCAGCTACCCACAGTCCGAATATGGCGCATTCTTCCCGTGATACGCAGGTGGGCAAAAGGTGATTATGGTCGATTTGCTCGCGGGTTTATCGATGTCATTAGAGATGTTGCGTTGACTGGCTGACGTGCCATCACTCGACACACTCCCTTGAAATCCCGGGGTTTTTGGCTCTCCTGCATACTCTGTGAGATGTGAACCAGTGGTTGAAGCTTGCCCTCTCGAGCCTTGCGATAGCAGTCGTTGCGATCTCGGGTGTTATCACCATGCCCGCTCCTCCTGCGGCGGCCAATGACGAGGCAACGAGCGAAGCATCCGCTCCCACCATCGTTCACGGAGCGAGAAACAGTGGACTCTGGGTCGGCGCAGATGCGAGCGGGGCGCTCTACTGGTCTGAGAACGAGGGGACCAGCTGGACGTCCAGCAATTTTGGTCTGACCAAGAGTGGGGTTTCCTCGGTGATTTGGACGGGTAGCCAGTTCCTCGCCACGTCCTATTTTGAAGCAGCGAGGAGTTCCGACGGCAAATCGTGGACCAGATTCATGCTGCCTCTCGGCTCGGCGTTTGATCCCGGCAATCTGATTAGCGATGCGGAATTTTTCCGCTCGGCATCTATGTCAGTGGAGCAAATCCAAGCATTCCTCGAGCAGCGAAACCCTGATTGTCGCGATGGTTTTGTCTGTATGAAGGACTACACCGAGACCACTTTCTCACGAGACCAGACGGTGCTCTGCAACGCCTATGAGGGCGCCGACAATGAAACGGCAGCGCAAATCCTCCACAAGGTCTCAGCCGCGTGTGGGGTGTCGGTGGAAGCCTTGTTGGTCCTCATACAAAAAGAACAGTCGTTGGTCACGCTCAGTGCACCCTCCGCTATTCGGTTCGAGCGAGCAACGGGGTATGCGTGCCCCGATACTGCACCGTGTGACTCCCAATTCTTTGGTTTCTACAATCAGGTCTATAACGCAGCGAAACAGTTCAAGCGTTATTCAAACCCCCCAGGGACCTCACGATTCTTCACCTGGTTCCCTGTGGGACAAACCGTTCCCGTGAGACTTCACCCGAATTCTTCTTGTGGCACGACACCAGTCGCCATCAAGAACCAGGCGACCGCCGGGTTGTATTACTACACCCCCTACACGCCCAACGCCATTGCGTTAGTGAATCTGGCGTCGGTGGGAGATTCTTGCAGCGCTTATGGCAACCGCAACTTTTGGCGGGTATACAACTACTGGTTCAATCCGAACAAAGACTTTAGGACCATGGCTACCACCAGAGATGGCCTCACTATGGTCGTTGACAGAGACGGCACGATTGCCACATCCTCCAACCTCACCAGCTGGCAGCGCATCGGAATTGCACCTGGTTCCTCTGGGAGTAACGCAGTGTCAGAATTTGGACAAACGTCGGGGGGTAACTACGCAATCCTGATGGCTGACGGAACGGCTTTTGAATCCTCTGACGGGGTCGCATGGAATGCGTTGACCGTCCAAGCCACAGAAGTCAACCAGGACATCGTGACTCGTCACACTGTGAAACCAGGCGACTCTGTGTGGGCAATTTCCCGGACCAATGGCGTGAGCGTGAGCGCTGTCGTGGCAGAGAATTCACTCCCCCGGGGGGGATCTCTCATTCGGGTCGGCCAGGTCCTCAGCATCACCAAGAGGGGTGTCGTGAGGACCGTTAACTCTCCAGTCATCCTCGATCCTTCGATTGTTATAGCCTCGGGTTCAGCACGAAATGCAGAAATAGAGAACGCTCCGAGTGACGAGTCACAGACTCCGGCTGAGGGTGAGAGCTCCGAGACTCCGGCGGAATCCGATTCATCGAACGAGTCCTCAGTGGAGACTCCGGCAGAGTCTGCTGACACACCTCTGCCCGCCCTCGAACCGATTGTTAGCCAGTCCCAGACCAGTGATGTGTTTTACACGGTCGCCCGGGGAGACACTCTTATCCGAATTGCATTCCGCAACACCACCACAGTCTCAAAGCTGGTCGCTGATAACGGAATTCGAAATCGAAACCGAATCACCATTGGTCAGAGACTGAAAGTCGGAATGTCAGAAGTGACAATGACCTACCACCGCAGCCAGGACGGAGACACCCTGACGAGAATTGCGGACCGGAGATCCGTCCCGTTAGATAAATTGCTGTCCCTGAATTCTGACCGAACGGCCACCAGCCCGATCACAGTCGGTGACCTCATTCGGCTGTCTTAGCTCCTTCTGGAGCGTTTCAGGTCATCGAGCTCGGCTTGCGCCAACGTGAGTGCTCGCGCGAGGTCTGTCGTTACTTTTTCTTGCCAGAGTTGGCGCCGGTACTGGTGAACGACATAGAAAAGAGCGAATACAACAAAGGCGTACAAGAGAAGGTCCGCTCCTCTACCAATTCCTAGGTACGATGCCACGATTGTTGTGTAATTCGGGAAAAGTACAGCAAAGAATCCGGCGGCGAGCGCGACAATGATAAATAAACGACGAATTGCTTGTTGGGATGCGCTTCGTCGTGCCTTGAGGAGGTATAGGCCAACGAGTACCAGCGCGAGAGCAAGAATCCACTGACTAATCATGGTGCGACCTACCTCACGAGCAAATCAATAAGAATGTTGACAGAGTTCCACAGAGACTGACCTTTTCGCTTGGAGTACTCGGTGTAGAGAACTTCCACGGGGTACTCGCGCCACGAGAGTCGAGACTTTGCAATTTGGTGCACAATTTCCGTCGCGTGAGACATGCCATTCTGTTCCAGCCTCACGAATCCCAATGCCTCCATGCTCAACACGCGTAACCCGTTGTGAGCGTCGGTCAGACGAAGTCCGGTGAATACTCGCGTGAACAGAACAGCGAGTTTCAGCACAATCCTCTTTTTCAGCCCAGGCTTTGTTCGCTTATCCAAAAAGCGCGACCCAAACACGACTGAGATGCGTTTGCGGGTGGCTAGCTCGAGCATTTCGAGCGCGTCACTGACAAGGTGTTGACCGTCTGCGTCGAAAGTAATCACGTGAGTGGCCCCGGGTTGTCTTGACACATAGTCAAAACCGGTTTGGAGCGCCGCACCCTGACCAAGGTTGAGGGGGTGCTGAAGCACACGAGCCCCAGCCTGACGAGCAAGCTCTGCACTGTTGTCCGAACTACCGTCGTCGATGCACACAACATGAGCGAAGTGTTTGGTGAGGTCCGCAATTACCGGCCCAATGACTTCTGCTTCATTGAAAATGGGGACAACAACCCAGGCATCCTGCTCGAGTGAGCGGGAACGAGCGGTTGCGGCGGACTTAGGCACGGATTCATTCTGGCAGAGCCAGAGGCCAGTGGGGCTCCTCCTCGACCCACTTCCGTCCGATTAGGCTCTGAGGTATGGCGCTCCCGTTGCAAGCTCAGATTAAGCACTATGACTGGGGAGTTCCTGGAGCATTATCGGAGGCCCTGGGTCGCACACCCTCTGGTGCGCCCGAAGCTGAGATCTGGTGGGGTAACCATCCTTTGGCGGAATGCGCAATTCTCTCCTCCGACGGCGCTGAGGATTTCCCTCACTGGTTAGAGGCCACTGGCACAAATTTTCGTCTTCTCGTGAAACTTCTCGCAGCCCAAAAGCCGTTATCGATCCAAGTTCACCCGAGTGAGAACCAGGCGCGGCGGGGATTTGATCGTGAGCAGGCGGAGGGTCTTCCTCTTGATGCTCGCGAAAGAACGTACAAAGATCGCTCTGCCAAACCTGAACTCATCATCGCTCTGTCTGCTGAGTTTGTTGGTCTCGTCGGCTTTGCGAGCGAGACCGCAGTGCGAGAACGGCTTGCTCGCTGGGTTGCCGCAGGGGCGCCTCAGGCCTTGGCAGCGCTCATGGACTCGGTGGCCAGTGGCCCTCGAGAGGCTGCCCGTCTCATCACCGACGAGAGTGCGGACCACAGCCACGTAGTCCACGAGATTGATGCTTGGTTGGGACGAGTGAATCCAATAGGCCTTGAATCAACAACCAGTCACGAAGTTCGGTTGTTACAGCAAGTCGCCGCCGCACACCCTGGGGATGTAGGAATCCTTTTTGCCCTTCTGATGCATCACGTGCACTTGGAGCGAGGTGAAGCTCTGTTTGTGGCGGCTGGGGAAGTCCACGCATATGTCCATGGGCTTGGCCTCGAGGTGATGTTGCCCAGTGACAATGTCATCCGAGCGGGCTTGACCTCCAAACACAAGGACATTGAAGCTTTCCTGGAGTTGAGTACCTTCGCCCCAACCACGTCACCAACTCTTGTGCGCCCGCACAGTGAGTTATTTGGCCAGGCTTACCAGGGTTTTGGCGCGGGGTTCACAGTCCACCGAATCAGTTGTGGCCACGACTCATTTACTGTCGCGAGGCCGTCTGTGTGTTTTGTAGAAAGTGGGGAGGCACTCATCGGTAACGCAGGTGCGACGAGATTTTCGAAAGGTGCCGCCGTTTTCGCTCTGCCCGGCGAAACCGTTGCTGCTCTTCCAGAGGACGGTGTCGTCTGGGCCGTCCAGTCAACTGAGGATTAGACCATACGGACAGACGAAGAATTAGAGACAAACCAGCTGTAGGCGTCGATAATTCCGTCGCGCAGTTGCCAGGTTGGGCTCCACCCCATCGCGTGAAGACGCGAGCTATCCAGAATCTTTCGGGGTGTTCCATCTGGTTGTGAAAGATCGTGGGAGATGGTTCCTTCGAAGCCCACAACATCGGCAATCAGAGTTGCGAGATCGCTAATGGAGACTTCCTGACCAGAGCCGACGTTGATCGTTTCTGAATCGTCGTAGTTCGTGAGCAGAAACTCGATAGCGGAGGCCAGGTCATCGACGTGAAGAAACTCTCGTAATGGGGTACCTGTTCCCCAGATCACCACGTCGCCGGCTCCGCTCTCCTTAGCTTCATGAAAGCGGCGAATCAGCGCTGCAAGCACGTGAGAATTTTCTGGGTGGTAGTTGTCGTTGGGCCCATACAAATTTGTCGGCATAGCGGAAATCCACCGGTGACCGTGCTGCCTCCGTGTCGCTTGAACCTGGAGAATTCCGGCAATCTTGGCAATTCCGTAGGCGCTATTCGTGTCTTCCAGGGCCCCGGTCAGCAGCGATGATTCCTTGATGGGCTGCTGCGCAAACTTGGGATAAATGCATGAAGATCCGAGGAAAAGCAATCGGTCAACCCCTGCGAGGTGGGCTGCATCCATGAGGTTGACCTGCATTTGGAGGTTCTCACTCAGGAAATCTGCCGGGTAGGTGTCGTTCGCGTGAATACCGCCTACCTTGGCGGCCGCATCAATGACAATATCGGGGGAAATCTCCTTCATCGCCGAGATAACTGCGTCTCGGTTCGTGAGATCAAGTTCCTGCGATGTGAGGCCGACAAGGTTCGTGTATCCAGCGTTGGTGAAGTGCCTCCAGATTCCCGAGCCTGCCAAGCCTCGATGGCCGGCAATGTAAATCGTGTCTGTGGTCTTCATAGTGTCCTCTGTCGCTCCAACACTCACTAGCCTAAAGCGTGAGAAGTGAAAGGTTTGGTCAGTGGCTCCGTCAGCTCTCCTTATTGTTCTTCCTACGCTCGGGAACCGCCCGGAGTTTCTCGAGACCACGCTTCGCTCATGCCGCGAGTTAGCAGAAACCATCCCGGCAACCATCGCAATGGTCGTCCCATCTGGCGCTGGACCGGCGCGCACTCTGGGCACACAGTATGGCGCCCAGTTGATTGATGATCCAGGCTCTGGGATGGCTGATGCTGTGAATGCGGGACTTGGCGTCAGGACCACCGAAGAGTTTTATGTCTGGGTTGGCGATGACGATGAACTGGTGCCTCAAGGAATACGTACGCTGATGGGCGAGCTGGAGAATAGCCCGGCAGCAGTAGTGGCCTATGGCCAGTGTGACTACATCGATGGTGAAGGCAGTGTCATTGGGCGAAGCAAAGCAGGCCCCATAGCCACGGTCCTATTGCCCTGGGGCCCTAACCTGATACCTCATCCAGGAACTATTGTTCGCCTCGATGCACTGGAAGTAGTGGGAGGTTTCGATTCGAGCCTCAGCTATGCACTGGACCTTGATGTTTTTTTGAAGCTGCGACGGATCGGCGATTTCATCACCTCCCCTGCTGTGTCCGCTCGCTTTAGGTGGCACGCTGACTCGGCAACGGTGTCGGATCGGTCTTCTTCCGCGAGAGAAGCAATCGCCGTGAAGAACCGACACTTGCCTGGGTGGATGCGAACGATCTCGTGGATATGGAACTATCCGGTCGCGTTGGCTTCTCAGGTCGCTGCATGGGCTGTGACGGTGCGCGCCCGCAATCTCTCTGGCTAGCCTGCGCTACCCTGTGACCGTGACGTGGATGGTGACCGGTGGTGCCGGCTATATCGGTGCCCATGTGGTTCGAGAGCTGCAGCAGGCGGGGATTCCTGTCGTCGTTCTCGATAATTTGTCCACCGGAGTGCGTGGATTCGTTCCCGCGGACGTTCCCTTTGTCGAGGCAGATCTTCTCGATCGTGCTGCGGTTCGCGAAGCCCTCTCAGCCAATTCGGTAACGGGAGTCATTCACATCGCTGGTTTCAAGTTCGCCGGCATCTCGGTGGAGAAGCCCCTCCACACCTACGAGCAGAATGTGACGGCGATGATGTCCTTGCTTGAGGCCATGGAGGCCGAAGGTGTGGGCAAAATAGTGTTCTCGTCGTCCTCGTCGGTCTATGGGAATGCGGCAAGCGGACTTGTAACCGAGGATGACCCGTTCAACCCAACTTCCCCTTACGGTGAGTCCAAAGTCATTGGTGAGTGGTTGCTGCGCAATCAAGGCACGGCAAAAGGGCTTGTACACACGAGCCTTCGATACTTCAACGTTGTGGGGTCCGGCGAGCTCTCATTACCCGATGTGAGTCCATACAACTTGTTGTCCATGGTTTTTGCGGGACTGGAAAATGATCGGCTCCCTGTCGTTTTCGGAGACGACTATGACACCCCTGATGGGACCTGCGTTCGGGATTACATCCATGTCGCAGACCTCGCCAGAGCCCATGTGGGCGCTGCGCAACGTATGGACCGTGGGAAGAGTATCGAGCCTGCATACAACCTGGGCAGCGGCACGGGTACTTCCGTCGCGGAGATGATGTCGGCAATATCCCGAGTAACGGGCGTTGATTTCACGCCTGAGATCGGCCCGCGTCGAGCGGGAGATCCTGCGCGGGTCGTGGCCTCGGGGGAGAGGGCTTCTCGAGACATTGGGTGGGCGATGACTCATTCGCTGGAAGACATGATTAGTTCCGCTTTTGAGGCAAGAGCCAACCTCCCTCACGCATAATCCGCGCTCGCTCGGTAGGCTTACCAAGATGAGTTCTTGCCTACGCCAGGAGTCCGAATGTCGATGAAAAACTCCACCATCCTTGTCACCGGTGGCACGGGTTCTTTCGGGCATGCCTTCGTTCCCAAAGCTCTCGAGAAATATGACCCTGAGCGCATCATCGTCTATTCCAGAGATGAAATGAAGCAATGGGAGATGGCCAAGCTTTTCGATGGAGATAAGCGTGTCCGGTTCTTCATCGGTGACGTGCGTGACCGAGATCGGCTCTATAGAGCCGTCGATGGAGTCGACTACGTCGTTCACGCCGCTGCAACGAAAATTGTTCCGACTGCCGAATACAACCCTTTCGAAGCGGTAAAGACCAACATTCTGGGCGCTATGAACTTGATCGACGCCTGCATTGACAAGGGAGTCACAAAGGTTGTTGCGTTGTCGACAGATAAAGCAAGTAGTCCGATAAACCTCTACGGCGCAACCAAACTCGCGTCCGACAAACTTTTTGTTGCAGGTAATGCCTATGCGGGGTCCAAGGGGACCCGTTTTTCGGTGGTCCGCTACGGCAATGTGATGGGGTCGAGGGGTTCTGTCCTTCCATACTTCTTTGATGCTGCATCCAAGGGAGAACCTCTTCAAATCACGGATCCACGCATGACGCGTTTCATGATCACGCTTGATGAAGGTGTGGACCTCGTCTGGACGGCGTTCGAGGATATGGTGGGAGGCGAGGTCTACGTTAAGAAGATTCCGTCGATGACCATCACCGATATCGCGGACGCAGTCGCACCGGGTAAATCGACGAAGACCGTCGGAATTCGGCCGGGCGAAAAACTTCACGAACAGATGATCGGTATCGAGGATGCCCCGACGACATACGAATATGACGGCTACTTCAAGATTCTCCCCGCCATCCACCTGTGGGATCGCGGAGCCGACATGGTGAAGTCAGGAAAGCTCGTTCCCGAAGATTTTGTCTACACGAGCGACCAGAACTCGGAGTGGATGACCATTGCGCAGTTACAGTCCTGGATTAAGGGAAATCTGGTCACAAAGTCGGCGGGGGCCG
>ENA-OUOG01002064-OUOG01002064.1-marine-metagenome-genome-assembly--contig:-NODE-2064-length-21695-cov-3.747988_pt1 | contig 21695 bp, 26 predicted proteins | sample MGYA00248635_ERZ508505 | MGnify/ENA primary metagenome ERZ508505 (study PRJEB26176, sample SAMN06267871) | marine metagenome | isolation source: Saanich Inlet, British Columbia, Canada | place: Pacific...
ACTTCACGTCAAAATGCTTATGAGCAAGCTGTCCTTGCTGCAAAGAAAAATATTTTGATTAATATGAAAGCTAATGTGTCGCGAAAGCTTGCGTATAATTTGAGCCAACCTAAGGCAATTTTGGAGGTTCCTGAAACAGCTACAGAAGAGCAAGAAACAATTAAGCGGTTCGATGACAATCGGGACTTAACCTCTGCGTATAATAAATCTCTAGAACTTCTCAATCGTGAGCTAGATGTTATGCTAGAAGAAACTGCCCCGGCTGAGCCAGTTGAGACAGTGGAGGAGGCCGAGGAATATATTCAAAAAGTTCTTGGAAAAAGTTTTTCTGATAGCGTTGCATTATCTTCCTTTAGCCAGCTCTACGGTGTAAGACGCGTCTTTTCACTTGATTGGTCTCCAGCAGGTGAAAATGGAAAGATCTGTGTTGTTGTTGTCCATTCAGACAAAACGCGGGCGGTTGCTGATGGCATGTACGCTCAAGACGCCAGTCGTCTTCCTGCTGGAAAGATTGGCAAACCCTTATATTGGAACCAAATTCCGAACCCGGACACGTCAGCAGGTGTTGCTGAACTGTTAAATACCTTTGGCGTAGATATGGTTCGCGATGAGAACGGTGACTTCGTCTTAGTATCTTACGCTCAATCAGGCGTTGCTATAGAGGGCGATCAAGATGCCATAGTAATTGCAAAAGATATTGCGAGGGACAGAGCTATCGCTGGTTTGCGAAGTTTCATGGGGGAAGTAGCGACCCTGCAAAATGCAGGCGAATTTTCTGAAGATGCATCAAAGTACAAGGATGGGTCAGGCGACTATACGTTTAATAACGCTTACGAGACGAATATTGAATCTTCATCTAAGGCAATGGATATTGTTGGTATATCACAGGGGAGATCTTGGGGCGTCAAACATCCTGTGACAAACCAAACAGTTGTTGGGACTTGGGTTGAATGGTCTTCGAAAACATTGTCTGCATCCAAGCGGGCTCAGCAACAATTTAATAGCCAGCGTCCAGCTGTGAATACAGGGAACAGCCAATCACAGAATTCTGGTACATCAGATGGTGGAACACAAAATGCCCCATCTAGTACAGGTATGATTGGTGGTGCTGGCCGTGGAACGAGCGAAGACGATTTTTAAAGTGAATGTCTACATCTTGTGGGCGCTGGCAGGTATAATATACCTGCCAGCCACCGCACTATCTGAAACCTATCAAAAGATAGTGAAGGTCACGCAAGCTAGTGTTGATTTGCCAATGGAAGCTTATGAGCAACAAGCTTTGGCGCGTTTACAGTCCAAAATCCTAAACGATCATGTTACCTTTAAATTTCAATGGCCAAGCCAGGTTCTTGATGAACATAAAGAATGGCTAATACCTGAAATCAAGCGGCAGTTTGACGTAAATATTGATGTATCCGAAATTCTGCTGGAAGCTAAATACAAAGATGCTGATGATTATCTGTTCGAATACACATATAAAATCGATGAATCTAAAGTTTATACAGTCAAAGGTGACTATATTCTTAATAGAATAAACGCCATAGCAGCGGATGAGACATACCCCGGATATGCGCGACTCGAACTTGAGCTAGCTTACCCAAATTTGATTAATAAAGGTGATGGGTGGGCTGGGTGGAATTCACGCTTTAACAGCTATTCACGTTATGCCTTAAAAAAGTTGCCAATTGATTCCTATGAGGTGATTGCCTCAACAGCAAGAGTGTTATCGTCTGATGAACTTGATTTTGAATTGGAAACTCTTTTTACTTTGTATGATCATGCTCCATTCAATGTGTATGTATGCTTGGAGCTTTCAGCCAAAATAGATAAACAGCTGCCAAAACTAGCAGAACTTATTATGCAATCTTGTCCTAAATTTAATTTTCAAGATAGTTTGGTAATCATAGATACAAACGAACAACAGAAAGATACGCAACTTATTGCTGAGCTAAAGAGATTGACTAAAGCCATAGAACTTTCATTAGATGAGGTTCCTCTTTTTGCCTTTATTTTGGCATTTAACGGTAAATATCCCATTGAATTACCTCAAATCCAGGAGATGACTTTCGAAGACTTGCTTGATGATCAGGGATTGGTTCATAATATGATAAATTTGGAGAAAAATTTTAGTCTAAACAGGCTCTCAATCTTAAAAAACCATATGGATGAAAATAATTATCACTCTATTGCGAATATAATAGAGAGACAGATAGAGAATATTTATTGATTTATGTAAATATTTTGGAGGTTACGTGATTTTAAAAACATTATTGTTTATTATTTTTTTCATTATACTTTGGTTTGCTTACCCGCTTACGCGAAGCAGAGCAAATAATTTTGTAACTGCCCCTATTGTTGATTTTGTCCTCAGAGTGTTATTTTCCTCAGGTTTAGCGTATTTTGGTATGATCCTTATATTCAGTAGCTAAACTTGTGCAAAATGAGGGTTTTTGAATTTTTAATCGAATTAAGAATTTGTTAATAAGAAATCAATGAACCCAAATTATGGCAAAATCAAGATACAAGTAACTGCGTTTGCGCGCCTCTGCAACGACCTCATACCCAAGAACTAATTGTAGGCTCTTGAGCAAATCCTACCCCCGCAACCAAAAATCCCTACGCATCAATACTTTGCCGCCCACCAAGATTTAGTTCTTGCGTGGGCTTTCTGTATTTGGCTCTATAGTTAGTGGCGATACATCGTCAGGCTTTCACTCCCTTTAGTTGTATATATTCTTATATAATTAAATAATGAAAGCAATATTAAGCCGAAATAGGGTTTAAGAAATTGAGAATTCGTCCAGAAAATAAAAATATAAGCCAGCTTCATATTGACAAGAGGCGTTACAATTTAGCCCAGCTTATCAACGTGAAACTGGTGTTTGGAATATTGAAAAATGACAGTTACGAAAGACAATATTTTGTTACTTAATTTGCTATTTTTCACCCCAAAAAGTGACAAGAGAGTGACCGGGGTTTTTGTTGGATTACCGTTCCCCTGATACTTCACGACCTAAAGATTGGTTCTAGCTACACAGCATTTGCACTATCTCTAATATCCATATTGCATCGTTAAACGTCTAATTTAGATGTTCAAATTTTAGCCTCTCAATGAAGTCTTCTAAAGCTGCATTATTAGACTTCTGAAACGGTAATAGAAATTCAATGGTATGCGCATCAAAAACATTATGCTTGCTCGACCATGCGGCCATATCAATAATAAGTGGCACAAGTTCGATTCCAGCAATTGTAAGACTATAGATTTTTCTTTGAGAATGCCTCTCATCACCTTCAGAAGAGAGTAAACCAATATCAACTAGCCGTTTCAGCCGCTTAGCTAAAGTTGACGATTGTATCTTCTCATTATTGTTTGAAATGATATCCCTAAATGTTCTGCGCTCAAAGAAAGTGATGTCCCGCAGAATAATAACTGTCCATTGGTCTGTCAGAACGGCTGAAGCTGCCGCTATGGGGCACCTGATTTCACCGCGTCCTAAGATGAAGTTATTTTTAATTTCATTCATACCCAACTCTAGCACATAAGTCTTCAGCGTCAAAACCATATCTAAAAGGAAACTGGTATTAATTTAGGTTGGGTAATCACTGGTTTCTTAATCAAAGCTTAATATAAGCGGTTAACGATATCTTTAGGAATCTGTTTGAACGAAAGTTGAAGGAGGTGGATTGAAAAATGTTTATATCTAGAAGAGTTGTAACACCATATGTGGGTAAGACACAGCTAGTCATCGAACGAGCTAAAAAAATGAGTGCCATTATGGAAACGCACGGGGCAAACACCAGAGTTGCTCAGGTATACGCAGGCGAGGGTGCTGGTGACATCCATCTCTATGGATTTTTCGACACGATGGCTGCTGGAACAAAAGCAGCAAACGGGATGCTTGAAGACAATGCACTTGCAGATCTTTTTGATGAGAGAGCTAAAGCCCCTGGTGGTGATATGAAGGGGCCGGACATTTACAGGAATATTTATGGTGGAATAACCGGCAATAAGAAAGCTGTGATCCAAAGAGCTTACGAGATGGACAGAAGAAACCTTAAGGCTGCGGTTGCTTTGTTGGAAGAAGTCAGTGACATCTTTTCAGGTGAGAACATTGACGTAAACGCCGTTGTTCCGATGTTCTCGCATAAAATGGATGTTCTTATTGTTGCCTATTTCTTTGAGGACTTTGCTGCTCTTGGTGATGGGATAGACAGAATTGGAATGTCTGAGGCTTTTCAGTCAATCGTAGAGCGGTCACATGAGCTTGGTCGTCTATTCGAGTCTAGGACAACAATACTTTTAGACTAATAAAATCGTTTTGTTCAACTGATAGTATGAAAATTTCAATTAGTAAGGAGAAAATGGATGCTTTTTAAATTTGCATGGACGCATACACCTGAAGCGAGAGACGAAACGGTAAAGAAGTTTATGGCTACTGGGGGTATGCCGCCTGATGGCGTTGAGTTTATCTCTAGATACCATAATCTAGACGGTACCGGTGGGTTCGCTATCATTGAGAGCACGAGTGCAGCGGCACTAGCTGATTATGCTCTTGATTGGAATGGTCTGATAAAAATAGAAATCACTCCCATTATGGACGATGACACAATCAGCTCAGTGCTTCCGAAGCATTTTAGCTGATAGCAGAAATACAAATCGAAAATGATTCTATTAGACTTAACTGGAGAGTGTTAACATGAGACTTATTCTTACAATCCTTCTATTCGCGATGTTTTTTTCTGCCTCAGTGAAAGCAGGTGGACACAATGAGGCTGACGCTTTTGGCATCGCATTGAAAGTTCCTGCCGCAGACATAGAGAAAGTTGAAGCCTTATTAGTTTCCCACCGAGAATTTATGAAATCCACACATAGCGTGGAAGGTGACGAAGACGTAAGGTTAAATTCTTATACTGTACTCAAGGGCCCAGAAATGAAAAACCCAATGGACCCTTCTCAGGGTACTACAGGTGCTATGTTCTATATTCTTACAGAACATTACGAAACTCCAAATGGATTAAAAAAACATCTTGAAGCTGGAGCCAATTGGAACGATATGGCAGCGATGCAAGAAATTATGGGAAAATACGCGGTCGGTATGACATTCCCAGGTTCTGTGTTCTCTAAAATGAATCGCTGATAGCCAGTGTTTAGCGAGTTCTGCAAGACTTATTAACACACCTGAAAAGGATAGATAATGATAGTTAAACTTACTCAGAAATTGGAACGAGGCTTTGGCCCCTGGAAAGAAATGTTTTTTGACAATGAAAAAACGCTTAATGAAATGGGTGGCACACTGATTTTTGCTGGCTCAGAAAAGGATGATGATAACACCATGCATGTAATTATGGAATTCTCCTCTCCTGATGCATTAAAAGCTTTTGCAGGCCATGAAGAACTGAAAGCGAAAAGGGCTGCTGCTGGGGCAATACTGGAATCAACAGTGGTTACGGTACTCAGCTCTGAGTCCTTCACGTCAACAACTTAGTACAAGGATGTTAATATTATGACTATGTTTGATAAATTGAACCAAACCATGCTTGATAGAGACGTGGGCGCTTACCTAAACTTATTGCATGAAGACTTCACAGTAGTCTTTCATAAATCAGGTAACTCTTTCAATAAAGAAGAATGGACTGAGATGGTAACAGGCATGATGGCCAATGATAAGTTCATTCAGGAATCCTCACGTTGCGTTTATGAAAATGATGAAATTCTGGTCGAACATAGTTTTATGTCATACCCTGACGATTCCAGAGAGGCTGTTATGCTTGTTGCTATGCTTAAAGATGGAAAGGTAATTAAAATGGAAACAGGTGCGACTAGTTTAGACTGACATTTAATTAGTCTAATTCCAAATGTTGTAGTTGGTTTGTCTTGGATTAGCATTTGCCGGGTTTAGCATTGTCTATTTAACCTGGCAGTTTTTATATGAGTGCCTAATAATTACACAATCTTTGTTTTAACTCTTTGGCCTGGTTTGAGGTCACTTATCAAGTGGCTTGTATTTTCGCCGTGGTGGATACCGTTGTATGTGGTGATGATTTAGCTGAGGGATGACCAAGTCCTCTTATGATGTATCGATGCTTTGCCGACCTTGGTGTGTATCCATCTGAAACAGTTATTAAGGTTGATGACACTTGTTCCGGTATTTTGGAAGCGGTTGCAGCTGGTAGCAAGGCGGTAGGCATTACGTTGACAGGGAATGCTGTTGGCATGTCGGAAGCAGAGTTAGATGTGCTAAGTCAAGACCAAAAAGAGAAGATGCATCAAATGCACGCGGCTGAGTTTTTTTTAGGCTGGAGCTGAGCATGTTATAAAATCTGCTGCAGAACTTCCAGCGCTTCTTGATAGATTGGGATAGAAGCTCTGTTGAAATCTGCGCTCTTCGACCCCTGGCCTTTGATGGGTTAAAAGAGGCGGTGGGCGGAAATTTGTTTCGGCCGTCTAAACTAACTTACAAAACCTTATGTATAAGAGAGGTCTGATTTTCTTTTTTTTGGGGCTGGGTATGAAAGCATTATTTTTTGGCTCTATAGGGGTCATTGCAGAAACATCAGAATTACAGAGGCAGGCCTATAACGCAGCTTTTGCCGAACATGGGCTTGATTGGTATTGGAGCGTTGCAAATTATTGTGAAATGCTCAAATCACCGGGCGGAATGAACCGTATCAGATCCTTTTCAAATGAAGCGCTGGCTATGGATGAAGTGGCAATCATACATGCTAAAAAAGAGACTTTTTTCAGCGAATATTTGCGGCGTGGGATTACGCCTCGCGCTGGTGTTGTTGACTGTATCTCAAAGTGCAAAGAGAACGGCATTCCCCTTGGTTTCATTACAACGACAACTCAGCACAATATCAGCGGTCTATCGGCTGCGCTGGAAGACAGCCTTGATTTCACAGACTTTGAATTGATCACAACAAAAGATAATGTTGCAGATGAAAAGCCTGCGGGTGATATTTACAAATATGCTTTGGATAAATTTGGGCTGGAAGCAAATGAAGTGATCGCTGTCGAAGACACAGAGATCAATCAATCAGCTGCGTTGCAGGAAGGTATTTTATGTTATTTGTTTGCCGGAGAATATGCCACGACCACGCATAATCTGAACGCGATTAACAATCTGAAAATCATAGCACAGCAGATTTAGGGCAGAAAGCCATCTATTCTAGATCTCAGCCAGAATATCGCGCCCTTGCATATTCAGGAAATGCAGAATATCAATAAAGATCCAGTTTTCAGCCAGCTTATTACCCTCTCGCCGGTAAATATCTACAACCCTCATATCAGCATAATCATCAAAAGGTGGCATGCCAAGATAGCCGCCTGTTGGTTTTATGCTCAGATTTGGCCAGCCGAAAAAACCACCATAAGCGCCCTCTGCCATGCGGCATATATGGCCGTTGAACCGGCGGCCTTCATTCTGAGTTCTGAACGGGCGTTGATGCTGGTTAATATAACGATCGATTGTATAAGTAGCCCCTATTCCGGTTGGTCCCCACCACAACATATCCTCGTGCCAGCATTGACGAAGCTCGTCTTGAGGGGTTGCGTACTGCCCCTCATTAATGTCGCCTATCATCTGGTTAATCAGTGCCAGAGTCACCTCACCCTGCTGTTTGCTTTGTGCCTCAAAAAGCAGGCCGTCATGGGTACGTGGGCCAGGCTGGATAAGATGCATGCCTGTCTGCGGGGATATCGGAGTAAGCCCCACCTGTGCCATCAGGTGAAGCAGATCAATAAATAAGGCAGTCTCACAAATCTGGCCATTTTCAACTTTATGAAATTCAGCATAACGGATCATGACTATCTTATTATGCGACGGAATGCTTATAAAGGGCTGATCAAATAAGCCCAGAAAATGTCCCATTGATGCAACCCAAACAGAGCTGAAACCGTCGACTTCATTTTGTCCAGCAAAGAAGATATCCTGTCTGCGCTGAAGGTTTGAAAACGCAGATTTGAAGGGATGGTAAAAAACTTCAATGACAGAATCAGAGCCATATTGTTCATGGAGGGGATGCATGCCCCGCCAGATGTAACTATTATTTGTGTATTCTGAAAAGTAGGCAGGTAGTTGTTCCAATGCCGCATTATCTATTGATTTCTGCCAGTTCAGGACAATCGCTTTGGCGTGCTGAATATCGGTGCTCATATTGTTTCCCTCTTATGCCCCGTGCTTGGAAAATTAGGCTTGTCAAAACCGCACTTCTCCTCTTAACATTTTTGCATAGGTATGCAAAATGCGTTTTGCAGGGCGGAGGCGTAAATTAATATGGCATCAATAGAGCTTAAAAACGTCCATAAACAATGGGGCCAGTTTATCGCTGTAGATAATTTTAACCTGACTATTTCTGATGATGAGTTTCTGGTTTTGCTTGGCCCATCAGGTTGCGGTAAAACCACCACAATGCGCATGATTGCCGGACTAGAAGATGCAAGTTCTGGAGACATCTTTATTGATGGGAGACGGGTGAACGATCTGGAGCCAAAGGATAGAGATGTTGCCATGGTGTTTCAGTCTTATGGTCTTTATCCAAATATGAATGTTTATGAGAATATTCGCTTTCCTCTAAAAGTGCGCAAAATTGAACAGGCTAGCCATGATGACCGTGTGCGGCGGGCGTCGGCCATGGTTGAACTAGACGAGTTCCTGCACCGCAAGCCGGCCGAACTGTCTGGTGGTCAACGCCAGCGTGTTGCATTGGCCCGTGCCATTGTGCGTGAGCCGAATGTGTTTCTGATGGATGAGCCGCTGTCCAATCTGGATGCAAAATTACGGGTATCCACACGTGCGCAAATTAAACATCTGCAGCATGAGCTGAAAGTTACGACCATTTATGTAACCCATGATCAGATTGAAGCCATGACATTGGCTGATCGTGTGGTAGTCATGAATAAAGGGCTTATTCAGCAAATCGGCACCCCGACAGAGATTTATGACAGACCGGCCAATTTATTTGTGGCTGGCTTCATCGGAAATCCGGCAATGAATTTGGTTGAAGGTCAGGTTAAGCAAGGTTCTTTTCAAGCTGAAAACATATCTCTTAGTGGTCTGAAGGTAAAAGACGGGCCCGCCACATTGGGCTTCAGAGCAGAAGACGCCACGATAACCGATAAGCCGGCCAAAGCACAGATTAAAGCGCCAACCTATGCCATGGAGCTGCTTGGGGATGCGACCATGGTCACAGTAAAAGCTGGACAGTCACTGGTTGCGGTAAAGGCGCATAAAGAATTTCGCACAGAAATAGGCAGTGATGTCTGCATTTCTGTGCCGGAAGCAAGCTGTCATCTGTTTGACAGCCAGACAGGTGAAAGAATGGAGGGCTAGCGCTTCTGCATGACCTCATCAAAACCGTTTGACCAGAACAACAACCATGACAGACTTATCTGTCCTTGTGAAAAAGGGAGACACACAAATGCACTTAAGAAAATTAGCTTTAGCATCTGCCATTGCCATTATGGCAAGCACAGCGGCCCAAGCGTGCCAGATATCAGCGCGGGTCAGTGTTGTCGGCAATGAATTTCCAGCCATTCAGACCGTCGGTAAAGGGGCACAGGCCTGTAGTGGGGCTGAGGTCTCAACAAACCTGACCGCTGATCATCAGAAAATTAATGTTGCTGGCATGAGCGGTAATCCAGCTGAATATACTTCAGCCATCATTGCCAATTCATCTATCGTTGCGCTGATGAATAATGATGTTATCCGCCCATTGGACGATTTGGTCGCCAAGCATGGTAAAGATTTACAGAAAAATCAGCTGATCACCATCAATGGTAAGGTTATGGCTGTCGCCTTTATGGCTAATGCCCAGCATCTGGTCTATCGCGAGGATGTACTGAAAAAAACTGGCATAGAACCGCCCAAGACATATGAAGATATGCTGGCCGCTGCTGAAAAAATCCGCAGTTCAGGCATGATGCAGAACCCTGTTGGCGGGGCGTATAAGGCAGGCTGGAATCTGGCTCAGGAATTCAACAATATGTTCCTTGGCTATGGTGGCAGCCACTTCAAGGACGGCTCTGCACAGCCTAATGTGAATTCAGCCGCAGGCGTTAACGCGCTGAAGATGATGAAGGCGTTGTCAGAATATATGAACCCTGACTTCCTGACCCATGATAGTAACGCGACGAACGCTGAATTCCGCGCTGGCAATGTTGCCATCATGAATATGTGGGGCAGCCGGGCCGCAACATTGGTTGATGTTGACGGGGTCAGTGATGAGGTGAAGAACGGCATGAATATCGCCGGTCCGATGACAGTTGGGGGTGGCAGCACACCTGCATCGACCCTGTGGTGGGACGGCTGGACAGTTGCCAAGAATGTTAGTGATGCAGAAGCAGAGGCGACATTCATTGCAATGATGAACGGTATCGACCCATCAATTATCAAAGACGAAGATATCCGCAAGCAAGCTGTGTGGCTGATCGAAGGCTACACACCAACAGATGCTGCACGCGGTGTCTTTGCTGCTGCTCAGGCAAACACAATTCCATATCCGATGTTGCCGTATATGGGTCTGATGCACACAGCTCTGGGAGCTGAATTGTCTGATTTCATGCAGGGGAAAGAAACTGCTGAGCAGGCACTTGCTGATGTGGAAGCTGCTTACATTGCAGCGGCCAAAGAAAAAGGCTTCCTGTAAGAAGTTTGGCATTTATCAGGAAGGGGGTTTCCCCTTCCTGTATTACCCTCAGATAGGCGACTATGAAACACTCCACCTTTTTCTGGTTCTTCTTGCCGACAGGTTTGGCGATGTTGTTGTTCATCGCGTTTCCGTTGGTGTCGGTTGTTTTGCAATCCGTGCATACGCCGCATGAAGCTGTTTTGGTTACGGTTGAAAATTGCGGGCCGTTTGGCTGTAAACAGGAAACAACAATCGATCAGGATGCGACCAGAGCCCTGCGGGATGCAGAGCCACTTGGCCGGTTTGTGGGCTTGGATATTTATTTTGACCGTGGTCATTTAGCGATAGCTGAAGTGAGAGAGGCCTGGGTTACCTCTGAGAACTGGTCCGGGTTTTTCAACATAATTGGTAACCTGCCCTTCTACCGGGCTATGGCCTTTACGCTCACTTTCACCTTCACGGTTACGCCTATATTGATCATTCTGGGCCTGATGATCGCACTCGGCGTGAACGCGTTGAGCGAAAAGATTAAAGGTCTTGTTATTTTTGTTTCCCTCTTGCCGATGATTGTCACGCCGCTTATTGGCTCTCTTATCCTGTTCTGGATGATTGATAGTCGAGGTATTCTGGGCAACGCTATTCAATGGCTGGCTGCTGATCCCGATCTGTCCTTGAAAGCCTCTACCGGCCTGACCTGGCTGATGCTGATTGTTTATGGTGTCTGGCATTCCGCACCCTTTGCCTTTGTGGTGTTTTATGCCGGTTTGCAAACTCTGCCGATGGACCAGATTGAGTCAGCCAGAATTGACGGCGCAAGTAGGTGGGAGCAGGTCCGCTATGTGATTGTCCCGCACCTGATGCCTCTCATCACCTTTGTTGCGCTGATCCAATTGATGGATAATTTCCGGGTGTTTGAGCCGATTGTCGGCTTTAATGCTGAAGCGCATGCCCAATCACTTAGCTGGATAATTTTTAATGATTTGGGAGGCGAAACGCGCCAGCTTTCGGCGGCGGCGACCTCTTCCATGCTGACCATCTTCGGGGTGGCGATATTGCTTTCGCCTGTGCTGTGGCGCACCTGGCAGGATTTTAAGGGGAAGTCGTGATGAGCAGTGCTGCCAATCGTTACCCGGTGCATCTCAAAGCCCTGATTTACGGCTTTATTACGCTGTGGGTGATCATGGCGGCGTTTCCGTTTTTCTGGACCTTGTGGGGATCGTTCAAAGTTGAACTCGATTTCTTTTCCATTGCCGACTGGACCAATGCGCTAACCGGCAAAAACACCTTTGATACCTATGGGTATCCCCTTACCGATACCGGCTATGTGGGAGCCTGGATACAAGAAGAGTTTTGGCGATCTGCCATTAACACCAGCATTGTTTGTTTCTTTGTTGTCTGCACATCGCTCACCATCGGCACCTTGGGCGGCTATGCCCTGTCACGTTCAGGGTTTCGCTACACGTTCTGGCTGTTGATCACCGCACTTATTTTCAGGGCGATGCCACCAATTACCCTTGTTTCGGGCTATCTGCTGCCGTTCTTTGAATGGAATTTATGGGGCATATTGCCGACCACTATCATTGTGCTGGTGGCCATTAATCAGCCCTTCACCTTATGGATGCTGCATTCTTTTTTCCAGAGCATCCCGAAGGATTTGGATGAAAGCGCAAAAGTGGATGGCTGTACTCAGTTTCAGGCATTCAGATTCGTGATTATTCCAGTGATGTGGCCGGGCGTGATCACAACCGGACTGTTTTCCTTCCTGCTGGCCTATAATGATTTTGCTGTGACCTCTATGCTGCTGTCGGACGAAAACCGAACTATGGTTCCTAAAATTGCGGCCTTTCTGGGCACGACCTACACCGAAGGCAATGTCATGTTTGCGGTTGCTGCTGTGGTATCGGCGACCGCCCCTCTGTTTATTTTGGTGATGTTTTTCCAACGCCGGATTGTATCCGGCCTGACCGCCGGTGCGGTGAAAGGATAGGCTGATGACAAAGGGGGCTCGTCCAGAACAAGCCGCGCTTAGCCGCGATACCGATATGTCCAAGACTGAAGAAACGCGCCGCGTTATTGAAGGCATGGTGGATGGTCTGAATGACCATCGGATAGATGATATAGGCGCATTTTTTGCAGACAGTTTTCGCTGGATGGGCAATCAGGGCTGCGGCACCAAATCAGGTGTGCGTGAATTTCAGGATAACTGGCAACGCCCCTTTCAAGCGGCCTTTTCAGACAAGGTCTGTGTTGATGAAGCCCGGCTGTATATGGGGGAATGGGCGGCTGCCTTTGGCCGGCAAGAAGCAACGCATTCAGGGTCGTTTATGGGGGTAGAGCCAACCGGCAAGAAAATCGAGATCCGCTATATGGATTTCTGGAAAGTTGTTGACGGCAAAATTACTGATAACTGGGTGATGGTCGATTTTCCGCACGTTCTGGCTCAGCTTGGGGTGGATGTTTTCAAGGGTGAAGGCTGGGAAGCTTATGATGAAGGCCGGCGGTCACCGCCTCGCCCCGATGAGGTTCCCTCATGAGCAGTGTCCATCAGCATAACAAATCAGCGATTAAGGCCCTTTGCAAAACCTTGTATGATTTTGATGAACAGGCAATCCGGCACACTTTGCTCAAACTGCTGCGTGCTGACGCGGTTTGTCATTTCAGCCACCCGCTTGGTGATGTGCCAGGCAATGAGCTTTTTGATGAGGTGTTTGCCCCGCTTGCCACTGCCCTGCCTGATGTGGAACGCCGTGATGTGATTTGTCTTGCTGGTCCTGATCAGCACGGCGCGGAATGGGTCGGGTGTGCAGGGCATTATGTAGGCCGCTTTATGACGCCGTATCTGGGCATTCCGCCAACCGGGCATATTGCCCATATCCGGTTTCATGAATTTTTCCGCTTTTGTGGCGGCCAGGTGACGGAAATTCAGGCGATATGGGATTTGCCTGAGGTCATGATGCAGGCGGGTGTCTGGCCGATGGGGCCATCATTGGGCCGTGAATGGCATGTGCCGGCCCCAGCCAGTCAGGATGGCCTGCAGCCGCCCTCAACCCGCACTGAGGAAGCATCTGCAAGTGTTCAGCATGTGGTGGATATGTTAACCGCCATGCAGCGTTATCCCTCAGAAGGTGGGGCTGAAGTGATGGAGCTGGACAAATTCTGGCATCCAAAATTCAACTGGTATGGCCCGTCAGGTATTGGCAGTGCGCGCGGCGCAGACGGGTTCCGTAACTGGCATCAGACCCCGTTTTTGAACGCCATGCCCGACAGAGGAAAATATCCTGACCAGACAGACCCCCATTTCTTTGGCGAAGGGGCGTATGTCGCGGTGACAGGCTGGCCGAATATGGCACAAACGCTGAGCGGTGACGGCTGGCTTGGCATTGCCCCGACTGGCAGGGAAATCACCCTTCGCTCGCTTGATTTCTGGCGTTTGGAAGACGGCCTTATCCGGGAAAACTGGGTGTTGGTGGATTTGCTCGATATGTGGGCACAAATCGGCGTGGATGTGATGGGACGGATGCACCAGCTTGCCTCTGTGCGGCCAATTATTCCTGCACCACACCAACAGGAGGCTGGATGATGACCCAGCGGTCCGCCCCGCCAGCTTTTGTGTCCGGCCGGCCTGCAGTTTCTGGCCGGATTACGTCTGCTGATGTTGCCCGTCTTGCCGGGGTGAGCCAGTCGGCGGTCAGCCGGGTGTTTACCGATGGAGCATCCGCATCGGCAAAAACATCTGCAAAAGTCAGAGAGGCTGCTGCGTTGCTGGGCTATCGCCCGAACAGGCTGGCGCGGTCCTTGCTTACAGGCAAATCATATATGGTCGGGCTGGTGGTGGCCTATTTGGATAATTACTTCTACCCTGATGTGCTAGAGAAATTATCCAAGGCTCTGCAGCAACAAGGCTATCATGTGTTGATCTTCATGGCTGCACAGACAGCAGATAATATTGATCACGTAGTTGAAGAGATTCTTGAATACCAGGTTGATGCCATTGTTACAGCCTCTGTGGCGCTATCCTCTGAGTTGGCGGACAGATGCCAGTTGGCAGGCATTCCCATTGTTCAGTTCAACCGGGTTCAGGAACATTCGCGCTTTTCATCTGTAACCACAGATAACCTGAGAGGTGGCGGTGAGATTGCCGGTCACCTGCTCGACCAGGGCTATCGAAGTTTTGGCTATATTGCTGGCTGGGAAGGGGCGTCAACCCAGCGCGACAGAGAGGCAGGCTTTTGTTCTGCCTTGGCCGAAAACGGATTTGATTTATGCTTCCGGGCGGTTGGTAATTTCCGCACCGAACAGGCCTATGAAGCGGCAAAAATGCTTGTCAGTTCACCTGAACGGCCTGATGCTGTGTTTGTTGCTAATGACGCAATGGCTCTGGTGGTGATGGATGTTTTGCGGCATGAAGCTGGGCTGAATGTGCCGACAGATATGGCGATTGTTGGCTATGATGATACCCCGCCCGCCTCTTGGTTAAGTTACGATCTGACTTCCTTCAGTCAACCCGCCGATGAGATGGTTGAAAATACGGTTGACCTTCTCATGCATCATCTCAGCGCAGAAGAAACAGAACCGCGTCAGCTTATCGTCTCAGGACAGCTGAAAATCAGAAGTTCCAGCAAAAAAATGAATAGGATGTGCGATGCAAGGGTTTGATCCAAAGTTCAAAACGTTTCCCGATTACATTCTGGGGATAACACATGAAATATGGGAACAGCGCGGTCTTGCGACGTTGCACCATTATTATACAGAAGACATTCCTGTACGTTCGCCCGGCTCGGTTGTGCGGGGCAATCAGGATGTTATCAGTGCGACCATGGCAACCCTTGCTGAATTTCCAGACCGCAGATTACTTGGTGAGGATGTCATTTGGTCAGGCTCGCCTGAGGAGGGAATCTTATCATCGCACCGGATTTATTCAACAGCCACCCATTCAGGTGATGGTGTTTATGGCCGCGCTACAGGCAAGACACTCAGCTACCGCATTATTGCTGATTGTCATGCGATCAATAACCAAATTAATGATGAATGGCTTATTCGTGATCAAGGTGCGATTGTGCGCCAATTGGGTTGGGAGCCCAAAGACTATGCTGCTGATTTGATCAAACGTGAAGGCGGCGTTGAAAGCTGTGTTAAACCATTCACCCCTGAAATCGATATTGCAGGGCCTTATAAGGGACGCGGTAACGACAATGAATGGGGTCTAAAATATGCCGATATTTTACACCGTATCATGGGCGCCGACTTGGCCGTTATTAAAGCAGAATATGATGAGGCTTGCGCGTTGGAATTGCCAGGTGGCCGTTCAGCCCATGGCGTGGATGCGGCTGATAATTTCTGGATAGGACTTCGCGCTAGTTTTCCAAATGCTGAATTTTCCATTGAGCATCAAATCGGCCGTGATGATGAGATGATGCCCCCACGTGCTGCTATTCGGTGGGGACTATATGGAAAGCACGAAGGCTGGGGAAGTTTTGGTACGCCAACCGGCGCGCGTGTTTATATTATGGGGGCTTGCCATGCCGAATTTGGTCCGCGCGGTTTGCGACGTGAATTCGTTCTGTTTGATGAAACCGCCATCTGGAAGCAAATCCACCTTCACACCGGGAGCTTGTGATGATCCAGCCTGTGCAGATTGTTAAATATGCCGAACTTGTGCCCTGCCGCACCGCCTTTATTGACGCCCATACGCCTGGCTCAGACCAAAAGGAAAATTTTACCATTATCGGCGGTGGTGTGTCAGAAGCCTCTGATCAGCATGTGCATATCAAGGACACACCCGGGTTTAATATTGGGGCGGCGGGCCAGCCGCCAAAATGCCGGAATTCCCTGCATACCCACAGAACAGCAGAAGTATTCTTTGTTCTGTCCGGGCGGTGGCGGTTTTTCTGGGGACGCTGGGGGGACACAGGAGAGGTTATTCTGGAGCCAGGCGATATTTTCAATATCCCTACTGGTATGTTCAGGGGTTTTGAGAACATCGGCTCTGACTATGGAATGATTATGGCCATACTGGGCGGTGATGACGCAGGCGGCGGTGTGATATGGGCCCCGCAGGTGATTGAAGATGCAAGCGCGCATGGTCTTATCTTAGGAGAAAATGGCAAGCTTTATGACAGCAAAAAAGGCGAGACTTTGCCTGATACTATCGCGCCTATGCCGGTGATGGCGGATGAGCATCTGTCGTTGCTGGCTGAGCCATCAGTAGCAGAGGTGGTACCGCGTTGGGTGGCCCGCTATCTGGACCTTCTGGCCTTGTCGCGAGATAAGCCAGTACAGGTTATTGGTGAGCAGGGCCTTATTTTTGATAAGCCGGGATTCGCGGTTGATTTTCTGTCCACAAACTCTGCCGGCCCTGTCAGCGCACAGCCCCATTACACCGTCCTGATGCCAGTGCAGGGATATTGGCGGCTAAGCCAGAATGGTCGGGACAGCCATTTAGGCCCGGGTGACACAGCTTTTCTGCAACCTGATACAGGCTATCATCTGGCACCGGCAATGTCAGGAGAGGCCGCTTTATACCGCATTAAAAATACAAATGACCCTGCTGGCCCCAGCTGGTGGGAAAGGAGCTAATGTAATGAGTGGAATTCAGACAACCCATGTCGGCTCTTTGCCGCGTTCGCAAGAGGTAACGGATCTTCTGTTTGCCAAAGAACAAGGTAAGCCGTTTGATCAAAACCAGTTTGATGAGACTATGACCGCGCATGTGGATATGCTGGTTGGCCGCCAGAAAGAAGCCGGAATTGATGTGGTCAGTGATGGCGAAACCTCAAAAATATCTTACGCAACCTATGTAAAGGATCGCTATTCCGGCTTTTCAGGAGACAGCCCGCGTAACGCGCCGGCAGATTTAAAACAATTTCCCGGCTTTCTGCAGCGTCTTTCAGAAAGTGGCGGCACCCCGACCTATGCCCGGCCGATGTGCACTGGTGAGATAAAACCGCTTGATAATGGCGAGTTGGATAAGGATATCGCCAATTTGAAAGCGGCAATGGCGGCACATGGTGTGGCGCGCGGTTTTATGAATGCGGCGTCTCCCGGGGTAATATCGCTATTTCTGCAGAATGATCATTATCCCAGCCGCCAGCATTATCTGGAGGCTTTGTCAGAGGTGATGAGAGCTGAATATAAGACTATTATAGACGCCGGCCTTGAGCTTCAGCTTGACTGCCCTGATCTGGCCTTATCGCGGCATATGTTGTTTGCTGAGATGAGCGACGATGAATTTGTTAGCGTTGCAGACAGCCATGTTGCCGCGCTGAATCATGCTTTGGAAGGGCTGCCGAAAGACAAGATCAGAGTGCATATCTGCTGGGGGAATTATGAGGGCCCGCATATTTGCGATATTTCTATGGATAAGGTTTTCCCTGTTCTTATGAACACACATGCCGGTTATGTTTTGTTTGAAACATCAAACCCGCGTCATGCCCATGAATGGACGGTGTTCAGAGACCGAGCAAGTGAAGTGCCTGAGGATAAAATCCTGATCCCCGGCGTTCTAGACAGCACAACAAATTTTGTTGAACACCCTGATGTCGTTGCCCAGAGGCTGGAGCGGTTCACGTCTGTGTTCGGGGCAGACCGAGTGATGGCAGGGACCGACTGCGGATTTGGTACCTTTGCCGGTTTTGGGGCTGTTGATCCAGAGATTGCTTGGGCTAAGCTAAGCGTTTTGCGGCAAGGCGCAGACCGCGCCCTTTAACGGAAAAGCCTGATATGAGTGATCTGACCAGTGGCACAATTGTTTTGTTGCCTGGCATGATGTGTGACGAGCGTCTGTTTGCTTTTCAGGCTGAATGGTTGCGGCAAGAGGCGCACAGGCCCTTTAATGTGATTGTTCCGCGCCTTGACAGTGCAAATTCAATTCAGGGTCTAGCGGATAAGATATTGGCAGAAACCCCATCATCATTTGCGCTTTGTGGCTTGTCCATGGGCGGCATTGTGGCGATGGAGATGATGGCACAAGCCCCTCACCGCATAGAACGTCTTGCCCTGATGGATACCAATCCGCTAGCAGAAACCACTGACGGGGCAGTTCGGCGTAACCGGCAAATCGCAGATGTCAGAGCCGGTAAATTAAAACAAGTGATGGCTGAAGAGATGAAGCCTCATTATTTGGCCGAAAGCCCAAACAAGCAGACCCATCTTGACTTATGCATGGCTATGGCGGTCTCGCTTGGTAACAAGGTCTTTATTGACCAGTCTCTGGCGTTGCGTGACAGGCCGGATCAAACTGATACATTAAGAGCGGTGCGCTGCCCGACATTAATCCTGCATGGCAAGGATGACCGTCTATGCCCGCCTGAACGCCACTATCTGATGCAGGAATTAATCCCTCACGCCAGATTGGTAGAGGTTAACGGCGCTGGACATTTGCCGCCTATAGAAGCCCCTGTGGCCACCTACACACATTTGTCTGATTGGCTGTGGCCAGAAGAATGATAAAAAGCTAAGAGTGTTTGCAGATGAACCTGCATCAGGGGTTTTTACGGATTAATGAGTCAGTTGTTCTTTCCCATGTACCCCCTATCGCTGGAGCTCTTGAAACATTTTCGTATCTTCGGAAACGCAATATAAAAAGAGGAATTGTATCAAATGCACGCGGCTGAGTTTTTTCAGATTTTTGTTGATACACCGCTTGAGGTGGCTGAACTTCGTGACCCAAAAGACCTATATCAAAAAGCAAGGCGTGGAGAAATTCCCAACTTTACAGGTATCGATAGTCCGTATGAGGCGCCAACCAAACCGGAATTGCGTATAGAGAAGTCAAAACAATCTGTCGAACAGGCAGTTGATGAGACCATGAAGTTTCTGGATTTTGAATAACTTAGTTTTTTCCATTGCTACCAGTCATTAGCAACTATTCTCCATTGCACATTTTTTAATACACTTGATTTTTATACCTGCAAAGCACTGAAATCAAATAGAAAAAATAAAAGCATTTTTATCATAATCTGCATGTCGGGGGGCGTGTCCCTCATCCGCTGTAGTTTCATCCCCTCAACACCAATGGTAGGGTCTTGAGCTAATCCTGCCCCCGCAACCAAATTTCTATACCATTTACTTATCGTTGCTTGATGCCCCACCAAGATTTAGCTCCTGCGTGCGTTTTCTGTGTTTGGTTCTATAGTTAGTGGCGATACATCGTCAGGCTTTTGTGCTTTTTATTTGCATATATGCGACTAAATGCGGTTTATGCGCTAGACGAACCTACCTTAAAGTATGTTACTTTGAAGAATAAATTTTAAAAATTGGGGTATATCAGTGAAACTTGAAGAAGCGCTACCGGTCCTTCGGGACTGTATTGGTATAAGTTTTGGAAAGCTATTTTCTGATTTACCAAAGGATCTAATCACCAATAAAGGCAATGTCGGTCAGCTTTTACTCTTAAAGATTGGCCTTAAGTTAGATAGTAATCTTACTGACTTTGACGATGGAGAGTTAAAAACAAATAAGGCTTATCCTAACGGGCTGCCTCGTGAAACAATGTTTATTACTCAAATCTCACGGCAGATAGATAATTATGTAACGAATCCTCCACTCAATTTTCGAGAAACAAATATTTATGAAAAAATCCGAAATCTAGTTTTCCTTCCAGTTTGCAAAGATTCCAAAAATCAAGACGAGTGGTTTTTTACTTCTCTAAGACATATAAATTTAGACAAAAATGCTGCTTTGTTTGGCCAGCTGGAAGAAGATTATTTATTGATTTGCAAACAACTGCGAATGCATATTCTTTCTGCAGCTGATGGTTTTATTCACACCTCGAATGGTCAGTTCATTCAAGTGCGTTCAAAGGATAGCAAGCCCTACTCTCCAATTTATTCCAAACAGCTAGGAAGATTTATTTCAAATAAGAACCATGCTTTTTATTTTAAAAAGCAGTTTATGGAACACTGTATAAAAAATGATACCAGTATATAAAAATCAAAATCATTTTGAATTATTCGAAGGAAACTGTTTAGAAGTAATGGATTCATTATTTTTAGATAAAGAAAATCGTTTTGACTTAATATTTGCAGATCCTCCCTATTTTTTATCCAATGGAGGGATTACTTGTAAAAACGGAAAGATGGTCAACGTGAATAAAGGTGATTGGGATAAGTCACAAGGGCCGGAAATCAACCACCAATTTAATATAGAATGGCTTAAGAGGTGCCAAAGCTTATTGAAACCGAATGGTTCCATAGTTGTATCAGGAACACATCATGTAATTTATTCAATTGGGTTTGCGATGCAACAATTGGGCATGAAAATGCTCAATAATATCACATGGGAAAAACCAAACCCGCCACCTAATTTAGCCTGTAGATATTTTACGCATTCAACAGAGACATTGCTGTGGGCGGCTAAACACGAGAAATCTAAGCACTTATTTAATTATTCACTGATGAGAGAAATTAACGGAGGAAAACAAATGAAAGATGTGTGGCGTTTTACAGCACCACAAAAAAATGAAAAAAGATTTGGTAAGCATCCTACACAAAAACCAGAAATACTTTTAGAGAGAATAATTTTGGCTTCAACGAATGAAAGCGACCGCATTTTAGATCCATTTAGTGGTTCAGGCACCACTGGAGTGGCCGCTATTAGGCATAAAAGGTCATATGTTGGCATTGAATTAGATAAAACTTATCTAGATTTAACAAACCAACGATTAATAGATGAGTGCAAAATTTTAGAAAATCGTTTGTTGTAGATATTTTAGTAAACGGAACTATTGAACCCAATCAATAGGCAATACAATTTTGTAAGACTTACAGATGGCAATACAGTGGCGATACACCGAGTCGCGGTAGGTTTTACGCCAGTTATGTTGGGCTCATAACCTGAAGGTCGTAGGTTCAAATCCTGCCTCAACAATCAAATTTCTATACCATTTACTCATCGTTGCTTAATGCCCCACCAAGATTTAGTTCTTGCGTGGGCTTTTTGGTTTGTGTGCATTTCCTGTAAAGCTTGCCCGGGGCATTGCCAGCTCTAAACTAGATGTTGGATAATTTCATATTTTGAGTAGTGATACAAAAAATAATGTAGCAGCCAGCCTCTTTAACTTTAGGCGC
>ENA-OUOG01002067-OUOG01002067.1-marine-metagenome-genome-assembly--contig:-NODE-2067-length-21670-cov-5.588756_pt1 | contig 21670 bp, 7 predicted proteins | sample MGYA00248635_ERZ508505 | MGnify/ENA primary metagenome ERZ508505 (study PRJEB26176, sample SAMN06267871) | marine metagenome | isolation source: Saanich Inlet, British Columbia, Canada | place: Pacific...
AAAAAAAAAAAAAAAAAAAAAAAGCCGAGTCCGGGAAGCGGGAGAAGAAGACGAAGAAGGAGAAGAAGGATTTGAACGAACGAACGCGCGTGTCCGCGACGCAGAAACGCGCGAGAGTGGAGTAGGTAGTGATGGGGGCTCGCCGGGGCTCGAGGGCTCGAGGGCTCTCGACCGACGAAAAGCAAAGCGCGAAAAAGTCGATCGCGAAAAGAAAAGAATGTGTGTTCGTCTCGATTGACATTGCGCTTCGACGTTGGCGACGAGCGCAGACTGCGATTTCGCCGAGCTTTTCAAGAAACGGCGCGCACCCCGCGCGTGACGTCTGCGGCTCTGTGCGACGAGTCGTTTCCTCGATCGACCCCCCCGCCTTTACGCGGTGAGGTTCATGGCGGCGTAGGCCATGATGACGACGAGGATGGGGAGAAGCACGGCCATGAGGCTCATCCCGCCGCCGCCGCTCTTCTTCGCCAACCCCAAGCCCCCCGAGCCGACGCCGCCCGCGAACTCGTCCAGGTAGTACTTCTTCAAAAGCTCGCGCGCGTGCGGCGAGTGCCCGACGTCCTCGAAATCCTGCGTGCCGTCCTTGCCCGCCGCGCTCAACATGATCTCACCGCCGCCGGGGTGGTCGTCCATGAAAGGCGTCACGTCGTACACCTTGCCTGTTGGTTCGAGTCAGGGGATACGCGAGCGAAGGGTCAGGACTCGTCGCGCGTCTCGTCGGTCCGATCGATCGAGCGCCGCGCTTCGCCTGCGAAAAAGACCGAAGTGGCGACTTCGTCGAAGAGAGTCGTCATCTGAGAAGAGACGCCGGGGAGACGCACCGTCGATGACCAGCCACAAGTCATCGATGGAGGAGTGCTTCTCCACCTCCTCCATCTTGATCCCCTTCACCTGTTCCTCCTTCGCTTCGTCTTCAGCCATCGCGCCGTTGTGCGTCGTAATCTGTACGTCATCGCAGGCGCCTGCCGGGGGGAAAGTTTGTGAGTAAAAAATGGTTGGCTCACATTCACTCGCCCATTTTCATGTTTTTGGAGACTAAAAGAGGGCATAAAAACTTTCGTCGCGCACGCGGACTGGGGAGATGGTCCTCGTCCTTTGAAAACAGCCAAGTCAAATAACGAACTTTGTGTGTGGGCACCAACTGACCGTCGCCAGCAAAGCGAGCCGCGCGGCGCCTCGAGGCCAGGTGGACGCCTTCACCGGGTCTCGGTGAGGGTCGGGCGGGATGGCGACGGCGAACGCGACGTGGCCGCCGCCGCCGCCTCCCCCGTCCCCCCCGCCCCCCGCCGTCACGAGCGTGGGATGCGAAGACGCGGAAGCCTGCTCGTACTTCGACGTCTCCGACAGCGAGATCGTCACGTCGCTGGGCATCTTCGCCGCGATGGGCGCGGTCCTGCTCGTCACCTTCGGCGCGATTCGACACCAGGCGCCCATCTTTTTCGGCAGGCGGCGCCTGAGGAACCTGGTGCGTGGCGGTCAGAGCGCGCGCGACGACGAGAAGCGGATCCGAGAAAGCGCCTACGCGAACGGCGTTTTTCTCGTTCAAAGCTTCCAGCGACTTTACGACTTACGTTTTCGTCCCGCGCGCTCTGACCTACCGCTCTTCTCTGACCTCGAACCCGGAACCGAAACCGCAAACGCACAGACGCACCGCCCTCCCCCCATCCCAAGACCCGACGGCACTTGGTCCGACGCGGTGTTCGGGTGGATGACGCACGTGCTCCGCGTCCCGGATAAGGAGCTCGTCGCGACCGCCGGCATTGACGCGCTCGCGTTCATTCGCGTCTGCCAGTTTGGGATCCAGCTGTTTTTCCCGATCACCGTGCTGAGCATCTGCGTGTTCATCCCGGTGCACGCCTCCGGCAACAGCCTGGACCAGGAACGGGAGGACTTCCTGGCCCTAGGCGGGCAGACGGACAAACTCCGGTCGGGATTGAACTCGCGCCTGATGCGCACCACCGCGGCGAACATTAACGACGCCGACCCCGTGATGTGGCTGCACGTCGTGACCAACTGGCTCATCGTCGTATACGCCACGTGGCTTTTACGGCGGCACACGAGGACGTTCGCGCTGCTGCGGCAGCTGTACCTGACCACCGCCGGGGATACGAACCTGTGGCGCGCCGTGCACATGCCCACCACCATCCTGCAGCAGATGCTCGTGCAGGGCCGCGAGGTGGAGGCGGAGATGGACGTGCACGCGATGCGCGAGCAGGTGGCGAGCCGCGACATGCGCCGCAGCGGCGACGAGGACGAGGACGAGGACGAGGACGAGGACGACGCGTCTCGGGACGACGACGACGACGCCCCTCCGAGGGACCTCTCCCCCACGTCCAGCATGAAGAAGAAGAAGAAGTTCCACGAGAAGCTGGACATGAAGAGCGGGATCTCGCACGGGTCCGCGACGCGGCGGCGCGACGCGGAGGAGGATGACGGATTCGAGTTCGACGTCGGCGGCGGTTCCGAAAAGTTCGACGCCGGCGCCGGCTCGGCGGGCCTCTCGCGGTTCGCGCCGTCGAACGCGAGCACGCCGGAGGGCCTTCACGTCTCGACCAAGACGGACGGCGCGAAGGGAAGCGCGCCTGAAGGGGACGATAGCGTGACGATCGACGTCGCGGCGGACCGTTTGGAGAAGAACGGTCCGAAACGCAGCCAGATGCGTTCTTCGACGGCGCGCACGTCCCTGAGCTACGCGGGCGCGCGCGAGTCCGTGACCTTCTCGGATGACATGACGGACCTCACGGTGAGCGCGGGCAAGTTGAAGTCCGTCCGGCCGCTCCGTGCGGAGGGCGACGCACGTCACGCGCACCGCGAGCCCCGCGTGGGGGGCATGTCCATCGAGGCGATGGCGTTTCTGGCGACGCCCGTCCTGCAGCAGAGCGGCGACGGCGCCGGGGAGAACAAGGTCATCTCGCGCATCAAGCGCGGCCTGGGGCCGAAACGCACGGGGCCGGCGATCGAGCTGCCCAAAGAGCCGAAAGAACGCGAGCGCGTCCCGACGGTGCCGGAGGGCGCCGAGGAGGGAGCGGAGGCGTCGTCGTCGCCGCGGATGTCGCCGGGCGAGAAGCCGTCGTTCCGCGGCGCCGTCGGCGCGGTGTCGGCGTCCACGGCGTTCGACGGGCTCGGGCGGGAAGCGCGGCGGAGCCGCGGGGGTCTGAAGGAGCTGCGGAATAACATCAAGGGCCTGAAGAAGCAGCAAGCCGCCAAGGCCAAAGCCGCGGCGAGAGGCGAGCTCTCGTCTTTGGGCGTTGACGCCGCGACGGGAGACGTTCGCGAGAGGGGCGAAACCGCGAGCATGGCGGGCGCGGCGAACGACGCCTACGCCACGCCCGGTGTCTCCGCGCGGGGTTCGGGTTCCTCCGCGCGCGCGCGCGCGAGCCTGGAGTACGCCGCGCCTCCCAGAGCGTCTTCCGGCTCGTCCGCCGGGAAGGAGGCGCGCGAGAAGGAAGCGCGGACCGCGCGGACCGCGCCCTCGACCACCGCCGGCGAGACGCCCGAGCCGACGACGTCGCCGTCGCCGCCGAAGAAGAAGAAGCTGAAGGTGCCGAAGGGCATGCGCATAGGCCTGCAGGCGGCCAAGGCCAAGGTGGCGGCCAGACGCGACGAGAAAGCCGCGGGGGCAGAGACCGCCGCGGCTCCCGGCGGCGGAGAAACCGCGGCTCCTGCCGGTGTCTCCGAGACCGCGGCTCCTAGCGTCTCTGAGACCGCGGCTCCCGGCGGTGGGACGAGTACCGCCTCCGCGCCCGCGGCGGTCCCGCCGGCGCCGAGTCGCCCGCCCCCCCCCGACCTGGCGTCGCCTCCCGCCGGGATGCGCATCGGCCTCGCCTCGAGGAAAACCAGGGTCCCCGCGGCGGAAACGCCGCCGGCCCCCGGGCCGGTGACCGAGTCCTTCGACCCGGAGTCGAACCGCGGCGAAACCGACTTCGGCGGCGAGCCCGGAAGCGGCGAGCCCGGAAGCGGAAGCGGCTTGGTGAGGCGCGCGCTGGTGCCGGCGTCGCCGGAGTCCGCGGCGAGGCCGCCCACCGTGTACGCGGGGCGCGACGGCACGCCCACGGTGTACTTCGGGCCGGACGGTGGCGAGGGCGCGCAGGCGGCGGCGGCGGCCGCCGCCTCGAGGCGGCACACCGCTGACGCCGGGTACCTCGAGCGCCTTCGTCAGAACCGCACCGGCCCCGCGCCCTCGAACCCTCACGCTCCGACGTCGACGCAATCCGCGCACAATCCGCCCCCGGGGTACTCGGCGAACCTGCCCCCTTACGCGTCGCCGCCGCGGCACCGCGGGGTCCCCGGCCAGCCCCGTCGCGTGGACGGCTCGGTCATGATGGGCGTCCCTTCGTTCCAGCTGGACACCTCCAGGCACGTCATCCCTCCTCCGGAAACGCTCTCGCGGCACGGGAGCTCCAAGGACTCGCTCGCGGACTCAGAGATGGGCTCCGGCGACGGCAGCCTTACGGGCGCGCAAAAGCTTACGGCGGAGGAGAAGAAGAAGAAGGGCAAGCACCGTCGGAACTCGTCGGCGCCGACGAAGGAGTACCTCGCGACGCTCGGGTTCGGCGGCGTCGGTTTGGACGAGGCGTTCGACCTCGGCGGCAACCGCACGCAGCGTTTGAAGGAGGCGGAGGCGCGCGAGGCTGAGCGGTTCGAGCGCATGCGCGAGATCGCGGAGGAGGAGAAGAAGAAAAGCGCAACTTCGGAGCACGGTCAACGCACGAACGCGGGCTCCGGCGCGACGCAGAAAAACATCGGCGCGCGCCTGGATTCGATTTTGTCCGGCATCGGGAAGACCCCTGGGAAGCCGACGCTCGGCGCGAATCCGCCCGTCGGCGGCTCTTCCGGCCGCACGCCGAGCAGGCACAACAGGAGGGGAAGCACGGGCCTGTTACTGTTCGACGCGGCGGCGGCGTTGGCGTCGGACCCGCAGGTTGCGCAGCGGAACCAGGTTGGGTTCCGGCGTCTGCCCTCGGGCTCGGACCTCGCCGGCGGCGACGTCGGCGACGGCGACGTCGGCGACGGCGACGCGCTTGTTCCCGTCTCGGGCGTCTCTTCGCGAGGCGAATCTCGACATCTCGACGCGATCGTGTCTTTGGAGAACAGACAGACCACCTCTGGTGTTCCACAAAAGACCATCTCCAAGCTGGACCGCACGTCGCGCATGCCCGGCCCGGCGGTGGACCACATCGGCGGCGGGTCGGTTTCGCCGCTCCTGGCGTCGGACGTGAAGCGCGTTTTGGAGCACGTCGCCGACGCGCATCGCGCGCGTCACCGGCGGCAGCGCAGCGCGGAGAGCGGCGGGAGAGGCAGCGGTTCCAACTCCAACTCCAACTCTCCTTCGCACTCGCGTACCGGGTCGTTCCGCGACCTGTCCGTGATGGATCCATCCCGCGGGAGCGGCTCGCCGAGCGACGGCGACGATCGCGACTTGGACCAAAGTCGGCGCGCGGGGTCGTCTTCGCGGAAGCCCTCGGCGGAGGATGCGGATTTCTTCGACGGGTGGGTCGGGAGCGAGGACGAGGACGCCCCGGACGTCGCGATCGACCACGAGTGGTGGGCGGGCTTGAACATCGACGAGGACAGCGACGATGACCCGGACCACAACCCGGAGCGCTTCGAGGCGTACTACGTGGACCCGAAGACGGAGGACTACGAGGGCTCGAGGCACGGCGTTCGCGGATCGTTACCCGACGCGTTTTTGCCCTCCGGGAAGATGCCGAGAGGCGTCGCGGTGGACGGGTCGAGTCGGATGAGCTACGAGGACGACGTTTTCGACGATCACGATCCTCGCTCGAGGACTATCAAACACGCACCAGACGCGATGGACGCGATGGAGCGCGGCGACGCCAAGTCGGCGAGCGCCGCGAAAGCCGGCGCGCGCGCGGCGCGCATGGTGGAGATGCCCGTGCCCGACGTCAACGCGCGGCGCACGGTGAACACGTACGACCCGGATTCGCAGAAGCTCGTTTCCGTCTGGGCCGCCAACTACACCGTGCTGATGACCGACTTAGTGCCGGTGCGTTCGAGCGACGGCACGGAGCGCTTCCCCACGGAAGCCGTCGAGGCGATGTTCGCGAACTTGTTCCCGGATGAGTTCCGCGGCATAATCCCCGTGTTCGACCACCGGCCGGTGGACCGGCTGTTGGATCAGCGGGACGAGCTCCTCAACGTTTTGAACAAGTGCGTCGAGAAGCAGAGGAGGTCGTACCAGACGACGTACACCAAACGCGACTGGCGCGTGATGACCTCCGTGGACGCCGCGCGCGCAGATCTGGAGCAGTGCGAACGAGCTGTCGTGTTGGCGCGCGAAGCCGTGCTGGCGGGCGAGCCGGGCCCGTCGTGTTTCGCCGTCTTTGCCACGCAAAAAGCGGCGGCGGAGGCGGCGCAGTGCCTTTTGCACAGCGGGTCTCGTCGGAACTTCCGCGTGCAGCCCGCGCCTGGGCCGGACAACGTCAACTGGCAGACGCTTTTGTACCGGCGCCACCAGAGCCTGTACCGCATTTTCCTCATCTCGCCGCTCATCGCGTTCATCTTGCTGTTCCCCTCCGGCATCTTCACCGTCGGCATCGCCAGCGCGTGCGTGGGGGAGGACGTGCCCACTTCGCTGGACTGGTACTGCTCCGAAGACGCGAAGGGGTTCCAGATTTTCGTCTCCGGTCTGTTACCCCCCATTTTACTCACGCTGTGGGAGGTGTTCGTGGTGTCCTTCTTCCTGATGTACTGCGTGCAGGCGCAGAACGTGCACGCGTCGCTGTCGAGCACGGACCGGCGCTTCCTGCGCTACTACTACGTCTGGGGCTTCGCCAACGTGCTGCTCGGCGGCATCACCGGCGGCGCGCTCACCACTTTCGCGCAGGACGTGCTCGGCCAAGACAACACCACCTACAGCATACAGAAACACCTCGGACGCATTCTTCCCATCTCTTCGAACTTTTTCCTCGTGTTCGTGTTCTTCCGCTCGGTGTACTTACCGATTCAAAGGCTGATATTACCGCACCCCGGGATCATCTGCTGGGCCGTGCGGCGGTACCTGTGCGTTTTCGGTTGCGCGGTCACGCCGCGCGACCGCACGGTGAAGTACTCTCCTAGGGGTTTACGTATGGGCCGCGAAGTGGGTGTGTTTTTGATGGTGGCGATGCTGGGTTTGACGTTTTGTTTAACCGCGCCCATGATGGCGCCCGCGTGTTTGCTGTTCTTCGTCGCTAACTTCGTGGTGTGGCGCTACCACGTGCTGTACGTGTACGAGCGCGGGTGGGAGAGCAACGGCTCGATGTGGTTCACGGTGGTGGAGCTGGTGGTGTGGAGTTTATTGGTCGCGCAGAGCTTCATGTCGTGCGTTTTGTTCAGCAAGAGCGCGTACTTGGAGGGCATCGCGCTGTACTTAACGATCCCGTACTACTTGTACAAGTACGTGGTGTCGATAAAAGCCGAGTTCGGAAGCGGGAACTCGTGGTCGGTGCCTTTGGGCGAAGCCGCCAAAGCCCCCCCCGCCGATTTCAGCGCGGAGATTTATACCCATCCCAGTCTCAGGCCGGCCGCGATGGGGTGGCACCCGGACGTGGGGAAGGTGTGGCGGGGGTACCCGGGAGTCGCCGTCAAGCACACGCTGTAGGCGAGAAGCGAGTCAGTCTAACACGAGAAAGGAAAGGGTGTTTTTTAGTCGCGCGGACGACGCGTCATTAGCTTGTCTAACTACGAAGTTTTTATTGCACCATCTGGAAGTTCAAAGTCAACGCAGGTGGCGCGTGGCGTTTCGGGCGCTCGCACTAGAACTGCCAAAGAAAAGACGTTGGTGCGCTTTTCCTCCCGATTTGGTTCGCGGGTCGCGCAGAGGCGTCGTCGCGGAGTTCGGCGCGCGACGGCTTCCCCGGCATCGCGATGGGCGCGTTTGACCGACCGCCCTCCTCCTCGGGCGTCGCCGAGGACGCGGGCGGGCGACCGCCCTCGAGTTCGGGCGACGCGGCCGAGTCGGATGCGGACCTCGCGGTGACCGCGCGGGTTGTGGATTTCTCGGGCACACGCGCGTGGTTGCCCCGCGCGGACACGCGGCTGAGCCGCGTGCTCGGCACGGCGCTCCGCGACGCCGGTTGCGCGGTGCACGGCGCGCGCGCGGGCGGCGAGGAGCTCGCGTTCGCGACGGAGACCTTCGTGGCGGCCACCGAGCTGCACAACCCCGAGCACGAGCGCGCGAGGCGCGCGTGCGTGCGCGCGTGCCACCTCGCCGTCGCGACCCTCCCCGGGGACGCGGGCGAGATCCGCTCGCTGGCCGAGGCCCTGACGTCCGCCGCGCGGGCGGACGGCACGAAGCGCGCGCTCATCGTGGTCTCGCCGCCGCAAACGGTGGTGGGTCGCTCGGCGAGCGCGTCGGCGTCGTCGGCATCATCATCGTCGTCGCGTTCGGGAGACGGGAAAAAGGCTGAGGATGCGCGATCGCCGCCCGGCGCGGCGGGCGTCTGCGCGGACGCCGAGCGCGTCGCGCTCCGTCTGCACCGCCCAGGCTCGCTAGAGGTGTTCGTGATGCGCCACGGCGTGCTGTACGGCGAGGGCGAGTTCGCGGACGGGTTCCTTTCCGTGATGCGCGCGGCGTGGGAAGGGAGGAGCGTCCCCGTGTTCGGCGTTGGGGATAACGTCCTGCGGCTGTGCCACGCGCGCAAGCTGGCGGAGGGCGTCGTGCGGGTCGCCGCCAGGGCTCTGCTCGGGGTGGTCATGCCGAGCGACAGGGCGAAACAGACGACGCCGTCTGTTTTTTCCAACGCGGACGCGCGGGAGGAGGGCGACGGCGCGGGCGAGAGCGGGGACGAAGCCGACCGGGACGACCGTTCGGCGACGCGCCCGTCGGCGGCGGCGCCTCCCGATCTTCCCCGCGTGCTCGGCGTGTGCGACGCGACGGACGCGGGGAAGATGACACAGATCGAGATCGCGTCGCAGATCGCGCGCGCGTTCGAGACGACGCTCCGGCGGTTCCCCGCGTCGAGAGCCGCTCTGTTTGACGTCGGCGCCCGAGGAGCGGACGCGCACCACTCGCGTTTCGTTCGCGGCTTACAAACGCTGGAGGACGGGCGCGGGGGGTGCGAGTCTCTGCTGTTGCGGTTCGAGGAGGACGCGGACGCGGACGCGAAGACGCTCGCGAGGCTGGCTAAGGCGGAGGAGGAAAGCGAACAAAACGCGAACGAAAACAAAAACGCCTTAAGCCTCGCGACCGGGAAGAGCGCGGCGGGGATGACGGGGGGGACGGGGACGCTTCGCGGTGACGCGCCGGAGCCGTCTCGCCCGCGCGCGGTCGATCCCGGCTCGCACGCGGACGCGACGTTCGCGGCTTCGGCGCGCGCGTTCGCGTCGCACTTCCCCGGCGCCGCGGAGACGAACCCGCTCCGCTTCGGCGAGGCGTTCGGCGCGTTCTCGTTCGAAGACGCGCACTTCGGGTCGATGGGCGAGCCCGTTCCGCACCCGTTTTTCAATCTCATCGCGGCGCGCGCCGCCGCCGCCGCGGAGGCTGAGCGACAGAAGGCGCTCGAGGCCGAGGCCGAAGCCGGGCCCGAGAAGAGCTCGCCGGACGCGGAGGAACCGGCGGAACCAGAGGAACCGGAGGAGGAGACGTTCTGGGAACCCGCGCCCGTGCCTCTGGGTGGCGCGCGCGCCGTCCGCGACGCGTTTGTCCGCGAAAACGGCCTCGAGCCTCCTCGCGTTGTGCTCCGGGGCCCACCTCTGTCGCGCGTGGACCACCTGGGCGCCGCCGTCGCGAAGGCGTACTCGGTGCCCCTACTCACGCCGGCCTCGATGGTGCGCGCGTTCCTGCCGCGCGCCCCTGACGAGCTGCGCGAGAAGTGCGGCGACCCCACCTGGAAGCCGCCCGCCGAGGCGGAGGCGGCGGAGGCGGCGGAGGCGGCGGCGGAGGCGGCGGAGGATTCTCCGCCTCTCGACCCCTCCGCTCTCGCGCGCGCCGAGGCGCGGGCGGACGAGGAGGCGCACGCGCTGTTCGACGGCCTCGACGGCGGCGCGAAGCTCGAGCTTCTCGCGTTTGTCCTGGACGACGCGCGGGTGAAGAAGACCGGCTACGTCATGGCGGGTGGCGCGCCCGCCGACCCCGAGACGTGCGCGGCGTTGTTCACGCGCGTTCCGCCGCGGCCGCCGCTCAGGCTCAAGGAGGGCTGGGACAAGCCCGATGAAAGCGGCGAGGCCGGTCAACCGGACGCGTCGACCGGCGCGGACGCCGACGCCGAGCCCGCGGAGCCTCCCCCGCCCCCGGAGGAGCCTCCGTACCCCGAGGAGACGGAGGAGGAGGCTGAGGCGCGCCGCGAGGCGCACCCCGACCGCGCGCCCAACCTCCACCTGCGCCTGGTGTTTGACGACGGCGGCGCGTACGCCAAGAAGGTGAAGCGCTCGGACCCGGAGGGGTACGCCGCGTACGTCGCGTGGGCCGAGGCGGAGGACGCGGCGCGCGACGCCTTCGAGGCGGCCACCGAGGCGCGGGAAGAGGCGGTGAAGGCGAAGGAGGCGGCCAAGGCTGAAAAAATGAAAAACGCGAAGGACGCCGGCGAGCCCGCGCCCGACGCGTCGGCGCTCGCCGAGGAGTTCCCGGACGAGCCCGAGGTGGAGCCCGTGGAGACGGACGAGGTGTCCAAGTGGTTGTTTCGCGAGCGGGGCATCGCGCGCGTCGACGTCGAGGCGTCCGAAGGAGACGACGCGAGGCTGGCCAAGGCGAAACGAGCGCTGGGTGACCGAAGGCCGCGGAACTTTGCGGGCTTCCCTGTGGACCCCGAGGACGACCCCTTGCATCCGGCGACGCTGGAAAAAGCGCAGGACCTCGTCGCGCGGCGCCGCGAGGAGGACGAGGCTGTTGCCGCTCGAGCCGAGCGCGCTGCGAAACTCGTGCAGCGTCGCGAGCGCGAGCTTTTGGCGCGCGAGACGGAGACGCTGCACCAGCGGAGCGCGAGCCTGCGGCGATACCTTCGCGACGCCGTGATGCCGGCGGTGACGGATGCGATGGTGACGCTAGCGCGCGTTCGGCCGGAGGACCCGGTCGAGGCTCTGGCGGAGTGGCTGATCCGCACGGACAAGAAGCGTGAGGCGGAGGAGGAAGCCGAGCGCGTCGCGCTGGAGGCGATGGAACGCGCCGTGGCGGAGGAGGAGCGTCTGCGGGAGAAGGAACGGAAATTGGCGGCGTCGCGGCGCGCCGCCGCCGCCGCGCAAGCCGCGATCAAGCCTCGAAGCGTGGTGCGTAAAGTTCCGGTGATTCCGACCACCCGGCGCGTCGTCGCGGAGGCGGCGGCGTCGCGCGCGTCCTCCGTGAAGAGCCAACGCGTTTCGGGGGAAGAGTGATGATGTAATATGCATATCATAAGGTTTACGATAGTCTACGCTTCCGTCCTTTCGTTAAAAAGAATCAGAGCTTGACGTCGGCGACGCCGTCGGCGGCTTGCTTGGCCAAATACTTTTCGTGCGCCGTCTTCTGCGCGCCGTGCAACTTGGCGAGTTTTTTCCTCTGCGCCTTTGCCACCTCCTCCCCGTCCTTGGTTTTGGTCGGGATTCCCTCCTCGTCGTACTCGGCGTACACGCCCGCGTACTCCCCGAGCTTGAACATCTCCCGCGGGTCGACGCGCGCGGCGGCTTCCTTCTCCGCCGCCTTTCGCGCCGCCTCCTCCTTTTTCTTCCTCGTCTCCTCCTCCTTCTTCGCCTTCGCCTCCGCCTCGCGCGCCAGCTCCTTGCGGAGCTCCTCGGGGCTCGACAGCTTCCACAGCGCGCCGCCGTCGCGGTCGTCCAGCTTCACCCCGATCGCGGGCAAACCCTCGTCTCGGAGCGCGTCGCACGCGTTTAGGATGGCGGCTTTGTCGGCTCCGGTTTTGGCCAAAGCTCTTATCTCGTCGCGGAATTTGACAAGCGCGTCGAGCGCCGGCGCCATCGCCTCCTCCGCGCTCGCGCGCCCCCCTTTTTTTGTTTTATCGTCCGCGTCCGCGCCGATCTCCCCGAACCCGATCCCGCCCGAGGGCTCGGCGACGCCGAGGCACGCCAGAGTGGTGGTCACGAACCGCGCCGCGGAGTCCACCAGGAGCGGCCGCACGTTTCGCGCGCTCGTCTTGGAGAGGTACACGTTCGTAGCGGAGACCAGTTCTTTCAAGGAGCGAACCGTCGCGGGGGTGTTGATGTTGTCCAGCAACGCGGCGTGCACGCCCGCGCGCGCGACGTCGATCGCCGAGGATAAAGCCCGCTCATTGTCGCCCCAGGTGTGTTCCTGGTCCACGGAATAACCACCCGGCGTTAAACGCATCACGCCCTTGACCTGGTGGAAAAACTCCACGAAAACCTTCTCGATCGCAACCGCTTGTTCCATCTGCGCGAAGCCGACGACTACTTCGTCGCCCGTCTCTTTGTTTAACTCGGCGACGGGTGTGAGGTCCATGGGATCGCACCACTGGTGTAGTAAGAACAGAAACCGGATCTGTCTCGCGGAGTACATCTTAAGCGCGGCGCCTATTGTGATGAAGTTCTTGAGCGACTTGGACATCTTGAGCCCGTCGATGTGCAAATGCCCGGTGTGCACAAACGTGTTCACCCACTGCTCGCAGTCGTAAAACGCCTCGCTCTGCGCGAGCTGGTTCTCGTGGTGCGGGAAGTTCAAATCTATGCCGCCGCCGTTGATATCGACGGTCTCCCCGAGCACGTCCGAGCACATCGCGCTGCACTCGATGTGCCAGCCGGGGCGGCCCATCCCCCAGGGCGAGTCCCACGCAGGCTCGCCGGGCTTGGATTTTTTCCAGAGCACGAAATCGTTCTCGGCGCGTTTTTCCGAGGCGTCCGCGGCGAGCGCCCCCTCGCCGTCCATCGCCAGCTCCACGTTCTCCAGCGCGGCTTTGTTCAGCTTGGCGTACTTGTGGTTGGGCGCGTTCTCGAACGTGGGGACGTCGAAGTACACCGAACCGTTGGACGCGTACGCGTACCCGCGGTCGATGATTTGCTGAATGTACGTCACGATCTTATCCGTGTACTCGGAGACGCGCGTTAACATGTCCGGCTTGGCGACGCCCATCGAACGCATGTCCTCCATGAACTCAGCCTCGAACTTGTGCGCGAGCTCGAGGTACGCGGTCTGGATGGACCACTCGGACGCGTCAGGGTCCCCCACGCTCGTCGCCAACGCCTTTGTCAGGCGCTCCTGCTCGCCCAAGTCGCGCTCGCCCGACGCGAGCAGCGCGCGCAACGCATCCGCGAGCTCGGTGTGCTCGCCGTCGCGAACCTGAGCAAGCACAGCCTCCGAGCGTCTCAGGTGCGCGCGCATCACGATCTTGTCGTCGATGTCGGTGACGTTCATGATGAAGCGCACGTCGTAGCGGAAATAATCGCTCATCACGCGTCTCAGCACGTCGAAGTTGACGTAGTTGCGCGCGTGGCCCATGTGCGCGGAGTCGTACACCGTGGGGCCGCAGATGTACCACCCGACGCGGTTGCCCTCCAAGGGCACGAAAGGCACCTTCGTGCGCGTGAACGTGTTCATCAGCCGCGGGCCCTCCCGGCGCGGGCCCTCCGCGCACGCGGCGGCGGCCTTCTCGGGACGCCACCAAGAGGTGGGCGGACAGCACGCGCACCCGGGGCCGAAGGGGGGGAACGTCGTCGGCGCGGACATGATATCGGCGGGTAACGCTCTGCGTGCGGTCGCGTGTGGTCGCGCTCAGGGCACGTCCGGAGCGTGGAGGAAGACGTCGCGAGTCTCGGCGCGCCGGAGAGTGCGTCGGAACCGATCGTCGCGATCGGAAAAGTGCTGCCTTCGCGAATGGATCGCACCGGCGCCGCGAACCGATTTTACCGCTTTTCGAGACTGCGTCTGCGTTTAGAAACGCACCGCACGACTGCGAACCGGCGAACCGCCGGCGAACCGCCGCCGCTCGTCAGATTCGCGAAACGCGATGTCGCCCGACACTCCGCGTCGCGCGCGTTCGGGCGCGATGGCGTCTTCCCCCGGCGCGGGGATGGCGTCCGCCCCCCCACCGCCCGACCGCGCGTCCCTGGGCCGCGCGGTCGCGGCGCTGTACACGAGCCACGACCCCGTGGAGCGCCTCGCGGCGGACGAGTGGTTGCAGCACTTCCTGCGCTCGGACCACGCGTGGCCTCTTTCCATCGAGCTCCTGCGGGACGCGACGGACCTCACCAGCCTCGAGGCTCTGTTCTGCGCCAGGGCGCTGCACGTGCTGCTGCGCAAGAGCGTCGTGAAAGCGAGCCGCACGCAAAAGTCGCACGCGGTGCTCGGGGAGAACGACTGGGTCGCCATGCGAGACGCGCTGCTCGCGCTGGCGTGGAGCTTCTCGGCGAAGGTTTTCGTCGGCACCGCGGGGGGGCAGGTGGAGGCCCCTCCCCGGTCGGTCCTCACACAAGTTTCGCTCGCCATCTCCGCGCTCGCGTGCAAGATGGATAACTGGAACGCGGGGAGCGTCGCCGTGGACATCGTCAGGCACTTCACGAACGACGGTTCGAATCAAACGGGGCAAACGACGACGCGCGCGCCGACGGCGGCGCGCGCGGTCGCGTCGCGGCACCCGCTCGTTCGCTCGTCTACGGACGCCGCGACCGGCGCGGTTGCGCTGTGTCCCGTCGGCGAGGCACTCCTCGTCGCTGCCGGCGAGGCGTGTATCGTCTCCATCCTCGCCGTGCTCCCCGAAGAGGCGGTCTCGAAGAACCTCTCCATCCACCCGAAACGAAGAGCCGACGTCGTCGACGGCTTGCGTCTCGCGGCGAGCACCGTCGCGTTCCCCGCGCTGGACCAACTCGCCGCGAAATATTTTTCAAACGCTGGCGCGGACCCGACCCCCGCGGCGGACCACCACGCGCGCGCCGCCGTGCTCCGCGCCGCCGCCGCGTGGGCGAGCTTCGACGAAAACCAGGAGGGCGCGTGTCCCGGCGCGGCGCTCGACCGAGCGGCGGCGACCATCACCGCCGGCGCCGACGGTTCTGGAACGGAAGAACCGTCCGCGGTGATGGACGCCGCCGTGACGCTGGCGACCGCCGCGCTGGCGGGCGCGGTGCACCGCCCAGCGCGAAGGCACGCGCTCGCGGAGAAGCTCGGCATGCTCAGGGCGAGCGCGTGCGGCGGCGGACGAATGACGAATGACGCGTACGAGACGGAACGGCGCGCGCGTGCTGCTGAGGTTCTGGCGAGCGTCGCGTGTCGCGCCGCCGATCCGCCTCCCGCGCCCGTCGCGCCTCCGGACGCGTTCGGCACGGGCCCGAACGCCGCGCCGGACCGCGCGTACGTCCCGCACAAGGAGTTCTCCAAGCTGAGGAAGGCGAAGAAGCGGTCGGACAAGAGGGACGATCGGCGCGCGGCGGCGGACGGCTCTAAGCCGCCGCCGCTCGCCGGCGCCGACGCCGAGGTTCTCTGTTTCTGCCTGGACGCGCTGTGCGACGCCATGGCGTGCGAAATACCGGGGGCGTCCCCGGCGGCGGCTCTGCAGCCGTGGACGGAGATGGCCGCGGCGTTCGAGTCCTTCAGGGCGTGCGGAGGACGCATCGGGCCGCCCGCGAACGAGCTCGTCTCGTGCGCGCGACGAGTCGCGGCGGCGGCGGCGGCGTCGGCGCCGCGCTGGTTCCCGAAAGAAGGCGCGAGCGCGGCGAACGACGGCGACGCCGAGCGTTTCGACGACGACGACGACGACGACGACGACGACCGCGAGAACGCGGCGAACAGAGAAGACCTCGCCGAGGGATTGAGGGACGTCGCCACGGTCGTCGGTCCGGATGTTTTTTTGGCCCTCGCCGTCGAGGGTTTCGCGAAGAGCACAGAGGGCGGTTCAGAGAGCGCGGTCATCGAAGGTTGGACGTTTGTGCTCTTCGCGTGCGCCCGGCTGGTCACGAAACAGCACGCCGAGACGTCCCGCGACGTCGCGAACGTCACGAGGCTGGCGGTGCGCGTCGCCGGATCTATTATTCGGGGAAACGTCTCGAGCCGCGCCGTCGAGCTGTGCGCGTGGATTCTCGGCGGGCTCGCAAAGAGCGTCTCGGGCTGTATCGCTTCTTCTTCTTCTTCTTCTTCCGACGGCGGAAGAGTCTCGACGGAGGACGCGCGCGAGATTCTCCTGGAGGCGCTGGACGGCGTCTTGTGCGCGTCGCGCTCGCCGTCGCCGTCCGTCGCGCGCGGCGCGTGCGTGGCGGCGATGCGCCTTTTGGAAACCAACGCCGCCGCCGTCGCGTCGGGGCGCTTCGACGCCGCGTGCGCGCATTTGCTCGACGCGTACCGGTCCGGGACGATCGCGGCCCCGCCGCCGCACGCGCTGCGCCGGGGCCAGGAGCCCGTCTCCACCATCCTCGCCAGGGGCCTCGCCGCCGTCGCGGCCGCGCGCGAGCCCGCGAGCGAGGCGGATGCCGCGGCGGCGAGTCTGGCGGCGCCCGCGGCGGAGGCGGCGTCGCGCGCCGCGGAGGCGCTTCGACGCGCGTGCCAGTCGGCGTCGGCAAGCAATGCGAGCCTCAGCCCGGACCGAGAAGTGCTTTTTAACGAAGCGCTTCACGCCGGCTTGGCGTTGTACGTCGCGCTGGTCGAGACGAGAGTCACCGTCGAGGCGTGTCTTGTTTCCTCGCGCCGCGCGAGTCTCGCCGCGGTCGCAGAGAGACACGGGGCGGGCACAGGAGACCGTCTCGCCGGAAAACGCGCGCTTCGCGACGCGGTGTTCCCGGCGGTCATCGCCGCGGTGGAGGCGTCGCGCGAGGCGCGCCCGCTGTTCGCGCGGTGCGGCTTCGGGACGGACGCGAACTCGAGTTTCGGATTTGCGGCGCGCCAAAAAGCGCGCCGCAAATCCATCGGGTCGTTACGAGGCACGTCCGACATACTCGAGGCGGCCGCGGCGCTCGTTCGCGCGGCGGTGACCTCGAGCCCGGACACAGAAACCTTCGCGGACGCCGCGCGGCTCGCCGCCGAGGCGTACGCGGCGGATAGTGAGCGTCATTACCACTTCCTCGCCGCCATCGTCGACGCGTGCCGCGCGTCCTCCGCTCCGCTCGACGCCGAGGAACGCGAGGTATGGACAAACGGACGGGACGCGCGGACGATCGAACACGCGCGTTCGGTGGCCGCCGAGGCGAGCCTCGCGGTTCTGCGCGTCGCGTTTCTGGCTGAAACGCCCGGACGGGGCCCCGGAACGTTCACGCCGCGTCTCCCGGAGTCGCCGGAAGCGCGCGTCGCCGCGTACGTCGCCGCGCAAGCGGCGATTCGCGCCGGGTGCGCCAGTCTACGCGTTCCGGTGTCGCTCGTTCGTGATTCTCATTCGGCGGAAGTCCCCTTCTTCGCCGTGCTCGCGCACGTGTCTCTCGTGAGCCTCACGCTGGAGACGAGCGGCGAAGAGGCGCTCGCCGCGTTGGCGCTCGCCGCCGACGTCGCCTCCGCGGCTTCGTTTCTGGCGCCGGCGACGTTCGCGCCCGGGCGCAGCGACGAGCAGACGCGCGCGGCGACCGCCGTGCACCCCGGGATGGGTCGGCTCGCGTCCGCGATGAGCGGAGACAGCGGCCGAGGCGCGCACTTACCGAGATGGGCGGTGGGGGAGGACCACAGCCGGGCGCTCGCGGAGACGGCGGCGGAGACGCTCACGACGAGCGAAGGTTCGGGTTCGGGTTTTGTTTTTTTTCGTCGCGACGGCGAAGAAGACGCCGCGCACGAGTTTTTGAACGCGTCTCGCGGGTCGCGTCTGATCCGCGCGATGTTTCGTTGCGCGTGCGGCGTGATGCCTCCCGGGATGGTCACGGACGTCTCCGCGGCGCTGTTCGCGACGTGGGCGGCGTGCGGGGACCACGTGTTCGGGACGTGGCTTTTGGAGGCGCTGGGGGGGGACAAAGACGGGTTCCCGCGGAGGAGCACGACGCGCGAACAAAAGGCGTTTTTCGCGCACGAGTTGCTCGGGACGCTCGGGGACGTCCCCGGGGACGCGCCCGAGCGAACGTCTACGCGCGAGGCTTCGCCGGAGGCGAAGATGGACCTGCGGCGGTTCAAGCGGTGCGTCAAGGCGTTCTGCGGGGGGAAGAAGGTGGGGAAGTAGCGGCGTTTTTAGTCTATCATAGACGAGTAGCCACCTACGACTCGACTGTCTCTTCGGGAAGGCCGAATCGTACGCGTGGAAACTCTCGGAAAAAGCGATGATGACGTCCCCCACCACGACACACGAAGGCTACGTCACTCCCCACCGCGCCCGCATCACTCGCCGATGCGCGCGACGTTCGTGCGTGCATCTCGCGCAGCGCTCGTCGTCCCCGGCGCTTCCGCGCCTCGTCCCGCGCGCGCGTTCGCGATCCCCCGCCGAGCCGTCCACGTCACCGCTCGGGCCGCGACCTCCCGAGCCCCCGCCTCGAGCGCGCGTCCCGTTCGCTGGACGCCTCGCGCGCTCGCGTTCACGGCCGCCGCCGCGCTCGCGGTGACGCTCGCGCCCCGCCCCGGCCTCGCCTCGCCTCTGCCCTTCCTCGAAAACGGCGCGGGCCCGGACCCGAGCGGCTGCGCGCCCGTGCAGCCTCCGAACTTCTCGCCAACGCGCGCGTTCGCCTCGTCGGGCGACGCATCTTCGATGGCGGATGCGACGCTCGCGGCGTATCCCGGCACGGCTCTGACGCGCATGGAGAACGCGCGCGCGCGCGCGTCGTCGCTCACCGAGAGCGACTTGAGCCAGGACTGGGATCAAGTGCGCGGTAAGCTCCTGTGGGCCGCGGGCTTACGGGACTTGCGCGACGTCGCGCCTGGCGCGGGGAACACCGGCCACTGCTTCAACGACTTCAACCACGTGGACGCGACGACTATGGCGCTTGACGTGAGCGATAACGAGAACCGCGGCCAGGTGGATGGCATCGCGTTCGGGAACCGCCTCGGGCCTGGTATCCGCGTCGCGTCAGACCCTGAACTCGGACCGGGCGGCACGTGGTGCACGTGCGCGCAGGGCGGCGCGAACGAGCCCCCCGCGGACGTCGCGCACCTGCAGTTCCGCTCGAAAATCGCCTGGAAACTGGTCTGGGTTCCCGGCGCGGCGAACGACTTCGCGCGGTTCGTGCTGGTGGACGACGAAGGCGTGGAACTCGCGAGCGGCGTGCCCACCGGCGCGATACCCCCCAGGCGCGAGCGCGAGTACAACTACCAGATGCTCAAGGGGGGGAGGTACGCGCGAGCCGCCGAAGCGAGAAGCGAAGCGTGAAAAAAAAGATTTGAGTTTTTTTTTTGGCCGCCGGCGTTTTACGCCACGCGGTTGGGCTCCGATGTAGTACTACACGGTTCGCTAGCTCGTCACTACAGTCGCGCGATCACGCCGCCCCGACGCACGCCACGGTATCGAAACCACAAACAAAACCAAAACAAAAAACGCCCTTTTGTGGTTCCTCACGGCACCGCGAACTCCCTGTGTCCGTCCTTCGCGCAGCACCAGACGTCCGGGTCGACGACGTCGGCGTTTTCCGCGTACGCCGCTTCCCACCCCTCATGTCCGACTCGGCCCTTCATGAACGGCGTGATAGACGAGAGGTGCAGCACTTTGCTCGAGCGGACGCCCGCGGTGGCGGCGGCGAACCCCGTGGGGGTCAAATCGGTGACGTTCGCGAGAACAACCCGGCGCTTCGCGATCAACGGGTCGGTCGAGACCCCGAGCCAGCCGCACTTCTCCGAACCAAACTCGGCGTCCTTCCCCGTGCCCGGGCCCGACAAACACACGCGCGTGTCGTTTGGAAACTTGGGAAACGCCTCTGTTTCGACGAGTGACACGTCCACGGTCGCGACCGACCTTCGTATCGTATCGGGAAGCTCCGGGTGGCTCAAAAACGAGTGCTCGCGCAAAAGGTCCATCTTCTGCGACCGCTCGACCGCCAAAACGTGGTCCAGGGGACAGATAAACGGCAACGCGAATTGCGATCCCGGGAAACGCCCGAAGTGCGGGAACCACACGCGGTCGAGGCCGCACAAAATGGGCGGCGCGATGACGACCCTTCCTAAACTCGACGCGACAGCCACCGCTGTTCGTAACTGCGCGAGCTGAAACTCCACTAACTTCGCGTGCGCGTCCACGATCGGGTCGTGTTTCGAGGCGATCGTGGGAAACGTGTCGTCCTTCGCGTCGGGCCAGGACCGCTCAGAGAAAACGGACAAATCGACGTCCGATGGGATCCGCGGGTCGTACGACAGGAATCCGACGCGATCGTCGGTCCCGTCGCTCCCGTCACTTCTCAGCAAAAACCTCGAGTCGACGTCTTCCCCGCGCCACACGTTCGCTTCGCGCATCCTGTGTCTCTTCCCCGGCGTGCCGCCGTACTGGAACGTGTTGTGCACGGCGAACGGGTCCTTTTTTTTGGCGCTGTGCATCCTCTGCGCGTGAAACGCGTGCCCGTTGGCAAACTGCGACGCCGGCAACGTGCCCACCACGACTTTCCCTTCGAAACCCTGGAACAGACCCGACCCGTCATTTGGCGGTTTGGCGGAACACGAGTCACCGAGTCTCACCAGGTCGTTGAACGCGTTCTGGTCCCACAAATCGTCGTCGGCTTCGATCAGCCTCACCCACTCCTCCGTCAACAAACGGGCGCCTTTCGTGCTCCGGAACCACATCACGCCGATGTTCATCGCCGCGTGGCAGATGTGCAGCTCCAAGCCCTCGTCGTCGAAACTCGACGCGATCTCTAAATTGGACAAATAGTTACGCAAATATTTCGTTTGTTCGGGAAGAACCTCCGTCTCGCTTTTAAGCTGGTCCGTGCTCACTAACATGTCGGCGGTGGGGTACCGCCGGAAGAACGGTACGGGGTCTCTCAGCCACGCGGTGTCGATGTCGCTGATCAGCACGTCCACGCCGTCGACTCGCGTGAGGTCCCGTATGAGACGGATCTTGTCTCGTCCCATCTGGTGGAATGTCTTCGTGCCCCACCCGAAGTCGCGCTCGACGGTTCCAGCGGCGATGTCCCGCGAGCCCATCAACCACGTCGGGACGCCCTCTTGTGTTAGGAACGCGTACAGATCCGCATCCATGGCGCCCACCATGAAGTTGTCAAGGCCGAGCGCGCGCAGATTACCCACCCAGCTCCGCGCGAAGTCGCGGTAGTGGTCGTTCGCCCACGTCACGATCACGCACCCCATGTCCCCGGCGACGCGGCGCACCAGCGCCGGGTCGATGGAGGAGGAACCAGAGGGGGGGTCTGCGTCCGCATCAGTCACCACCGAATCGCCCGTCACGGAGGTGGGCACGCGCGCGACATCCGCGCGCAGCGCGCGTCGAGCCGCGCGCGGGTCTGACGCGCGCGCGGAGGCGGCCGCGACCAGGGACACGAGCAGCGCGGCGACGAGCGCCCATCTCACTCGCGCGCCCCTCGCACCCATGCCGTCAGAGGCTGACGTCGAGCCCGCGCGGCGACGTATGGAACGACCGATCGACAGTCGTCGGAACTGCCGACGCGCGAGTCACGAGAGTCTCGAGCATCTGCGGCGTGCGTTCGGTTGCCGACGTGCCTTCTTCGTTTTAGCGCGTCAAAAGGCGGCGCTCACGTTTCTTCGTTCTTCCAAAATACAGAGCCGCAGATATTTCGACAGAGAACGAGGCGTTTTTTGCGTGTCGTTCAACGCAAATGCAGTCACTCCAACCCATTGTAAACATGTCACACATTCAACAAAAATCTGCGACGTGTCGTTTTTTTTCACCTGGCCTTTTCGCGTGTTAGGGTTCGCGACAGACAGGCTGCCGTTCACATCGTA
>ENA-OUOG01002068-OUOG01002068.1-marine-metagenome-genome-assembly--contig:-NODE-2068-length-21669-cov-12.250093_pt1 | contig 21669 bp, 16 predicted proteins | sample MGYA00248635_ERZ508505 | MGnify/ENA primary metagenome ERZ508505 (study PRJEB26176, sample SAMN06267871) | marine metagenome | isolation source: Saanich Inlet, British Columbia, Canada | place: Pacific...
GTGATACCCCGACTGGTGGCCGATGAACTACCCGCCAAGCCCCGGGACACCGCTGCCTGGCTGACCAAGGGGGAATTGCCCTACCAATTCCGCGGTGACAGTGCATCGTTGCCCGTTTTTCCCTGGCGATCGGCCACCACTCGTAAAGAGCTTGTCGATACTCAAGCGCAATTCGTGGAGGACGTGAAGGACTACCAGCGCGCTGAGGAACGACGCCTGATGTATGTCGCGGTAACCAGAGCGCGGCACCGTCTCCTGCTCAGTGGGTCCTTCTGGGCGCACCATGCGACGCACCGGGCTCCCTCCGATTTTGTGCGCGAACTCGAAGCGCAGGGCATTGTGCCGGCTCAGCCCAGTGCACCTGTTGACGAGAGTCCGCCGGTCGTGGAATCCCAGTCCCCATGGGTGTGGCCAGGAGATCCGCTGGGCTCCAGGCGAGAGGTCGTGGAGCGCGCAGCCCGCTTGGTCTCCCAGGCGATGGAAGTCCCGGGTGGGGAGGTTCGTGACCCGAGCGCTGCCCACATTCTCACCGTGCGTGAGCGCGCAGCAGAATCCATCGAGGCGCCTCCAGTCATCATCCCTCGGCGAATTCCTGCTTCGTCCCTGGAGCGGTGGTATCTCGACCCGGACGCGCAGCGCGCTGCTCTGCGGCGACCCCTTCCGCAAAAGCCCTACCTCCAGGCGCTCAGGGGAACACTGTTCCACCGCTATGTCGAAGAACATTTCGAGGACACCCCCTCGGTTGCTTTTCCCAGTCTTGATGACCAGGGCGAGAGTGAATCCTGGGGACTCGAGGAGTGGATAGAGGCGTTTCAGAGTTCTCCTTTTGCCACCCTGGCGCCCCTGGCGATTGAGCAGGAGCTCCACGTTCCCCTCGCCGGCCGCATAGTTGTGTGCAAGATTGACGCGGTCTTCCCCGGGGAGAGCGGGCCCCACATTGTGGACTGGAAGACAGGAGCGATGCCGTCGACACCCGAGGACATCGAGGCGAAGTCGCTGCAGTTAGCCGTCTATCGCGCGGCCTGGTCCCAATGGTCAGGGACTCCCGAAGAGTCGATCACCGCCAGTTTTTGGTATGCCGGGACGTCGACGTTGCTCACGCCCGAGCAGCTCTACAGCACCGCGGACTTGGAAAAGACTCTGGGAGCCCTCTGGAACGCTTAGTTTTCGAGGGGATGCTTCGCCTGGGAAATAGGTTGCGTCAGGGCTTGATCCATGTCGCCAGAGACCCGATCGTGCAGGGCTGAGAGCATGGCAGTGGCGTCCTGCGTGATTGTGTCGTTGGCGATATCGAGCCCGTGTAACAGCCATTTCACGATATCGAGCTCGGCATAAAACCTGGCGCGTTGCATGATCCAACGGTCAGCCTGTGCTCGAGCGCTGCGATACGTGGTGTGCACGGTCGCAGCGAAGGGTGCACTTCCCGGAGTCGTCAGCCATGCCATATCTCGGGCAGGGTCGCCCACGCGGAAGTCGCGCCACTGGTCCACGGCCACGACGGAGTCCCCCTCGACCAGGATGTGTCCCAGTTGCATCAGGCCGTGAATGACAGTGGGTTCAAACTGCCACAGGCCAGCATCTTCACACGCTGTCTCCCATCGTCGCAGCAGCGCTTGGGGGAGGAGGCCTGAGGCCGCTGCGCGATCAACAATCCCCACACACTCCCGCACAGAATCCAGCGCACTCTCGATGGGCCGGCCGTGATCCTGGAGAGTGCTCGTGGGGAGTTGGTGAATTTCTGCCAGAGCGTGACCTATGGACGCCGCCATTAGCGGCGAGACCTTCTGAGGGCCCCGGGCTTGCCCCGGCAGATAGGTGCTGACACTCAGGGTGTAGGCACCAACTTCGGTGGTGCCAGCGAGCATGGGAACCTGAAAGGAGAGCCTGGACCGAAGCCCCTCACTCAGGGCCCGGAGGGCACTCAGTGAATCCAGGTGAATTGTCTCGGCCTGCGCTGAGGTGGGCAGCTCCACCAGCCAGGCGGCGTGATTTACGTCATAGACCAGCGCGATGTCTTTTTCTGCGCTGGAAAGATTCTGTGCACTCACAGCTTGAAAGCCGGGCACAGCGCTGGTGGCCAGCGCCGATAGCATGAGAGCAGTGTGGCCCATGGCTCAAGAGTAAGCGTCGACAACCTTCCCGGGCTCCTGCCACACCGAGCCTCCTGCCAGAGTGGCAGGTGTCGACAAAGGAGAGTGACGGATGTCCCTGACGTCGCGGTTGCCTCTATCGAGAACTCGCATCAATCGGAACGCCGAATCCCGCAAGATTCCCGGCTTCCTCGATCGACTGATGGCGGATGATGCCACCAAAGTTGTGCTGATTTGGCGAGGTGAGGCTCTGGTCGCTGAGGGCACGCCTGCCCGAATGGAGCTTGTCGCACCAGGCGATGTGCCCTCGGATTCCCTCTTGATTTACCTTGGCTTCACGGTGGATTCTGTGCGCACCATCGCCCAGGGAACCCACATTGTCGCGGCGGTGCTCACCGATGAGAGCGGACCTGACGTCTGTTCGGATATGGCCCGCTGGGTGTCCGCGCGCACCATGGCTCACGCGTTAGATGATCTTGACTCGGGGATCGTGATTGAAGCACTCGCGATGGCGAACTGGCACGCCGCTCATGCTTTTTCTCCCCTCACCGGTTCCCCCGCACGTGCGGAGCAGGCGGGCTGGACTCGGGTCGACCAATCCACGGGAAAGGACCTATTTCCGCGTACCGATGCAGCAGTGATCGCCCTGGTGACAGACGACAAAGACCGCATTGTGCTCGGCAGCAACGCCCTCTGGGAATCCAGGCGGTACTCGCTGTTGGCCGGATTCGTCGAGCCCGGTGAATCCCTGGAAGCAGCCGTGGTCAGGGAAGTGTTTGAGGAATCTGGTCTTGTGGTGACCAACCCCGTCTATATGGGATCGCAGCCCTGGCCTTTCCCCGCTTCGCTGATGGTGGGGTTTAGGGCAGAAATTGAGCAGGAATCTCTTGCGGGAATTCGCCCGGATGGAACGGAAATTGTGGATCTCCGGTGGTTTACCCGAGAGGAGCTCCTTGCTTCACTCGGGGATGTGTTGTTGCCAGGTCGCCCCTCTATCGCGCGAGCCATGATCGAGGACTGGTTGGGTCAGGAACTTCCCGAAGGCGCATAGTGGCGGACACACTCGCAGGTCTTGATGATTCCCAACGCGTGGTGGCGACGACGTGGGGCGGACCCCTGTGTGTTCTGGCGGGGGCGGGAACAGGCAAGACCCGCGCACTCACGCATCGTATTGCCCACGGTGTAGCGGAGGGTAAATATCAGCCCGACCAGGTTCTGGCCCTGACCTTCACCACCAAAGCGGCCTCAGAAATGAGCCAGCGGTTGAGGGGTCTCGGTGTTCGAGGGGTTGCGGCGCGAACATTTCACTCCGCAGCACTGCGCCAATTGCAACACTTTTGGCCCACCATTACCGGGGGCAGGCTTCCCGACATCGCGTCGTCGAAGGCGTCGCTTCTGGCGAAAACACTGGATCAGCTGTCTCTCTCGGTGGATACGGCTGTCGTGCGGGATCTGGCCGGCGATATCGAATGGCGCAAGGTTCACGCCTTCACCCTCGATGACTATCGCGAGAAACGTCCCGGCACCGGAAAAAGTCTTCCCGGGGGTCTGTCGTTGGAGGTGGCAGCCAGCATTCACGAACGCTATGAGCAGGTCAAGGATGAGCAGGGTCGCATCGATTTCGAAGACGTTCTGCTTGCCACCGTGGGGATGTTGGAGGAGGAGAAGAGGGTCCTGGATCGCGTCCGAGCTCAGTATCACGTGTTCCTCGTTGATGAATACCAGGATGTGTCGCCACTTCAACAGAAACTGTTGGAAGCGTGGCTTGGCGATAGAGAAGACCTCGTTGTCGTCGGGGATGCCAGCCAGACCATCTATAGCTTCGCGGGAGCGTCCAGTTCGTATCTCTTGGAGTTCCCCGAGCGATATCCGCAGGGCTCGGTCGTCAGACTGGAGAACAATTATCGATCCAGCGAACACATTGTGCGCGCGGCAAACCACATCATGGCCGGCAGGCCCGGTGCGTTGACCCTGGAGTCCCAGAAAGGCCCTTCCCAGCCCATCCATCGCCACGTTGCGACGAGCGATGTCGCCGAAGCGCGCTACGTGGCGACGACAATACGGCGCTTGATCGATGAGGGCCAAACTCCTGATGGGATAGCCGTCTTGATCCGCTTTGGCGCTCAATCCCTCGAGATAGAGACAGCACTCCGCGCCGAGGGCATTGGTGTGAGAGTCCAGGGCGCGACCCCCTTCTTCGAGGAGACACATGTCAAACGGGCGCTGATGGAAATCCGAGGAGCTGCCGTCGCCGGGGTGTCGGGTTCGCTCACTCAGGTGGTGGACGACATTCTCTTTGGCCTGGGATTGCAGGGGGAAGCGCCGGATCATCAGGGGGCTGAACGCAACCGTTTTGACGATTTATCCGCCCTGCGGGCCCTGGCTCACTCCATGCCCGCAGGGAGCACCGTGTCAGAGTTTTCTGAAGTGTTAGCCGATCGCGCGGGCGCAGGCGATGCTCCCGATCTCGGTGCGGTGACCATCACCACGGTCCACTCAGCCAAGGGGCGAGAATGGCCTGCAGTTTTTGTGATCGGGCTTACCGAAGGCATGTTCCCCATCTCCTATGCCAGCTCGGATGACGCGCTCGACGAGGAGCGGCGGTTGTTTTATGTGGCGGTGACCAGGGCTCAGCGACACCTTTTCCTCTCCATGGCTGAGCGCGGGAGGGCCGAGCACAGTCTGCGTCAACCCAGCCGGTTCCTTCAGGCTCTCGCGCAGCCCTCGCCCTAACCGGTCTCAGTCCTCGAGAGATCGGCACGCGCAGCGGGCCGAGACTTCCTCGACATGAGATGTGGTGCGCCGGGAGTATCGATCAATCCGCAGAGTCAATCCCGGGGTGTCGGTCTCCACGAGCTCTCGGGCATGCCAGGCGGCGAGTGCGTGGAATGCCGGAGTGTCCGTTGCGGCGGTATGTGCAGTGAGCTGGCTCGCGAGGGCCACCAGGGCTGGCTCGCGACGAGATTCGTTGTCCCACACGCATCCCAGGCAGGGACCCTCTCCGGGAGTCACTCGTGGTCCCACCGTGATTGCCTGGTCGGAGAAGATAACCGGGGTATGTCGTAGGTCGCGAGATATCCACGGCTGGTAGGCCGAGGGCTGTAAAACGAAATTCGAGAGCACAAACGTCTCATCTGCGGGGTGGGCATCTCGTGGGTTGGCCACCAGGGTGTGGCCCAGCTGAGCCCAGACCTGGCTGAATACTCGGTGGTTGCCAGTAGAGCCTGTGATCGCAATGCGGGGAAGTGGCTCGGGATTCTTGTGCACGAGCACCTCGCCCAGTGCGCTCAGAAAAGCCCGGGTGTGCTCGCCGGTTATGCCCTCATGAGAGGCGATCGCCTCGCACCCTTCCTCGCTAATGCCGGTGCGGAGGGCGCTGAGAACGGGGAGGAACCTGGAATCGAGCGAGTCAATAATCGCGATGGCGGGATTGACGCCCACTTGGAAAGAATCCGGTGTGCGCCACACCAGCGGGAGAGTGGGATCCAGGCGGAGAGTTCGCGACATATCCCCATCGTGGTCAGCCAGCTGACTGCGCCACGAAAGTTATGCACACTACTTCTCCGGCGACTCCTCGTCGAGCAGGTCGCGCAGGGCTTGATCGAAATCTGTGTCCTCTGCGGGGTGCGCAAGCCTGCGCAGGAACCCAGCGGGGTCATCCAGATCACTCTCGTGGGGAAGCGTGTCCGGGTGTCGCCACAGTTCATCGCGGCCCTCGGGTCCCAGCTCGCGATAGATCTCGGCCCACAGAGCGCTCGCTTCCCGCAATTTCCGGGGACGAAGCTCCAAGCCCACCAGAGTAGAGAATGCGCGCTCAGCTGGTCCACCACTGGCGCGGCGACGACGGATTGCTTCGCCCATTGCATCGGACTTGGGCAAACGCGAGGTGGCTAATCCTGTGACGTGATCAACCCACCCCTCGATTAGCGCCAGCATGCCCTCGAGGCGAGCCAGCGCCCTGTTTTGCTCCTCGGTTCGCTCCGGAAGAAGTGCCCCGGTGGTGAGGAGCTCTTTCATCGCTTCCGCGTTGGTGGGGTCAAACTCTTCTGCCAGTTCCGTGATTCGCGAGGGATCAATCGAGATACCCGCAGCAAAGTCGCGGATCGCGCTCATGATGTTCAGTCGCAGCCATTTGGCATGGCGGAAAAGCCGCGCGTGCGCGATTTCCCTGGTTGCGAGGTAAATGTCCGCCTCGTCTTGGGGGACGTCCAAATCCTTCGAAAAAGCCCGCATATTTTGGCCCAGAAGGAACGCCTTCACGTCGTATTCGCTGGTGCCGTGGACGAGCGGAATTCCGATGTCTCCGCCCGAGAGGACCTCGGTCGAGAGTTTCCCCACGACGCCGGCGAGTTGGAGGGAAAAGAGACTCTTGGAAACCTGCTCCATAGGCCCCTGAAGCCCCCCAATCATCGCCTGCATGTCATCGGGGGCTTGGCTTGCCATCATGTGCGAAATGGCCCGAGGTATGGCGGTGGCAACAGGGTCTGCAATGTCTTCCCACACGGAAAGTGTGGTGCGGGCCCAGTCAGCCCGGGTTCCGATTGTGGGGGTCTCTGGAAGGTCTGACACCGCGGTCACCTCCGTCAGCCACAGGCTTGCGATGGTGGCTGCCTGGGCAAGGGCCTGGTGGGTGGCAGGGTCCAACGCGTGCTGATTTTCTGTGGCAACAGAGACAGCGTGGTCGCGTGAGGCGTGAGGCTTCAGGCCGCCGCCGGGAGCAAACGAGCTCCCCAGCTGTTGCATCATGGCCTGTAATTCGTCGCGGGACACAGAGAGCCCCGCGGCTTTCATCAACTCTTCGGGGTCAAAGGATTCATCGCCACTGAGAAACCGTTGGAAGGCTTCTTTCATCCACTCCTCGTCGCCGAAAGCGGGTTCAGAGTTCTCGTCCTGGGACATGTCCCCACGGTACACAGAAGAGTCTTCTGGGCTAGGACATTTCGCTAACGGCTTGTTCCCGGGTTGCGCAGTTATGCTGTGCCGGTTAGGCCTACGGGGGAGTTACGCGTGACGATTTTTGAGACCGAAGACCCTTCGGATCACGTTCAACGACGCTCCCGCGTTGCCGGTTGGCTAATGCTTTCCTTCACTCTGGTCATTGTTCTCGGGCTCTCGTTCTTTCCTGCGCCCTACGTCATCGACAACCCTGGTCCTACCTATGACACCCTCGGCGCGGTCACGGTCGGGGAAGAGGACATGGACCTGATTGTGATCTCGGGAAATCAGACCTACGAATCCTCCGGTTCGTTGCTGCTGACCACCGTGACACGTTCAGGAAATCCTGAAAGCTTGCCCGGTTGGTTCGATGTGATGCAGGGCTGGTTTGACCCCACCAGGACCGTGATTCCTGTCGATGTTGCCTACCCGCCCGGTATCACCGTGGAACAAAACCGGGAGGCCGCCGCCATTGAGATGGAAAACTCCCAGCAAGAAGCGGTCGCCGCTGCCCTGGAGTATCTGGGCATCCCCTACACCAGCCGCATGGTCGTCTCGCAAGCCCTGGAGGGTGGACCCAGCGAAGGCGTCCTGATGCCCGGCGACGTCATTGTCGCGGCCAACCAGCTTCCGGTGGAGACGGTGAGTAGATTTCGCGAAATGATCGCCGATTCAGGGGTCGTAACGCCCATGACGGTCACGGTGGAGCGTGATGGAGCACTCGTGGACGTGGAGATTCTGCCTCGGATGTCGGAGGGCCCCGAGCGAGTACCCATGGTCGGAATTTTGGTGTCGGGAACGTATGACTTTCCTCTTGAGGTGGATATCGCGCTGGAAAACGTCGGGGGACCCAGCGCTGGGTTGATGTTTGCGCTGGGAATTGTGGAAAAACTCACCGTAGAGGATCTCACCAACGGCCGCGTCGTCGCGGGAACCGGCACCATCGATGCTCAGGGATCCATCGGTCCGATTGGCGGCATCAGACACAAGATGCAGGGGGCTCTCAACGACGGTGCGACATGGTTCCTCGCCCCCATCGATAACTGCGCTGACGTCCTTGGTCATATTCCCGAGGGGCTCTCGGTTACCCCTGTTGCCACTCTGGCTGATGCGGTGGAGGCCCTGGAGCTCATTCACGAGGGTGCTGCACTGCCGGTCTGCGAAACCCCCTAGGTGTTTATCCAGGCAATCTTTGTAGACTGAGGGCTCTGACCCCGCCAAGGAGAGTAATCACTCGTGTCTCAAGCCGCCCCGCAACTGTTTGATCGTCGTCGCCTTCCCCTGATCATTACGGTGGCCATCTTGGCCGCCGTTGTCGGAGGGTTTTTCCTTTTCTCCTCGCTCTATACCGAGGTCCTGTGGTTTGACCAGGTGGGTTACCTCGAGGTCCTTCTGACGACCTGGGGTGGCGCAGTGGCGATGTTCCTCATCGGTTTTGTCACCATGTTCATTCCCGTGTGGCTGAGTATCAACCTGGCTTACCGGTTCCGACCGGTGTATGCCCAGCTCTCCAACGAGCTCAACCGCTACCGCGAAATCATTGACCCCATTCGCAGGGTTGCCATGCTCGGTATTCCTGCGCTGTTGGGTCTTTTCTCGGGCCTCGGCTCGGCCAACACCTGGCCGCAATTCCTGTTGTGGATGAACCGTGAGCCCTTTGGCACGGTTGATCCCGAGTTTGGGCTTGACGTGGGGTTCTACATTTTTGAACTCCCCGTGTTCTCCAGCGTCATCGCCTACGTGTCGACAATCCTGCTGCTCTCCGCTGTTGGAGCTGCAGCCACCGGCTTTCTCTATGGAGCAATCTCCATTACGGGTAGAGAGGTCCGCATTTCCCGCTCCGTGCGGGTGCAGCTCTCTATCATCGGTGTGTTCTACTTCGCCGCTCAGGGTGTGAACCTCTGGCTGCAGCAGTACGAGGCGATCGTGTCGGTGAGTTCTGGCTTCCTGGCCTTTGGTGCCGGGTACACCGAGGTCAACGCCACCATTCCCGCACGCGCCATCATGGCGGGTATCGCGGTTCTGGTTGCACTGCTTTTCTTGGTGACCGCCATCGTCGGCCGCTGGCGCCTCGCCGTGGTGGGTACGGCTCTCTACATCGTCTCAGGATTGGTCCTGGGACTTGCCTACCCCGGTTTGATTCAGCGTTTCCAGGTGGACCCCAGCGCGAGAACACTGGAGGCCCAGTTCATTGAGCGCAATATCGACGCCACTAGAGACGCCTATGGCGTGGCTGACATCGTCGAAATCAACTACGAGGCCTCCACGGATACGTCCGCCGGCGCGCTGCGCGAGGACGCCGAAACGACGGCCAACATCCGCATCATTGACCCGGCCCTCGTGACGGACGCGTTTGCTCAGTTAGAACAGTTCCGCCAGTACTACCGTTTCCCCACCTACTTGGACGTGGGACGCTATGACGTCAATGGCGAGCGCACCGACACCGTGTTGGCTGTGCGCGAGATCAACCTCGATGGGCTGAACTCACAGTCCTGGTACAACAACACCATCGTGTATACCCACGGGTACGGGCTTGTGGCGGCGTATGGAAACCAGCGCACCGAGGATGGCCAACCCCGATTCATCGAGTCAGGCATCCCCGTATCCGGCACTCTGGGAGACTACGAACCGCGCATTTACTTTGGTGAGAATTCGCCCGAGTACTCCATTGTTGGTGGGCCCGAGGGCTCCACAGCTCTCGAGCTCGATTTCCCCTCCGGTGGAGAGGGCAACGAGAACAACGCCACATACACCTTCAGTGGAGATGGTGGCCCGAAGCTCGACAACCTCTTCAAGCAGCTGCTGTATGCGTTGAAGTTCCAGTCGGAGCAGATCATCCTCTCGGACGCCATTTCGAGTGACTCCCAGGTGCTCTACGACCGCCACCCCGCGACTCGCGTGGGCAAGGTTGCGCCCTACTTGACGCTCGATAACGACCCCTACCCCGCAGTCGTGGACGGTCGTCTTGTCTGGATTGTTGATGGGTACACCACCTCAGCGGATTACCCCTACTCGACACCCGTTCAGGTATCTGAGGCCATTGCTGACACGTACCGCCCGACTCCCCAGTTGGCCTTCGACACCGTGAACTACATGCGAAACTCCGTCAAAGCCACCGTGGACGCCTATTCCGGCGCGGTTACCCTGTACGCGTGGGACGACGAAGACCCGCTGTTGAGCGCCTGGAACAAGGTGTTCCCCGCAAGCCTCAAGTCCCAGGACGAGATGTCTGCACAGTTGCTCGATCACGTGCGCTACCCCTCTGACTTGTTCAAGGTGCAGCGCAATATTCTTGGCGCCTACCACGTGACGGATGCGGGAACCTTCTACTCCAGTGAAGACGAGTGGGTTACACCCAACGACCCCATCTCGAACCCTGCAGCCCCGAGGCTTCAGCCCGCCTACTACCTGACCATGCAGGTGCCCGGGTCTGACAGTCCGTCGTTCTCGCTGTACTCGACGTTTATTCCGCGCGCCACGGGAGAGGCCTCCCGGAACGTCCTCTATGGATATCTGGCGGCGAATTCGGACTACGGCGATGACTACGGCCAGCTGACCCTGTTGCGCTTGCCCAAGCAGACAACCGTGCCAGGTCCCGGACAGGTTCAAGCTCAGTTCGACTCCGATGCCAACGTCGGTCAGCAGCTGAACTTGCTGCGTCAAGGTCAAACCGAAGTTATCTCGGGAAACCTCTTGACGCTGCCCGTTGGTGAGGGTCTGCTCTATGTGCAGCCGGTCTATGTCCGCTCCACAGGAGACACCTCCTACCCGCTGTTGCGCAAGATCCTCGTGTCCTTCGGCGAGAAGATTGCCTTCGAGGACACTCTTGACCAAGCACTCGACGCCCTCTTCGGCGGAGATTCCGGTGCTGAAGCGGGAGACTCCGACGGCACGGGCACTGGACTTGAGACTCCAGCGGAACCCGCCGCCCCTGCTCCCGCTCCCGATGCTGTCACCGATGGCGACGCCGAGGGTGACTCAGGGACCGGTGTTGTGATCTCGACAGCGCTGCAAGCAGCCCTTGCGGACGCTCGCCAGGCACTGGTGGACCGTGAGGCTGCATACCGGGCTAATGACCTGGTCGCTGCAGCGGAAGCGGACCAGCGTCTCACCGATGCGCTCTCCAGAGCGCTGGTGCTGAGCGAACAGTAGGGAGACGCCCCGAGTCTGAGCGTGTTACGATGGGTGCTTCGCCGCGGGGTGGAGCAGTTCGGTAGCTCGCTGGGCTCATAACCCAGAGGTCGTAGGTTCAAATCCTGCCCCCGCAACCACTACAAGACCCCCTCTTCGGAGGGGGTCTTGTCATTCCGGCTTAGGCTTGGTCCATGTCCTCACTGAGTGTCACCATCGCGCAGTACGCGCCGGCGTCGACGGTCGCAGAAAACCTCGCCGCGATGGGTCCCCTCGTCGCACAGGCTCAGCTCGCGGGATCTCAGCTGGTCGTGTTTCCGGAATACTCCCACGCGTTCAATCCTGAATTTGGCCCCGAATGGGCATCGAGCGCCGAGCGCGAGGATGGTGATTTCGTCACCGGACTTCAGGCCCTCAGCCGCGAGCACGCGGGAATAATCATTGTGGCGGGCATGCTGCGAAGCGTGGCGGATGCACCCAAGCCGGTCAACACCCAAGTTGCGGTGGGCCCCGAGGGAATCCTCGCCCAAGCGGACAAAATCCACCTGTACGACGCGTTTGGGGCCAGCGAATCCCAGTGGATTAGCCCAGGTTCTCTGGGCAGCGCGGAAGTGTTCGCCTGTGAGGGGTTCTCGCTGGGCATGATGGCGTGTTACGACCTCCGATTTCCCGAAGTCTCCAGGCGACTGGGAGATGCCGGCGTTGACGTCATCATCACGCCTGCGCAATGGGTTCCCGGGGATAACAAAGTCCACCAGTGGGACACTCTGCTGGCAGCGAGGGCCATCGAGTCTCAAGCGTTCGTCCTCGCCGCAGACCACCCCATGCCTCACGGTGTGGGGCACTCCCACACCATCGCGCCCTCAGGGGTTTCGATCGGGCGGGCAGGCAGTGGACCTGAGCTGGTGCACGTGACACTCGAGCGAGAATTGGTGACCGCGGCGCGCGCGGCAAACCCGATGGCCTCGGCGAGGCGCCTGGGGGTCACCCCGCTCTAAGCCCGCGTGGCCTGTGGAAAGAATCCTCGGCGATAGCGAGCATCTTTTTACACTCTCGGGATGAAGTCCCTTGTGCTCCTCGTCGTTCCGATTTTGGTGCTGGGAGGTTGCCAATTTGTTGACCGCGAGAGCGTGGCCCCCGGGTCGGACAGTGCTCCCGACGCTCTTCTGCTCGGTCATGTTCCCGGGGGAGTGCCTGAGGGATTCTTCGAGGAGGCCCGGGATGCATCCGAGGATGCCCTGAGGCGCTACATCCAAGTGTCGGAATCGATTACAGCTCAGGGTGGTGGCCAGAGGGAACCGATGAGGGAGTTGGTCACCCCGGAGTGGTGGTCCTCGGAAGTGGACGGATTCCAATATTTCCAGGACGAAAACCTTCGCACCGTCGGAGCGAGTTCCCTCTCGACGATGCTCGTTCAGAGTGCTCGCCGGACACCGGCGAACACGATTGAGGTGGGCGTCATCGCCTGTGTTGATGGCACGGACCTGTTCGTTGTCCCCATCGACACACCCGATCCCCCCGAGAGTGTCTGGGACTGGCACCCCCACTATGAGGATTTCGAGGGAGCTGAGGCCCAATGGGCAGAGATTGAGGCTTTTCTCACGACACCCGGAGTGTCGTGGGGATCGCCTGAGGCGGTGGTGTTCTGGTTTGAAGGTCCCACCATGGGCTCTCTCGCTCTCGCTAGCTCCGAACCGTGGTGGGGAGTGTATCCGTGCGAATGAGAGCTAGCGTGAGCGCATTCATCGCCGCCGTCCTGGTGTGGGGGGCACCTGCACCAGCAATTGCGTCCGAATGCACCCACGCCGATCGCTCGGGTGGTCAGTGCAGCACAGTGGGAGGGTCGGTTGGCGCCGGCGGTGTCAGTATCTATGGAACCCAGATACAGCCTGGGACCGGGGGAACCTCTGGGGGGAGCTGGAACAGATGGACCCCACCTCCTCCGCGAGACCCGGTTCTGGGGTCAGCGAATTGTGAAGTTAAGATCGCAGGACTCTGTCGAGGACTGTCTCCCTCGAAAGAGTCGCGTGAGCCCCAGGATCCCACGCCCCCGCAGACGCTCAGCGATGTTGCCGAGTTTGCTCCAGGCTCCCCGAACTTCGTCCTCGAACCAGCCGGCTGGAGCCTTCCTCACCTGCCGATGAATATCTATTCCACGTCAGGCTCCACCACAGAAACGGGTGACCTTCTGGGCTGGCCCATCGAGGTCACATTTACTCCCGTGTCGTATTACTGGTCGTATGGGGATGGAACCGCGCGGTCAACGACGAATGCGGGAGCGTCCTGGGGAGCCCGCCAATTCAGCGCGACGGCCACGTCGCACACCTATCAATCCTCCGGTGTGTACACGGTGTCTCTGTCGATCACCTATCGAGCGTCCTATCGATTCGGCGGGGGCGCGTGGGTGGCTCTTCCCGGGGAGCTCACGCGGACCGCTGGATCCCGCACCGTTGACGTCCTCAGCGTGACGCCACTGTTGGTGAATAAAGGCTGTCAGTCAGAGTCTCTCGTTGCCGGGAGATGTTAGGGAACTCACCAGGTATCGTTAGGGGTTGCTGAGGGTGTCCCTCAGGTTTCTCGCCCACACTGGAGCCCGTGGAAAGGACATCCGACGTGACGGAACGCAATCACACTCCTGAGCCTGACAAGGCTGCGGAGCCTGAGGTGGTTGACCCCGCTGGCGCGGAAACCTCCGATACTCCTGCTGCGGACCGTGAGGCTGATTCTTCACCCGCTAGCCCTGCGCCAGAGCCGGCAGCTCAGGCCCCCGCAAAAATCTCACCGTTTTCTCCGGCCGTCTATTCCGGCGTCGCCGATAGTCACACCCGCTCCCAGGTGCGAGCCCAAGCGGCAGACGCACGACGCGCGAAAACTTTGGGAGTTTTCGTCACCGCAGCGCTGCTGGTCGGCGGTTTGCTGGGCGGAACCGCGGGAGGCGCATTCGCAATCTGGAATCTTTCGTCCCGCGGATTGGTATCCCCCGGGGTACAAAGCCCACAAACTATTACCGTCAACGCCCCTGCTGACGCGAGTGAAATTACCGCAGTGGCAGCGAGTGCAATGCCCTCGGTGGTCACCATTGAGGTTGCCGGTGCGGCAGGCGCGGGCAGTGGTTCAGGGGTCATTATTTCTGCCGAGGGTCACGTCATGACCAACGCCCACGTGGTCTCGATTGGCACTGAAGAACCCGCAATTCGAGTGACGACCTCAGATGGTCGCCTGCTGAGCGCCGAAGTGGTCGGCAGAGACACTCTCTCGGACATCGCGGTCATCAAAATTGCCGGAGATGGCCCATTCCCCGTGATCAGCGCCGGTGATTCCGATGCACTCAACGTGGGCGATGAAACCATTGCCATTGGGGCGCCGCTCGGATTACCCGGCACCGTCACCAGCGGAATAATCTCCGCGATTAACCGCAGCATCACCGTGGGTGCCTCAGAAGCTCCGGGCGAAGAGGATGGGCAATTTGATTTTGATCTTCCCGGCGGAGTCGCCATCGGCCAGACCATCTCGTTGCCGGTGATTCAAACGGATGCCTCCATTAACCCCGGAAACTCGGGAGGGGCACTTCTCAACACCTCTGGTGAGCTCATCGGAGTCAACGTCGCGATTGCCTCGACCGGTGGACAGGGTTCGGGAAGTATCGGGCTGGGATTCGCGATTCCCTCAAACTTTGCCCTCCGGGTGGCGAATGAGCTGATCGAGTCGGGAGTGGCCAGTCATGGACTCCTCGGCGCCCTGGTGACCGATGCTAGTTCTGTGGCCTCGGCGACGGTGACCGGTGCCTACATTGACAGCGTGACCCCCGGCGGTGCGGCAGCACGAGCAGGCATCCGTGCCGGTGACGTGGTGACGCGGTTCAACGGATTGCCGGTGACTAACCGCATTGACCTGACCGCTCAGGTTCGAGTGCTCCCCGGTGGGTCTGAGGCGACCGTGACCTACGTTCGCTCAGGCAACACCTACACCGTGGAAGTAACGCTGGGAGATCTCTAGCTACTCGTCGCGAAGCTTCTCGTAAATGTCCTTGCACGTGGGGCACACGGGGAATTTTTCAGGGTCGCGTCCCGGGACCCAGACTTTGCCGCACAGAGCAATCACGGGCTTGCCTGAGAGGGCGCTGGTGAGGATTTTGTTCTTCTGAACGTAATGCGAATAGCGGTCGTGATCGCCTTCGTCGACTTGCTCCTGTTGCAGGAGCTCCTCAAGTTCTCTGTCGAGGACGTCAGTTCCACCCTCAGTGCCGTCTGCCATGCCCCTATGGTAACCAGATTGCTTCTTAGAGAACCCGCGTAGGGATCGCGGGTTCTCCCGCGCTCAGCGAGAACGCCGAGGGTGGCAGTTCCGCCAGGGCGACCTGGTGGTGAGCTCGGGCATTCTCGACACACTCGTGCGGGGTCGCAGGGGTGACCACTTCGCCGGCGTCGATCAGGGTTGTCAACAGCGGCCGGTAGGAGCTCTCCAGCGGCAATTCGGGGTCAGCGGAGATAATTTCCTCGCAGGCCACCTGTCCCTGGCGGTCTCGATAGGCCTCTTTTTTCCCGCCAGGGTTTCCTTTGTGTGAGCTGCGCTTGGCCACGTGGATCCCCTCACCGGTGTCAGACGTGCGCTCCACCAGCTTGTACACGAGTCCCACGGCCGGGGAGCCAGACCCTGTGACGACACTGGTTCCCACCCCAAACACATCCACTGGTGCGCCTCGAAGCCCTGCAATGGTGTGCTCGTTGAGGTCGTTGGTCACCACTATTTTTGTGGCTTTCGCGCCCAACGAGTCGAGCTGATCGCGCACCGCGCGGACCACCACAGGGAGGTCTCCCGAGTCGATGCGCACCGCGCCGAGGTGTACTCCGGCAACCTTGATCGCGGTATTGACGCCGGCTTCAATGTCGTAGGTGTCAATCAGGAGAGTCGTGCCGGTCCCCATCGCAGCAATCTGAGCCCGGAAGGCTTCTTCTTCGCTATCGTGCACGAGTGTGAATGAGTGGGCTGCCGTTCCCTTGGTAGGAATCCCGTAGGTGCGCCCTGCTTCGAGATTGCTCGTGGCGTCAAAGCCGGCAATGTAGGCAGCGCGAGCGGCCGCAACGGCGCTGCGCTCGTTGGCCCGTCGGGCCCCCATTTCGATCAGGGGGCGTGACTCTGCAGCCCTCACCATGCGGCTGGCTGCGCTCGCCACAGCGCAGTCATAGTTGAGAACGCTCAAAATGAGAGTTTCCAGAAGCACGGCCTCCTGAAATGTTCCCTCGACGCTCAGAATCGGTGAGCCCGGGAAATACAGTTCCCCTTCGGCATATCCGCGGATGGTTCCGCTAAAACGGTAGGACCCAAGCCACTCCAGGGTGTCTGGTGAGACAATCGCGTGTTCCGCGAGGAAGGCGAGCTCTTCAGGACCAAAGCGAAACTCCTGGATGGCGTCGATCAGTCGGTGCGTGCCCGCGACCACTCCGTAGCGACGACCCGCGGGCAGATGTCTGGCAAAAACCTCAAACACGGCGTTGCGCTCACCGCGCCCTGAGGCCCTGGCCGCGTCGACCATGGTGAGCTCGTAGTGATCGGTGAGCAGTGCTGTGGACACGACACAGAGCCTACTTGACAGGCTCGCCTCCTACACTGGCGTCCATGAGTGACCCTCTGCCTCGCATTCTTTTTGCGGACCAACTCGGTCCCCACTTTGACGACGGTGGCCCCATCGTGATTCCTGAAGTCCTCTCGCCCCTGCGCCGACGGGTCTATCACCGTCAGAAAGCGCACCTCATCCTGTCGGCGCTGCGCCATCGGGCACAGGAGTTGGGCGCACGAGCCGAGGTCAGACGCGGGGAGAGCTATCGAGAGGTGCTGCGCGGGGTGGCCGGCAGCGTGGTCAACCCCACGTCCTGGGGTCTTCGTGACCTGGTGACAGACCTCCAGCGTGATGCGACACTGGATGTGCTGCCATCGCGCGGCTTTGTCGCCAGCGAGGAGGATTTTCAGCACTGGGCCGGCACGCAAAAGTCGCGGCTCCTGATGGAAAACTTCTACCGCCACCAGCGTCGCAGCACAAGAATCTTGATGGTGCCAGGCGATGGCGATAGCCCCGAGGGTGGGGCCTATAACTTCGACCACGACAACCGCCAACCTCCGCCCAAAAAACAGGAGACACTCGGTGTCCCCGAGCCGTGGTTTCCGGTCGAGAGCGAGATTGATCGCGACGTTCGCGCATACCTCGATGACCTGGAATCCCGCGGAGAGGTCACCTTCTCCGGTGATGACGGGCCGCGCCTGTTTCCCGCGACTCGGCAGGAGGCCCTTGATGCCCTGGAGCATTTCGTGGCTCATCGTCTGGCCACTTTTGGTCCTCACGAGGACGCTGCGATGTCGGGAGACTGGGCAATGTCGCATTCGTTGCTCAGCCCCGCTTTGAACCTCGGTCTGCTCCACCCTCGCGAAGTCATCGACAGAGTCGAACACGCGTATCGCTCAGGCCAGGTCGAGCTTGCGAGCGCGGAAGGCTTTATTCGCCAGGTGATGGGGTGGAGAGATTGGGTGTGGCACCTGTACTGGCACCTCGGACGTGAATTTGTTGACCGGAACCATTTTGGCCACAGCGCTGAACTTCCGGCCTGGTGGGTGGGCCTTCAGGACACCGCAGTGACGTCACGGTGTGTGTCGCAGGTTCTTGAGGAAGTGCGCACCCGGGGCTGGACCCACCACATCAATCGGCTCATGGTCTTGGGCAGCTTTGCTTTGCAACGCGGATTCAATCCCCGAGCCCTCAACGACTGGTTCGTCGATTCTTTTGTGGACGGGACGCCCTGGGTGATGCCGGCGAATGTGATTGGAATGTCTCAGTACGCGGATGGCGGGATTGTCGCGACAAAGCCCTACACCTCCGGTGGGGCCTATCTCAACACCATGACCAACTATTGCGGGTCCTGCGCGTTCAAGCCGACCCAGCGCGTGGGGGAGCAGGGGTGCCCAATGAGTGCCGGGTACTGGAACTTCTTGCACCACAACCAAGACGCACTGCGGGGAAACCATCGAATGTTCAAACCCCTGGCTGGCCTGAAAAGACTGTCAGACCTTGACCAGGTTCTAGATCAGGAAGCACGTCGGAGCGAGTACTAACAGGAGATTGAGTTTCGCTCCGCATAAGATGAAGGTGCTCGGGGCTTCGAGCGCAACAAACACGGGAGGTGTGGACTGCGATGGCGTTTGACCCGTCTGTCTACACCGAATTTCGATACGTATCCGCGACCTTCTCAGCGGACGATTTTTCTTTCTCATTTCGCTACGAACTAGTCTCACCGGAGCGCACCCGCGCGTTCACCGAGCGCATCGCTTTCACGCCGGTGCGCGCCGAGCACGACGTCGACTGGCCTCGGGTTCGCTCCGTGGCAGTGGTGTTGGGTGCTGTGTTAGGGCTGAGCTACTACAAGGCTGCCGCTCCCAGGCGCTACGTCATCGCCGTCGAAGGATTCACCCAGGTGGGCCTCGACTACGTATCCCAGGTCCTCACCCACGGTCTTGCGGAATTCGCCTTCCGCAATGATTTCCCTGACCTCCTTGCGCCAGAAATTGTGCTGGAGGCGCCCCTGGCGGAGCCCTGGCCCGCGGAGAGCCACCTGACCCCCTCGGGAGACCCTCTGGTCCCCATTGGTGGAGGCAAAGACTCAGTTGTCACGGTCGAGTTACTCGCCGCAGCCCGCATGCACCCCGTCCAGTTCGCGGTTAATCCCAACAAGATCATTTACCGTGTCGGTCGAGTCAAGGGACACCCCGTTCTGGCGGCAACCCGAGAACTCGACGCCTCGTTGCTGGAGCTCAACGCCGAGGGTGCACTCAACGGCCATGTCCCCGTGACGGCCATGAACTCACTGATCGCGCTCGTTCAGGCGAGAATTATCGGGCTTGGCCCGGTTGTGATGTCCCTGGAGGCGAGTGCATCAGAGGCAACGCTTGTCTGGAATGGTCGCGAGGTCAACCACCAATGGTCGAAGTCTGAGCACGCAGAAGAGTTGCTCCAAGACATGCTGGGCCCGCAAGCGGGACTGTCTGCCGGGGCATACTTCTCGCTTCTGCGGCCCTATAGCGAGGTTCAGATTTCTCGCTACTTCGCGGCACTGCCCGAATACCACCCCGTGATTACCAGTTGCAATCGAGCATTTCGTCGAGGCGTCGAGGACGCTCGGTGGTGTGGTGATTGCGACAAGTGCCGGTTTATTTTCCTCATCCTGAGCCCATTCATTCCCTCGACCTCGCTCACGAGAATGTTTGCCGACAATTTGCTCGATAGCGCTTCGCAGGTGGAGGGCTACCGGGCTTTACTCGGTTTGCACGAGCACCGTCCCTTTGAGTGCGTCGGTGAGCAAGCTGAATCCTTGCTCTCCTTCACCTGGATTGCCCACCAGAGTGACTGGCGCCAGAGTGTGGTGGTTCAAGCCCTTGTCGCCGAGATGCCGGAGCTTCTGGACCCGCATCCCGAGCTCGAGGTTCACGTCCTCGGGGAGCGCCAGGGAAGAATCTGCCTGCCAGCGCCCTTTGAAACACTGGGAAGCGTCCTTGGGTAGAGGACCCTGGGGTGTTGCTGATCTCGCGGATCAGTGTGTCCTGATTGTGGGAGTGGGGCGCGAAGGCGCGGCCATGGCCACTCGACTGCTGAGCATGTCTTCACCTCCACGCATCATCGCGCTCGATGGAGCGCAGGGTCCTCATATCGAGGATTTCCGCGACACCGTCGGCGGTGCCATCGACGTGGTCGTGTGCGAGCCGGGATCGCCTCTTCCCGAGGTGTGTGCGGAGGCCACCGTTGCGGTGATGTCTCCGGGCATCCCGGTGACCGGTGATTTGCACCGCAGTATTCGAGAGCTTTCGATTCCTCTCACCTCGGGCAGCGCGCTCTTTGTCTCTGATCACCACGCGAGAGTTGTGGGTGTGACGGGCTCGAAAGGGAAATCCACCACCACGACGCTGATTCATGCTCTCCTGGAGGGCTCCGGGGTGGACGCGGCCCTTGGCGGGAACATGGGAATTCCTCTGCAGGGGCTCGACCCGGCTGAGTATTACGCCCTAGAACTCTCCAGTTACCAGTGCCACTACCTCGAGGTGTCCCCCGACGTGGTGGGGCTGACGGCTCTCTTCCCCGAGCACCTGGATTGGCATGGCTCGAGTGACGCGTACTACGACGACAAACTCAACATCGTCGCCCACAACCCCCGAGTGGTGGTCGCCAACGCCGATGATGAGATCCTGGTCCGCGAACTCACCCAGCGCTACCCCCACCTCCCGGTCACCTGGGTCGGGCATGGACAGCAATGGCACCTCGAGCCCGACGGGGATGAATCGTGGCTGTGCAGGGGAGACCAGAAGTTCTTTCACACATCGCAATCGCGCATCCTCGGCAGACACAACCACCAGAATCTCCTGATCGCAGTGGCGACCGCGACTGCGACGGGGCGTGTAGATGACACAGCACTCGCCGGCGTGCTGGCGAAATTCGAAGGTCTCGCCCACCGGTTGGAGCGCATCAGTGACCCCAGCGGCGTGGTCTTTGTCAACGACTCTTTGGCGACAAACCCCCAAGCCGGCGCGGCTGCGCTGCGATCGCTTCATTCCCCAGGAATGGTCTGGATCGTGGGCGGTCATGATCGGGGAGTGGACTATCAGCCCCTCGTCGACCAGGTCGTGGTCTCACGGCCCCGGCACATACTGGGTCTGCCCGCCAGCGGAGGGAAACTTCTGGGGCTCTTCCGCGCGGCACTTAAGGAGGCTGGAGCATCCGACGAGGTCCTCCTGGAAGAAGTTCTCGATATGGCGGTGGCGGTCACACGGGCCCGCGAACTCGCCGGGCCCGGGGACTATGTCCTCATGTCACCAGCGGCTCCGAGCTTTGGCCAGTACCGTGATTACCGACACAGGGCGGAAGAGTTCCGTTCGTGGATTGAGAAAACCCTCCCGAAGGAGACCGCATGACTCGCGCCGATGGCCGCCTTGCCAGTGAACTACGACCTGTTGCAATCGAGCGAAACTGGAGCGCTCAAGCCGAAGGCAGCGCGCTGATTTCCTTCGGGAACACGAAAGTATTGTGCACGGCGTCGTTCACTCCGGGGGTACCTCGGTGGCTTACCGGAAAAGGCAGAGGGTGGGTCACCGCGGAGTACGGAATGCTTCCTCGCTCCACGAATGACCGCATGGACCGCGAATCCGTCAAGGGCAAGATAGGCGGTCGCACCCACGAGATTTCGCGGCTCATTGGCCGCTCCCTGCGAGGAATTATTGACCTCAGCCAGCTAGGCGAGAACACCGTGGTGATCGACTGCGACGTCCTGCAAGCCGATGGCGGAACCAGGACCGCCGCGATCACGGGTGCCTATGTCGCTCTGGCGGATGCGCTGACCTGGGCTACCGCACAGGGGCACGTGAAAAAGAACGCGGCCCCTCTGCGAGATTCGGTGGCGGCGATTAGCGTGGGGATTGTCCAGGGAACCCCGATGCTGGACCTTGCCTATGGTGAAGACGTGTCGGCAGACACTGACATGAA
>ENA-OUOG01002069-OUOG01002069.1-marine-metagenome-genome-assembly--contig:-NODE-2069-length-21659-cov-4.399824_pt1 | contig 21659 bp, 9 predicted proteins | sample MGYA00248635_ERZ508505 | MGnify/ENA primary metagenome ERZ508505 (study PRJEB26176, sample SAMN06267871) | marine metagenome | isolation source: Saanich Inlet, British Columbia, Canada | place: Pacific...
AATCATGGAACTGATACTCAGAGAAGATGTACAAAACCTTGGATTTAAGGATGACATCGTTACAGTAAAAAATGGCTACGGAAGAAACTTTTTAATTCCGCAGGGAAAGGCAGTCTTGGCAACAAACTCTGCTAAAAAAGTTTTGGCTGAAAATGTAAAACAACGTGCTTTTAAAGAACAAAAAGTAATCGATGATGCAACTAAATTAGGAAAAGCCCTAACTGCATTAGAAATTAAAATTGTTTCCAAAGTTGGATCTGGCGATAAATTGTTTGGTTCAATTGGAGCGCAAGATATAGCAGATGCTTTCGCCAAAAGCGGACAAGAAATCGACAAAAAATTCATCAGCTTACCTGGTCGTACTATCAAACGTTTAGGTGCCTATGAAGCAACTGTTCGTTTGCATAGAGAGGTTGTTGTACTGGTGCCTTTCGAAATCGTACCTGAAAAGAGCTAAGCCACATATTTTATAACATCAACCCCACCTAGGTGGGGTTTTTTGTATGAATTATCACCGTTTAAGTAAAGAACAATTTGAAGAACTCCATCAGGAGTTTGCAAAATATTTGGCTGCCTTATCGATTGATCGAAAAGAATGGGAGCAAATCAAGGCAACTCAACCTGATGCTGTTGAGGTTCACTTGGATCAGTTTTCTGATTTAGTTTGGGAAGATGTATTGTCCAAAAATTTGTATTTAGAACATTTAAGTCCCAACCATTTTTTTGTTTTCGAATGCCTAGCAGATGTCATGCGACTAATCGCGGTTAAACTCTCCACCGTTGAGCATGATATAATGACCAAAGAAGGCTGGCAATGGTTGTTACATCATATTCATGACGAATCAGTGACTATTTATCGCTCTACTAAAACCTATGACCATGACCGTAAAGAAGAATTATACGGCATGATTCTAAAAGGTGCTCAAATAAGTCAAGGCGATCGCTTTAAAAGTATCGCAGAATTTCTTTCATAAGCCTTTCAAAATTTAGGATATTTGTAGTAAACGCAGTTATTCACATCTATGAAGCCATCTATTCCTAAAGGAACCCGAGATTTTTCTTCCCTCGAAGTTGCCAAACGTAATTATTTGAAAGGAATCCTACAAACTGCTTTTGAAAGCGCTGGTTTTGAACCCATAGAAACACCCTCGTTTGAAAAGGCTGAAACCTTATTGGGGAAATATGGGGAAGAAGGGGATCGCCTTATTTTTAAAATTCTCTCCAATGGCGAGAAACTCAAAAAAGCAGATATAACTGCACTAGAAGAAAATAGACTGGGGGCTTTTTCCAGTTCATTGTCAGAAAAAGCCTTGCGTTATGATCTAACCGTTCCTTTTGCTCGTTTTGTGGTACAATATCAAAATGACTTAGTTTTTCCGTTTAAACGATATCAAATTCAACCGGTTTGGCGTGCAGATCGTCCGCAGCACGGACGCTTTCAAGAATTTTTCCAGTGTGACGCTGATGTTGTAGGAAGTACTTCCCTATGGCAAGAAGTAGAACTTTGCCAATTGTATTCAAGTGTTTTCGCAGCGCTTGGAATTAAAGGCGCAACTATCAAAATAAACAACCGAAAAATATTGGCTGGAATAGCCGAAGTAATTGGTGCACAAGAAAAGTTAATTGACTTTACCGTAGCGCTCGATAAACTCGATAAAATTGGTTTTGATGGTGTGGTAAAAGAACTGAAAGAAAAAAACTTTACAGCCGATGCTATAGAGCGCATTACTCCGCTTATCTCCCTTGCAGGTTCAGCTCATGATCGCCTCAGTCAACTAGAAGAATTTCTAAGTGATTCTGAAATTGGAAAAAAGGGAATAGAGGAGCTCCGTTTTGTCGTTTCTCGATCAGAAGCCCTTGGAATTAAGGGAACAGCACTCTCAGTAGATGTGACTTTAGCCCGCGGACTAAATTATTATACGGGCTGTATTTTTGAAGTTAGCCCTCCAGAAGGAGTCAAAATGGGCTCTATTGGTGGTGGGGGTCGTTATGATGATTTAACTGCAGGTTTTGGCATGAAAAACATGAGTGGAGTAGGAATATCTTTCGGTTTTGATCGCATCTATCTCGTGTTAGAAGAGCTTGGCCTTTTTCCTGCCTCAGTTCAAGCCCAAAGCCAAATTTTATTTCCCAATTTTGGCGATAGCACTGCCTTGAAAAGCAATCAATTAATAGCTTCTCTGCGCGATAATGGATTACGCGCAGAATTTTACCCTGATGCAGTCAAAATGAAGAAGCAGCTTTCATATGCTAATCAAAAACATATTCCCTGGGTTGTTCTCTTGGGTGAGGAAGAATTATCGCGTGATGAAGTTGTGATAAAAAACATGAAAAGTGGTGAACAATTTGTTCAACCACTTTCCGGTTTTCAACAATTTTTTATTTCGCAATTAGCTTAGTGAGCTCCAAGTGAGCCAAGATAGCGCTCAGCGTCTAATGCGGCCATACAACCTGTTCCAGCAGCAGTAACCGCTTGTCTGTATTCTTTATCTTGTACGTCCCCAGATGCAAAAACTCCAGGCAGATTTGTTTTGGTTGATTTTCCATGGGTTATTAAATAACCGGCCTCGTCCATGTCCAACTGCCCTTTGAAAATATCAGTATTTGGTTTGTGACCAATGGCAATAAATAACCCCGTAATTGGAATTTCGGTTTTCTCCTGTGTTTGATTGTTGATCATGCGAAGTCCTTCTACCACTTGTTCACCTAATACTTCATCAACCTCGGTATGATATAAAACGTCAATATTTTCAGCATTATTTACACGGTGTTGCATGGCTTTTGAAGCACGCATTTCCCCTTTACGCACCAACATGGTCACTTTGGTGCATATATTGGCTAAATAGGTTGCTTCTTCGGCTGCAGTATCTCCTGCTCCTACAATCGCGACTTCTTGTCCTTTATAAAAGAAACCATCGCAGACTGCACAAGCCGAAACTCCACCACCACGAAGGCGCTGCTCACTTGGTATTCCAAGGTATTTTGCACTTGCACCTGTCGAGATAATAACCGTTTCAGCTTCAATAGTTGTTATACTGTCTACTACTACCGTATGAATTCCTCCTTCTTTTTTACTAAGCTTAACTTCGGTTACATGTCCAATTCGAACTTCTGTTCCAAAACGTTCTGCTTGTTGCTGAAGTTCTACCATCATGGATGGACCATCAATACCATTGGCATATCCAGGAAAATTATCTACTTCAGTAGTTGTTGTTAGTTGGCCACCTGGTTCCATTCCAGTGTAGACCACTGGCTTTAGGTCGGCACGAGCAGCATAAATAGCTGCAGTATATCCTGCCGGTCCACTTCCAATAATCAAGCATTTAATTCGTTCCATTCTAGGTTCTTTATTTGTATAGCTTCAAAACTACAAAAACTAAGTTCTTTGGGTTCTCTCTGATTGCCTCTTTTTTAGTCTATTTTATTAACTGCAATGGTAGAATTGTTAATAGCTACCAAATAAAAACTTGTAGGAACGACCATCGATTTTTCTTTGAGATAATTGTAAATTTGACCGTTATAAAAAATGAATGCATTTATTTAATCTTCCAGAAAATTATTCCCTTAAAAATGATGCAATTGCTGGACTTACAATTGGGATAGTAACCATTCCTCAAGCCATGGCCTTTGCATTGCTCGCTGGATTGCCTCCCATTTACGGATTGTATGGTTCCCTGATTCCTTTGATAGTTTATGCTTTCTTTGCAAGCTCCAATTTTATCAATGTTGGTCCTGTTTCTGTAATTTCGATTTTTGTCTTTCAAATAATCAGTCCTTTTGAATCTCCTTTCACCACGGATTACATCAATTCTGCGGTTATTCTTGGGTTAATGATTGGATTAATTCAGTTTTTAATGGGTTTTTTTCGCTTGGGTAGTTTTGCGAAATATTTGCACAAAAGTGTTATTTCTGGATTCATTCAAGCTGCTGCTTTGGTCATAATTATTTCTCAACTTTCTCCTGGTTTTGGCCAAGAGCTTCCAGTTAATGGTACTTATTTTGGCAAGGTTTTTTATTTGATCAGCAATATTTCCCTTAGCCATTCCTTAACCACATTTTTATTTTTATCGTCACTTTCGCTACTTTTTGTGTTTGCATCCTACTTCCCTAAGTTTCCAACCACAATTATGCTACTTATATTGAGTGGATTAGCTTCCTTTTTCTTTGATTTTGAAGCAATGGGAGTTACGCTTATTGGGGAAGTTCCTGTGGGTTTACCCGTTTTTATTCTTCCTTCTTTTAGTTTAGAAAATTTACGCCTTTTACCTGGAGCTTTGGGCATTGCCTTTGTTGCCTCTATTGGAAGTGTAATCATGGCCAAAAGTTTAGAAGAGAATCAACCTCTTCCCTTAGATGTAAATCAAGATCTAAAGGCTTTGGGTCTAGCTAAAATTGCCAGTGCGTTTTTTGGCTCCCTGGTTCCTGCGGGTAGTTTTAATCGAAGTATATTAAACATAAAAGTGGGTGCACAAACCCAAATTGCAGGCTTATTTGCTGCTTTGGTAATTATATTTACCCTTCTTTTCTTAACTCCTATGATCTATTTTCTTCCGCAGCCCATCATTGCGGCTATTATTGTTTATTCTGTCTATTTTTTATTTGACTTTAGTCTGATCAAACAGTTATTTGTGACAAGTAAAACAGATGCCTTTTATTTGTTTTTCACAACAATAATGACACTTGTTTTTGGGTTTGTTTACGGGATTTTCTTGGGCGTATTTATATCGCTCTTGGGGAATTATTTTCGGAATAAAACAACAAATTAATTGGTTCTGAAGGAATACACCCCAGAATCACTTTTGTTCCCTTCGTCATCTGTAGCAATTATTTTCCAATAGTAAATCACATTTCGATCAACAGCTACGTCGAGTGCAGTCGTTGTACTTTCATGCTCAATTGTTTGCAGTAGGGTAGTAGCATTTTCTTGATCGATATAAACTTCATAAGAACTTAAGTCATTATCTGCATCGGAACAATTCCATTGAAGAACAACTAGGTCATTTACTGGTGTGACGGTTGAACCCGAGTTTGGACTAGTCAACTCTGGTGGGAAAGGAGCGTAGTTTACTTCAGCAGGCCCAGGCAAGTAAAAGCGCCAAGTCACGCTTTCTGCAGGATTACTACCGTTTTCTCCAATGGCGGTTACTTTCCATCCATAAGGTTCAGTACTTTCTAGTGCCAATGCGATTGCATTGGTGGTAGTTGTAAAATTTTGTTCAACAGCTGTCGTTAGATTTGTTAAGTCAATTTCGTAAGAAAGTGCATTTGTCGCTTTATTCCATTGAAAATTCACTATACTTTGAGTTTCATCGACTACAGTTGTATCCAGGCAGGGTTCATCGTTTAAGGGAAAGGTGAGAACAGGTGTTTGTGGCTGTAAGATCACTGGTGGAGTGGGTGTAGGGGTTGTAATCTGAGAAACTGTGTCTCCACCACTGTCTTTTGAACATGAAAGAATAAGTATACCCAAGCCGATCAACATCGTTTTTATATAGTGTTGCTTCATTTTATTATTCTTTGATAATTAATTCAGAGATTAAGGTAGTCGCTCCTTTTATTTTGATCACATAACTTCCTTGACCCAAATAAGAAGTATTCATTTTGATGATTCTACTTGACGTATTTAAGGTATGTTCTTCACTTGATATTAATCGACCATTTGAAGTATAAACATCAATGACAAGATTTCGGTCATTACCTCCAACAAAAATACTGAGGGATTCATTGAAAGGTACCGGACTGAATAAGACCTCGGAAGAATTGAAGTAACTTTCTTCAAAAATCCCTTGACATTCTATTCCAGTGGTGATTTTCACTTCGTTATATCCTTCAGCCAAGGTTAAACTTACTCTGCTTTCGGTGGTCTGGAAAGAAATTCCGTTTTGTGTTATGGTATATACTTTACCTCCCTTAAGAGAGTATTCAACGGTTTTGTTTTGATTACTCTTTTTAGCTGAAACACTTAATGGATTTTGTGTATCAATATTTACAGTATAACAGCGCTCAAATAAATCAGCCGATTTTCCTTCTACAGTAATACATACCGCATATGAACCTGAAGATAATTCTGGGATTTCGAGCTGGTCGCTATCAATTGGAGTGCTATTTATTTGAACTCCATTAATGGCAACATTATATTGATGGTTTGATGAAGAAAAATCAATCTTAATACTATTTTCATCAATACACTTTTCTGCCTTACTGATTGTAAATGCATTTGGTGGGAGCCAAAACATTGCACAACCTTTTGCATCAACAAGGGTGTTATAAGGCGTTTCATTACATTCATCAAAAGGATTCCATACCCCATCGTGATCGGCATCGTCAGTCACATCTCCCACACCATCTCCGTCAGAATCTGACTGGTCTGGATTGAAAACAAATGGACTGTTATCGACAATATCATTTACACCATCTTCATCGGTATCATCGGTTGGAGCTGCTGGTACGGATTGAAGTTCAATAGCCCGACCCGAGTTTTCAGGCACTACAAGATTGGTTTGGGTTATAGGAATTGGCTGAGTGGAATCTCCATCTTCTGTATTGATGTTTACAATATCTACCTCATATATATTGTCTTTATTATGATCTTGGGGATTCTCGTAATCAGGTGGGGTGATGAAATCTAAATAATCCCCAGTGTCTTCGTTTTTCTCATCTTCTGTTTCGCGAGTTCTAACGGAAAATAGATGAGCGTCATTTCCACCAACAATTTTCTTTTTAATCTTCCATTTTCCTACACCTCTGTTGTCTGCATTTGGATTAAAGTAACGTTTGTAGCTTACTTTAGCATCTTCTTGTTCGTTCTGTACATTAAAGACCATAATATTGTAGCTCGATCGGGTAGATGAATTAGGGATGTCAATCACAATTAACTTAATCGTTTTTGTACTAACGATTCCTTTGTCATTGGTCGCCTCAACAGTAAACAGATGCTCTCTATTTTCTTCATAATCTAAACCTCCAATTAAATATAAATCTCGACCATCAATTCTAAAGAGAGCAGCATCTTGACCTTCTAAGATCCTAATTTCTACTGTATTATTAAAAACGTCTTGCGTTTTGTTGGTGTCTTCAATAACAATTTTTCCGAGATAGACATTTACATTACTAACATCATCGTCTCTTTTGTTTTCGACTTGCTCAAATTTTTCAGCATAGATCTTTGCTGCCTTAAATGCACAACCAAAGGCATCGACTGCAGCGCCTGGAGGAGTATTTGGACAGCGATCTTTTTTGTTTTTTATACCGTCATCATCATCGTCCGAATCAAGTTGATCTTCTGAACAACCATAGCTATCTACTTTTTCATTTGTAGGTGTATTCTTACAACGATCCAAAGCATTTATTACGCCATCTCCGTCATCGTCTTCTTCTCCAACTGAACACCCATTTGTGTTTGCGACTTCATCCATTGGAGTAGTAAATGGACACGCATCCAATTCGTTTGGAACACCATCTAAATCGATGTCATTATCTGCCTGAGCTTGTGAACAACCAAATTCGTTTACACTTTCTCCAAATGGTGTATCTGGACAGCGGTCGAACTCATTTTCAATTCCGTCTAAGTCAAGGTCATTTTCTTTTTGGCTAATGGAACATCCATTCTCATCGACTTTCTCTCCAATAGGTGTATTCAAACAACGATCAATGTCATCGTTGATTTTATCAAAATCGGCATCAATTTTGCTCAATGGACAACCAAACTCATTTACAACAGCACCTTCTTCTGTGTCTGGACATAAGTCCTTATCGTTTTCTACACCGTCTAAATCATTATCTGTTAAGGTAGCTTCTACAACTTCTGCTAGTGTACAACCATTGTCATCTACTGCGCTTCCCTCTGGTGTTTCAGGACATAAGTCATTTAAGTTGATGATTCCATCTTTGTCATCATCGGCTTGTCCTTGATTTTCTATGTTTTCTTTTTGGCTACAACCATTTTCATCTACCACAACACCTATGGGTGTGTCTGGGCAAAGATCTTTTTCATTACCGACACCATCTAGGTCACTGTCCAGCTCAATTTCAGCACAGCCATTTTCGTTTACGTTTTGATTCAGTGGTGTGTTTGGACATAGATCTAATTCGTTAGGTACACCATCTAAATCAAGGTCTTGGTCTTTAAGTGCACAACCTTTTTCATCCACAATTCGATCTTTGGCTGTATCTGGACATTGATCCAATGGATTTTCAACTCCGTCTTGATCCGGGTCACGTTGCAGTTGCGTACATCCTTTTTCATCGACTTCTTCCCCCTCTTCGGAACCAAGACAGGAATCAATCCCGTTGACAAATCCATCATTGTCATCGTCTAATTGACTGTAAGCGCATCCTTTTTCATCAACTTCTTCCTCTTCAGGTGAATTTGGACAAGCATCCAATTCATCTAAGATGCCATCCAAGTCTTTGTCAATTTGAATTTGAGCACAGCCATTTTCATTTACAGTCTCTCCTTCAGGTGAATTTGGACAAGCATCCAATTCATCTAAGATACCATCTAAGTCTTTGTCAATTTGAATTTGTGCACAACCATTTTCATTTACAGTCTCCCCTTCGGGTGAATTTGGACAAACATCTATTTCATCTAAGATACCATCTAAGTCTTTGTCAATTTGAATTTGAGCACAGCCATTTTCATCTACAGTCTCCCCTTCAGGTGAATTTGGACAAACATCCAACATATCGATAATGCCATCACTATCTTGATCTTTTTGACTGAAGGTACATCCATTTTCATCTGCTTCTTCTCCCTCAGGTGAATTTGGACAAGTATCCAATTCATCTAAGACACCATCTAAGTCTTTGTCAATTTGAATTTGAGCACAGCCATTTTCATCTACAGTCTCCCCTTCAGGTGAATTTGGACAAACATCCAACATATCGATAATGCCATCACTATCTTGATCTTTTTGACTGAAGGTACATCCATTTTCATCTGCTTCTTCTCCCTCAGGTGAATTTGGACAAGTATCCAATTCATCTAAGACACCATCTAAGTCTTTGTCAATTTGAATTTGAGCACAGCCATTTTCATCTACAGTCTCCCCTTCAGGTGAATCTGGACAAGCATCCAAGTCATCTATAATGCCATCACTGTCTTGATCTTTTTGACTGGAGGTACATCCATTTTCATCTGCTTTTTCTCCCTTAGGTGAATTTGGACAAGCATCCAATTCATCTAAAACGCCATCACTGTCTTGATCTTTTTGACTAAAGGTACATCCATTTTGGTCAACACTCTCCCCTTCAGGCGAATTTGGACAAGCATCCAATTCATCTGCAACTCCATCAAAATCTGTATCTTGAATTAGTGTAATGCGATTGTTCTCTTCTAGTGTAGAAGTGTTGTTTCCACTTGCATCAAAAATAGGTTTGATCAATTGAACAATCAATTCTTCTCCCTTTTGAATTTTTTCTTGTACAGTAAAATAAAGTGAAACTATGTTGCCATCTTGTTCTATTTTCTCAGGAGCTGAACTAAACAATGTTGTTGTTGATAGCTCAGTTTTAAGTATGAAATGTTCAACTGTAAGCGTATTTGAAGAGTTTAACGATGGATAAACAACTTCATTAAAGATTAATCTTAAAACGGAATTTTCGACCACCTCTATACTTTCTACATATGGATTTGTTTTGTCATTAAGATATACTGAGTTGGTTGACTGCTGACTTTCAACTGCATTTCCAGCTTTGTCAAAAAGACGTTCATTTTTGAAAGAAACAGTCAATAATTCTTCACCGGAGACATTGTCTGTTAGTGCTAATGCAAGTTGTATTGTTTTTTCGTTTACTGAAATTGAGGTCACTGGGGGGCTGTCAAATCCTGCAGTTCCTCCCGACAGATTTAATATGAAATCATCTGGAGAAAAAGTAGAGGAAGATGTAGCGCTGGTGTAAATATTGTCGTTAAACACTAAGTCTATTGTTGAATTGTCTTCTGCAAGTTCCAATGAGCTTAATACAGGGATTTCACTATCAATCGTAAAACTACTTGTTGAAGTATATAAAAATTTATTTCCAGCCTTGTCTTCTGCCTCAACGGTAACCGATGTAGTGGTATTAATCCCTTCTGGAATGCTGAGGGAGTAGTTCCAATGTGTTTCACTATTCGATGCCGACATGGCAGTAGGTGATGCAATACCACTCATGCTAAATAAAGGTGGAGTACTTATAGCCTCACTTATGATAGCTGTAAAGAGAATGGTTTCGCCTCCTCTCAAAAGAGAATCTTCTTTATTCCATTTTAGCTCTATTGTAGGACTCGTTGTATCTAGTGTAATCGTCTCACTAACCGCACCTGTATATGCTTTTCCAGCAAGGTCAAACGCTGAATGAATTACTAGGGTAAACTCACCGTCGGGCCAATCAGTTGGAAGAGTCCATGCGTATTCCCAAACCTTTGAGGAGGTTGCTGTCATGGCGAAGTCTAACTGTGTATTCTCATCAGCAATAATGCCCAAGCGAACCCCATTGGCCATGTCTTCATCAAAGGTTGCAGTGACAACTAAGGTTTCATTTGGGTTCAGGTAACCGTTTTCTTGGCTAGTCATCAAGGTCGCTTCTGCTGATCTATTATCTACAAAATAAGTTAATGAAGAGGTTGAAGTCCCCTCATTTCCCGCGAGGTCATACCCAATAGCAGTAATGCTTACAGTTCCATTAATTTCTGTAGGTACAATCCAGTCGTATACCCACTGCGTCGATGAGTTTGTTGTAGACATCGAAACAGTACTTTGATCTGAAAAGGCCAAAACGGGAGCTGCACTTAGAACTTCATCAGAAATAGCGGTAATGGTAATTGTAGCTCCACCGGTTGTTTCTTGAGTAGTAGGATTATCTGACAAGAAAATTTGAGGCGCCAACTGATCACCCAATTCAATATTAAAGGGCAAACTATCTGTTCCAGAATAAGTATTTTCCGCTAAGTCTGTTCCGGAAACAGTGACAGAAACTTCGGTAGAAACCGTGGAAGAAACAGTCCAAGTATAGACCCACAGGGCAGAAGAAGCCGTAGCGCTCATGGCCGCATCTGTTACCTGTCCACCACTGATGTTTATAGTCGGGGTAGCTTGAATGGCTTCGGAGAAGGTGGCGGTGACCGTTACGGTATCTCCATTAGAAACAGTAGTAGTGGTTGGGCTAGCGTTATGCGAAAGGACTACTGTTGGTGAAACTGTATCGATTACTCCACTGAACAGTTGGTATACTTCTGCTGGAGAAAGTACCTCACTCCATAGACCAATATCATCAATTTTTCCATTAAAGTAATACCATTTTCCGTTTCCTTGATGATGTAAACCAATGGTTAAACATCCCGATATATCGTAGTCTGCAGTTGCTGAGGAAGAAATTTCAAGACCATTTTTATATAATTTAGCATTATTTCCATTTACAACAAGTGAAATCATTTGCCATTGACCTAAAAAGGCAACGTCTTCACTTTCACTAAAATTAAATCCATTTGCACCAGAAGAAGTGATCATTCCTTTTTCTTCATTTGAATTAGAAGAGTCAGATAAATTTAATCTAAAGTTAGTCGTGTTACAACTGTAGTTGTTCCCTAGTATAGTTGCTTTCTTAACACTATTGTTCGGCCAAAAATACTGGTCTGGATTTATCCAAACATTGATTGAGAAAGTATTTCCTAAATTGAAATCATGATCAAGGTTTATTCTTTTCCAGTCAACTCCATAACCATTTATTCCATCCCAGTCAAAGTCATAAGCACTATTTGCATTGCCATTTCTGTCGGTCGACAACTCTGGTAATTGTGGTCCAGCTAATTCTCCATCCTTCCCATTTCCACTTTCATCATTTGCATTACCATTAAAGGGATACCAAGCAATTAATCCATTAGTGGGTAAATAGTTGGGTAACACTGAATAATTAAAGGTCAAACTATCCGTCCCTGAATAAGCATTCCCTGCTAAGTCTGTTCCGGAAACAGTTATACTTACTTCAGTAGCAAGGGTTGAAGAAGCGGTCCAAGTATAGACCCACAGGGCAGAAGAAGCCGTAGCGCTCATGGCCACATCTGTTGCCTGTCCACCACTGATGTTTATAGTCGGGGTCGCTTGCATGGCTTCGGAGAAGGTGGCGCTTATTGTAACACTTTTCCCATTGAGTAGCGTTGTAGAATTGGCACTATGCGAAAGGACTACTGTTGGTGAAACTGTATCGATTACTCCAGTGAACAGTTGGTATACTTCGTTAGCAGCCAAAGGTCTAGACCAAAGCCCAACATCATCCAATTTGCTATTTAATTCCTCAATAGGATCACCTTGACCTCCTGTTAGAATTGCACCTATGAGTGTTCTGCTATGAGCAGTATCAGAGGAAAAGTTTGCAGGTTTAGTTAATACTTCCTTATTCGACAACACTCCGTTTTGGTATATCTTTACTGTGGCGTTGTTGTGTTCGTATACCCCTACAAAATGGTTCCATCCTGAAGCCATGGCCGAACTACCTACAGCATTCCATTCATTGTTTGGTTTGGTAGTAAAAGTTACCTGATTATTCGTGCCATGAGTAAATTGGAATTGTTCGTTATTGGGGTGACTCAGAATTTGACCGCTTTGATTTGGCGCAACAGAAGAATTCATCCAAAAAGAAAAACTAAAGCCAGAATTTGTAAGATTGAAATCAGCATTTGTCCCAATATCAATATAGTCATCATCTCCGTCAAAAGAATAGGCAGTGTTTTCACTCCCATTTTTACCAGTGGTTAATGTTGCTCCGGTAACACTTCCATCCTTCCCATTTCCACTTTCATCATTTGCATTACCATTAAAGGGATACCAAGCGATCAGTCCCTCTGTGGGAAGATAATTGGGTAGTTCATGTATAATGTTAAAGGTCAAACTATCCGTCCCTGAATATGCATTTCCATAGGTATCTGTTCCCGAGACTGAAGCTGTAATTACTGATGCATTTGTGTTTGGTATGGTATAGCTGTATTGCCAATTTTCTGTCTCTGACGAAGGTGGGCGAACGTAGGCCTCAAAGGTATAGTCCCAAGAAGTATCGTTACTTGCGCGTCCTCCACCATAGGGATTATTATCACTTATATCCAGAAAGTCAACACCGATATTTACATCTGATAAACTAAGTCGAAGGGTTAATGTTTCGCCAGTACTTACATCAATATTTTCTGTATGTAAATCGAAGTAAATTAGTTCGCCTTCAATGTAATTGCCTTCCACATCATTGTAAGCAGGTGTAAAAAGATTTTCACTAATGGCCAGTAACTCTCCAGAAGTGCCTTCTCCACGGTATACCTTCAAATTGATTGGTTGTGGCTCTCCATTAATGACAGGGTTTGCCATTTTCCAACCCACCTTCGTTAAACGCCCCGTATTGGAAACCGTGAAGGATTGCCATTGATCAGTATTTCCAGTAGAAATGTTACTAGTTGAATTAGATGCATCCCTCGATTCTGTACCATAACTATACGCTTGCATAGGATAACTTTCCACTAACCCTTCATTTGATGAAAATGTAATTACTGGGCTTGCAGCCATCGACCTACTAAAATTGGCGATTAAATGTACATCATCATTGATATAGACTTGTCCTTTATCTTTATTAGAAGTAAAAGAAGTCAACTCAGGTTTTATTAACGCATGACCAAATTTCACACTAAGGTAAAGTTCTTTTTCTACGCTTTCCTCATTATTGTATTCTATTGAATTGTTTGATGCGGGAGAAAGATGCAATTCTTCCTCTCCATCAAAAGTACCGGTATATGAAACGGCAAATGTCAGTGTTTTTCCATCTGCAGAAACATCGAGAGACAGTGCAGTAGTGCTAACTAAGGAAGCAGTACTGTTTCCAATAGCTGGGTCTGGATCGTAAATATTGAGAATAAAATCTTCTTTGACTAAATCGCCTTCTTCGTCAACTAGATTCATCGCTTGATTAAAGGAGACCACAAGGGTGTTACTGGCTGTAGAAAAAGTAATATCAATTAAATCCAATTCGTTATTTCCACGGATAAATGGATAACCATCATTGAGGTTTCCAGAGATCAACCAGGACTCATTAAAATCCCAGTTAGTATAAGTACTCTTGGATTTTGCCTCGATATTCGTAGCAATACCACTAACCAAAGAAGATCCACCCGAGTGACTACTACCAGAGGAATACCAGTAATTGTCATTTCCGCGGGCACTACAGGAAGAACAAGTTGCTTGATACCCAATGAATCCTCCAACATCAGAGAGGTTTGAATTAAGGTCAACACTTCCACTGCTGTAATTGTATTGTACTCCGCTAATAGAGGTATCGGTTTGGTTCCATCCAATAAAGCCACCTACCGCATTGTATGCCCCCGTAACATTGGATCTTGAGTAACTATTATTGATAGAGGAATAGGCATTTTGTCCAACCAATCCACCTACCATGTAATTTCCATCGACAGTACCACTGGACCAGGACTCCGTGATTGTTGAACCGTAGTCTAGTTTACCTACCAAACCACCTGTTTTCTGATAATCACTCTCTTCACTAATATTCCCTTTTACATTTCCTTGAAAACTGGTCCACGCTAAATAGCTTTCATTGTAGGCTCTTCCTACCAAACCTCCTGTATTGATATTTCCTGTTACATTACCAAAGACATGCACTTCGTCTAGCGTTGCTGAAGTGGCCGAACCAAGGGCACCTCCAACATCTTCATTTCCATTAACTGTTACATCATCCAACCAAAGAAAACGAATCTCACCATTTTTTATTTTACCAAAAAGTCCTACAAAGTCTTCTGTTGGACGGTTAATGCTTAGATTATTTATATTATAATGCTGGCCATTGTAGCTTCCCGTGAATGAGGTTACCGCGTTACCAATAGGTGAAAAACCTTCAAGGATTTCTGAACTTGTTCCTTCATCATTCCAAACAGCTGTTCCTTCTGCATTGATATCTGCTATTTGAATATAGTGTTTATCCCAGCGGCTACTGTCTTCTGAAATCCAAACTAAATTTCTAAGCGAGCTAATTTGATATGGACTACCTTGTGATCCATTTCCAGTTGAAGGAGCTTCTCCTTCTGGAGGAACTATACCAATGCTTAGTTCTTGGTTATACAATTGCTGAATTTCACCCTGGGACAAGCTGCTTTCCCAAATCCCTACTTCATCAATAATCCTGTTTCCAAGATCATTACCATTATTATTCCCATCAGAGCCTATGGACCAACTAGTGTTTGAATAAGAAACTGAGTTTAAATCTGAAAGTACCTGCTCTTTTTTTAAATCTCCATTCAGATAAACTTTAATAGTATCTACTTCTTTAACGGCAGACAAATGAATCCATTGATCATTAATGTTAGAAGCATCTTCTGAATACGCAACGTTACGATTTGCTCCATCATAAAACTGAAACCCTAAACTATAATCGCCATTAGATCGATCAATGTATAGTCTATAACCCGCTGTTAAACTTGTTTGGTTTCCTCCAAAAGAAAAAACATTCAATGTATTATCTGTCCAACCACTCAATTTTATCCAAGCAGTAACTGAAATATCATCTGTCAAAATATTGAAATCTTGAGATAAACCATAAATTTTTCCTGATGTACCGCTTATTTGATAAGCACTTGAAGGCGAATCACTATTGTCACTTACAAGATCTGCACTTGTGATGGAACCGTCATTTAAATTATTACTTTCATCATTAGCATTTCCATTAAATGGATAAAATGCCAGCAAACCATCGGTAGGAATATAATCAGGCAAAATATTTGTTGGTTGAGAAGGACAGCTTCCCCAGAGTGGCTTGTTGGCTTCTGTTAAGGCAGAATCACTGTTTGAGAAAGTTTCTGGTTCAGATTCAATTTTAGAAACACACCAGCCTGTTAGATCTTGATTAAATTGCGGTGCGCCATGAAACATCCTAGCCATATCCGTGACATTAGTCGTATCCCATCCGCCTATGTCTTGATTAAACATTCCAGCGTCTCTGAACATCCCCTCCATATTGGTCACATTCGAAGTATCCCAATCTCCTATGTCTTGGTCAAAGTAATTTGCATTGTAAAACATGCTCTCCATATTGGTCACACTTGAAGTATCCCAACTCAGGTTTTTATTGTAATTACTACTTGCAAATACGCCAGACATACCGGTAACATTTGAGGTATCCCAGTCACCAATAGCTTGGTCAAATGCAGTGGCTTGGTTGAATAAGTTGTGCATGGAAGTTACATTAGAAACATTCCAATTGCCGATATCTTGATTGAACGAAGTCGCAACAAAGAACATATAATTTATGTTGATTACGCTTGAAGTATCCCAATTATTTAATGGTTTATTAAAGACTGATGCACCATAAAAAACACCCTCCATATTGGTCACATTGGAAGTATTCCAATTACCAACGTCTTGATTGAATTCAATAGCATTATAAAACATATAATTCATATCGGTCACATTGGAGGTGTCCCAAAAGCCAATCGCATCATTAAACGTACTATTGCCATTGAATAGATTAGACATATTAGTCACAAGCGTAGTACACAAATTCACATTGCCATTCGCTAGCTGCTCTGCTATAGTTGAATTGTCAACAACCGTATAAAAGGCACCATTCAATGCATAGGATTGTCCCACAACAGCAGCATCGGTAGCTTTAACAGTTACACCATTTGAATCGAGGTAAATGTATTGTGAAGCATTGTTTACAACCGTAATTTCTTGGGAAGAAACATTATTGGCAATATTTCCAGCATTATCTATAATCTCACTTGAGATGATTTGAAGGTTGTAATTTCCTGAAGGAACTTTCGATGCTTCAATGCTTTTGTAAGATTGGTAAGTTCCATTATACTGGTCTCCATCAATAAGTTCCCAGCCAGAAAAATTTATAGTTCCACCCACAATTGCATCGTCATAAATGTAAGCCCCTCGATTGGTTGAGGGTGTGGCTATTCCAGAAGTGTCCGATGCCTGAAGACTAAGGGTAATGGTGACATTACCTGATGAAAGATCAATACTGGTGGGTGATACGATTATGGAACTAAGCGTAGGTTTATCGAAATCAACATTGGGATTATTATTAACAACCGTAATTTCTTGGGAAGAAACATTATTGGCAATATTTCCAGCATTATCTATAATCTCACTTGAGATGATTTGAAGGTTGTAATTTCCTGAAGGAACTTTCGATGCTTCAATGCTTTTGTAAGATTGGTAAGTTCCATTATACTGGTCTCCATCAATAAGTTCCCAGCCAGAAAAATTTATAGTTCCACCCACAATTGCATCGTCATAAATGTAAGCCCCTCGATTGGTTGAGGGTGTGGCTATTCCAGAAGTGTCCGATGCCTGAAGACTAAGGGTAATGGTGACATTACCTGACGAAAGATCAATGCTGGTGGGTGATACACTTATGGAACTAAGCGTAGGTTTATCAAAATCATATTGAGCATAGGCTTTCATGTTTTGAAGGCAGATTAGCGCAAAACAAAAAATGTAAATGTCAAAAAATTTGGGTGTTTTCATAAAGATTTATAAACCATAAATATATTAAATAAATATGAAATGATATGTCAATCGCTAAAATTGATAAACTTAGGTTTGAAATTATTTTTCATAGCTTTAGCTAAAATAAAAATAAAGATAAATGAAAAGTCAAATTGTCGTACTCTCTCTTGTGGTCTCCTTTTACTCTGCTCTACTTTTTTCTCAAACGGCGCAGGGGCCTTTCGATCAACTAATCATAAGGGGGGTAACCCTAATCAACGGAAATGGCGCGCCACCCCTAGGTCCAGTAGATGTTGTGGTTGAACAGAATAAAATCACTAAGGTAGCAACGGTGGGCTATCCAGGGGTTGCAATAAACCCCAACAGACGGCCTGAATTGAAAGAAGGAGGAAAAGAAATCGACGCAACTGGAATGTATCTTTTGCCAGGATTTATTGATATGCATGGGCACATTGGCGGAACATCGCAGGGTGCCGATTGGGATTATGTCTTTAAATTATGGCTGGCGCATGGTGTCACTACAGTGCGCGAACCCAGCGGAAGAAGTCGTGACTGGGCATTGGATTTAAGAGAAAAGAGCCAGAAAAATGAAATAATTGCTCCTAGAATTGTACAATACACCGGTTTTGGTTCTGGCGCTAAATATGGGATCAATTCACCCGAAGAAGCACGCGAATGGGTACGTGAGAATGCCAAGGCAGGCTCCGATGGAATAAAATTCTTTGGCGCTGCACCCGAAATTATGGAGGCTGCCTTGGATGAAAACAATAAATTAGGATTGGGTTCTGCCTGTCATCATGCGCAATTGAGTGTTGCTCGATGGAACGTATTGCATTCGGCTCGTGCTGGCTTGACTTCTATGGAACATTGGTATGGATTGCCAGAAGCACTTTTCGTTGATCGTACGGTGCAAGATTATCCGCTGGATTATAATTACCAAAATGAACAGCACCGTTTTGAACAGGCAGGAAAATTGTGGGAACAAGCTGCTAAACCCTATTCGGAACACTGGAATCGTGTCATGGAAGAATTACTCGCGCTTGATTTCACTATCGATCCAACCTTTAATATTTATGAAGCCAGTCGTGATTTACATCGGGCACGACGTGCCGAATGGCACGAGGATTATACCCTCCCTAGTTTATGGCGATTTTATCAGCCCTCTAAAATTTCCCATGGATCCTATTGGCATTATTGGGGAACGGAGCAAGAAATTTCTTGGCGAAAAAATTTCCAGTTATGGATGACCTTTGTCAATGAATACAAGAATAGGGGAGGTCGTGTAACCACGGGTTCTGACTCGGGCTTTATTTTTCAGCTCTATGGTTTTGCCTATGTGCGCGAACTGGAATTATTACGCGAAGCTGGGTTTCACCCTTTGGAAGTCATTCGTTCGGCTACCTTAAACGGTGCTGAGGCATTGGGAATGGATGACCAAATTGGTTCAATTGAAGTAGGAAAATTAGCCGACATGATTTTGGTTGATGCCAATCCACTAGAGAACCTAAAAGTCTTGTATGGAACGGGGGCAATCAAACTAACCGAGGACAATGAGGTTGTCCGTGTTGGCGGAGTAAAATACACCATTAGCAACGGAGTGATTTATGATTCTAAAGCCCTGCTTAAAGAAGTGAAAGATATGGTAGATGCTGCAAAAGCGGAAGAAAATTTCTCCCTCAAGCAACCTGGCGTAAAGGAATAAATCATAGGATTATTTCATATAAAAAAACCGGCAAATGGCCGGTTTTTTTATATTTGATTTTGTCCGTTAATAAGCTTTAAGACGCGCATAGCGATCTAAATGGTAATTATAATCACCAAATAAACGCTGAGCAACACGCGCGCGCTTGAAATAAAAACCAATGTTCACATCGTCGGTCACGCCAATTCCTCCATGCATTTGCATGGCTTCGTTAGTGACAAGTTTTATGGTATCACCTAATTTTGCTTTGGCCAAACTAGCCAGCTGATCAATGTTTTCGGCCTTATTGTCTAAGCCTTGTAAAGCTTTAATAACAACACTTTTACATAATTCAATTTCACAAAACAACTTTGCAGCTCGATGTTGCAAGGCTTGATAGGTTCCAATACGTTTTCCAAATTGTTGGCGTTCTTGAAGATAAGCCACAGTTTGACCAAAGGCTTCAGTTATCATTCCCAACATTTCTGCAGACAAGCAAATGGCGGCCGTATTGTTGATGTGGTTTAGGAGTGCATTTCCATTGCCTACATCGTTTAGCCGCTGGGATGCGTCAATTTTCACAGCATTGAAATCAATTTGTGCATAGGTGCCAGCATCCAATAATACCTCAGTTGTCATTGTAATTCCTTCACTTTCAGCATCGACTAAAAACAAGCCTAAGTCTCCCTCATCTGTTTTTGCAACAACGATAAAACCATCAGCTCCTGCACCGTCAATCACCATTTTTTTACATCCGTTTAAGGTATATTCATTCCCAGTTTTGGTCGCAGTGGTCGCAGTATTGTTGGGATCAAAATAGCTTTTTTCGTCTTGCGCAAAAGCAAGTCGTTTTGTTCCGTTCATCAAGGCAGGAATCCATCTTTCTTTTAGGCCTTGATTGGCTGAGTGTACAAGCGCAGTTCCAGCAAGTACAATGGAGGAAAACAACGGTGCTTTGGTTAACCTTTTCCCCATTTCTTCCATTACTTGTCCTAGACCAACATAGCCAAAATCCAAGCCGTTAAATTCTTCTGGAAAGGTTAGGGCAGTCCAGCCCATTTCCACAATTTCTTGCCAAAGATCATGGTCAAAGGCTTGGTAGTTATTGTCACGTAGTGTTCTAAATTGCTCCACTGGCGCATTCATGGCCAAGAATTCATTGGCTGAATCTTTGAGCATTTTTTGTTCTTCATTTAATATAAGTGCCATAGGATATGAATTAAGAAGGTAAGTTTAAAATGCGTTTCGAAATAATGCCCAATTGAATTTCAGATGTTCCTCCCTCAATGGTATTTCCTTTTGATCGACAGAACAAGCGTGCTTGCACCTTTGCGTCTTCGTTTTCACTTTCCCAAATTAGTCCATCACTCCCTGTTATGGCTGTTAGCAATTCCATACGTGAAACATTTTGTTCTGTTCCGTAGTATTTAAAAAAGGAAGATAAGGCACCTGCATTAACACCAGTTTTGGCCTCATCCATGATTCGTTGTATGGTCATTTCAAAAATAGAATCATTCATTCCTTGTACCGCAATTTCAGTACGTAAAACGGGATCTGCCAAAACACCATCTCGAAAAGCAAGGTTCTCTTTCGCAATTTCGTGTAATTCACGACGCCCATCAGTTTCGCCAACACCACCAATCATTTGGCGCTCGTGGGTCAATAAATATTTGGCAATTGTCCAGCCATCATTGAGCGTTCCAATGAGGTTTTCTTTGGGCACCTTAACATTGTCAAAGAAAGTTTCACAAAAAGGCGACTTCCCACTGATTAATTTGATGGGACGAGTACTCACTCCCTCAGACGTCATATCGATCAATAGAAAACTAATTCCATTGTGTTTTGGCGCGTCAAAATCGGTGCGGACCAAACAAAAAATCCAATCTGCTTTATCTGCATAAGAGGTCCATACCTTTGATCCATTGATGAGGTAATGATCTCCTTTGTCTTCTGCTTTTGTTTGTAGACCGGCCAAGTCACTTCCCGCATTGGGCTCGCTATAGCCTTGGCACCACCAAGTTTTACCGGCTGTTATTTCTGGTAAAAAACGCATTTTTTGTTCCTCACTAGCAAATTTATGTAGGGCAGGGCCCAACATAGAAATCCCAAAGCTAAAGATGGGTTTTCTACAACCTAATCGTGTCATCTCTTGGGTAAGGATGTTATTTTTTTCATCGGATAGACCACCGCCTCCGTATTTAGTATCCCAATAGGGGACAATCCATTTTTTTTGCAACATTTTTTCAAACCAAATTTTTTGGTCCTCATTTTTAAAGCTAGTATTGCGTCCGCCCCAGAAAAAATTACTAGAATCCTTTACAGGTGTTCGCATACTTGCTGGACAATTTTCTTCCAGCCATTTTCTTGTTTCAAGTCTAAAATCTTCTAGATCTGTCTTCGACATCGTTTCCATACGGTCAATAGTTGATTAAAATAAGTGGTCAATTTTCTTTTTTTGTATCGCTTGTTGGGCCACTAATCCATACAGCGCTACTATT
>ENA-OUOG01002076-OUOG01002076.1-marine-metagenome-genome-assembly--contig:-NODE-2076-length-21569-cov-4.561744_pt1 | contig 21569 bp, 13 predicted proteins | sample MGYA00248635_ERZ508505 | MGnify/ENA primary metagenome ERZ508505 (study PRJEB26176, sample SAMN06267871) | marine metagenome | isolation source: Saanich Inlet, British Columbia, Canada | place: Pacific...
CTTTCTTTCTCTTTTTAGTTGGGTACAAAGGCACCCGTAAAGGGTTCTTTCGAGCGGAGCGAGGAAAATCCCAGACATCATCCTTTAAAAATCTCTTTTCGTTGCCAACGCAAATACTCAACAGACGGTTCTTCTACACCATTTCTAGGTAAAGCCAATTGCTTTCCTTCATGAGAGTAAATGAGATAATCTAACTGCATTGATGAGCCGCTCAGCCCTTTAGCCGCAATAAGTTCATAATTATCATTGAATCCTATAGCACCATAATCTAGGAGTTTGTGGTGCATTGAACATAGGGCTATTCCATTCTGTACAATATCAGGTCCTTCGGAGTTATGCCATTGAATATGGGCCGCTTCTAAACCTATTATTTTCGTTCTAAACTGAATATTGTAATCACATATTGCGCATTTATGTCCGTAAGCATCTAAAACTGACTGTCTAAATTCAGGATCACGTTGGGTTCTACTAATGATAACTCTTGCGTTTACCTCTAAGCCACAAGCATTCAAGATATCTTCAAACTGAGTTTCACTAAAGTGTTCGACTAGAAGTTCGTTTACTATGCGACCGAATGTTACGGAATTAGAGATTGTTTTCTCAAAATCAGGGTGGAATCGAGCAGTATTATTACGTGAATTCAACTCGGAAATCGAGGGATTATCACTTGCACCTAAGACCAACTCACCTTCAATCACCCAAAGTTTGCCATTATAATCTTTACGAAGTCTGACAAATGGATTACTCGCATCTGGCTTTGCATTACCACCGAACTGATCTATTAAAGCACCGACATTTTCTTTTACACTATGCCAGTCAAACTCTTTAACCCCGGATGACCAGCGCCCAAGAGCATACAAGAGTAGCAAGGGTTTGTGCGGTGCTCGCTGACTACCGCGCTTCCAAACGTTAAGATCTAGACTCATTCTATCAATCCCCTAGTGAATAAATCTATAGTAACTTTTTCAGTGACTCTGGATAAACAATCCATGAATCGCCAATATGACTATACTGCAGCTTTATACCTATCTCTTTTCCCGAAGCGGTTATTTTATTTTCGATTACGTACCCCTTATCTGCCATTACGGCACGCAAATCTGAAAGATTCTTCCCCTTTGTTCTTGCAAGTGCTGAGCCAGACAAGAACTTTACATTTTTTTCAAAAACTTTTGTAGTAGATGTTTTCTCAAAATCCTCTCGTGACACACGCTCTCTTTGTTCTTTGAAATCTACATATTCTTCATCTATAAACTCTGATATATCTCTCTTGGGGAGCTTACGTCCCAGCAGTAAATCTTCGGTTAAATCTAGTAACACCTCGGCTCCCAAAAAATCTTTACCGAGTAATAGCTTCTTCTTGAACTTGGGACGTTTAACGAAAACACAATAATTGTCCTTTAGCACTTCAATAGACTCGTTTCTCGCAATAGTATCTAAAGAAGCTCCTCCGATCTCTAAAAATTTGGTTTCACTCAATACTCCAAACTCAACATTATTCTTAAATGAATAATCATAGAGATTTATCGAGGTCACTATACCTTTAGATTCATTCGCATAAAATTTAGCGTGAAGATTCGGAACATAAACAATCGAGATATTATTGAACTCCTTGAAATACTCGAAATCACTCTTATTAAAACTTCTACTAGGGTTATGTTCATTTTTCCCAAACGCAATAATTATGTGGATCTCTGCATTTGATTTGTGCTTATTAAATACTTCGCGTTTAAAATAGTCATCCAACTTTATGAATGGTGATACTATGAGTAGTTGCTTTCGTGCGTTGAATATGATGTCATATACCTCTTCACCTAGTCTCCTTCCGGTTACAAAATCTGCCATTCTGATTTGATTATGTTAATCCGAAAAATACGGACACACGTAAGATAGGAAATGTCATAGAACCATATCTAGACTCAATGAACCAGTTTGATTTATAAATAGTCCTTTCTAGGGTTAATTTAAGCAGCACTGGACCAATTCCAAACTTCAGTCAACTCGCTCAAAGCCTGCTCTTCCAACCACTCAAAGTATTCGAAAGCTCCTTCGTCCCAAGGTTCAATACCCACCTTTAAACAAAAAGGTGTAAAATGAGAGTCACTCATTAAACCCGCCTTGTAACGAAACTCTTTCGAATCAAGTCCTAGTCTAATCCAAGAAAGCTGTTTAACGTGAGGTTGAACCAATTCCAACAATGATTCGACACTATCATAATAGGTTACCACAGTCAAAGAATGTGAGGGACAAGACTTAATCACCTCCGCCAAATCTTCGTAACTGTAGTAGTCTATTGGCATGAACCAAAAAAGGCTAGCGCCCTCCTTCGCTAACAACCTGTAATTGATTAAAAACTGAAATTCTGCATCCATTTACAACTTATTTTGAATACAACTTAGATGAAAGTGTGCAGGGTTAGAACACTAAAATCAAGTTTTTACATATACTAGACAAAGGATTACTATATTACGATGCTAAATACCAATTACCCTATGACTTTACTGATAAACAGCACTGTTGCAATTATAATTTTCTTAATACTCGGAAGATCAATTCTACTCGCATTTAAGGATAAGCAGACTCTGGATGCATTTACATTAAAGTTTAAAAACAGCAAGAGCCAAGAGGAAGCAAAACAAGCATTACGCAATGAGGAATTTTTTGGAACGGCCAGTCAGGATTATTTAAGCACCTTAATAAATTTCGAATCCACTTCTATAACGAATACAAACTCTAGCGAATATTTTTTTCTAGAAAACATCGCTGCCAATAAAGGAATTGGAAGATTAAAGTTAAATGCAAATGCTTTTGTTAGTATTGGTGTACTAGGAACATTTATTGGACTCGCACTCGGACTTTCGAGTATAGATACTACTGTCGGTGCCGACAGACTGGCACAACAGATTGACGAATTGTTAAAAAATGTTTCAACAGCTTTCCTTACATCTATTTTTGGATTAGTTGGTTCTTTGATCGCTTTGTTTGCGGAAAGAATTCTACGTTCAAGATTTGAGCTGTGCTTAAGTCAAATTTGTAAGCTGTTAGACTTAACGTTTTTAAATGTTAATCAGCACAAAATTATAACTGAGGCAGAAGCCACTAATTTAGGATTACGAAAAGCCCTTACAGTAGAAATAAATGGAAACTCCATTACTCCTTCGAACATACTCGTTCAAATTCTAGAATTTAACAAACGGCAAACAGATTCTCTTGAAAGTTTCAGTAGTGAACTAGCCTTCTCTATCGAGGATTTAATGAATAAGGTCTTCAATGATGAGGAAAGCACATTTAGAAAAGAGTTTGCTAACATAGCCTCAAAACTGACTGAACTAAGCGAAAGCTTAAGATCACCAGCTGAGGACATGACTAAGAGTGTCGTAGAGGAACTACAGAAGTCTTTGCGTTCAATGATCGAAGAGTTTCAAACCAGCATAAGCGATGGGGCAAGACAAGAAATGGATGAGTTAACAAAACAGTTAAGTCAAGTATCTAGCGCGCTGTCTTCAATCCCTTCAGTACTTGGTGAGTTACAAAATTCGACTGAATCCAGCATAGTTAAAATCAATGCACAAATGGAGGATACGGCGAGAATAATTGGTGAGGAAACCAATGAATCAGTTAATAAACTATCTGCCATAATAGGCACCCTTGTTAGTGAGATCGAAGTAATTCAAAAGAGACAATTATCATTAACTGAAGGTCAATCGGAATCATTTGATAAAATGAGCCAAATGAGTGATAAGTTTAGATCTACCCTTCAAGATCTTGACTCTTTATCAGAAGAGATAGCAGAAGCCGGTGGACAAGTTGGCGCAACGGCCGATATTTTAAAAAATACTGCAAGCAGCTTGGAGAAAGCAGCTGAATCTGTTGACAACAGTAACCACGCGCTTAATTCAACCTTAAACTCTTTTATATCTGAAACTTCTACTCTTATTGGAGAACAGTCTAGTCTCACCACCAACATAATTGAAGTAATGGATACTATCAAATCGCACTCTACAACTATCAAACAACAGTACGATGAATTAGATTCATCCATTACCGACTCCTTTGATTCTATTCAAGCAGGCATTGACAATTTCTTGAGACAGATAAAAGAATCCAATGATGGATACTTAAATGATTATGCAGAAGCTGTTAACGGAATTAGCAACTCGCTGGCACAGGGTGCTGATGAAATACGACAGGCAATGGAAGAAATAAGCGAATCCTTTGACAAGGCTGTGGAGAAACTAGTATCAAATGAAGAAAAGTAAACAACACCAAAATTCCGAAACATCCGACTTCGGGCTTAGTATTGGAGACTTAATGGCAGCGATAGTTGCGATATTCATTTTATTACTTTGCGCTAACCTATTGAAGCAAAAAAAGATCGACTTAGAGTGTATTGAATTTAAAAATGAGAACAAAGACCTTAGGGACAAACTCAATGATTATGAAAGAAAAAGTTCTGACTACTTTATAATCAAACAAGAGTTATCACAAGCTTTAGAATCAGAATTTGAAAGAGAGTTTAAGAATAAGCTGGCTGAATTCGACCCAAGTTTACTGCTCATACGATTTAAACAAGAAACGACATTCGATCTCGATCAAGCTGAATTAAAAAAGGAGTTCCAAAAAGCTCTGGACAGCTTTTTTCCAAAATATCTTGAACTTATATCTTCTGATCAATTCAAAAATGAAATTGCTGAAGTGAAAATCGAAGGACATGCTTCAAAAATTGGTTCATACAAATACAACATGGAGCTTTCCCAAAAACGTACCGTATCAGTTCTATTGTACTGCAAAAATGTTCAGTGGAATAAATGGATTGAATCCAGGTTAACTGCCACAGGTCTTTCATACAGTAGACCACTAGAAGGAACAAACCCCTCCGATTCCAAAAATCAGAGAGTTGAATTCAAAATTATTCTTGACTCCGAGAGAAAACTTGAAGATCTGGCGACTGAAATGAATTAGAAAGATGATAAGTATTGATATTACTATAAAAGACTATGAATTAAGTTCTAGAACTAAAGTTACCCTTGAAGAGAATCTTAATAATTTGTTAGACTTGGGTCTTGAAGGCCCTATATTAGAGATAAAAGATCATTCAATTATTTGTCAAAAGGTCATAGAGAAAATTGAACGAGAAGAACTAACGTTCACTTCGAAAGAAAAAAGGGTTCTAACTTTAATTCCGGCAGTTTTACTAGAGCGTTTCAATTATGATGTGCCTGTGTCTGAGTTTAAAAGGACTCTACAAATAATAAGTGAATATTCAAGTCCCAGACGCTTGATTATTAGTTTTACAAAGACTGCACTGAACAACTACTGGACGAGTAATGATTATTCTATTGAACTCATTCGTTACTCACTAGAGAGTCTGAATAAAAATGTAAATCTCAATCTTTTCAAACCTAAATTACTAAACGAATTACTTCGGCTTGATTCAAAGGACAAGCATTCCCATCTGATAAGCAAAATCGAAGATTTCTCCCAATTAAATTCACTACTAGGCATTCCATTAGGGTGGAAGAAAACTGAGTACCATAGTCTTGTACTAGGAAAATGTATTTTAAAAAGTTCGGATTTTAAAACTGAATACGAGTATTATCGCGAACTAGTGCATTCAAGTACTCGCAATTATCAGAAATCCTTTATTGGCTCGCTTTATTTGATTAGTACTTTGATAGTAGCTGGAAAAAAAATTGAGTCAATTCAAACGTCATTAAAAAGATTAGCATTAGATCATATCGGAGACCCATCTAACACACCGAGATGGACGCAATTAAAAGCTTATGATAATGATCAGCTGAAAGTCATTATTGAGGCCCGAGAAATACTGAATTTCTGGATCACTCGAGATTTCTTAACACTTTTCTTCGAAAAATGTCTGAATGACGTTCGCAGAAAACGATTTTGGCTTCAATATGCAAAACGAATCAAGGATTTCAAAGTTTATACCACACCTGAACATAAACGGGATCTTTTAAAAGATCCAAGAATAAGTGGTCTGAATTCAAGAATTAAAGTTTTTGGATATGGAAGGATTTCTGCCATAGTGATGAATACCGGCAAGCATGACCTTGTAGAGTTCAGTGATGATGGCTGGGCGTTTAGAGCTTATCTAAGTAATAACGAAAAGTGGAGAAAAGTGTTGGATCAAAGATTTATAGAATCTGCCGAATTACTAAGATCAGTAAGACTTCCAATGGCTGTACGAAGACGAGCAGGCTCCTATTATGATTGGAAAAAATCTGGAACGCTGCATCATAGAGACGCTACTTACAAATGGGAAAGCACGTTTAAATCTTGGCTTGAAAGAACAGCACTATGATTATCCCTGAGTTTTACCCCGATCATCTAAAAGTTTCACTTGACAACGAAGATCACCGCATGATTTTGCTTCGTGACCTTCAATCAGAAGGTCTCACCGAGGAAATAGACCGGATGACTTTCGAGATTGATTATAACGACTGGTTCAAAATACACAATGAAAATAGAGTATTACTTGATTTTTACTCGCCTTACCCTTTTGCTATAGAATTTGACTCTGAAGGAGTCATAGGGACGTCGGAAGGTCAGTATATTATAAGATATCGGGAATATCCCGTTTATGGAAGGGATCTTAAACTTAGGTCGTACGGCCCCTTTTTAATTGACGAATCCAATTCTATTTATCAATTACCAAAGGCCATTTATGAAATAGTTGATCATTTGAAAGATTTCAAATTTGAAAATCGGAATCAAGCTTTGGCTCATCTTGGAATTTTTCAAAAACTCATTTCGTTAACAAATGTTGAAACAACCAAAAAGCTTACAAGTCGTAAAATAATTGTCCCAGAAAAGATTCTTGTTGCACCTAAACTCACCTCAGACCTAATCAACTTATCCGCAGAAGTCGCTGAGGTCTCCTCTGAAGAATTAAATCAGCGTATAGAGAAGACAGGTCTTAGCAGCAGAATTGATGTGAAAGATTTTAAAGCTGGAAGAGCATCTATTCTCTTTTCTCAAGAACAAATTGAAGCACTTGAGCAGATTGATTCCTTTAACCGACTTGATGAGAAAGATAAACTTGAAGTAATTCAAAACCCTATCACTCTATTCGATCCAAATACTGTTGATCTAGAAAATTTCAGTAAACGTGTTGTAGATATTGGCTTTTACAGGCCTAAAGTTTATCCATTCATTTCTCCATATAAATCTGAATGGATTCCCGGATTTGAAATCACCTCAAGAACGGGTGAAGGCACAAGACGTATCAAATTTAAGGATCAAGATGTATTAAATGATTTTAAATCGAAATTTAAAGAGGCAGTTACTCAAAATAAGGCAACATTCACTTATGATGACTTAGATATTTCAGTTGAAGACGCTGTTGCGATAATCGATGTAGCACAGAAACAGCTCGAAAATCCTAAAACGCCCCAGAAAGGTTCGAACGAAACAGAAGTTCTGATAATCAAACAAAATGATGAACTATTAGAATATTGGAGTGAACAGAGTACTAACTTTGATATTGAACATAGCTTCTACCCCATACCCAATTTAAAGAGTTCTATAAGCTTAAAGCCTCACCAAAAAGAAGGAATAGCTTGGATGCAAGCCCTAATCAACGGAAATTTCCAAGGGGCTTTACTTGCCGATGACATGGGACTTGGTAAGACTATTCAGGTTTTGTCAATTGTAGACTGGTATTACAATACTGTCGATTTTAGCAAGCCTTCCTTAATCATAGCTCCTGTTTCACTCCTTGAAAACTGGAGTAAAGAATACAGTAATTTTTTCAACGCCTCTAATGTACAATTGGAGATCTTACACGGAGGATTACCTAAGGCTTTCGACAATGGAGTTGTGGAAGAACTACAACAACCTAATAAAGTTTACTTGACCAATTATGAAACAGTCAGAAATGCACAGCTGAATTTTGGAGCTGTGGATTTTTCATTGGTAATCTTAGACGAAGCACAGAAAATCAAAACCCCAGGGACTTTAGTTACTAATGCCGTTAAGGCTTTGAAATCTGAGTTTAATCTAGCTATGACCGGAACTCCGGTTGAAAATTCATATTTAGATATCTGGTGTATTATGGACTTTTGTATCCCTGGTCTCTTGAGTGATGCTAAAAGTTTTGCGGCCAAGTATCAATCACCACTAAAGAATACTCAAACGGACCTACAAGATCTTGGTCGAAGGCTTCGTGAAGAAATTGGGGTTTTTATCAAGCGTAGGCTGAAAACTGATATAGCTGCTGATCTCCCAAATAAAATCATTAAAAGCTATGGTGATCCTATGCCTGAAAGGCAAAAGTCTAGGTATTTGGAAGTTATCGATAGTTACAGATTAGGCAGAGAAGAGCACATGCTTGTGGTACTACAAAACCTAAAGCTAATTTCCGATCATCCCTATCTAATTGATCAGGAGATTGACCAGCATGAACCAACAGAATTGATAAATACTAGTTCAAAGTTATTCAGAACAATTAACATACTTAAACATGTTGAAAGTCAAGGCGACAAGGCTATCGTCTTTGCCGAACGTCGGGACACACAACGCCTACTACAAAAAGTAATTAGACACACTTTCGGCTTTTATCCAAAAATAATAAATGGAGACACTGCGAGCTCTAAAAAATCATTATCGCGAGGACGTAGAACAAGACAGCAAATTATCGACGAATTTCAACAAACAAAAGGTTTTGCTGCTATCATCATGTCACCGATTGCCGCTGGAGTTGGACTTAATGTAACTGGAGCCAATCATGTTATCCATTACTCAAGACATTGGAATCCTGCTAAGGAATCGCAAGCAACAGATAGAGCATACAGAATAGGACAGACCAAAGACGTCTATGTGCATTATCCTCAATCAGTATTTGCGGATGATTTCAAATATAAAGGTTTCGCATTGGAATCATTTGACACAAAAATTGCTAAGCTGCTTGATAATAAATCTGAATTAGCATCACAAAGTCTATTTCCTACAGAACGTGTAGAAGTCTCTCAAAATGAAGCGTTTGAAGCTATTTTAGGCAAAACACGAGAAAATGAAAATACAGAGGAGATTCCTTCAGCTGAAAATGCTAATAGACTTACATTCAAAGAATTCAGTTACCTAAAAAACGATTTATTTGAAGCAGGTGTTGCAGCCTTGTACAAAAAAATGGGGTATAATGTGCAGCTTACACCGATTGAAAGCGATCGAGGGGCAGATATAATTGCCAAGAATAATACCGAGTCCTTGTTAATTCTTGTCAAATCCAGCAGATACAATATCGACACCAGCTGCATTAATGAAATTCTAACTGCGTTACCCTACTATAACAATCTCCAAAATTCCTCATTTAAAGCCGTCATTTTGACGAACTCTATTTTCCTTGCAGCAACAAACGCACTTGCTACAGAAAAAGGCGTCAAACTAATCAATCAATTAGAACTCGGCAGGCTATACAAGCAATTCCCAATCAATTCAAGCGAATTGAATATCACGGAATCAAATCGGCTATCTGTCATTTGACAAAACGAATTGATGATAATTATTTACCGATTCGACATCATATGAATAAAAGGTAAAGTAAAACTTATTGCTTCGGTATATTTTTGAAAATGGGATTATCATTATAATTGATCGAATAAATCAAATTTTGCGATTTGAAGTCTTGTTTTTTCTCCACCCACTTTTAAATAAGCATCGCCCAGTCCTAAAAGCCTTTCTGCACCTGCCTCGTCTAAGATTACGCCACTATCAGATGAGTTCGCTACTTTAAGAGCCAATTTCCCTGGCAAATTGCTCTTAACAACAGTATCAATAACATCAACAACCGGCTTTTGTGTTGCTACAATTAAATGGATGCCTGTTGATCTTCCTTTCTGAGCTATTCTAACCAGTTGGTCTTGTATGTCCTTCTTTTCGTCTTTATCTGAAACCAAATCTGCATATTCATCAAGAACGATTAACAATCGAGGAAGAACTGAATCCGCGGTATACTTATTAAAATCATCTATGTTCTTAACACTTTGCCCTCTCGCTATTAGACCGTCCTTTTTCAATTCTCTATAACGACTTTCAAACAAATCATTCCTACGGTCCATCTCTTGAGCTGCTGCAGACAATATCTCTATTGCGTCCACTGCGTATTTGCCTGGTTTAAGACCTAGACAATTTTCTTGAACCGCATTGCAATCCTCAAAATTTATTAGTTCAACTCCTTTCGGGTCTACATAAATCAAATTCAAATAAGCAGCATCATACCGATGCAATAGTCCTCCGATAATTGTTTCTAGTGCCACAGACTTACCTGCCCCGGTAGTCCCTCCTATTAAGAGATGAGGACTATTAGAGTCAAATTCGTATGTAACTATCTCTCCATCCACATCTACACCTATTGGGACAGATAGACCTTGATCTCTTATATCATTCTTGCTGATTACTGAATATGTAAACATCATGCGTTGCTCTTTTAAAAGTGGGAATTGCATGATAATATTGCCCATGTCAGAATCAATATCTACTTTTTGACCTTGCGGTAATTTCATCCATACTGCCAAATCATCTGCCTTTGATCGCACATTTCTGATCGAGGTACCCTCTGAAGGCAAAAACGTAAATCTGACGTTCATTGGTGATACTTTCACCCCACCATCTATAGGATTAATCGAGACTCCATTTCGGGCCAATTTACCCCTCACATCACGATATGTACTTTCCAATTTTTCAATGAGATCTTCTCGTCCAACCGTCAAATCAACAACCGTACTATCTTCATCCATAACGGACTCTTCTGACTGTTTTAATCCATGATCAACCTCATCTATTCGATTGATTCTTGAATCTCCATTGTCGATTACATCATGGTCTAGTTCTCCAACCGATATCGATCCGCTAGATTGTTGCAATTCAACATTTTCAGAGCAATTAGAAATAGCAGAAAACAACAATTCTTCTAGCGTATGTTTCTCTTCTTGGCTCAAGTAGGCATCCAATGAGTTCCCAAAATCAGCCTTTACAAACTTATAGCCGCGATTATGCTCTACAAGACATTCATTATCGTCACTTAGCTGAACGATGACTGACTCATCGATATTCAATTCAGAATCATCAGAATTTATCCAGTTATATAAAGAAACCAAAGACGAGGAATGCAGCTCTCCTAATCTCACATTTATCAAGTATTCGACAAGGAAAATAATTAATCGTTTTTGTAAAGTCTTTGATTCTTTACATTCGACTCTCCAAGCTTCGAGAGTACTTTGTAATGGTAGAATTTGATCTTGATAAACTTGGAAGTGATCAGAGGTGGTCCTTGATTTAACTTCTATACTAGAAAGGAAACATTTGTCATCACAAACGCGTATCAATAAAAAATCCGGGTACTTTGACCAGCTTACAGGAGCAAAAGTTTTGAAATAAATTTTTAATTCAGATACTATAAGATCTACCGGTATTAAAAACCCAAATACTCCTTCTCGACCTTTGTCCAATACGTTTTGAACAGCTTTGTAGATTAATAACTCACCAACAACACCCTTCATCTTATTCCTGTTTCCAAACATGTGGCTGAAGGAAAATAGATTCTCATTTAGCAGCCCTGTCTCGAGTGATTTGACATGATCACCCAACGAGTATTGTGACAAACTGAAAGTTAAACGTGCCTCTAACTGACGTGTACCCCGTATCGCAATTACAAAGTTGGATTTCTGAGTAGCGGAATACTTAAGTCTATTCCCTGTTTGAGTTTCATAGACGACATGATTGAGCCTCTCTTTAATGGAATTAAATCTCTCAATTTGTAGCGAAATAATCCGCGACTGATTATAATCCGTTATTTCTAAGTCGTTTGATCTTACGTTTACCGCTAAGCACTTACCACTAGGAGCCGATAGTAATCTGTGAGACTTATACTCAACAGGGTAAAGCACACAATAAGATTGTCCATTTACTTCTTCGTAGGAAAAAACATTCATCCCAGCCAAAACATAAGTAGGGATATTGAAAGAATCTGAGGCTCTAAAAGAATACTTAATTTTTTCCTTTCTTCTTGCGTCAATTAAAAGATCGTAGGTCACTTCATTATTAACTCTGCAGATATGAATATTCTTTAGGCCTTCCGTATAATAGCCATCTAAGTCATCGAATAATACACTATCCACGAATAAGACCAATTTTGCTTTAGTCAGATAGGAGCTCAAAACTGATTCGCTCTTAAACAGTCTAACTACCCCCCTTAATTCCTGATCATGATCTATTTGTAATCGTACATTAAATACTTTACTATAACCAACATATTCGAACATAGCGACAAATGATTTGACTATCTGATCATCATCTAATGGTCTATGGGACATAAACACACTCGAAGTGTCATCTAAACCGAAATATTCAATAATTCGTTCTAAATTGTTGCTATCGGAGACAAAAATAGGTTGGGAGAAACCAGTGTTTTCTAACAAGTATAATTGGTTGGTATCTATCAATAAAGTCCTTAATGACACCTCGGAACAATACGCATTAAGCGAAATTTTCTCATTCACACCGTACTCTTGGAAATACTTAAATAAGTCATAAAGTACTACAGGGTGAAATAATGGAAGAATTACCGAATTGAGTTTTGAGTCTTCGATTAAACTGATAGTTAGGAAGCGTGAAGCATTCTCAATATCTTCCACAAGGGCTTCTCCATATGATTCATAATATGAATCAATTAACAGCGGGTCTAAATTGAGAATAATGGATAAAATGTTCGTTGAGGAATAGTTTTCATTCAAAAACAACGACTTAACCTTACTCCAATTGCTCAATAAGTCTGCTGATTGTATTAAACATTTGTGATCTGACACATCAAATGAATCCAAAGCAGAACTATAAATAGTACTCTCACCAACAATTATTTCACCGCTATGATGAGATAACAGAACATTAGAACTATTGTTATCTAACAATAATCTCTCTAAGTTAAATATTTTGTTGGATTCATTTAGGGTGAAAACTCTATTACCATAATGTAATGACATTGCCCTTTTTTTCTTAAGCATATCATTTACCAATACAATTTCTTTAGTTCCAAATTCAAAATTTATCAGGCTATAAAAATCATCGCCAACATAAAGTTCTATTTGTGTATCCTCCGTATTAAATGACGAAACTTTACTTAATTGAATATCTTGATTGAGTAACAATCTTTCTATTGAAGCCTCATTACATACCACGGAGCTCTTTATCTCATGCACTATATACAAGACCGAGGATTGTGAAAACTCGGGGATCTCTAATTCGTTGTCTTTACTGGCTTGAAGGCGCTTTAGAGCACCATCTTTAAGAAGATATAACCCTAAGTTATGTTCGTATATAGAAAGAAAACGCAGCTTAGACTTATAAGGTGTTCCACTTGATGAAAAAGGGTGGACTACTAATTCTCTTTGATCAGCAATACAATCAAGAACAACACCTTCATTAATCTCAAACGGACGGTTTCCTAAAGTAGGACAATTTGTTTTGTGCACACCTGAAGTATTAGTCACCTTTAATTCCGGTGTGGTTGAATCTGGTACAATAAAATAATTGTTACTATCCAACCTGAAATATTGATTCCCTACAAAACGTACTTTAACATCTAACTTAACCGGTGATTTTTCAGGTAGATCTAAATCCTCTAACAAACGATTTATAGTAGGATCGCTCAGCTCCTTCCAATACTCCTGAATAAAATTGTAATCGTCAATTACATTTTGCTCTAATGAGTCAACAAACTCCCGAAACTTCTCTCCTTCCTCGAAATCCAAGTTGTCAGATATGTAATCTCGTCTTGCAGGTTCACCTAACACACTGCTAATTATATCTTTATATTCCTCATTGTATTTTTTCAGGTTAACACCATCCTTAAATACTAGTCCTAAAACTTCAAATAGTTCTTGCCTATTCTCAGATTGTATGGCTGACCAAAATTCTTGATCAGTCAACTCTCGATTTTCCAGTAACTCGATGACTTGTGATGCATTGGATGAAGATAAATCTAGTCTTCCCATTTTGCTCTCAATCATAGCAAGATGAGGCTTATAAACTATTGTAGCTACGCTCGTTAATGAATCTAGCAATCCGTCTTCTTTACTTACGAATAAAACCCAACCGTTGACATTAACATCATTATAATTGCGATACGCAACTGCTTCTCCAATTTCCGAAATAACTTGCAGATCATCCAGTTTCATATTATTACACTTTGGACGCACTGAGCTCAGTAATATGGTAAATAAACCTTGACGAGAATAAAGTGCACTATTGATATCCATAGTCACATCTATCTCGTCACATATCACTATTACCTTTGAATCTGAATGTTCTATAAAAATATCCCACATACTATAATGCTCTAAAAATCATACCTGAATCACTATCAGATAATTCCTCTACCAATCCCAACTTTAACAAGTCCTTTGAAAGAGAACCTTGCGAGAATTCTGAAAAATTAATTTGAATCCCTAAACGCGATAAAACATGTACAAAATCACTACTCGTAAATTGGGATTTACCCATGTGATCACCCACAAAATTCACCAGTAATATCAATAAGGTATCACCAAAATGGTAACGATAGTCCCTACCTTTTTTTTTGTAATGAAATGTATAATCTTCGGTAGAAAATGAATAATCCTCCTTTCTGACACCTACATATTCAAGAAACTCCTTTGAATTCTTCAAAGTTGAAGATCTTAATGAAAACTCCGAAGAAAATCCTTTTACGGTCGACACAGCCTTTTTTCTAGCCGAATCCAAATCCTCTAAAGAAGTATGTGATTTTAAAAAGTCATATAGATCGGGAGTAGTATAACGTACCGCATCGAGCCCTAACTTCTCACACATAAAAAATAATGTTAGGTAACTAAGGATATATTCTTTTAATCCGTCTTTTACAATTTGAGTTCTAGTAGCTCCATATTTTATAAAACCATTAGTTCGACTGAACATATTAAAATCGTCACCGTCCCTAATTGACTCAATAAATAGGACCACGGATCGAAATCTCCAAATGCTAGCAGATGTTGCGAACATTCTCAGTGCAGCATCAAGAAATAGAACCCAACGATATCTCGATGACTTCTGCTTAATAGATATAACGAACCTTATTAAATTCACATACTCAAGGTGTATTGAACTAGCCTTCCACCCGAATTGAGATTTTCTTTTGTATTTATCAAAACTCTCAATTACAACCTTTTCATCAAATAAACCTTGTTCAGAATTTAAAGCATTGGTGAAATAGTTCGCTAGATCGTGTTTATCATCTTTGCTAACCAACAACGACTGTGAAAGCTCCTGAACAAACAACAGATATTTATCGTAATCATCAAAAGCTAGTGCAAATTCCTCGAGTAACCACCTACCAGGATTCCATGGACTCCCCTTACCAGTACCCCCTCTAGGACTATGTGTCATCGAGGCAATAGCGGGTATTATAGGTTTCACATACTCTCGGTACTTAAAGCGACCATCTAACTCCTTCAAAGCTTTCATGCTAATTGGACTAGAGAGTTCCGATCTAAAAACCTTGGAAATCCTTTCAACATCATCTACTTTGAAAAGCTGATGAAAGAGATCACTTGATGGCCAAACTTCACCTTCCGTATTGTTACTTGAAAGGCCTAGTTGACGCATTAAACTAGCAATTAGCGTTTCCGAAGTCGGAAGGTTTTCCATTCTTCTATCCAAAGAAAAATGCTTAATCTCATCAAAATACTCCGTGTGTAAACTCATACTACAAAGGTGAATTTATGTTTATTGAGTCCCCTGCAATGTCAATAATAGGATCTTCCATATGTGCAAACAATCTTAACTTTTCACGTATTGTGTTGATCCAAATAGAAAAGGAAACACTGAAACTCTCATAGTATATATCCAAGCCGCCTTTATATTCTAGAAGCTTACAATATTGATCAAAACTAATTTTAATTACAAAAGAGTCATTACAAGTGAGATCTTTAAACTCAAACAAACGATAAGGTAATCTAGGCTTAAATTCTGTATAGTTTTTAATTTCTTTTAAGGCTAAATCTAATTGATATGTTTTGTATACACTAAGTTTATCCTTATTCACCCAGAGTTCATCAACCAAACTAAGGGATATTTTATTGAATCTATTCAAAGTAGAATTACTCAATTTCTTCAACCCAAGAGCATCCGCAAGCTCACAGGTAAACTGATTCGTTGAAACACCAGTGAAGAGAGCTTTCTCTTTACTACCGTAAAAAACACCATCGGCTTCGAATTTGATAAAGCTCATTAGTTGAGCTAATAGATTAAATAACTGACGTTTCACTTTATATCTATCCGCAGAATAATCCGTAGTTATCTTATCGATCCAATCATCTAACTCACCAATAATAGCAAAGACAGTAGTATAAACCTCTAGAAGTTCATACTCTTTCGACATCATGGTAATCTTAGTTACACGGTTATCATCAGCATCCCGTATGGCATCTAACAAACATTGCACATCATCTGAACTAATCAACTCTGCCACTTTTAATGGGTCTAGCAATTCAAAATCCATCAACTCATTATGCTTATGTCGCCATTTTATGAGTTTTTCAATGTCGCTACCAAAACTAGATTTCGGAGACCTCTTAAGCATTTTACGAAAAACATCAATGAAAGGCTCCATCTGATTACCAAACCATAGCTTTACAGCAGGTACATTCATCCAGTCTTCTTCGAAATCTCTGGAATAAAGAAGAGAAAGGTAATTCAAATAGTCGCGAAACGTCAGCAGGCCTCCCTTGGTCAATTCAAGACAATCCAATAATGAACCAACAGACTTCTGAGAATTAAAGAATATAGACTTGTATAAATCATTGCTCCATTCAGCCTTCATCATCTGCTTCACAAAGCTCGAATGCACACCTTCACCCTCAAAAAGCCTCATTTTGTCCAAAGGATAAGAGCTTACTACAAAACCATTGCCGTGAGCAAAACCAATATTTGAAACACTGTTAACATAACTCTCGAAATTTGACTGTTCATCAACAAGTGTAAAAATCGAGTTCAAGTCAGAATTCGACAGTTCTCTTAGCAAGTCAGATAGAACTCCGCGATTAATACAAATAACTAATAATCCATTATCCCTTTTTTCAAAAGAACTTCTTATTGCCTTAGATACACTCTCTGATTTCGTAAAGAACACTTCATCCTCAGACCAGACACTGGTAGCGTCTTGAATAAAAGATAACTGAAAATCACTATCTGTAAATGAAGTGAAATATCCATTGTTTTCAGTAATAGAATGTTCTATTTGGACAATGATCTTATCATCATCCTGAAATAGTTTATACGTTGCTTTTATCTGTTTGAGTATATAACCAAGTGATTCCGTTTTGCCATTACCAGCGCCTCCAACTAGAGCTATTATGTTACGGCTAGTCAAGAATGTTTCCGAAAGGATTATCTTTTTCAAGAAATCATGCAAAGGAGTTTCGATCAATTCAATAGGGCTCGATGATCTAATAAGATCAGTTATCCTACTCACACTACTTTTTTCTGACTTTCGAAAGTTTTTAAATCTGTCTGGGAATTTCTGCACCATAGTACCACTATTTCTTTCGTAGATTACCGGTATTAATTTATTGTAATTCTTCCTACCGTAAATATTTCCTTGCTTCTCTTTCTCGTAGGCGCGAAACATTAACAATTGATTTTCAACACTGCGAACATCCCTACCAAGAACTGACGCGAGTTGAATTATTTTAAAATTAGATTTATGAATTGAATTACGCACCTCTTCATAAATCGAAAAAACACTTTGCAATTCTTGATATGAGTATGGTTTACCCTTCATTAGAAATTAATTCTGAAATTATCAAACCCCAAAACCTCCCAACTAAAGGAGGGACAGCATTTCCAACCTGTGTATATTGAGGAGCTTCTACCTCTCTTAAATGTCCACCGGTTGTTGCCTTTCCTAAAAATTCAAACTTATCCGGAAAAGACTGTATTCGTGCTGATTCTCGAACTGTTAAAACACGGGGACACTCCTTATCGTAGTGAATTAAATCGTCAGGTATTGTAACTATGGTATGTGAAGGCATATTTGCCTTCAAAACTCTTTGGGAATGCTTCTTACTTTTATGTCTGTTTAATAGAGTCTTCATACCTTCGAGAGAAGGTGGAGCTAATTCTTGACCTAGAAGTTTATCCGATTTAATTTCATCAAGCAATTCAGCGTACCTATTAAAGTCGATAGTATGTTTTCCGTAACGGAGGTAATGGGATACCTCTGAATACAGTTCATAATCATCAATAAATAATTGCCTCAGTCGAAATCTACGAACAACCCTTTGTGTATGGGTCCTGACTTCATGATTTCTCATCTTATTAGACCTTTTACCATGAGCTACAAATGGGTTAAGAATCTTATTCACTCTGTTGGATACGTATGCGGAAGGGCTGCTTGTTTTGGGTAGAAGATCATTAATCGCAAGCTTAACTGAGTATTGCTTATCGGAAACGAACTTTTGTAATGATTCAATTGGTATCTCTGATGTCCAATCCACGACGTCAAGCACGTCTATTTCTTTTGTAAGATTGGTTTCATTGAAATGGTTTAAAAACTCTCTGTGCGAATCTATTCTCGAGAAAACATCCTTTCTTAAAGCAAGGAAAAAAACACGAATTCTTTTTTCCGCAACACCAACTAAAGCTGAGTTCAACTTGAACACCCCAACATTATAATCTAGATTACTCAGTGCCATAACAATTTGCTTCGATGCTGTTTCAGAATTACCATCGCTCAAGAATGGACTTAATATTCCTAAAACGTTTTCAATCAGCACAGCTTTTGGACGAACGAGCTCCACAAAACGGATGAATTCAAATGGGAGATTATTCTTAGCTACCCCTGCTTTCCTTTTTCCAGCCAAAGAAAACCCTTGACAAGGGGGCCCTCCAGATATTAAATCTAAATCAGAAAATTTCGATCTAAGCTTTAAATCTTTCTCAACCTGATCTACTATGCGTACAAAATCTCCTTGAATAACCTTAGGCTCCTCCCAATTGTAATTAGCAATTTCCGCTACACTAAACACTTTACTCTTGTCTCCTAAAATATTGTGAGCAAAGGTTTGACTTGCATTCAAACTAAACTCATTCGCGAGTTTTAATTCGAAGCCAGCTGATTTTAAGCCTAAGGCTAATCCCCCGCATCCAGCGAAAGTCTCAAATGATTGTAATTTTTTAACCATTAATCTGTTTAAGTATGTTTTCCAACTCCCTATTCCGAATAACCCTAATCTTGACCTTACACTCTTCATCGTAATTTTTCTGACTGTGATGAATGGGTTTGGTTTTAACGTATGGGTAGGATTCTGGAGTTAATTGTATTTCTATTTCTTCTATCTCTCCGTCCATTGGGCGGCTTACACCCACAATTGGATCGAAGTATTCTTCTGCATCAAAGGTGATGTCTTTAGGTATGTCCGTATCTAAAACAACAAGGTTGTCAATACGGTCAAAAGCATTGACGAAGACAAAGCCGTCCTTTTCTAGTAGTGCCACCACAAACCACCTGTTGTTGTATTGCTTGAGATAAACAGGATTAGTCACGAAAGTTCTAGACTCCCCACCATAAGGCGTATAAGTCATTTGAACCTGCTTACGTTCACTCACTGCTCTATAAAGTGGAGCTAAGTATTCTTTGCCCTTGTAATATGGATTACCGCCCCAGTCTATGATTTTAGATTGCTTCGGGTTTTGTGCCATATCCATGTCACTTTGAAGCTTAACGATGAGGTCTTCGAGACCTTGAAACTGAGGCAACCCTTCAAAAGCATCTAGTGCATCTAGCGCCATCTTAAGTTCCTCAACTTGCGTTTGATTTACGGGACGATTATTAATCGAGAATTTCGGATCATCATACCGATAATAGCGCTTCTTACCTTCGCCTGGATAAGTCTCAATAGGCGCTTCCCAGCCGTCGGAGCTCTTCATAAAAGCAATATCATCGCGAAGCTGCCTAGTACTGATGCCTTTAGACTGTGGATCTTTATCCAACATCCACTCATTAACTGCCTCCTTCAAACCGTCAAACGTATAATTACGTCCGGTGTTAGAGAAGCATCTGTCTAGAATGCTGTAGCGTTTTAAAGGTCGTTTGGTGGTTGGCATAGCTTATTGTGGATAAGTTACAACTATTCACAATTCCTGTGCAATCACTTTTTACAATAAATGCCCTCAACCCATAAATAGTCCAAAAGGGAACATTCCTTATGTGTCCGTTCTTTCGAAAAACAAAAAGAATAAAAGTTTCTAATTCAGATAAATAAGCGAACCAGCAACAAGCTGAACAAGAAGAATTACTATGAGAAGTGTCGTGTTACGCTTTACAGTCTTCGACTGTAGAGCGAATCTATCATCTATTGCCCCTGACATTTCAGTAAAGTTCGATTTCAAAGAAGTTTCAAAAGCTCGCTGAATTTGAGCTCCTTCGTTACGGACGGTTACCTCTATATCGGATTTATTCTTCTCAAGTTTTGAATTAATAGTACCATCAAGGTCTTTCTGATACTTTTTATTGTCATCATATAGCTCTCGGACTTTTTCTAAAAGCTTATTCTCCATACTTTCTAAGCTTTCAGAATATTCCCCTAAAACTTTTTGAATTTTATCTGCTAACTCGCTGAAACTATTGTTATTCTCAACAATCTTCGCCTGACTCAATTCGATGTCTGACTTCAAACTAGAAATTAGTTTATAGATTCTAGCGAACTCTTCTAAATCTCTCGACTGGCGTTCAAGTTGTTCTATCGTATTATCTAACTTCTTTAAGTTCTCCATAGAGTTTGTTATTTATGTTCTCTAATCGGCCACTATAATTCCCGATTATAATATTTAATATATGCTTACTAGGTAAAGCCTCATAGATGGTTTTCAGCTCATTTATTGATTCAAAGTAATAACTCAACTCTAAAGCTAAAATAGCTTTACTGCTGTTTTTCAAATGAGTTCCTACCCATAGTATGTCAGATAGAATATACTTTTTAGCATCATTCTCGAGCGATTTAACATAGCTTAATGAACTGCGTAAGCGATTCGCTCCGTCAGCATTATCAAAATCATCAAGCATTAGTCTCAAGAGACCACTAATCAAATCGAGCCCCGTATTATTCCTATAGCTTTCCAAGAACCGCGATAGATTATCTCTAAGTGATTCCTGCTGACGTCTTGTGATAAAGCTGTCTGTTAAGTTATGGTTTTCTATTTGACAGAAAACTTCAAACCACTTTGAATGATCGATAGGATTCTCCGCGACATGCTGAAGTACATAAGTAGCTTCAGAGAATTTGAAATAATTCTCAATGCGCTGTTTAAACTCAACTTTGGTTATCTTCCCATCAGCAAAGTCCCTGCAGTTTTCATAAATGTTTTTCAATGACTGTCTTCTGTTGTAGGCGAAGTTATCATAAGACCATTGCAACAGAATCAAGATCATCTTATCTACTTTCGTGTAATGAGCAGGAGCTTCATTAAGAATTTTTCTATACGCATCATACTTATCTTCTTTTGGCAAAGAATCAATATTGAAGTTTGCTTCATATTTACGAATT
>ENA-OUOG01002077-OUOG01002077.1-marine-metagenome-genome-assembly--contig:-NODE-2077-length-21566-cov-6.237470_pt1 | contig 21566 bp, 7 predicted proteins | sample MGYA00248635_ERZ508505 | MGnify/ENA primary metagenome ERZ508505 (study PRJEB26176, sample SAMN06267871) | marine metagenome | isolation source: Saanich Inlet, British Columbia, Canada | place: Pacific...
CAAATCTAGCTCTGGGTTCCCGCACTTGCGGCTTGCCCTGAAGCACGACTGATGCTGGAAGCGCGCTCTCGAAGTTAAAGAAAATTAGCCCTTTTTGAAACGATTCTACAAGTACCTTCGCTAAAAATTAAGCCGCCGCAGCGTCTCCGCGGCGGACGCCGCCTCCCTCCTCCTCTCCATCGCCGTCGCGGGCCGCGCGGCGCCTATTCGCTTCGGCGCGATCGCGACGGCGTCGCGCGTCGTCCCGCCTCCGCGCGCGCTCGAGACCGCTCGCAACGGAGGTTTCGGAACGCTTCCGCGGGCCGAGCGCGCCGCGTCGCCGGCGTCGCCGGCGCCGACGGCGTCGCGATACGCGAGCAGGTGGTAGGCCGCCGTATGGTAGTTGTGTTCGCCCTCCTCGAGGTGCCGCATCAGGTCCGCGCGGTCCATGCCCGCGGCGACCAGCGCGTCCACGCGCGCCTTGTCCACCGCCGAGCCGCTCGGCGCCGCGGGGAAATAAGTCGTCGTCTGTCCGCGAGACGGCGACGCGCGCGCGTCCGCGCTTCGCTCGCCGGCGCGAACCGTCGTCGAATCGGAGGACAAAAAAACTCTCTCTTTGTTCGCGTTCCGGATCCACCGCGCGTCCCGGCACCGCGCGAGCGTCGCTCTGCGCTCGGGGTCCACTCTCAAAACGACCCCGATGAACTCCTTGAAGTCGTCGGACGCGCTCTCCGGCGTCGCGTACGCGCCCCGGACGATCTTGCGGCACAGCTCGCGCTTGTCCGAGTTTTTCGCGTGGAACGGCAGGTACCCGGCGACCATGGCAAACGCCACCACGCCCATGGACCAGACGTCCACGGGCGGCCCGTCGTACGGCTTGCGTGAGACGATCTCGGGCGCCGCGTACGACGGCGACCCGCAGTGCACCGTGAGCTTCTTCCCGGGCTGGAACACCGCGCTCAGCCCGAAATCCACTAACATGACCCGCCGTTTGTTTTTGTCCAGCAACAGATTCTCGAGCTTCACGTCGCGATGCACGATCCAGTTCCGGTGGCAGTAATCGAGCGCGTCGACGATCTGCGACGTGAACGAACACGCGGTGGCCTCGTCCAGCGACCGGCGCGACCGCACGTGGTCTAACACCGAACCGCCGTCCGCGAACTCCATCACGCAAAAGATTCGCGACGCCGTCTCGACGACGTCGAACAGGCGCGCGACGTTTTTATGGCTCAACCGTTTCAAGACGCGAATCTCGCGGCCCACGCGTTTGCGGTCAGACTCGGACGAGAGTTTCGTCTTGTCGATGAGCTTCACCGCCGTCCTCGCGCCGCTCACCTGGTGTATGCCCAGGCGCACCTTGCAGAACCCGCCCTCGCCGACAACCTCGCGGAGGACGTACCCGGGGAGGGAACCGGAGTCGTCCACGTCCGAAAGACGCATCACCGGACGCGCGCTCGCCGCGCGCGCCGGCGCCGGCGCCGCGGGCGACGCGGCGGAGCCGTTTCGGTCCGTCGAAGGCGCCGGAAAATCGTCTTTTTGCGGAATCTTCGGCGCGAGCGCGGCGTGAGACGTCGACGCCGCCGGCGCGGCGGCGGACGCACCCGGTGCCCTTCCGCCCGGCGCCGCGGAAGCCGCGCGCCGCGGCCGGAGGGGCGTGGGCGACGGCGCCCACGTGACCGCCTTGGCCGGCGGCTGCGGAGACGGCGTCGACATCGTCTTGTGCGCCGGCCGCGTCGACGCCATCGCGTCGGCGATCATGCCGGCGCCGGAGCGGGGCACGCCCGAGACGGGCCGGGGACGTCGATCCGCCGGGGGCGGATCCGGCGATCGGGGGCGCTCGGGGAGGCGCTCGCGATTTTGTTTCGCCCGCCGGTCGGGCTCGTTTATACTTTTCGGTCCGCGATCGAACGAGAGCTCGTTTAGCTCGTCGTCGTGCGCCTTCGCGGGATCGGTGGCCGACTCCCTGGCCGCTGCGGCCGCGGAGCGCGCGAGGGCCACCGCCGGCGACCCCGGGGTCATCAGCGGCACAGACACCGTCCCCGCGCGCGCGAAAAAAGTCTTTGACGAGAAGCCGGAGGAGGCGGTCGCGGCGGCGCCGCCCGCCGCGGCGGCGGTCGCGGGCCGCACCCGCGGGGGACCTCCGCCGGTCGGTTTGCCGCCGTAGGCGTTGCTGAACGCGACGCCGGGCGACACCGGGACGCCCTTGTGTAGCCTCGCCGTCGCCTCCGCGCGCGACACCGAGGTGGTGTTGGCCGCCGGCGGCCGCAGCGCCCGGCGCGCCTCAACCTCCTCCGCCACCATGTCCTCCGCGTCCGCGAACTCGCCGCGCGCGCGGCGGTACGCCGCCTCGATGGCGCCCTCGGTGGACATCGTCGGCGAGAACACCGCGTCTTTTCGCGTGGAGGAGCGGTGTCGCGAAGGCGCCGCGGCGGTCGCCGGGCGTTCGGCGACGACGGCGGCGGCGTGCCTTCTCTCGGAAAACGACGACAGCCTCGTCATCGTCGTGTCCCGCGTCGCGCGCGCCGCGCCGGTCGCGGCGCCGACGCGGGACGATGGGTCGTGCGTCCCGAACGCGACGCGCGTCGGCGTCGACGCGATGGACGCGTCGAGAAGACGCGAGGACGGTCGTGCGGACGCGGCGCGCGCCGCGGACGCCGTTCGACCCGCGGTCGTTCCTGCCGTTGACTGCCGCGTCCCGCGTTGGGTCGTCGCCTCCCGTGTCGAACCGATCGAACCGTCGTCGCGGAGCGACCGCGAAGTCGCGACCGAAGACGCGTGCGCTCCGGCGAAGTCCCCGCGCCGCGCGGAGCTCGCACGCGAGGACGTCGTCGCAGACGCCGGCGGGGGCCTCGTCTCGCCGCGCGCGCTCGCGCGGTCCCTCGCCGAGGCGATCGCGTCGAAGCTGAACTGGAACTCTCGCTGCGTGAGGTGCGACGGTCCGGTGGCGACCGCGCGCACGCCCACCCCCGCGTACGCGCTCGGCGCCGCGGCCCCCGCGCGCCCCGAGGTGGGCCGCAGGGACCTCGAGCGCCCGTCCATGGACCCGCGCGCGCTCGAGCCGCGGCGCGGCGGCTCGAACGACATCGGCGCCCGTCGCTCTGCCGATCGAGTGTCGGAGAGGAGGCACTTCGGAGTCCGACGCCCGGCGCGATTTTTGGCCCCGCACACCAGCAGACCAGCATGACCACTGCGCGAGCAGTCCAGTGGAAATGCGCAGCTGATTTTTTTGACATGACTCGGCGATTTGGCAACGAACAACGAAGGGGTTCTGGCGCGCTCACCTTCTCGAGCTTCACAACCGTCCGCGCTCTCTCGAGACGCGCACGTCATGTCGTCCTCTCGCGGCGAGCGCGCCGCCGCGCCCGCGCGCTTCGCGGCGGCGGTCACGGCCGCGCGCGACGACGCGCGCGCTCGATTCGAAAAAGCGATCACGTCGGGGAAACGGATGACTCGACGTCTTCGCGTGCCCAGGCGCGCCAACCCGACGTGCGTGGCGAGCATCTCCTCCTCGGCCGGGGCCGGCGGCGGCGCCGACTCCGCCGAACCGCCCGACCGGCCGAGCGCCAAGGCTCTGGTGCACGCCCCCGCGGAGGGCGCCGGCGGCGTCCGGTTCGTCTCCAACGACGACCCCGTCCCCTCGTCCGCCGACGACGTCGGGGTGGACGTCAGCGAGCCGAGCGGCGACGGCCCGTCGCCCATCGCGCTCGACGCGAAGGTTTCCGAGAGCGGCGGCGAGGAGGACACGCGTCCGATTCTGATCAGCTCCGTGGACTTCGAGGGCGAGTCCCCCGAGTTAGAGCAGCTCGCGCGCTCGGTGGTGCGCATCAAGCCCAACTTCTCGTACACGGTGAAGGAGATCGAAGCGGACGTGGTGCGCGTGTTCAACACGGGCGTGTTCCGCGAGGTGCGGCCCGAGACGGTGGACACGCGGGACGGCATAAGCCTCACGTTCAAACTCGCCGCGAACCCGGTGATTCGAGGCGTCGTCATCAAAGGATGCGACGAGCTCCCGGCGTCGTACGCCGAGACGCTCTTCAAGCCGCAGTTTGGCAAGTTCCTCAACTCGACGTTGCTCATCGCCGCGTGCTCCGAGATCTCCAAGTGGTACGACAAGAAGAAGATCCCGGTGGAGTGGTACGGCGTCGAGGTGAGCGACGGCATTTTGGAGCTGGGCATCGAGGAACCCAGGATCGGGGACGTCGAGATCCGCTTCATCGACCGCAAGACGGGCGAACCAAACGCGGGCGCGACGCGTCCGGAGTACATCACGAGGCACTTGAAAAACGTCAAGCCCGGGAAGGCGCTTCACGGAAGAATGTTGGACGACCTGAACGACCTTATTAACACCGCGGGTCTGGAGAACGCCAACATCACGTGGAACCCGCGGCGCGACCGCAAACCGGGCGCGTTCCTGGTGGACGCCGTCGTGAACGTCACCGAGAAAACGAGCGCGGGTTTCTCCGGCGGCGGCGGCATCAGCGCCAAAGGTTTACAAGAAGGCGGGCTGAGCGCGCTCATCGCCAACGCCGATTACTTCCGGCGCAATCTGTTCGGCCGGTGCCAGACCCTCACCGCGCGCGTGGAGGTGTCCCCGAACAACCTGTCCTCCAAGCCCGAGATCGACGTCAAGATCCAGCACAGCGACCCGTGGATCGGCGACGCGGGAAGAACGTCTCGCCGCATCTTCCTCGACTCGGACTCGAGCGCGCTGGACGCCATCTACGCCAAAGCCGACTCGCGGGACGGCGACGCCGGCGACGACGCCGACGGCGGCGTCGCGGACATCACCGACACGAACCTGGGCGGCGAGGGCGAAGGAACACCCTTCAAGGGCGTCTTCGTGAAAAGGGTCACGTCCGGCGTCGAGTACCGCCGACCGCTCGCCGCGTGCTGGACCGGATCCGTCAGCGCCACTTACCAAAGAGCTTCGACGCACGACGACTTGAAACAGCCCATCCTTCACGACGCGTACGGCGCGCCCTTGACGTTTTCCGGGCTCCCGCACGACACGACGTGTAACATCCTGATGCGTTTCGTGTACGAAGGTCGAGGGAAAGACGAAGCCCAGCTGGTGGTTTCCGCGGAGCAAGCCGTGCCCGTGCGCCCGGAGATGCTCGCGTTCAACCGCGTGCTGGTGCGCGCGCAGCGCGACTTTCGAGTCGGCGGCGCGCGGCTCACCGTGGCGGCCAAAGGCGGCAACGTCATCGGCGATTTGCCCCCGTACGAGGCCTTCTCCATCGGCGGCGCGAGCTCCGTGCGCGGATACCCCGAGGGAGGGGTCGGGACGGGAAGAAAGTTCATCGTCGGATCGGCGGAGGTGGCGGTGCCTCTCGCGCCGGACTCGATCAACGGGTGCGTCTTTTTCGACATCGGCTCCGACTTGAAGAGCGGCGTCTCGGTGCTCGGCGACCCCGGAGGGACGCGGGGCAAGCCCGGGCAGGGATACGGGTACGGCGCGGGGGTCGTGGCGCTGACGCCCATCGGGCCGGTCAGGCTCGAGTACGCCTTCTCGGACAAGGGCGTCGGACGCATGCACTGCGGCTTGAGTCGCAGCTTCTGATGAGATCTTCTGATGAGACGGACGTCTTCCGTCTCTTCGCGGACGAGCTGGTACGCCGCGCGAAGTCCGCCGTCGTCGCGGAAAGGAGCTTTCAACGCGCGAACGATACGCGAACAGAAAAAAGAATGGTTTTACGTTGTCATTCAAAAATATCGGTGGTACAGCTAAGTCGAAACGTAATGGCGTCGACGCCGAGCGCGCGCTCGGCGCGATTTGTGACTTCGGCTATAGAGAGCGTCCCAAACGCCGCGCCTCTTTTTTTTTTTGAGGCGCGTTATTAAAGCGCTCGAACGAACCCCCTCGCGCATTTGTCACTCTGTCACCCCTCACTTGCGTCCCCGGGTGGGCGCGTTCTGGTTCTTCAGGTCGAACATCGTCTCCAGCGCGTGCATGTTGACCAGCGTCTGCGACACCTGCGAGGGGTCCGTGCCGTCCGAGCGCAGCGCCTGCATGGGTCCGTGCAGAAGCTTGTTCACGATGCCGCGGCTCAGCTCCTCAACCGCCTTCATCTGTTTCTTGGTCAGGCCGTCCCCGAGCTTCGCCACAGCCTTCTCCAGCTCCGCCGCGCGGATGTTCTCCGCCTTCCCGCGCAGGCGCTTGATCGTGGGCACCGTCTCCAGCGAGTCCCGCCACGCCTCGAACGCCGCCTGCTCCTGAGACAACAGCTCGCGCGCCTCATCCGCCGCGCGCTCGCGCTTGTCCTTGTTGAGCTCCACCAGCTCCTTCAAGTCATCCACGTTGTACACGATGGTGTTTTCATCCTCCGCGCAGTCCGCGTCCACGTTCCTGGGCACGGCGATGTCCACGAGCCGGCGCTGACCGCCCACAGATGCGTTCGCCGCGGCCATCGCGGCGAGGTCCGCCTTGGTGATGATCACCCCCGTGCTCGCGGCGGTGAAGATGACGTCGTGCTCCGCCGCCATCGGCAAAAACTCATCCATCAGCGCCAGCTTGATGTTCGCCTCCGGGAAATCAGCCTGCAGCTCCTCGACGCGCGGCGCGGAGCGGTTGACGATGGTCATCTCCGTGCACCGCTTCGACACGAGGTGCTTGACCAACAGACGGGACATCGTCCCCGCGCCGACGATCATCACGCGGCACCCGTCGAAGTTCCCGCCGGGAAGCTTCATCTGCACGAGCTCCGCCGCCGCCGACGACACCGAGACGGCGCCCGACGCGATGGACGTCTCGCTGCGCACGCGCTTCCCCGCCGTGATCGCCGCTTTGAACAGACCGGAGAGGTGCCGCCCGAACCCGTCGACGTTCTCGCCGAGCGCGAACACGTTCTTCACCTGCGCCAAAATCTGGCCCTCGCCCATCACCACCGAGTCCAAACCGCCCGAAACCTTCAGCAGATGGCTCGTCGCGTCTTGGTCCCGCAACAAAAACAAGTGCTCGCGAAGCTCCGCGAGGGGAATGCCCGAGTACTTGCTCATCCACTCCTCCACCTCGCGCACGCCCCGGTGCCAAGACAGCGCCACGACGTAGATCTCCATGCGGTTGCACGTGGACAAAATGCCAGCCTCCTCGACGTGCGGGTAGCTGCACAGCTCAGCGACAGCCTCCTCCCACTTGTCCTCGGGCACCGCCATCTTCTCGCGCACCTCCACCGGGCACGTGTGGATGGACAGGCCGATGGACACGATGGAGGACTTCGCCTCCGAGGCGTAGCCTAAACGATGGGAACGAAAACCGAAACGTGATGAGAGAAGCGCGACGGTCAGCGGCGGGTCGTGAGGGAGGAGGCGAGCGCGACGCGCGTCGCGCGCTCGCTCCGGGGGAAAAACCGTCGAAGCGGAGATACGTGCGCGCGTGACGCTGGCACACGGACCGACGCGGTGGCGATACGGTCGCGCGTCCCGGGAGGCGCGCGCGACCTCGGGTTCGACGCGGGGACGGCGCGCGCGCCCCACGCGCGGTCCCCGGGGTGACGCGCGCGCGTCGAACCCGGATCGCGTCGGTGCGTTCGCGGCCACGCGCGTTCGTCCGGGTACGCTCGGGCGACAGAAAAGATACGGGAAATACGCACGTGAGGCGCCGCCCATGCTGCGGAACTGCTCCAGCGCCTTGGACGAATCCACCGCCGCGGCGGAGACCGGGCGAAGCGTGGTGTCCGGTCGCGCGTTATCGTGCGTCTGGGGCGGGGTGACCACCGCGCGGGTGGTCACGCCCGCGCGTCGCGCGCGGCTGGCCGCCGCGCGCGCCGGCGCGACCGGTTTCCCGGCGAACGCGGATTTGGCCGATCCGCTGGCGGAAGTTTTGTGCGCGACGCATCTCGCGAGAGACGCGGAGGCGGACGCGGCGACCATCTCTCCGGACCTTCGAGCGCTCGACACGAACTGGTGTACGGGCGCGGGCGTCGGGGGACGGACGCTCGATCGGGTGACGCGACTGCGCGAGCGCGGTCGGTGCGTGTGCGGAGGAATGAAGCGCGATGTTTCGGAAACGCAGCGAACACCACGCGGGACGGATCAAGTTTGGATTCTGCGATCGTTTCCGCGAAAACGAGCTTCCGGACTGGAACACACGTCGGTGCTTTTTCCAACCATCGGGGAGAAACCACGAGTCGTGACTCGTGGGGAAAAAGGTCCGGGCTCAGAATCGAGCCCGGCGAATCAAAATCGCGCGAAGGGAGATTCCAGGAAAAAATCTTTGCGCGCGTTTTCGTAGAGAGTGCCAGCTGCCAAACCGACCGCGATTCAGTCAGCGCGGGATATTTTGCGGTTTTTCGCGACTGCCGCGCCACTCGCTCAGAGCGCGCGTTTGCGCGCGATCTTTTTTTTAGAGGACGGAGATGCGAGAGAAATGAACGAGTACGTTTCACCGCGACACCGCGTCTCGAAAACCGTCGCGTGACGCGCGCGTCTGTGTCTGTGTTGTGTGTTTCTTTCAGCGCCAAACAAAAGGACTACGCGACGTACGCGACGTACGCGTCACTCACCTCCCCTCCCACTACCCCCCTCTCTACAGCATCGGCATGACATCCTGCGACGCGGCGTTGACGTCCACGCCCGGCAGCAGGACCATGATGGCGAGGAAGATGAGCAGCAGCGCCACCTGCTGTCGCTCGGGGGAAACTTCCGTGACGTCATCCTGCGGCGAAAACTCAGGCGTGCGCTGGCAGATGAGCACGTACAGACCCCACGACAGAGACAGGCTTGAGGCGATGACCCCGAGGCTCAGACCGAGGTACACGCCGAGCGAGGTCGCACCCAGCGCGCGGCGTCCGAAACCAGTCTGTGTCACGCGCCCGCCGTCGATCTGACCCACGGGAAGCATGTTCAACGCCTGCGTCACCAAGCCGCACCTGAAGTATTGTGTGTAAAAAAAAGTGTGTGAAGAACAAACAAATAGCGCGGCGCGTCAGTACCGAAGCGATGCGACCGCGGAACACGTAATGACGCCGTCGTCGTCAAAAAGGAGGCGTTTCAAAAACCAAAGACCCGTAGTTAGAGAGAAAAACCAAACGCGCTTATGTCGATCGCGGCGGCTCACGCGACGCGAGTTTCGTCCTCGGTGTCATGGAAGTGCGCCTCCACGGGGCGCCGGCAAACGCGCGCCGGAACCGCCGCGCTTTCTTTTCAGAAGCGCGGCGGGCCGACGCGCGGCAACGCCGGCGACCGTCGGGGAAGTCGGTGTCTTGTCGTCCACGGACGATGCGCGTGCTGAGCCGCCGAAAGCGCGTTCGAGCGAGAAGGTCAAAAAGTCGACGAAGAAAAGCCTTTTGGAAAAGAGACGGAAAAAACGTACCATCCGGCGACGAACAAGGGGTGCACCAGAGCGGCGCCCTTCGCCGTCTGCGCGGCGTCTCCGAGGAAGAGCTGCGCGACGGATCCGAGCAGGAGCGAGCCGTTGAAGAGCTCGTTCGGAACCGGAAGCAGCGTGTTCGGGTCGCCGTTCAGGGAGAGCGCGAGGCCGTAGAAAAAAAGCGTCCCGGCAACCGTCCCGCCCGCGATGGGCCCGGCGATGGCGACGTCGAACAAGTCCTCGCGCGTCTTGGGAAGCGACTTGATCTGCGTGATGCTTCCGAAGGTGCCCAGCTGGCCGTTGGGGATGAGGAACGGGATGGAGATCTTCACGTCACGAGCCAAAGCCGCCACAGTGTGGCCCACCTCGTGCGCCATCGCGCTCGCGAAGATGCCCGCAAACACCGGGAACGCGCCCTCTACGTACGCCGCGCTGTCGAACCCCTCCAAGCCGGGGGGAAGCTCGCCCGGCGCCAGGCTCGTGTCCACGCCCGCCGCGCCCTGCGCCAGCCACGCCGCGGTTTCCGCCGGCAGACGCGAGATCTCCGCCACTAAACCGAGCTGCACGGCGGACCCGGTGGTTAAACCGAACAGCACGAACGCCACCACGTACTGCCACGCGCTCGTTCGGGGGTTCGGGCCGGCCTTGTCGCTCGGCACGATGAGGAACGAAACGCGCGGGCCTCTTGTTTTAGCGACGCCGCCGCCGGCGCCGCCGTCGCCGCCGTCGAACGTGCCCGACATTCCAGCGCCCCCGCCGCTCTCCTCGCCCTCGAACCCGGGCTCCTCTAACATGAACGGCGTGTATTTCCCGTCGAACAACGTCTCGACTTTCTCCTGCACCAACCGCCACACCTCCGCGCGATCCGCGCGCAGATTGCCTTTGATCAACACGCCCTCGCCCGCGATCTCCGGACCGAGCTCCTCGACACTCGTGACCCAGAAGGTGCCGTATCCGAAAACCTCGTCTTTCAACTTTTGCACGTCCGCCTTGGAAACCGCGGGCTCACTGTTAATCTCCAGAATCTCGAACAGCGAGTCGAACTTGTCGCGAATCTCGTCGCTGTCCCGGTCGGCTCGGTCCAAACTCGCCAGCGCGTTCAACTCGTCGAGGACCTTGTCCAGCTTTGCGTTTTCCTCCTCCGTGCGGTCGCCGCGGTCGCGCTTCGCGGACTCGGACAAACCGCCCACGACCGTGTCCAGCCAGCGGTCCTCGTCCCCCTCCGCGATGACATCTAAACGGCCTTCTTTGTCGCCACCCTCTCGCTCTCTTTTTCTCGCCCGCTCGCGTTTCTCCAGGTTGCGCGCGATGAGGTCTGTAGGAAGAGCGCTTTCGTCGTTCTCGTCATCCGAGCTTTCGTCGTTCTTCTTCTTCCCGCCCAGCGCTCTCAGCGCCTCCGGCGAGACGGTCACGGTGACCCCCTCGTTTTCGTCAACGGATTTAGTGACCCGCTCGCCGCGCTCGCGCATGAGCCGTTCGGCGCGCGCCTCGTCCGCAGCCTCCTCCGCCGCGCGCTTCTCCGCCGCCTCGTCCACGGGGAGCAGCGCGTCCAGCGCGGACATCGTGGTGGCGAAATCCGTCTTTTTGATCTCAGGCAGCGGCTCTTTTTTTATCGGCGGAGCGGCCGAATCCGTATCGGTGAAGGCCTTCTCGGTGAAGGCCTCCGTCTTCGTCGAGTCCGTATCGGTCGCGCCCGACGAGACGGAGGCCGCGTCATCCTCCTCGTCGCGGGTCCCGTCCGCGGCGGACGCCCCGCCCTCCTTCGCGTCGTCGTCGGACTTCTTCCCGAACAGGTTGTCGAAGAACCCGGCGCAACGCACGTCGCGCGCGTGGCGTCTGCTCGGCGACAGGGCGACGCGCTGCGTGGCGACCACGCGCGCGGGCGCCGTCACGCGGGCGCGCGCGCGCCGAGGCGCGCGCAGCGCAGGCGCGCGCGGCGCGACGCCGACCGCGCCGACCGCGCCGAGGCTCGCCATGGCGATCGCGTGCCGTTTACCTTAGGGTAAGGCTTTACGAACCGAGCGATGCGCCTGGGTCCGGGCGACGGGCGCGGAGCGAGCGCGGGCGAGACGAGCGCGTGTGCGCGCGAACGCTCGCGGGTCCCGAAACGTGCGGCGCCGAAGACGAGCGGAGCGCGCGTGGAGTGTGGGGAAGGGCGGGGCGAACGCCGCCCGACGTCACGTTTCACGACGGTTCGAGAACCGCGACGCGATCCCAGATCCCACGTCATCCGTGCCACCAGTGAGGACCAGTCTAAGAATTCGATAAACAACTAAACCGCGCGGCTTTTTTTTCCGGGCGTCGCGCCTCTCGCGACTCCTTCCGCGACTCCTTCCGCGTCTCCGCCGTCACATCGACGCTCCCTACCTACCTCAGCCGCCCTTCCGCGTCGAGCGCGTCCACCAGCACGCGCAGCGTCGGCCGCGCGCGGACGATCTCGGCGATCGCGCGACCGGGAATCTCCACCGCCTCCGCGGACGGCGGCGCCGCGGCGAGCGTCGCCGGCCACGCGAACGACGCCGACGAGACACTTTTTTTTTTCGCGTCTTCTCCGTCTTCTCGATCGAGCTCACAAAGGATCGCGTGGCGCGCGCCCACCAGAAACCACGGCCGGAGCTCCTCCGTGGTTCGAGTCGAGGTCTCAACAGAGACCAAACTCGAGCCAAGAAGCTCCGTCTCAAAACGCGCGTTGACCACGCCCGCGACGACGACCAGACACGAGTCCGCGACGTCGCCCTGTTTTTTCAGCCACCCGCCCGCGTGCGCGCGCGTCAATCGACACGCGCTTCTGAGCTTCTGAAGCTCCGTGACCGTCAGCAGGGAAAAGAACGGGTGTTTGGCGAGCCTCAACGTGAACGTTTCCGTGAACGCCTCGATACCGAGTCGCGCAGCCGTCGCCTGTTCCGTCATCGCCAACGCCGCGCGCCAATGCCGCGCGCTCGTTTTGTGTACTCGCTCTCCTCGCTCCGCCGGCGCGGAGAGAGACGACGAGTGTCTCGTCGTCGAAGGCTTTCTCTCAAAAGCCGCGTCTTCCGCGTCGGCCGGAAGAGGAACGCCTTGTTCGCGGGAAAATCCGCGTTTCGTCCCCGACAGAGACAGAAACGCGCGCGCGGCGGCGCGCGTCGTCGTCGCCGAGAGGAGCGACGCCGCGCCGCGAGTCGCCGCGACGTGGAATTGACGCAAAGTCAGTTCCAGTTTCTCGGCATACGCCTCGACGCGCGTAGCCTTCCTGACCGCCGCGCCGTGGTCGTCTAAGTCGTCTCCCGGCGCGCGCGAAATGCTCGCCGGCGCGTACCGTCGTGCCGTGGCGAGCGAGGCGGACCGAGCGAAGTTCGTGTCGCGGTTGCGGAGCAGCGGCGCGATGGCGGAGGCGCCGATCTCGACGAGAACCGCGCCTCGCGTTTTCGGCATTCCGGCATTTCGGCTTTCGCCGGCTTTTTCTGCGACGAGAACTCCGCCGCGCGCCTCCGTCTCGGCGCGCGCCGCGACGGTGGCGTTCCTGGGCGCGCCGGTTAACAGCGAGAGCTCGCCGAAGACGTCCCCCGGGCCGAGCACGCGCACCGTCTCGCGGACGACGTCATCGAGGTCCACGCCGATTCGAGAGGTCTCGCCCTTTCGGTTGCGGAATCCGTCCGCGAACTCCGCGTCCGGCGGCGTCTCCCCCGCGTCCGAAAAAGAAGAGTCGCCGGCCAGCCTCTCGACGACGACGTCCAGCGTGCCGCGGACGACCGCGAACATGGTGTCTCCGTCGTCGCCCTGCTTCACGACAGCGGAGCCGGGGGGGTGCGTGACCAGCCTGGCGGCGTCGTGGAGCATCACCAGCAAACGGATGCGGTCCACGCCGTCGAACACGGAGGCCCCCGCGAGCGCGGCGAGCGCCAAACGCGTGGGCGCGCCAAACGCCAGGCGCGCGCGCGTCGCGCCGCCCGTCCCCGACAAAACCTCCGGCCGCAACGCCTCGTGCCTCTCGCCCCGAAGGATCCAAGACTCCACGGACGCCACCGCGTTGACGTACGACCACCCGGTACGGTTCTTTTTTTTGTCGAGGATTTCGTTTTCTTCGTCGTTTTCGAAATCGTCGCCCTCATGAGTAGTCTGCGAAAACCGAGAAACGACGTCGGCGATTTCGTCCAGGACGACGGGGCGTCTTCGCGCGATCGCCGCCACGGCTTTCCTCTGGATCTCGAGCACCCACGCCTCCTCGGAGACGGCGAAGACCGTCTCTTCGCGCGCCGCGCCGGTGAACAGGCAGTCGGCGCCGATCACGTCGCCGCGGCGGAGCTCGCGGACGCGCGAGCCGAAGAATAACGCCTCGAGCTTCCCCTTGAGCACCACGAACGCCGTCGCGGCGACGTGCCCCTGCACGCAGAGCGGCTCGCCCTCGCGCGTGACGCGCACGCGCCGCGCGCCGCGCGCGACCAAAGAGATGGACTCGCTTAAGGTCAACCAGCGGAACGGCGAAGCTTTTAAAAGTTCGCGTGGGAGGCTCGCGTCGGGGACGCCGCGCGCGAATTTACGCGCGTCGCGTTCCTTCTTCGACAGCTTTCGTACGACAGCCTCGCCCGTGTCGTCGCTCTCTCTGGCGCCGGCGTAACCAAGCGCGGCGGCTCGGAACGCGTCCACCCCTCCCCGCGCCAGGGCGTCGGTGTGCTTCTTCTTGCGCAGCGACGCGAGCACCGTCTCGCCGGCGTAAAACCAAAGTCGCCGCGCGCGACAAAAACGAGCCTCGGCGGCGGCGACGAGCCGCGCCGCGCGGCGCGCCGCGAAAGCCTCGAGCGCGAGACGCGTCTCGATACGACCATGTCCGTTGTGTTTTGGAAATAACGCACGCGTCTCCCGCCTCGCGACGCTCGTCGCGAGAACGTCGAGGATCACGGGTCGCCGGTCGATCGCCGCGCGTACCGCCGCGGGGCGAATCGCGCTCGCCGAGACGGAGTTGGTGCGCGACGACGTCGCGGCGCGCGCCGTCGCGGCGGGTTTGGAACCCGTCAAAAAATGTGTCAAGCCCACGATTTCGCCGACGCCGTGACGTGTTGGACAACCACGAAGCGCGTCCGTCATAAGCGTCGTCTCGCCCGTGCTCGTGAAAAGCTCCGCGACGCCGTCGACGATCAAAAACGCCGCGCCGGAGGTCTCGTCGTCGTCGTCGCGCTCGGCGAAGAAAAAAGAGCGCCGCGAGACCAAACGTTTGACGCGCTCGGCGCGCGCGTCCGCGACGCCCATCAGCGCCGCCGCCGAGTGCGCGTCGTCGCTCTCGTGTACGTCTGGAGCACTGCACGTCACCGTCGCGGCGCCGCAGCACGCGGCTATGTGCCTCGTCTCCGCGCCGTCCAGCGCCTCACAAAGGACGCGGCACGAACGCAGCCGGTCGCGCGCCACCGCGCCGCCCGAGTCGAGCCGCGCCGAGCGCAAAGACAAAGGCTCGGAGTGGTCACGGCTCGCCTGGAAGTACTCCAAAGGGAAACCGTCGACGTCGTACTTTGCGCGTACGTTTCGTTTCACGTTGGCGACGAAAACGCCTTTTTCTTCGCGATTCGGCGCGATCAAACAGTTAGTCTCGAGGCCCGACACGAACCCGTCTGTGTCGTCATCAGGGAGCCACCCGCCGTCGCGCCACCCTCTGGTCCACGGGAAAACGTGGCGGTCGCGCGCGGCGTACAGGCCGACGGGCGGACCCAAACCCAGGGCGTGCGCGGTTCTTCGAGCGCGTTTCGTTCGCGACTCCAGAAGACTCTTCTTCTCCGGGTCGTCCTCGGCGAGCGAGTCGAAGAAGAGCGGAAACGCGGAGTGAAACGCTCTTCTCGCCTGCGCGGCGAATAAAGCGTCGCGCGGCGACGCAGCCGGCGGGTTCAAACGCGACGCGCGCGCGTGCTCTTCGAGCGCCGCGGTTTCGGCCTCCGCCAGCCGCGCCTCGGTCTCGGCGTCTCTGCGCTCGGCGGCCCACTGCGAGACGCGCGAGACGCGCGAGACGCGAGACACGTCCGAGGCGGCGTCGTCAAAGACGTCCTGTTCCTTTTCTGACGCGGAGTCTCCGCTTTTGACGGAGGAGGACGCCCCGCTGAGTGAAGGCGCGCGCGACCGGGAGACGTCCAGTTGATCGATGGAGGCGAACAGGTCACTCGCCGCGGTCCGAGCCGCGGCGGCGACGCGCGCGCGTCGCTCGCGAAACTCACTCGCGCGAGCCGCGTCGTCCTCGTTCAAAACCTCCGCCAGCGCGCGTCGCGGAATCGCGTAGTACCGCGCGCGCGCGCCTATTACTCGAAGCGTCAAACGCCGCGGGTCGCCCGTCAGCAGGGACGCCGTACCGGCGCACGCGCGCGCGCCCGGTCGAGCCGGGGGTTTCGAACCGGAAGCGGAAGCTTGTGCCAGGACGTATTCCGCGGAGACCACGAGTCTCGGACCCCAGGTTCTTGGTGGAAACTCGCGAATCGACGCGCGTTCCGCGTCGGCGACGTATTCCGCGTCGCCGAACTCGTCGCGCGCGCGAATAGAGCTCGCGTCGTCGTCTTCGACGTCTTCGACGTCCGTCGGGTCATCGACGAGCGCGCACGCGCCCTCGACGACGACGACGGCGAAATCGCCGTCGTCCCCCGCGTTCCACACGGTCTCGTTTTGCGACGCGACGTGCGCGCGGCACTTTCTCGCCAGAGCGCACCGCAGTCGGTGCGGCAGCGCGGCCAGCGGGCTCGGCGCGTCCAGGATCCAGGCGTACTTAGAGCGCTCCGCGTCCTTCGCGCGCCGCGACGCGTCAGATACGGTTTCGCGAAACGCCTCTCTTCGCGCGAAGCCCTCCACCGCCTCGACGGCGCGCGCCTGCGAGGAGGTGAGCCGCTTCAAGACGGAGAAGATGGCGAGGCGCCACGACCGCCGCGCTCGTTGTGAAACGGCGCGCGCGCGAGCCGCGACGGCGGAGGCGCGCGCGTTTTCGAGACTCGCCAGCCTCTCCGCGAACCGCGCGTCGCACGCGACGCGCGACGCGAAGACGGCGTCGCGCGATTCGCCACACGTAACGGAGAGTCGTCGGTGCCGGGGCGTTTGCGTCTTGTTTCGTTCGTTCGTTCGCGTCTTCTCCTTCTGGGTGAGAGACCCGCCCGCCGACCGGAGACGCGTCAGCCGCCCCGGCGCTTCGCGCGACACGAAAAACGCGTTTTTCCGCGTTTCTTCACCTCTCGACGTCTCCGCCGAAATCGCGATTGCCGAAACTTCCCCCGAGAACCGTCGCGTCACCGACGCCGAGTCGTACGCTTCGCGCCGCAGCGCGCGTATCGTCTCGGCCGCCGCTGCGGCGTCTTCCAAGACGCGCCGCTTCGCGAAGAGCGACAAACGCTTGGTGTCGGCGTGCGTCGAGGCGAGCCTGTCCACGTACGTGTCCACGCCGTTTCGCTCGGCGAGCATTCGGAGCACGGGCGGATCCAGCGGGTTCCCCCGCAGGTCCACGACGCGGCCGCCCGCGCCGCCCACCGCCAGGGTCGCGCCGAGGCACGGCGGAAGACGCGTCAGCCGGTTGTTCGCGGCGCGAAGGCGGCGCAAGCCGACGACGCGGCTGGCGTTCGCGAGCGCCGCCGCCGCCGCCGCGCGCTCAGCCTCGTCCAACTTGCGCCGAGCTTTTTCCTTCTCGCGCGCCTTACGCGCGCGGCGACGACTTCGCTCGGCGTCGCCGGAAGCCTCCGTATCGCCGGCATCCGCGGGCGACGGAGCGGGCGCGGCGCCGGAGGGCGGGGTCCCGTCCCGGGTCCCGCCCCCGCCGGCGTCCTGCGCACTCTCCGCGGCGGCGCGCGAAAAAAGCGTCATCACTTGCCTGGCTCGTTCCAGCCCGAGTCGTTTCGCCTCGTGCGCCGCGCGCGCGCGCTCGGGCCCGCCCGCGAGGTCCCGGGGCATCTCGGCGATGGCGTTGTCGGCGACGTTGAGGTCCACCAGCGATCCGCACCCGACGAGAGGCGCGACGTCGCGCAGCGCGTTGGACGAGCAATCGAAAATTTCCAGCGCGGCGGCGCATTTTAAACCGCGAGGCAAACGTCGTAGAAGGTTATCGTCCACGCGCACGACCCGCAGCGAGGGCTGCTGCGCACCTCCCAACGCATCGGGAAGGAACGCGATCGAATTCGAGCCGAGGTCTAACGTCTCGAGCGAAATCGCGAACGAAACGCCTTCCGGGCATTTCGTCAGACGACACCGCCGCGCGCGAACGGTTTTTAAATCGTCTTGCGCTTCGCCGAGCGCTTCCGGCAACGACGATAAAAAAACGCACCCGTCCGCGATGAGCTCCCGTAACGTCTTCACAACGACCAAATCGTTCGGCAGCGTTCGCAGCGACGCGTTCGACGAGACGTCCAGGTGCTCGAGCGCGCGCGCGCCGGCGAGACTCGGAAGTGTCGCGAGACGGTTCGAACGCGCGACGAGTTTTTTCAAAAAGAACAATCCGCCGAGACTCGCCGGTAACGCGACGAGTTTATTCGCGGAGGCGTCGATCGTCTCGAGCAACGGACAAGTATCCCCCAGGTTTTCCGGCAGACAACTCAGTCTGTTTCTCGAGACGTCCAGGAACGTCAACGCGAAGAACGAGTTCAGGCTCGGGAGGCTGGGACCGAGCCCGCGCCGTTCCAAACGGAGCTCGCTGAAGCCGAGACGCGCGCTTAAAGGGCTCTCGTTTGCGAACCAGGTTTGCGTTTCCGAACGCGTCCGCCGCTGAAGCAGCAGCGCGGAGCACGCGCGCGCCGCACTCTTAGCGTCGACTACGTCGCCCTTCTCGGTATTTGTAACCGCTTCCGCGAAACCCGGTGGGGGGGGAACGCGCGGCGGGAAAAACGACGTCTTCTTGAGCGCCTCGGAGATGGCGTCGCACTCCGCCGCCGAGTGTGACGCGCCCGCGTCGCACTTCGCGCACCGAATACCGTAATCGCGCGTCTCGCGACGCGCGTACGCCGCGTGCAGGCGCGCCTCCTCTTTGGTGGGCGGGGGCGAGCGCGGTTTGTTTTTTGTTTCGGTGGTTCCGGAACCGAACGATGGTCGGTCACCGGAACCGGAGAAGGTTTCGTTGGTCGCGCCCTCGAACGCCAACTCGGCGGCCCATAGTTCCGCGATCTCTTCTCTTTTGTCCCGCGCGGCGGCGCGTTCAGATTTGCGTTCGAACCGCAACGACGTCGCCGCCGCCGCCGCCGCGCGCGACGCGGCGCGGAAACTCTCCACGAGCGCGCGGTTGCGGGCCTTCTTGTCCTCCTCCGCGCGCTCAGCGGCTTCCGTGATGCGCCGAGCAGCCTCCGCGCGCGCCTCCGCCACCGCACGCGCCTCCGCGCGCGCCTTGGTCTTGGCGGTGACCGCGGCGATGAGCCCGAGGGAAACCTCGGGCGCGCCAAGACTCGTCTTTTCCTCGTCTGTCGTTCTCACCGCCGAGATGGACGCGCGTCGACCGCGACGCGCGTCGTCACCCGGCTCCGAACCGGCCTCGAGGCTCTCCTCGTCCGTGTCGCTGGCGTCGGCGCGGAAGTCCCCGAGGAACTTGGGAGGGGGAGGGGGGAAGAGGTGCGCGAGGCGCGAGACCGTGGACCAGCTCGGTTTCCGACCCGCATCGTCGTCGCGCGGCATCGGACTCGGCGCCGAAAGCAAAGCGTTCGTCTCGGTCGGAGAGAGGGGCGCGCGCGGAGGGGCGTGCGCGTCGCGTGACATGTTCGAGTTTCGACGAGCTAAGTCCCGAGCGTGGACGCTACGCCCGGTGCGTGGAGCGTTCGCGAGCCATCGCCGCGAGAGGTAGCCGGGCGCGCAGCGTGCGCGTCGAGAGATGCGGTAGAGCCGTTGTTGCTTCGGCACGAGCTCTCCGAAAAGACGAGTTTTCCGAGACGACGCGAAAAAGTACCGTCAGTGGCTCAGCGCGTGCGGCGCACCTCCGGGGGCGCCATGACCGAGTCGAGCGACGACATCCCGATCGTGGACCTGTCCTCGGACCCCGCGTCCGTGGCCTCCGTCATACGAGACGCGTGCGTGCGCCACGGGTTCTTCTACCTGACGAATCACGGCGTGCCGCGGAGCCTCATCGACGGCATGCACGACGCCTCGAGGGCGTTCTTCGCGCTTCCGGAGAGTGCGAAGCGCACCGTGCTCGCTTCGAACGACGCGAACAACCGCGGGTGGACGCCTCTCGGCGAGGAGACGCTGGACCCGGCGACGCAGACCCGGGGAGATACCAAGGAGGGGTACTACATCGGAAGGGAGATTGGTCCGAGCTCGGACGAGTACGGGAAGCCTCTGCGCGGGCCCAACCAGTGGCCGGACGAGGCGAAGCTGGGATTGACCGAGAGCGGTTTTCGCGAACCCATGATGCGGTACCACGCGGCTCTGACGAACCTCTGCGACTCGCTGATGCCCTCGTTCGCGTCCGCGCTGGGTTTGCACAAGGACTTCTTCGAGGACAAGTTTACGTTCCCGACGGCGACGTTAAGGCCTCTGCGGTATTCCGAACATAAAAGCGCGCCGGAAAAGGGGGTCCTCGGCGCCGGCGCGCACTCCGATTACGGAGTGCTCACCGTGCTTTGGACGGACGGTAGAAACGGTCTGGAGATTCGTAAGAACGACGTGTGGTGTCCCGTGAAACCCCTTCCTGATGACACAAACGCGTTCATATGCAACGTGGGCGATCTGTGCGAGCGCTGGACCAACGGCGTGTTCAAGAGCACGGTGCACAGGGTGGTCACGAAAACCGACTTGGCGTGTCGGGGAAACAAACGGCACAGCTGCGCGTTTTTCTGGGAACCCGACTTCGACACGTTTGTCGAGCCGTTGCCCGCGTGCGTCGCGGAGAACCCGCCGCGCAGGTACGAGCCCACGACGTACGGCGAGTACATACTCGCCAAGTACAGGGCGACGCACGCCGACTTCGAGAAGAGATGAAAGGAGTACGAGTACGAAAGGAGTCGTCGTATGCCGATCGAATACGCAATCTCAAAGCTTCCGCGCCCTCACGTTTGGGTCCGCGCGCGATCCCCGGCCGAACAGGAGCTCGGCGGCGTGTACGCCCCTCTGGCGCTCGGCGGCGGCCGGACCGGAAACTCGCGTTTTGTTTTTAGTCTTCTTCACGCGCGTCAAACCCGTGTTCCCGGCGGGATCCGACACGCGATCCGAAGGAGAATCGCGATCGCCGCGATTCTCCTTCTCCAAAGGACCGTCCGTCTCGGAAGTCGAAAAGTCGGAAGTCTCGCGGTACCGCGCGCCGTCCGCCGCCCTCGTCGCCGCCCAGCGGCTCTGCGCTTTCTCGATCGCCGCCAGATTTTGGTCGGGTTCCGAACGTTCCACTTGATCCGAGGCTTCTCGAAGCTTCTCGTTCGCCGCGCGCCACCGCCGTTCGAGAGCCTTCTGCCGATCGGCGAGGTCATCCAAGTCGCCGACGCACTCCACGACGTGCTCGCGCAACTCTTTCTCGACGCGCTCGACTCGTTCGCCGTCGAGACGCTCGTATTCCTGAATACGCCGCTCGAGCTCGTGAGAGGTGGCGGTCATCGATTTTTTCGCCTCCAAAACGCTCTCTTTGATCCGCGCCACGTCCTTCGACCAGCGCGTCTCGTGACGTCGCGTCTCCGCCGACGACGACGCCGCCGCCGCCGCGCACTCGTCTAAGCGCGCGGCGAGCTCCGTCTTCATCTCTTCGGCGGCTTCCAGAGTCATTTTCGAGGCGAGCATCGAACGAAGCGTGGCGTTCTCATCCAATACCGCCTCTATGCGCTTCTCCGACGCGTTTTGCGCTCGTTTCGCGTGTTCTTTGACTTTCAAAAGCTCCGTCTCGTAAAACGAGCGAAGGTCGGCGAGCGCCGTTTTCGAAAACGCCGTCTCGGCCGCCGCCGCAAAAACGACGCGCTTCGTTTCGGCTTCGACGGCGTCGACGTCTTTCGCGGCGCGCGCGACGGCGCGCGCCACCTCGTCGCGCAATTCGTTCACCTCCGCGTACCACGCGTCGTACGAAACCGCGGAAGCCTCGACCGCCAGCGCGACCGACCGAAGGTGCTTCGCCGCGTCCTCCTTCGCGTGCGCTCGTAACGCGGAGACAGACCCGGCGAACGCGCACCCGAACCGGTGAAACTCGCATTTACCGTACTTGAGCTTGTCGCTCTTGTGGCACTCCGTCTGCCTGTGCGCGCTGAGTTTTCGTTCGAGAACCGAGTCTCCGCAGGCGTCGCACGTGACCCTTTTCTCGTCGCATGTACGCTCGTGCGCCAAAAGACGCCGCGCGCACACGAGCGCGTCGCAGTGTCGACACGCGACGCCGCGGAAAGGACACTGCTCGTCGTGCGCCGCT